>Ga0105095_10001269_pt1 | contig 13163 bp, 10 predicted proteins | sample PPLLak2March2015_2_FD_79180 | JGI IMG/M metagenome (GOLD analysis project Ga0105095, IMG submission 79180) | Freshwater sediment microbial communities from Prairie Pothole Lake near Jamestown, North Dakota, USA - PPLs Lake P8 Core (3) Depth... | ecosystem: Environmental > Aquatic > Freshwater >... | reverse complement strand
GTAGCTGGAATGAATTTTCGCTTTTGTTTGTAATGCAGGAACCTGACAGCGTCCGTGTTCATCCTCAAGCCGTGAAATGATAAAGCCGCCATTTTGCTGCCGTTCTTTCTTGCCTTTTGGTCAATCTCCATCAACTCCTTGTCAGTAAACTGATAGATGTTATGTTTTCCTTTGCCGAACAAACGAGTATAAGCTACGTCCGACCTCAAGCACGGTTCGTCTCTTGAAAGGTCGACGCATTGTACAATGTTTAATTCTCGCATTAATTCAATCGCGGCAGGTGTCACCGGGGCTCTAACCTCCCAAACCAAACGTACTCCTTGTAAACTTAACGAAGAAAAGAAATCTCTTGCTCCGTCCACTTCATTCTTATTTATGGTTTGCCAAGCTGGAGTTTCGATGACGAGGAAGGGAGCCCTAAGTAGCTTACAATACCTTGACATCTGGTTAAAGACATTATAGGCTTCATCGACAGGTTTCAAGCCTATCCGGTGTGAAAGATCTTGATGGCATCGAACCGAAAAAACGAAGTCAGCAGGTACCATCTTCCGCCATCTTTCAACCCTTCGGACCTCAGGATACTCGTAGAAAGTGTAATTCACTTCAGCGAAATTGAAGACTCGCGAATAGGCTGTCAATGATGGTTTCTTGGATATGTTAAAGTAAGCCCATCCGCCTGTGCCAACCAGATATCTGGTAGTTTCCTGTGGCATAGCTCTTCATCTAACCATTATGTTAGGTTCGTAATAAGCAGACTCTTAAACTGGTAACTCCAGTTTCTCGTTAAAGCACTATTTATTCCTGAGCATTCACTCTAGCGGAAAAATCGGAACGTTTACTCAATGTTTTCTGTCCAACAGTAAGTACACAGATCTTCTCTTTTCAGTTTCGTATTGTTGGGCGCTTCAATAACTGCTTTGATCATCTCTTCCAAAGTAAGAAAGCGCAACGTTGTAAATCCTATCCGCTCTCTTATTTGTTCCACCATCATCTTATAACTCGGGCTCGCCGGGTCTAGGAGCGTCGATATATCGTCGCCGAGCCCAATACTTTCAAGGCTTCTATGCGTCGCAAGGTCTCCGTTTTTAGTTGAGACGTCAAAAATACAAGGATGAAGTTGTGGCGGAGAAGCTATTCTTGCGTGTACTTCTTTAGGCTTGAATGGCAGTATCTTCTCTTTCACAAGGTTTTGAAGCTGCGTTCCTCGTCTGATGGAGTCGTCGACAAGAATTATGCTCTTATCATTTATCATCTGAGGATTAGGCACCTGCTTGTATTTTGCTACAAGTTCCCGGGTGCGTTGAACAGGAGGAATGTAGCTTCGCCCCCAACCCGGAGTGTACTTAATTAGCGGGCGCCTAAGGGGGGCGACCAAATCCAGAATCTGGTCAACTCTTGTCTCCAGTTCCTTTGAGTCAATCTTGCCCGCGCCAAAATCCGCAAGAACTTCACGGACACGTTCTTTGGCTATCTCTATCTTTCGTTTAACATATCCAACTGAGTGGGGCAGACCAGAATCAGCAATTCCTAGCACTAAATCAGCCTTTACATCATCATTTTCAGCCAAGAAACCCCCACACCGCTCCCTCACGATTTCGGAGTTTATGCCGTAGAAATCTGAAGCTGGAAAACCTGAATAGACATGAAGAAAGGGGCAGAACTTTCTTTTGCCATGAGTGGGCACTCTCTGTTTCAAACCGTTTTCTCCAAATGAAACTATTTCGCGAAAGTCAAGAAACTTGACAACTTCAAAACCCAGATTGGGGAATCCAGTAGTCTCAGAAGCAACAGCCCAGCTATCCATCTTTGAGCCAATAACTAACGGAAAAGTATCTCCTGCTGCGTATATAGCCCTTTCATTTTCTGAAAGCAAAAGCAAAGAAATCGAACCTTCAATCTTGGCATACATTTTCTCAATGCCATCAACAAAGTTTTTTCCTGTCGCTATCAGCTCGCCGACTAGCTCTGTTTGAGATTGTAGGTTAGCCTTCTGCCTAGAATTCTTGAATGTTGCTCCTCTTTCAATTAGTTCTGAATACAGTTCTTTGGAATTCTTTATGAAGCCAACTGTACAGAGGGCGAAACTTCCTATCTTTGTCTCGAATTTTATAGGCTGCTCCTCTTTTATGTCGCTGATCACCCCGATGCCCATGTTACCCTTTAGCCTTCCAAAATGCTTGCCGAATTTCGACTTGAATTGACTGTTGCTGATACTGTGAGAAATGGTCTCCATGTAGCCATCAAGGATAGCAAGCCCTCCCACTTCAGTTCCTAAATGAGTATGATAATCAGTCCCGAAAAACAAGTCTCTAGCACAATTGCTTTTTGAAGCAACACCGAATAGGCCGCCCAACATTAGTTTCGCTTCCAAGTTGCTTGGTTGCAGCTTTACCCTAAAAGTATTGCCATAGTTATTATCGTTTTGCACATGATAACGCTTAATGTTCACCCCCGTTTGGCCATCATCCCCTTCCGAGCCGATGCAACAGTGGGCTTCTGAGTGAGGTGAACCATTGTCTGTAACCGCTCGGAAATCTCAAAGCTTATATAATTTTTCTACGTATTGGATACTGAGGAAAAGAGTCACAGTCGAAATGTTTCAAGGCCTCAAAAACACAGCTATTTGCGGTATCACGAGGCTTGCTGATAATGTTTCATGGTTAAGAGAGTCTGTGCTTTCCGTTCGGCACTTCGTTGGCGAATTACAAGCGACTCTTTTCCTCTCCCTCCTTTTCCTTGCGGACTTCGCAATTAATAGCTAAACTAATTCTGATAAAGAATTTTGCAATGCGCTCTCTTGTTAATGCAAAGAGGTATTTCTCTTCGATATATCGACTTTGGGAATATGTCAGGCTTTAAAACAAGCTATATATTGAGTCTTGCGACACCATGTGTAGTTACGTATTACAAACCAACAGTAATACAGAACTACACAAAGGTGGTATTAGAATGAACAAATCAAACCGAAGCCTTCAATGTACGATCGAACTCTGCGAATTGAAAACGCGAGAAGACCCTTTCGAAAGAATATTCATTGAGGCAGTGGACGAAAGTTTCTCCCTGTTTGGGCAATCAAATCAAGAAGCAATCTATTCTTTCATAGAGAAAGCGTACGGAATCGGTAAGAAGGAAATACCTCACAAAATCAAAGCATTCTCCGAAGCGCTGCATCAATGCTTCGGCTCGGGAGCTAAGACGATCGAAATGCACATAATTAAGGCGCTTCATGAAAAAAATCTGAACTTCAAATACTTCCATAGAAAGGGAGACGTTGTCCTCGAAGAATATGCAGAAAATCTAAAACTGTTCTTGACCTATCTTCTTTAAACACTTTTTCACTTATCCAATTCGAAATTTAATCGTGCTCTCCTTAGTATCGACATATCGGCAACCAAAAACTGCAGAGCTAGCCTTCAGGGGTTCTGCACTGAATCAATGAAAATAGGTCATACTTGGTTCCCAGGGCTTTTCTTCCGCCGAGATAACCTAACTCAACCAAAAAACCGATTCCCGCCACTTCCCCACCTAACTTTTCAACAAGCTCAATATTGGCTTTAACCGTCCCGCCTGTGGCGAGCAAGTCGTCAATGAGCAGTATCTTCTGTCCTCGGTCAATGGCATCTTCGTGAATTTCGATAGTATCGCATTCGTACTCCTTTCTGTAGGTCAGGTCAACACATTTGAATGGTAGTTTGCCTTTCTTTCTTATCGGAACAAAACCAACGCCTAGTTCATAGGCTAAAGCTGCCCCTATGATGAAACCTCTGGCTTCATTTGAGACTATTGCATCGATGGGTTTTTTGCGGTAGTGATCAGCCAGTAATTTAATACATTCTTTGAAGCATTCTTTGTCTTTCAAAAGAGGAGTTATGTCCCAGAAGACAACGCCTTTGAACTCGGGAATCCTCCGAACCTTTGACTTCAAATCTACTTTTTTGCCTTTAACGATATTCGTTTTCGAGTTCTCCTTCAAATTAACGCACCCTTTAAGGCGTGTCGACATTCACAGCTAGGTTCCTTAGGTAGTCTCGCCACAGTCTCAGCTATTATTCGCTTTACGTTCTCAATGTTTGCCCGCATGGTTAACATGACATCGTCTACACAGACTGGATGGTCCTTCCACACATCGTAGTCAGTTACGGTTGAAATAGAGGCATAGCATATTTCCGCTTCGCGTGCAAGTACACATTCAGGCACAACGGTCATACCCACAACATCAGCCCCCCACATTCGAAACATTTTGGACTCGGCCTTCGTTGAGAAACGAGGACCTTCTATACAAACGTAGGTTCCGGTTTTATGTGAGCTGACTTGGATATCGTGAGCGACAGTTGTTAGAGTCTGACGCAATTCGGGACACATCGGTTCAGCGATTGATATGTGACAAACCTTCTTTTCGGCAGACGTGTAGAACGACTGCTCGCGTCTAGTTGTTCTATCAATGAACTGATCAACGAAAACAATGTCACCTGGCTTGTATTCCTCCTTCAGCGAACCAACAGTTGAAGGGGCAAGTATCCTCTTAACTCCAAGCTTCTTCAGGGCAAAAATATTGGCTCTTGCGTTGATGTCTGTGGGCCTAATTGTATGTTTCTTTGCGTGTCGCGGCAGAAAAGCGACAAGTCGTCCGTGCAATTTGCCAATTGTAATTGAATCAGAAGGCGCACCATACGGTGTGTGAATTGTTGTCTCTTCAGCATTCTTAAGGAGATTTGGGTCGTATAACCCTGTTCCACCGATTATCCCGATTTCTGCTTGCATGAGGTCTAACTTCTGATGTTTGGCTTATAAGAATAGCGACTACCACGTTCCTGCATGGACCTGGAGCGTTCAAAAAGCCATTATTTTGAAATCTTTCACAAACGGCAGGCCAGCAAAATCACTGAGCAAGACTGAAACCAGACACTGTGACAAGAACTGACTTGAACCGCATCAAACGTGAAACCCATGTATACTTGAGTATCTAAAGGCGTTACTAAATCTTCTCTTGTCTGCGTCTTTTCACGTATAACAAATGTTATTTAGTAGTTGAAAGCCTTCTTCTTTAAGGTGGCAAGCGTGGAGTTCAAAGGAAGAGACATAATATCCATCGAGGACTTTTCTCGTGAAGAAAGCAGCTATATTCTCGACATTAGCCGTTCAATGGAGCCCATCGCGCAGAAAGGTTCAGACATGCTTGCTGGAAAAATCCTTGCTACTCTATTCTTTGAACCCAGCACTCGAACACGCCTCAGCTTTGAGGCCGCAATGCTCAAACTTGGCGGTTCAACCATAGGTTTCGCGGAAGCAGAAATTGCGTCAGTGAAGAAAGGTGAGAACCTCGCCGATACAGTTCGTACCGTGGAGAATTACGCTGACGCCATAGCTCTCAGGCATCCGCTGGAAGGCTCGGCAAAACTAGCTGCGGAATTTTCTCGAGTCCCCATTATAAACGCGGGTAGCGGATCAGAAGAACATCCGACTCAAGCGCTTATCGATCTTTACACGATAAGGAAGGAAAAGGGAAGAATAGATGGCTTGAAAGTTGCCTTGGTCGGCGACTTGCGTTACGGACGAACCGTCCATTCGCTTGCTTATGCACTTGCTCCTTACAAAATAGAATTGTATTTGGTCTCGCCTGAATCCTTGAGAATGCGGCGGGAAGTCTTGGAAACAATACAGGGGAAGATCGTGGTTTGCGAAGATTCAACCCTTGACGAGATTATTCCACAAATAGATGTTTTGTACGTTACTCGCATCCAGAAGGAACGGTTCCCAGACGCAGCAGAATATGCTGAGGTTAAGGGCACATATAGAATAGATCTTGAAACCCTGAAAAGGGCAAAAAGAGATTTAATAATTCTTCATCCGCTCCCTCGGGTTGATGAAATCGCAACAGAAGTTGATTCGACGCCCCAGGCGCGCTATTTTCAGCAGGTATGGAATGGGATTGTTGTTAGAATGGCCCTTTTGGGACTAGTGCTCGGAGCAGTAAAGTAAGCACCGGTTTACGAGTTGGAGAATCTATCAAATACTGTCAACGTGCTTATTGCTCCGCATGAAGGGCATTTGTGCAGAAGTCCAGACCAGCTTCTTTTGCAGTTGCTGCAGTGTGTGATTATCCGATTGTATGTGAAGAATTCCAACGTTTGATTTCGAACTATATGCTTCGTTATGTCGAAGAGGGCCTCTGGATTGTTGTATTTTTCATCTAAGTCAATTATACTGAGTCCGCCTCCGACCGATATCCCTTTGAGTTTTTGGACGGTTTCAAACTCTTGAGACGGAATGAACAAAGAATCAGGAGATTGAATGTGCATTCTCCTCGTGGACGAGTAGAAGGGTCTCTCCCTGGTTCCGGAGAATTTTACTCTTGCCACTCCGTAGTTTTCAATGTCTAATCTTGCTAGTCGTTCAGATGCTTCATTCGTCGAAAGCAGCGCCGGGTACAGTCGTTTCCCATGTTTTCTGCCCAGCTTTTGTCTCGAAGATACAACTGTCTGAACGATCTCTTGTGCTAGTTTGCCGCTCTCTTCTGGGGTTGGTTCTTTCTCATGGAAGGTTCTTACACATTCCCAGAATCCTGCGAAATTTATTATTCGGGAAAACTCTTCAAGCCTGAGATATGGATCGCCTTTGAAATTTTGCGTCAGAAACGGGAGCAGTGTTTTACCATGTTGCCTAAATTCGCCAAATTTTATGCCCAGCGCGCGAGCCGACAGCTCATATCTTTCACGCAAAATCTCAAAGAATTTGTTTTTGTCTTTCCCGCTTTCGATGACTATTCGGGGCAGATTTATTGTAACGATTCCCAAGCATCCTGTTCGAAGAGTATCGGTTTCCCAGTCTCCGGTGAGGTCTGCTTCGAATTTGAGGCCTGAAGAGGAGAAAACCGAACAATTGCTATCTTTCCCTGCTATATTAATGAAATATGGGGTGCCCGTCGTTCCTGCCAGCGCATGTGTTTTCATGAGAACAGCCTTTTCGTTTTCTTGTTCGAAAGCTTCGTCTGTTATTCTAAGCGTGAGTTTAGGGTTAAGCAGAGGTTTCTGTTGACTTTCCTCTTTGAAGAGTTCGATTATGAGTGATGCTATCAACAGGCTCTCATCAGCGAAATCTTTGTATGTACCGCATATTTTTCCCGCGGGACCAATTGCTGGCTTTTCCTTCATGCAGTTTGGAATTGAAAGCTCCAATCCTAATACCGAGTCTGCATGTTGGTTGAGGTTCAATAAGAACAGCCGTAGATGCTCCTTCGCTTGCGTTGTTTCCAGACCTTTGACGAAAGGTGCGAGAAATATGTTAAAGTAGGGGCAGATTTGAGAGCCCGTAAGTTCTCTGCCTGCATGTAGAAGGACGCTAAACATGGTTGATAATGCAGATTCAAAACTTTTTGGGTGTTCTGTCGAAAGTTGAAGTTGGTTTGACATACTAACCCCGTTTTGAAGGAAGAATCGCAAGTCGTGGACTACCTCGCTTGGTTTGAGGATCCATGTGCCCAGGTTTTCTATGTGAATGGCGCCCGAAACATGGGCGTCGGCAATATCTCTAGAGAAGACGTTAAGGAGAGCATATTCGCCGAAAACTGTTTCTCCTGCTGTCGATAGTTTACGCGTTGAGCCACCTGTCGAGTCTTTTGCGTCCATCAGGGCAGTAACTTCGTGGACTGGCATCCCGAGACGAGTGAGTTTGTGACGATACTCTTCGAATCCTTTTTCGACCAATATTGCGTTGACCACTTCTCTGACCAGGGGGGTTGTGAGATACTTGGTTCTTGATTTGAGCAGACGTTTTTCGGCCTCCTTAGCTACTTTCTGAGCTATCTCAGGGGGCATTTTTGCTTCTTTTATTAGCGAGTTGGCGATTTTGTTAGGGTCGAACTCTTCTAGCGTATAATGTGAAGTACGAATTGTCATTCCGCGAGGTTTTTCAGCTTTTTTTTCCACTCGATCTGCGACATCGAGGACCATTTTGCCCAAGTCTGTTAGATTGTACTTTTTCGCTTCAGAATCGGGTTCCAATAAGTCTGCTTTGAGCAGGAATTTCAAGTGATAAGCAAATCTTCCCGCGTCTCTGCTTGGATTCATCTTGAGGGCATTCATCAATTCAGTATAGGAGAGAGCTCCTTTATCGAAAAGAAGGTTTAAGATCTGCAGTCTCAGAGATGACGAAACCGCTTTCAATACTTTTACCCCGCGTGCCCTATGTGGAAGATTTACCATTGCTGAGACTCTCCCCGTTGCGCGTACCTATTATTTAGAAGAGAAGTTTAAAGCTTAGCTACATTCTGTGGTAACAACAAGCGCGTGTTATACAACTGTTGAAAACTGGCAGTAACTATTTATTAAGACAGCGCGAAGCATTAGTTAGTCTGTAATGGGGTTTCGAAGCCATGAAAGTTGTGATAGTTCTTTATCCTTTCGGAGTTGCAGCCTTTAATGAGGATAAAATGTTAGTTGAGAAAGTTTTGTTTCCGAAAAATCCGGCTGCGGCAGCTGAGAGCATGACAAGAATCGAGTCAGGAAATATTTCCGAAGTCAAACCGCTGCTGGCAAAACTTCAAACCCTTGGGTACGAACTTTTCGTCTTTGAAATCGCTGATTTAGCAAGACAGGTAGAGAAGAAGCTAAATCTCAAAGTTGAAGTCGCAGAAGCTTCCGAGATAGAGGTTTTTCGTGCTCGAATGGAACAAATCGCCGTCGAAACGGGCTTTGTCAAAACAGCTAAAGACGTAGCGCTTTGGAGTCGAAATGTTAGCATGGAATTGGCCAAGTCAAGAATCAAAGGCGCTGCCGGAAAAAGAGATTTAGTGATAGCGCAAGCTATTCAGACGTTGGATGATTTAGACAGAACCGTGAACTTGTTCATGGGTCGTCTCAGGGAATGGTATGGTGTACATTTTCCTGAACTTGATCGTCTAATCGAGAAGCATGAGACCTACTCACGTCTTGTGATGAATTTGGGTTACAGAGAACAATTTACTCTCGAAAAACTTGAGAAAGAGGGTATCCCGAAGGAACGCGCTGAAACTGTGGCAGAAGTTGCCAAGTCAAGCATGGGTGCAGACTTGGTTGAACAAGATTTGGCTGAGATTCAGGCATTAGCCAAGGATGTGCTGAACATGTATGAGCTGAGAAAGGACATGGAAAATTATGTTGACAGGGCGATGGAGGACGTAGCGCCAAATACTAGAACAATAGCTGGTGCTCTTCTGGGAGCCCGATTGATTGCTATTGCCGGCAGCCTTCAGAATTTGGCCATGCGCCCCGCAAGTACAATACAGGTTTTAGGGGCTGAAAAAGCATTGTTCCGTTCTTTGAAAACAGGTGCTCGCCCGCCCAAACATGGATTGATCTTTCAGCACGCTCTGCTTCACGATGCAAAACGGTGGCAGAGAGGCAAGATTGCAAGGGTTATAGCGGGCAAATTGGCTATCGCTGCAAGGGCTGACGCTTTTGGCGGAAAGTATGTGGGTGACATGTTGAAGGCTGAAGTGGACCATAGGATAGAAGAAATCCGTGAGAAGTATAAGGAACCTCCGCCGATTAAGGAAAGGAAACAGCAGCCAAGGCAGCAAGAACAACGGTTCGAAAGAAGAGACTATAGGCCTTCGAGAGAAACGGAGAGAAGGGGTCGACCTTGGCGTGACAGGAGAGATCGGAAGTGGAGCAAGGAAAAGAGTGCGCGTAAAGGTTAAGCCTCATCCGCGGTTCGTAGAAGTATATCAAGTGATTCTTGAAGACGGTGCACAGCGTTTAGCTACAAGGAATTTGGTTCCTGGCAAAACCGTCTATGGAGAGAGACTAGTCAATTTTAAGGGAGTAGAATATCGTGTTTGGGATGCCTTCAGAAGCAAGCTTGCTGCAGCAATTATCAAAGGCATAAGAACAGTACCTATAAAATTGGGGTATCAAGTTCTCTATTTGGGCGCTGCTTCCGGTACTACTCCAAGTCACGTTTCCGACATAGTGGGTGAAGCCGGCCACGTTTACTGTGTCGAATTCGCGGCAAGATCAATCAGAGATTTAGTTGAAAACGTTTGCGCGTTCAGGTTTAACATGTCTCCTTTCTTAGCTGACGCTCGTTTACCGGAGAAATATGTCATGTTCATTCCTGGAAAAGTTGACTGCATTTATTGCGACATAGCCCAACCAGAGCAAGCTAGAGTCCTCGCGGACAACGCAGACGTTTTCCTAAAAGCTTCAGGTTGGGTTATGCTTGCTGTAAAGTCTCAGAGCATCGACGTGACCAAACAACCTGCCGAGATATATGCTCAAGAATCCGAGGTCTTAAGACATCGAGGTTTTAGTGTTGAAGAAGTCTTGCCATTAGAACCTTATGATAAGGCGCATGCAATGATAGTAGCACAACGGACTTAGTCCAAGGGTCAAACAAAAACACCGTTTGTATTTTTCAATTTTCTTTCATTCTTTGTGACAGCCTGATGAACCATTGAGAAATGGAAAACGCTGCTCAACTCGGAACGACGTTTGAAGAAGCTGGGTTTCTTGTTTCAAGAATGTGCTGCTCACTTCCGGTCTGCTTCAGTACTGATAGCCGAAAAAGAAAAAGGTCAAAAAATGAAAGTCCCATGTGTTTACGCAGATGAACTAGCGTTGATTAGATCTCCCGAAGAGCTGGTCGAAAGAATTTAAGCAAGTCTCTTCTGAATAGCACCTGCAGAACTCTTGGCCTTTCTCGCAGGTTTCCACGATTTCCTAACACAATCGGGATATTCGCGATTAGTTCGCAACCATTGATTCAAAAAATCCATGGTCTTATGATCTGTTAAATATCCGCTTCCGAAATCGCCAAACTGACACCTCAAGGCCGCGATTTCCTTGTCGCGTTCCACCTTAGCTAAGATGGACGCAGCGGAAACAATTGGATAGATTCTGTCTGCCTTGTGCTCTGAAACTATTCTCGCTTTGCAAGACAAGCCTTCCTGGATATGATATTTGAAGCGATCTGCAAATACATCTGCTGCGTCAACATAAGCCACATCTGGTTTAAGAGCATCGATTATTTGGGTCATAGTCTGAGCTTCCAGTCTGTTTAGTTTATGTAGTTTTCTTCCGCTTTTTACAGCGTGGTCAATTTCCTGAGGCGACAGCTTCAGAATGCGGTGGGTCTCTGTTGTTTGAGTTATGTGCGCGGCCAGTACTTCACGTTTCTTCGGCGACAAGAGCTTTGAGTCTTTTACGCCTAGACTCACCAGAATTTTCAAGTTTTCCTCTCTCATCAAGACGCCTGCAATGACAAGGGGTCCAATCACGCATCCGCGACCTGCCTCGTCAACTCCTGCAATCAACATTCTGCCCAAGTCCTCTAGCGTGTTGTATTTCTGGTTCTGAGCTAATTATGCTTTTTGAAAGGCTTGCCCCTGAGGGCGAAGTCTTAATGCCAATAACGTTAATGACTTTCCATCCTTCGCTTGATTGTGAGGCAGAAAAATGCTTGAGATCAATGGGAGCTTTCTGCACCTAGTCTCAGTGATTCAACAGCTTTTTCTGTTATTGTTTTATGCAAGCGGTCTCTGTTCTCCAGTGTTACTTCGAATATTTCGGCGTCTTGGCGGTTTTTAGCTGAGGCTATCAGCCTTGCTCCTGCCTTGTAGTAAATCACGGCGATGACCACTCTGTTGCTGTCAAGTGCTTTTTGCGTCGCGTCTTTGAACTCTCCAGAAAACAACTCCATTGGCCCAATTTCGTCTATCACGATTATGTCGCGTTTTTCAATAGCTTCAGTTATTGAATGGACGCCTACACGATTCAAGTCTTCGATGTTGACCCGATATTTGCCGATCTGTGGTCCTGTTTTCTGGTTGGTATGTGCAAGCACACCCCGTCCAGAGCTTCCCAGACTCAGAATTTCGAAACCTATTCTCTTGCCCCTTTCACGTATTTCTCGGCTTAGCATGCCACCAACCTTGTAGCCTATCTCGCTCAGAGTGTTGACTACATTCGATAGCACGGTTGTTTTGCCTATGCCTGGTACTCCGGTTATGAAAAACACGCGTTTTCTCAACACAGTCCACAACGTAGACCAGAAGTCTAATATTCACTTAAATTTCTTCTCATAACCCACATAACATTAAGGCTTAGAATTATGAGAAAATCAGGTCCTATTGAAGGTTTTCCAAGTGAGACTGTGAAGGAAGGGAAGGTTCAGGTTTTAGTCCCTAGACTGTCAGCTTTCAGAGAGCGGCCGTCTGACTATGCGCCTTCTAAAGCTCCCGTTTTCTACAATCCAGTTATGGAGTTGAACCGAGATTTAGCTGTCTTGGTAACTAGAGTATATCAGAAACAGGTTGACAGGGAAATCTCGGTTTGTGAGCCCTTGACCAGTTCGGGGATCAGAGGGGTTCGTTTGGCAACAGAAGTCAACAATGTCAGGGTGACTATCGGAGATATTAACGAGCACGCCTTCAAACTGGCAAAACAGAATGTTGCTTTGAACATGCTTGAAAATCGAGTCACAGTCCATCACATGGATGCCAATTGTCTTTTGAGTTGCAGCAGTGCACCTCGTAGGAGATTCGACATTATAGATGTGGACCCTTTCGGTTCACCAGTACGATACATTGACTCGGCAGTTAGAGCTCTCCGCAACAAAGGAGTGTTAGCGTTGACTGCAACTGATCTAGCGCCACTTTGCGGAGTTCACGTGAGAGCTTGTCTAAGGAAATACGGGGGAAAACCGTTACGCACCGAGTACTGTCATGAACTTGCGATTCGGCTTTTAGCCGGCTGTTTGGCAGCGACTTCTGCAAGACAAGACATCGGCATTAGAGTTCTTTTTGGCCACTCGACAGACCATTATATACGTGTTTACGCCGAGGCGGCTTACGGCGCGAAAAGGGCTGATGAAAGCTTGAAAAACCTGGGTTTCGTATGGCATTGTTTCAACTGTTTGCATAGAGAAACGGCAGAGAAGGCATTCAACCCTGAGAAATGCCCTGAATGTGGAGAAAGAATGGATTACGCCGGCCCGCTATGGCTTGGAAATATCGGCGACCGCTCATTCTGTGAATCCTTGAGAAAGGAGAACACGCGTGTAGCATTTAGAAATAGCGTCAGAATAGATACGCTTTTGTCTATGGCAGCGTATGAATCGGAAGCGCCAGCATTGCATTACGTTGTTGACGAATTCAGCAGCAAGCTGCAGATACCCGAACCTTCTCT
>Ga0105095_10001268_pt1 | contig 13167 bp, 7 predicted proteins | sample PPLLak2March2015_2_FD_79180 | JGI IMG/M metagenome (GOLD analysis project Ga0105095, IMG submission 79180) | Freshwater sediment microbial communities from Prairie Pothole Lake near Jamestown, North Dakota, USA - PPLs Lake P8 Core (3) Depth... | ecosystem: Environmental > Aquatic > Freshwater >... | reverse complement strand
GCCGTCGGGCTCGAGGCGTCGACTCCACCGGTTTTTACCTGGGTATCCTCGACCGCGTCGGTCGGAAGGCCCATGTAGGTGAGCTGGAAGTCCTGGTAGCCTCCGAAGGTCATTCCATCGAGCTGGGAGACGTGGGCGAAGTGCTCGGTCGCGTGGCCGAAATAAACCATCCGGCCGCTGCCATCGTCGAAAGGACGAGCGTTGACGCCGGGAGTGAGCTCCAGAAAGTCGCTCCAGTTGCGCCGGGATTGGAGGGGCATGTCGGTCATGAACTCGCCGTCGATGTTGAGAACGTTGGAGGGCTTCGAGATCTCGAGCATCGGCGTTTCCGCGGTGACGGTGATCGTCTCTTGAACGCTCGAAAGCGGCATCTGCACGTCGACGCTGAAGGTGGCGCCGGCCCGGACCAGGATGCCCTCACGGCGATAGGTGGCGAAGCTGGGGAGCTCGGCCATTATCGTGTATTCCCCGGGGGGGAGATTGATGAGCCGGTAGTAGCCCGTCGAATCAGTCACCGCCGTGCGGGTACCGCCGATCAGCGCGGGGCTCGAGGCGGTTACGGTGACCCCCGGGAGCGCCGCTCCCGTGTCATCCGTGATGTAGCCTCGCAAACTGCCATCCTGAGCCACGGCCGCCCCGGCCAAGGAAAGGGCCAGGATGAGAATCAATGCACTTCTAACGTGCATGCAACGTACCTCCCTGCATCCGTCCTGTCGATAGATGCGTTATGTCGAAGAGCCTCGCGTCGACCCCTTGCCTGGTCAGCCACCGATGAGAAGGGGAAACAGAGAGCTCGACGCTAAGCCCTCCATAGTTGAATCCAGCGGATTCGGTTTGCAACGGACGTGCCATGGATCTGCCTCTTGAGAAGGACCGTAAGCCACGTCCTATCAATAAGAAGCGATACGCGCGCTCAGCCAGCCCGCGCAAAAGTACGGAAACTTGAACCTCGAATTCAACGATCGGGATCGGGCCGGGATTTGAGTCGCTCGAGAAGCTCCCGGACCGACGCCTGGTCGGGGGATCTCTGGAGCGACTGCTCGAGATACTCAATCGCTCGGGCTGGATCCCCGGCGGCCGCGTGACAGGCGCCAAGCGCGTTCAGAAGCGCCACATCCGGCCCGGAGAGCGAGAGTGCTTTCTCGAAGTGGGGAATCGCTAACGCCGGACTCCCCGACTGGTAGTACGCGTCGCCGAGCGTGCGGCGGACCTCCGCGTCCTCCGGCCGGCTCTCCGCCAGCGGGGCCAGCATCTCGACGGCCTTTGAAGCATTCTTCTCGTCGAGGAGGTAACGGCCCAGGATGAGCCTCGGGGCCGCGAGCTCCCCGTTCTTGCGAAGCGCCCGCTCGTAGAGGGCTCGGGCTCGCGGCCGATCCTCGAGCCTCAGGTACTGCTCGGCGAGTGCGGTCTCGACGACACCTGGAATCGTGGGGTCGAGAGACTGGTATCGGAGAGACCACGGCCTTTCGATGGTCGAACGGGGACTCACGTCGAAATCGGCGGAGGCTGTGCCCAGGACACCTCCGTCCGGGTCCTCGAGAGCGACGTCGAGCCGGTAACGGCCTCCGCCGAGCCCGGCGAGGGGGATCGACGCGAGAATCGGCTCCCCGCCGCGCTCGCCGATTGCGACCCCGGTCTTCTCCCCGAGCGGCTTCGAGGTGTCTCGATCGAACAGTGCGAGGGTGATCCGATCTTCGCGGCCGGCGCCGGTCACGGGAACGAGCGCGAGAAGCGATTGTCCGATCGCATAAACCCTTTTGGTGTTCGGGTCGAGCCGCTCGGAGCCGAAGTGATAAGGCCGGTATTGGGACGCTTCCGCCGGTTCGGAACCGTAGAGCAGAACCGGGACCCCGATAGACACCTCTCCCGGCCCTCGCTCGGGGACCGAGAGGGGCGACTCGAGGATGGTGTACTGGTTCCGAGCCCGATTCTTCAGGACCACCCGGAACCGGAACTCGCCCGGAAGAAGGGGAAACATGCTCCGGTAGGCGAAGGGGCGCGCCTGGACTCCGGCGAGCTGACTCGGACTGAGCTCGAGAAACTCCTCGCGGGCGAAGGAGAGGACCGGCAGAGAGGAATTCGCGGTTACCACCTCGCCTTGAATCTCGAGGCTCGTGTAGTAGATCTTCTTGTCCTCGTCGAAGACCAGGGTCAGGTCCTGCGGCTCGATCTCGATACCCCAGTGAACGAAGCTCGCCTCTTCGAGGCCCGGCGGTCCGGGGAGGAGATCGACGGAAATGTGGCTTGGGATGTAATTGAAGAGATATTCGGTCTCGACGAGACCGCGATTGCGCTCGATGGCATCGACGTAGCTGGCGTCGACGGCGCGAATCGGAGACCGATAGATCTCCGCGATGAGCACCTCGGTCGAAACGGAATCCTGAACCAGGCCGGGGATGGCACTCTCGTCGGCCCGGAACGTAATCGACGCATGGGCGAGATCCGCGGAGATGTTCGTGAGAAGCTGGTAGGCCTCCGCCCGCGAGTTCTCCCCGAACTGCAGAGCGGGAAAGAGCTTCTCGGGACCGTGGATACGCGGACTGTAGAGACGATACTCCCCCGCGAAACCCTGCTGGAAAAACAGAAGGTAGAACGGCGACGACAGCCCCTTTCGCGGCGCCGCCTCGTAGAACCACACCTCCGCGGGATAGAGGCCCGGCGCTCCGAGGAAGCTTTCGCGGTCGCGGGGCTCCCCGAGAATGATGTACATCTTTCCGCGATCGGTCATCCATCCCGGGATGGGCGTCTCGCGGCCGAGGACCCGGTTCGCATGCTCGAGGCGGCGATAGTGCTCTTCCCGGAACTCGTTCGCCTCCGTGAGCGGATCCGGATCGCGCCTCCTCCAGAACGCCTCGATGAACGCGTCCCGCTCGTCCGCGGATCGGAGCTCGAGGAAGGCTTCGCGCTCGCGCTCGATGATGATGTAAGGGACTTCCTCCTCGAGCCACTGCCGGTGTCGCTCCGCGAGATCCGACGCAGCCTGAGCCGCCGCGACGACGGCAGCCAACAGAGTTATCGCCCTCACAGAATCTCCTCCTGCCCGGGGCCATTGTAACCGCTCGGCTCGTTATGATGCCGTTCGACGATGATTAGCGTCTGCCTCACCCTCTTACTGTTCACGCTCTCGGCCTCTCTAACCGGGGCCCTCGATGTCCGATTCGTGCGAGGGGGTGAGCCCGAGATCGGGCTCCGGGTGACTCTCGAGAGCTCTCTTGTCGCGCTGGAAGGCGAGACGGGGAGCGACGGAGTCGTGCGGTTCGTGGGCGTTCCCGTCGGAGCTTACTCGTTGACGGCAGACTCTCGAGAGTGGGAGCTCCTCCTCACCTCCGAGACCGAGCTCCTGATCCTCGATCTCGACGCCCCTGGAATCCAGGCCGGTCGATTCGGCCGCACGACTCTCCGGAGCGAGAGCGTCTCGCGTCTTCCCCACTCGGGAACGGTGAGCACCGTCCTCGAGACCCTCGAGCCGTTCGCGATAACCTCCCGCATCGACGTCGCCGGCGTCGAGAGCTCGACCGACCCGCTCTGGAGCGTCCGTGGGAGCTCCTGGACCCAGAACCGGATCCTGGTCGACGGCATCGACGTCACCGACCCAGCGGGAGGCTCGTCGCTCCTCTATCCCGATGTGGCGTTCTTCGACGAGATCTCGCTCGTCACCAGCGCCAACCCTTCCGATGTCGCGGGGCCGGGCGCCGAGCTGCATCTGGTGACCGGGGCTGCTCCGTCTTCGTTTGAAGGTTCCCTATCGCTGCGGTACACCGGCAGCACTCTCCAGTCGGAGAACCTCAGCGACGAGCTCGTCGCTCTGGGAGTCGAGCCTCGGGAGGTCCTGCGCTTCCCGAGCGCCCGGCTCGAGCTCGGGGGCCCGAGCTTCTACGGAGCGATCCAGGGATTCGACCTCGCGGCTCGGCTTCCGAAGTTCGACGCCGAAGAAAAGACGAGCCTTCTCGGCGCGGCGGGCAAGATGAGCCGCGAACGCTGGTCTCTTCTCGGCATCGCCCAGCGAGTCGACCGCCCGACGTATGGCGCCCGTCCTCTCGCCGAGCCGTCGGCGGCCGTTCAGGCGAGCGAGACTTTCCAGGTGGCGCAGGCCGGCTTCGACGCGGGCGACTTCTTCTTCCGGGTCGGATTCGCCCGGGGCGAGCTCGACTCGAGCTTCTCGCGGGAAGGCTCCCCTCTTCGGGATCTCGCGACCGGGGAGCTCTTCGACGCGCCTCTCCGGGTCTTCGATCGCACCCGCACCCGATGGAGCGCCGTCGGGCTCCGCGATCTCGTTCTGGAAGGACACCTGCTGAGAGGAGGAGTGGAGATTTCCCATGCGGCCGAGTCCGGGCGAGAGAGGGTCCCCGGGTCGCTGGAGCGCTCGATGGTCGATGGGAGCGGCCACGCCGTCTCGTCGTACTCGGGAAGCGGAGAGCGAGAGGCATCCGCCACCCGTGTCGGGCTCCATCTCCAGGACGCGTTCTTCGCCGGTTCGTTTCGCGTTTCTCCCGGTGTCCGGTTCGACCTGAGCCGATCGGGACCCGTGCGATGGGCGAGCCTTTCGGGAACCATCGATCTCGGGTACGCCCTAACCCCGTCGAGCGAGATCCATTTCTCACTCGGCCGCTACCCGCACGTTCTGACGACGCGTCTCCAGGGAGTCGAGCAAGGCCTGTCGTGGTCGTGGCGGCGGTGGAACGACGCGAACGGCGACCTGCGGGTCGGAGACGGTGAGATCGGCGACGTTCTCCGCCGCGGAGGAAGCGGCGTCACCACGATCGAAGAGGACCTCCCGCGGCCCTACACCCACGAGCTCACCATCGGAGTCGAGAAGCACTTTCGCCGCGGGTTCCTCCGATTCTCCGGCTACCAGCGATGGGAGAAGCGTCTTCTCCAGACGGTGAACGTCGGGATCACGCCTTCGAGCTACGAGAGCTTCCTGTTCCACGACGTGGGGGTCGACGGCGACCTGGGGACGGAGGACGATCGCGACATCCCGATTTACGACCAGAGGCGCCAGCTCGGCGAAGATCTCTTTCGCCTCACCCAGCCTCCGGGTCTCGAGAGCTTCGCTCAGGGGGTCGATCTTCTCCTCGGCTTCGACCACGGCCGGTTCTCCTGGCAGCTCTCCGGCCGTGCCTATCGAGACGTGGGGTCGGGAAACGTTGGGAACGAACCGGAGGAAAACGACACGGGAATCCTGGGCGATCTATTCGACGACCCCAACACCCTGACGAGCGCCGAAGGAAGGCTCTATTTCGATCGCGCGTTCACGGGAAAGCTCGCGCTCACCGCGAGGGGGCCGCTCGGCATCGACATCGGAACCTCGATCCGCTATTGGGACGGTCAGCCGTTCACGCGCCAGATCTTCTTCCCGGATCTGGGTCAGGGCTTCACCGTCGTCCAGGCCTACTACCGCGGCCGGCTCCGCTACGCCTTCAACATGACGATGGACGTGAGGCTCGAGCGGGAGTTCCCTCTCGGCCGGAGCCGCCTCGCGCTCGCGCTCGACGCCTTCAACCTCTTCAATCAGACGCTGCAGACGGGGGAGAACGCAAGGAGCGGCGAGACCTTTCGCGACCCCACGTTCGTCCAGCCGGCGCGCACCGTGGCTCTTCAGGGCCGGTTGCGGTTCTGAGGCGTCGGCAAAGCTTACACGCACCGAATCGCGAGTTTCCTCGAGATTCACCGGGTCGCGTCGGAGCCCCTTACACCTGAGCCCTGCGGAGTGGGATACGCCCGTGCAGCTCGACGCGCCACAACCCTTGTTATCTCAAATCGATCCGTGCGCCGGGCTTCGGCCTGGCCTACCTCTTGCATTTTGACGCCTGGCGAAGCGCAAAATTCATTGGAGGTTTTCGTGACGGCTACCAGAGCTGCTCTTCTTACCCTTCTCGGACTGGTCTTGGCGACGATCCCGGTCGGCACGGCATCGGCATCGATCATCCAATTGCCGGCAGTCCAGATCACCGCGGATGGCTCGGTGATTCCCATACCCGATTCTTCTCAGCCCCGGCTCGGGACCGATGGTCTCTGGCATTTCGACTTCCGCTTCGAGTCGAACGATTACTCGCTTCACGCGTTCTTCACAGCCGACCCCGATCCGTCCATCTCCTATGGAGTAGCGGTTACAGACTTCGGAGCGCCGAGTACGTTCGGTTTCCTGTTCGGAACTCCGATCGTGCTCCCCGCAGGCCCCAACGTCGTCGCGTCCTCCCTGTCGGGAACTCTGACGGACGGCGGGATCGACGGGGTCAGCGCGACGGGTCTCTCGCAGGTCTCCGACGTGGGCATGCCTATTACCAACATGGGAGTCGATCTCTCCGGGCCCTGCTCCAGCCCTGGAACCTGCGGGCCGTTTGCAGCGGGTCCCCTCCCCGGGCCGGCCGGAACCTGGACCTACATGCAGACGTCGCTTCAGTTCACCATGTCCGGAGGGAACGACCAGGCTTCCTTCACGGGCTTCGCCAGCATCGATCCTGCTGCCCGCGCTCCCGAACCAGGGACCGTTCTCCTCCTGTGCGCCGGACTCGGGCTCGCGGCCTGGCGCAGGAGCCGGGCCGAGCGCTAGCGAGAGGGATTCGGCTCCGGGCCTCGCACCACGAGCGTTCGAACGAGCGGTGCGGACCCCTGGTCCTCGAACCAGGCGACGTGCTCGTCTACCATGTCGAGCTTCAGCTCGTAATCGCCGGGAGTCGCCGGAGCCCAGATCGCGACCTCGAGCTCAAGGACCTCCCCCGGGTCCAGGGTGCGTTCCATGTGCCCGTGGCGATCGTAATCCAACCATCCCGTGGCGCCCGGCTCGAGGAGCTTCACGCCGAGCTTGATGCCTCGCCTCTCGTCGGACGTGAAAACCCACTCCTCCGGACTTTCGTTCACCACGCGCAGGCGAACGTCCATGCGGTCTCCGGGAGCGGCCTCGGCGGGTAGTCCCGCCGCTTCGATCGACGCCTTGTACCCGTAGGGCACGTAGAGCTCGCGCGCCCAGCGCTCGAAGGAAGCCCAACCGGAGTCGGCACCCGAGTCTCGCCGGTAGGCTTCGTATTGATCGAAGATGCGCCCGATCTCGGAAGCGGGACCGAAGGGCAGGTGGCCGTGCCACAGGCTCAGCTCCGACCGCGCGTCTTCGAACGGCGCCCCGCCGAGCGCCATCCGCGCCACGACGCTCGCGAATCCCGTGCGGTCCGCCCCGGCGCTGCAGTGGACGAGGATCGGCGGAGGGAGACCTTCGAGGTGATCGATGAGCGCGGCTACGGCGGGGCGCGAGGGAAGCCGCTCGGGAACCAGATCGATGCTGCGCAGCTCGACGCGGTTGCGCTCCGCGACCTCGAGCTCCCTCCGAAACCACTCGCGGTGCTCTTTCTCTCCCCGAAGGTTCACGATGGATTTGACCCCGTGCCGACGGATGCGCTCTTCGAGGTCTTCCGGAGAAAGCTGGCCGCTCCGGTACACGCGGCCGGGGACGACGATGCCGAAGTTGTCGCCGAAGCGAGAGCGCCCGAGAGCGAAGAGCCCGAGCCCGCCGAGGCCGAGGAGCCCGAGCGCGAGAAGGTTTCTGGTCATCCTGCCCGTCGCTTCGGTTCGAGCCGCGGCGGGCGGGGGCCGTGGCGGATCGCGTCCTGAAGAGTCGCGTACTCGAGCTCGAGGCGAGCTTCGGCGCTCCGGAGCATGAGACCGCCGCGGCTCATGTCGCCGCGGCCCACGAACGCCGCGGGAAACCGGAGACGGCCGCCGAACACCGGTAGGAGGACGTCGGCGTATTTGGAGCTCGCGACGCTTCCGAGGAGAACGACGTCGGCGCCGGGTCCCGCCCGCCGGGCGAGATCGCTCGCGTCGCGCTCGAGGGGCTTGCGATATCGATCCTCCTCGGCGTCGATGGGGACTTCCGCCATACGGCGCAGTTCTTCGAGCGTCACCTTGCCGTCGGGCGGCTTCAATCCCAGGCCGGGGGCGATCACCAGAGATCCCGGAAGCCCCGGCGGCGGATGGGCGAACGCCCGGGCGTAGGCCAGCTTGCCGCGGAAATAGAGGCTGCTCACGAACTGGAACAGGTCTCCGATTGCCGCTCCCTCCGAGGAGCGAAGTCGCCGGGCCAGCTCGGAGTCACCCCGCTCGTCCAGGAGGTATTTCGCTCTCGTTCCTCGGAGGCTTGCCGGGGAAAGGAGAAAGATTCTCTCGAGAGTCATGTGGTAGCTTGACGATCCGACATGGCCGCCGTCACCGAAGAGAGCATCCCGATAGTAAAGCTCGCACGGAAGCTTCGCACCCTCGAGTACTTTACTCTCGCTTTCGGAAGCATGGTGGGGGCGGGCTGGCTCATCATCATCGACGATTGGCTCACCCGCGGCGGACCGCTCGGAGGGATCCTCGGATTCCTCTTCGGATCGCTTCTTCTGGTTCCCATAGGCCTCACCTACGGCAGGCTGGTCGCGGGTCTTCCCGACGCCGGCGGCGAGGTCGCCTATACCGAGCTCGTTTTCCCGCGCGCCGTGAGCTTCCTCACCGGATGGTTCGTGGTGCTCGCGTACCTGGTCGTCTGCCCCTGGGAGGCGGTCGCGATCGGAAAGCTTCTTGCGCGGCTCGTCCCGGTTCTCGACTCGGTCGAGCTCTACCGGTTCGGCGGCCAGCCGGTCTTCCTCTACCGCCTCCTCCTGGGTCTCGCGGTGACGGCGTTCATCTGTTATCTGAACTACCGCGGCATCCGCTCCTCGGCGACGTTTCAGAACGTTTGCACCTTCGGACTCCTCGCGGTCTTCGTCATCTTCTCGACCCTCGGCCTTCTCCGCGGCGACGCTTCGAATCTGACGCCGCTCTTCAGCCATCCCGGGACGGGCGGAGCGCTGGTGTCGGTTCTCCTCATCCTGCAGATCGTCCCCTACTTCATGACCGGCTTCGAGGCGGTCGCGAAGTCCTCCGAGGAGGCTCACGCGGATTTCCAGCCGACGGGGTTCCGCAACGCCATCCTCCTCGCGATCGCCGTCGGAGGCCTCTTCTACGCCACCATCCTGCTGGTCGTGCCCATGGTCCACCCATGGACCGAGCTCACGGCGATTCCCTTCGGCACCGCCGTCGCCTTCGAGCGCGCTTTCGGATCGCGCGTCATCGGAGACTTCATCCTTCTCGGAGCGGTCCTCTCGCTCTTCAAGGTCTTCAACGGCTGCTTCATCGCCGCGACGCGGATGGTTTATGGAATGGGAAAACGGGGGCTCGTGCATTCGGCCCTCGCGAGCGTCCACCCGCGATTCCAGACCCCTCACCTGGCGATAGCGTTCGTCGGCCTCGTCACCGTGATATCGACTTTTCTCGGAGACGCGCTCCTCGTGCCCCTGAGCGAGCTCGGCTCCCTCGCCATCGCCGTCGGTTGGCTCTCCGCCTGCGTGTGTTTCCTCAAAGGCGTTTCCTGGAGCGCGTCTCGGCCTCCCGGACGAGGAGCTCGGGCTTTGGCCGGGATCGGCGCCTTCGTGGCGCTCGCCCTGGTATTGATGAAGCTCTTCCCGTTCGTCCCCGGCCACATGAGCTGGCCGCAGTATCTCGGGCTCGCCGTGTGGATGTCGCTCGGATTCGCGCTGTGGTGGGCGGCGGAGCGGTTCCGCCCGTAGCGACGGGGGTGCTGAGCACCCCCGTCGAATTGCACGACGGCCTCAATCCTCGCGGAGCTGACCTCGGACCTCTCCTCCCGGGAACTTGCCGCTGTGAACGTTGGCGTATGTCACGCCCGCGCGGATGAGTCGAACGAGCTCAGCGAACCGACCCGCTTCGAGCGGGTCGATGCCCTGACCTGCCGGTCCGACGACGTTCGCCTCGGTCAGCGTCCCTTCGACGTCGCCCGCGCGAGCACCGGGGCACAGTGGCGTCAGGTCCGGCGTCGGACCCGGCAAGGCATCGGTCTTGCACAGCCAGACGGAGATGCCCCCGGCGGTGTGGAACTGGCCCACGTGGATGTGGGCCTGAGTGATGTCGCCCTCGAGGCCGGTGTACCGGAGCCGGTATGAGATCGTCGTTCCGTCCTCGCTCAAAGTCGCGCGGAACGAGCCGCTGGCGGTCGTCGAGACCGCGCCGATACCGGTACCAACCTCATTGATACCTTTGAGATCCGCTTCGAACCTCCGCCGCTTTCCGCGGTCACCGCTGGCGGAAACGACCGCGAGCCCAAGAATGACGGCGAACATCAGAAACGATAGATTGATCTTCTTCATGAAACCTCCTTTTCCGGCTTGCCAGCCGGTTGTTGAACGAGACTCGCCACGAGAAGTGCAATCTCTATGCCCGCAATAGAGGCCGGGGTATCGCGGTTCTTTCGAGACGATCCGGCCCACCGCAGGACGCGCGCGATTGAATCTCGTTACCTGGGTCGTAAGGTCTTACGAGCGGTGTAAGCGCTCGGGAGAACGAGGTGTCTACTCTCTGAAGACCACCCGCCCACCCACGATCGTCATTCGCACCCGAAGCTCGGGCAGCTTCTCCGCCGGGAGGCTCAGGGGGTCATCGGAGAGGACCGTCAGATCCGCATAGCGACCCGGCGAAAGCGCGCCGAGGTCCTCTTCCTGGAAGGCGGCGAAAGCGGGCCCCGCGGTGAGGAGGCGCAATGCGGTATCGGCGGAAAGTCGTTCTTCGGGATGAAAGCCCGAGGGCGGGGTCCCATCGGCGGCGCGCCGGGTGACGGCGCAGAAGAAGTTCAACAACGGATCCCCGGAGTCCGAAGCCGGGTAGTCCGTCCCGAGAGCGAGGCTTGCTCCCGCGTCGAGGAGCGAGCGCGTCGCGAGCACCCAGCTCGCGCGCGAAGGACCCACCCGGTCCTCGGACCAGCGCGCGTACTCGCCCGCGAACATCGGCTGGAGGGAGGCGATGACCCCGAGCTTCGCGAACCGCGGCCGGTCGGCGGGATCGATGACCGATGCGTGCTCGACGCGGAAGCGGAGCCTCCGGGCTTCGGGCCCCGCGGCCTCGAAGGCGTCGAGGGCGCGCCGCACGGCCTGGTCGCCGATGGCGTGGGCGTTGACCTGGAACCCCTTCGCCGTCGCCGCCCGGATCAACCCCAGAAACTCCTCGTCGCCCATCGTCTCGAGGCCGCGCTCCGAGGGAGCGTCGGCGTAGGGCTCGAAGAGCTGGGCGCCCCGGGATCCGAGAGCGCCGTCGAGAACCACCTTGAAGCTCCGGATCGTGAGCCGTCCCTCACCGAGCCCGATCTCGGGCCCGCGCGCCAGGGTCTCGGCTACGAGCTCTCCGCGCCCGTTCGCCATCGCGTAGACCCGGACCGGAAGCGCTTGCTCCGCGAGAAGCTTCTTGTAAAGAAGGAGGGTCTCCCGGTCGGCGCCGGCGTCATGGACGATGGTGAGCCCCGAGCGCGCGTACGCCTCGAGCGCCGCGCGCAGGCGCCGCTCGGCTTTCTCGGGCGTCGGCGCCGGCACGATGCGCCGGACGAAAGCCGTCGCGTGGTCGACGAGGATGCCCGTAGGCTCCCCCGCGGCATCGCGCAGCACCTTGCCGCCGGGAGGATCCGCGGTCGCGCGGGAAACGGACGCCTCGGCGAGAGCCCTCGAATTGACCCAGATGGAATGGCCGTCGATCCGATCGAGGACCACGGGATGGCGCGTGGTAGCCGCGTCCAGCTCCTCCGCGGTCGGAAACGCGGAGGGTCGAAAGTGGCCTTCGTCCCAGCCGCCGCCCTGGATCCAATCCCCCTCCGGAGTCTTCGCGGCTTCGCCCTTCACCCGCGCCACGATCTCCTCCTTGTCGAGGCCTCGCAGATCGAGAGTCGCGAGTTGCTCGCCGAAACCGGATACGTGCGCGTGAGCGTCGGCGAGGCCGGGAACGGTGACGCCTGGCAGGTCGATCTTCTCGGTGCGCCGCCCGGCGTACGCCTCGAGACTCGACGCCTCGCCGACGGCGAGGATGCGTCCGCCCTTGACCGCAAGGGCCGTCGCCCGCGGCCGGGTGGGGTCGAGCGTTACGAAACGCCCGAGGAAGATCGCGTCGGCCGTATCTCTCGACGATTGACCCGCGGCTGCGGATAAGTTCGTGAGCGCCACCAGGAAGAAGACGGCGGAAAACCGGCGTTCATGCATTCGGGGATTGTAACGAAACGTCGTGGGCTTTGATCTCCCGGGTTGACAGGAGGAGCGCCAGTCGAGAAGATGCCGATTCGACAGGAACCCCGATGACATCAAGACGAATCGCATCCATCCTCATCTGGGCCGCGGTTTCCGTTCTCGGCGCGGTCGCCTTCGCGGTCGTGGCCCTCAGCCGCGGAGAGAGCATCAACTCCATCTGGCTCCTCACCGCCGCCGTCTGCACCTACGCCGTCGGCTACCGCTTCTACGCCCTGTTCACCGCCAAGAAGATTTGTGAGCTCGACGACCGGCGGGCGACTCCCGCCGAGCGGCTGAACAACGGGCGCGATTTCATTCCCACGAACCGCTGGGTGCTCTTCGGGCACCATTTCGCCGCCATCGCAGGAGCCGGGCCCCTCGTCGGCCCGACGCTCGCGGCGCAGTTCGGATACCTCCCGGGGACGATCTGGATCGTGATCGGAGTGGTGCTCGCGGGCGCGGTCCAGGACTTCACCATCCTCTGCTGCTCGCTCCGCCGCGACGGAAAATCTCTCGGGCAGATGGCCAAGGAGGAGATCAACCGGGTCGCGGGAATGACGGGGATGATCGCCATCCTCCTCATCATGATCATCCTCCTCGCGGTCCTGGCGCTGGTGGTGGTGAACGCCCTTCGCGCTTCCCCCTGGGGATTCTTCACCATCGCCTGCACCATGCCCATCGCGGTGATGATGGGTTGGTGGATGAAATCCTGGAGGCCGGGCAAAGTCGGTGAGGCCTCCATCGCCGGCGCCGTGCTCCTGGTCGTGGCGCTCGTCGCCGGCGGCTGGGTCTCGGAGTCCCCCACCTGGGCGCCGCTCTTCACCTACAGCGGAACCGCCCTCACCTGGATGATGATCGGCTACGGGTTCTGCGCCTCGGTCCTTCCGGTCTGGATCCTGCTGCTTCCCCGCGACTACCTCTCGACGTTTCTCAAGATCACGACCGTGCTCGGACTGGCGGTGGCAATCGTGATACTTCGGCCGCCGCTCCTGATGCCCGCGGTCACGGAGTTCGCGACGGGCGGCGGCGGGCCGGTCTTCTCGGGAACGCTCTTCCCCTTCGCTTTCATCACCATCGCCTGCGGCGCCATCTCCGG
>Ga0105095_10001267_pt1 | contig 13169 bp, 16 predicted proteins | sample PPLLak2March2015_2_FD_79180 | JGI IMG/M metagenome (GOLD analysis project Ga0105095, IMG submission 79180) | Freshwater sediment microbial communities from Prairie Pothole Lake near Jamestown, North Dakota, USA - PPLs Lake P8 Core (3) Depth... | ecosystem: Environmental > Aquatic > Freshwater >... | reverse complement strand
TTCACGTGCTGTAACCATTGTATAAAATTCATCCATTACATAATTAACGACCTGCGATGGAATATTTTTTACTTTAGATATTTCTGTAGAGATAATTTCAACTTCAGTTGCATCGAGATATTTAAACACTTCAGCAGCAGTCTCAACATTAATTGCAATTAATAAAAGAGCTGCTTTCTGAGCGCCTGATATGTCTGTTGTTTTATGTTCTTTTGCTACCATTAAATTTTATATTTCATCTTCATGGATCCAGGAGTTTACAAGTTTAGCTGTATCCATAGGATTTTTTGCTACATAGTTAGCTATTTTTTCCTGCTGATTTTTCTTCCGGGCCGCTTCATCGGAAATTTCATCTTCTATATCGCCGACCGGCAGAAGATTCTTCTTTGGTTTTGGACCTACTTTTTTCGGTTGTGAGGCAGGAGCAAGGGAAGGTTTCTTAAAAGTTTCAGGATTTTCTTCTTCCTCCTGTGCGAAAGCTCCTAAGGTTATTTTCTGATTTTTTAATCCAGACATTAGAATTTTCAATACAAAAATTGCCCCGCCTATGCTTATTAAAATCAGAAGGATGTCTGTCCAGTCATCCATATTATTAAAAAATGACGGCTCCTCAAGTTCAATATTCTCCAATGGCTTGGTTTCAAAAGGAATGTTTACAATAGAAAATTGATCTTCTCTTTCCTGGTTTATTCCCACAGCATTTTTAATAATCTCTTCAAGCTTCTTCATCTGTCCAGGAGAGCGTGGTTCATTTACTGTTTTTGTTTCTTCACCTTCCTTCACTTCTTTAAAAACATCATTTATTACAGCAGCCACACTTAATCTTTTAATATTACCTGAGCCTTCAATTACACGCTGTATAGTTTTATTCAGCTCATAGTTTGTTGTATTGTTCTGGCTAATCTGTGCAGTAGAATCACCAAGGTTAGTTCCATTGTTTTCGGTTTTTATTGTCTGCTCACTTATTGCAACCTGGCTTTCAGGATCGAAAAGAGTCATCGTCTTCTCAATCTGGTCGAAATTCATATCTGCGTTTACCTGTATCATTGCATTTCCATAACCAACAATATTATCAAGAATTACCTGGGCTTTTTGAGCAAGATAATTCTCAACAGACTGCTTCATCTCATATTGCTTGGAACTTGAAAATGCGATTGGGCTGTCATCAAATTCCTTTGAAAGAATCCTTCCTTTTGTGTCAATCAATGTTATATTAGATGGAGTAAGACCTTCCACACTGCTTGAAACAAGATTAACAATTGCAGACATATTGCTTTTTGAAATTGAATAATTATTTAGCAACTTTAAAACAACCGATGCGGTTGGAAACTTTTCTTCATCTTTAAAAATTGATCTTTGCGGAATAACAATATGAACACGTACACCTTCAACGCCTTCCTGCTGCATAATTGTTCTTGCAAGTTCACCTTCAAGTGCCCGCTTATAATTAAGCTTCTGCATAAATTCAGACATTCCCATAGTATTCTTATCAAAAATTTCATAGCCAATTATTCCTGAAGCCGGAATTCCTTTACCGGCAAGTGAGAGACGGGTTTCGTAAACATTTTCTTTAGGGACTAAAATTGTTTTCCCGTTATCATCAATCTTATATGGAATTTTTTGTGAACTAAGGTGATCAATTACTTTTGCAGCATCGTCCTCTGAAAGGTTGGCATATAGCGGTGAGAAGTTTGGTTCATTAAGAAAGAACAATAACACCGAAAAGAGCACCAGCATTATTGCAATAGTAGCACCCAGGAGGAGCTTTTGCTGCAAAGAAAATCTGTTTAGTAAATTAAGTAGCGATTCAAAAAAATTACGGTTCATTTGTTTTATATCTGGATTCTTGTTAATTCTTTATACATATCAATGGCTTTGTTTCTTATTTCCATTAATAGATCAAGGCTTGTTTTTGCTTTCTCACCCGCAATCATTACTTCGTGAAGCTCAACATTTTCACCAAGAATAAAATCTTTTGTAATTGCGTTTGAATTAATTTGATCCTGGTTTACACTTCCAACAAAATCCGTTAAAACATTTTGAAAGTTTGTATTATCAGGTTTTTCATTTTTATTAATGAGGATTTCAGGAAGAATATTTGTAATTGCATCTACTTTCATGTTTATCCTTTTTTATCAAATAAATGGCCTATTTTTACACCAGACATTTTTCCGCTCTTCTGGTAAAAATGGTAATCAACAATTTCATCTTTCTTTTGAGGATAACGATCGATGAAAAAATCTTTCTCCCTTTCGTTCAATTCTTCACCATCCTGAAGCTGTGATTTCTTATCAACATTTCTCAGAAGCTGCTGTACTGAATAATTACCAATATTATTTGTAGAAATTTTCATTATTAAATCTCCAGTGAATCTTTAGCAATTTGTTTTGAAGCATTGAGTGCTGTAAGGTTAGCTTCATAGCTCCTTGTTGCTGCAATCATCTCAACCATTTCTGTAATAATATTTACGTTGGTCATTTCAACATACCCGTTCTCATCGGCATAAGGATGATCAGGCATATAAACAATTTCACCAGTTGTCTTGTCTTCATTTACTGCAGAGTTAAGATTATTTTCTCCTCCAGGCGTTTGGTTTATAACCGAAGCTGAAGTAGAAATATGATTTTCATTCGAGGTGTTTAATCTTATTGTAGGTTGATTCTGAGACCCTATAAACTGGAAGGCATCCGGTTTTTGTTCAACAGTTAAATATTTTCTTTTATATGGCTGCCCGTTTTCACCTCTTATTGTATCTGCATTTGCAATATTTTCTGCAATAATATTCATCTTCTCTCTCTGGATGCTTAAACCTTTTGCAGAAATATTAAAGCCGCTTAAATTGTCTCCTATTTTCATTCTGAACCTCCTCCTTTAATAACGGATTGAAGAGTTCTGAAATAACCTCCGATTTTTTGAGAAACAAATTTGAACTGGATTGAGTTCTTAGCCAGCTCAGACATTTCCTCATCAATGTTTACATTATTAATCCCCGATACCATTTCCCTGCTATTATCGGTTATAATCCTGTTATCACTTTCGAAGTTATTCTGCCCAATATGTTTTGGGTTTGTTGTTTTTAATGACGCTATATTTTCGGCTAAGAGATCTTTAAAGACTACTTCTTCCCTTTTATAATTTTCGGTGCCGATGTTTGCAATATTTTTGCTTATCACCTCATTCCGTAAGGAAGTATAATCAATAAAATCTTCGAGAAGCTTTATGTTAGATACTGACATATCTCTCTTTCAGTTTTTCACCTGAAAGACAAATGAAATGCCATGCGGCAATTTTTACTAATTTAAGTGTTTAATAATGCAGGTTAGAAAAGAAATGGCTAAAGCTAACCAGGTGCAAACTATTATTCAGAATAATCCAAAATAATTGTTTTAGATTGCCCGCATGAACAGATGAATTTAATTTCTTTAATAGAATCATTCTGATCTTTTTTCAGAACAATCTTAACTCCCCCGTGACTCTCTTCTTCAACACAGACTTTTGTTTTACCAACCATCTCTGTTTTGGAAGATTTAATTATACCTTTTTTAGAATTCTCTTCATTTAAATTAAACTCTCTGAATAACGGCTCTTCAAAAGTATTGCTCATTTTAAAATACCTTATTAATAATTTCTGGAAAATTTTCTAAAGGTGCGATTACGTCGGTATAGCCGGCTTCAACAACTGCTTTGGGCATACCGTAAACAACACAGGATTCCTCATCCTGTGCTAAACAATATTCCCCTAAAGATTTTAAAGTTTTTATTCTATCCAACCCATCTTTGCCCATTCCCGCCATTATAATTCCTAACTGAGATTGACTTTATCATGAAAGCCGAATCATCAACTACCAGAACTTTAATGACAACAGGGCAATTTATTTTTCTGATTGTTTATAAATTCACCTATATCGAGGATCATAACAACAGTTCTATCTCCCATTATTGTAGAACCTGCTATTCCTCCGATACTTCCGAGATAATTACCTAACGATTTAAAAACTATCTCTTTTTACCCAGCTATCTCATCCACCTTTATGCCAAACCTTTTTTCAACTATTCCAACAACAACATGATGCCAGATTCTCAATTGTCCTGTGCAGATATTAATTCATCCACTTCGATATGAGGTATAATCGTATGTGATCTTATTTCTCAAATTAAACCCAAGATGTTAATAATAAATTTTTTATCATCATTATCTCCCTTGTGCATATAATTAAACAGTGCATCTATAGATAACGTGGCTAATCCCAATAAATATCTCTCGGACCCGTAAATCAGGATAGGAAATATATTTTACCCGGTTTGATGGAACCGCAGGATTATTACTTTGTTGAACTGAATAAAAGCAATATTTGGGTTAAGAGTAAAATTCAGTAAGGAAGTACATTTTATTTCACACTTCTTAAATATAATGAGAAAGATCTCTGAATAATTTAGATGATTTTAATCTTCTCAATCAAAAATAGTTTGCATAATAAACTATAAAAATAATGGTATAATGTTTGATGATATGAGGTGAAATATTTTTTATAAAATGAGCAGGTACAGTTATTCTATGTACATACTTCTCGCTAAAAAGAAACAAAAGCACTCCGACAACACAAGAAAACAAAAATATGCTACTAATCCGTCAGAGAGTGACCCGTGTTATATTTTCGACTGGGACGACTACATAGAAGAAAAAAAAACCGACGCTTCAAAGGAAGAACAAAATAAAATTATTTCAATATTAAAGTAGTAGTTTTACTACAGAAAAAATATTATTTCGTTTTATATTCTGATTCAAAGAAATTTCAATAATCATTAAATATGCAGAATTTCCAGATCTAATAAACGCAAATGGCGGGATACAGAACTAAATGTCTAAAGTAAAGATTCTTATTGTTGAAGATGAAAAAATCATTGCATTAGACTTAAAATCTTCATTAGAAAAACTCGGATATGAAATAGTTGATATTTTGGAATCGGGCGAAGAAGTAATTAAAAAATTGCCCTCACTGGAAATTGATCTTATTCTAATGGATATACAACTGAAGGGGGAAATGGATGGAATAAGAACAGCATATCTTATAAAACAAAATTCCGATCTCCCAATTGTATATTTAACTTCATTTGCCGATAAATTCACTCTCAAAAGAGCACAGGTAACTCAGCCATCCGGTTATTTGTCAAAACCTTTCAATGAAAGTGAGTTAAATAGTGTAATCGAAATTGCACTTTACAATTTTAAATCAGGGAAAAAACTTAAGGAGAGTGAACGCTCACTTAAAAACTATAAAGATATTTTTGACAACTCTCCTATAGGAATTTTCCAATCAGATATTAATGGGAACCTTATTACTGCTAATACTGCCTTAATTAAAATGCTACAGTATAATTCTATAGATGAATTTTTCAAAATTGATTTTGCAAATGATCTTTATTTTATCCCCTCGGAAAGAGAGGAAAAAGTCTGGAGCTTTCTGAAAAAAGGTTTAGAAAGAAATCTCGAAATAAAATGGAAAAGAAAAGATGGTCCCCCTATATGGGTTTTATTAAATATTAAAATAATAAATGATAAATATGGTAATCTTTCTTATTACCTTGGTTTTGTAACAGATATAAATGAAAAGAAAACAACTGAAGAAGAATTAAAAGAGCAGGAAGGATCGTATAAATCCCTAATAGAATCTTCAATAGATGCCATTTATGTTATCCAGGACGAAAGGCTTGTAGTTGTAAATCCTGCATGGGAAAAATTATTCGGATATAGTTTTGCGGAGGTTTCAAAAAAATCTTTTAATCTTATAGATATTCTAGCTCCGGATTATCGCAAAATATATTATGAACGACTTGAAAAGCGAAGAAAAAATGAACCGTTGCCTTCAAGATATGAACTGTTTGGAATAACTAAAGATGGAAAAAAAATTGAGCTTGAAGTCAGTGTTACAGAAATTCAGTGGAAAGGAAAACCAGCAATACAAGGTATTTACCAGGATATAACGAAAAGAAAAATCCGGGAAAAACAGATTTCAATATTATCTAAAGCAGTAAACCAAAGCCCAATTATTGTTGTGATAACAGATATTAATGGTAATATTGAATATGTTAATCCTAAATTCACGGAGGTTTCCGGTTATAATTCTGAAGAAGTGATTGGTAAAAATCCCCGGTTATTAAAAGGAGATAAAAAAAGTAAAGACGACTATAAATTTTTATGGAATACCCTTCTCTCAGGTAATGAATGGCAGGGAGAATTTCTAAACAGGAAAAAGAATGGTGATCTGTATTGTGTATCTGCGTCAATTTGCCCTATCATAGATGACGATGGAAAGATTACACATTATATTGCAATTGAGGAAGATATAACCGACAGGAAATATTATGAAAAGCAATTAATTCTTGCTAAAGAAACGGCAGAGAAATCCGACCGGTTAAAATCTGAGTTCCTTGCACAAATGTCTCATGAAATCCGTACCCCGCTTAACAACATCTTAACATATATATCCCTTCTGGAGGAAGAATTAGACGGTAATCTGCCTAAAGGATTAGAATCAACTTTTTATATTATTGGAAGCAGCTCTCAAAGATTAATCAGAACTATTGATTTAATCCTTAACCTCGCAAAGTTACAAACAGGAAATTTTGAAACTAACTTTGAAAAACTGGACCTTGATAAAGACATCTTGTATGATATTGTTCTTGAGTTTTATTCTAGAGCTAAGGCAAAAGGATTAGAATTAATTTATGAAAACTCAAACTTAGCCAAGACTATTCTTGGAGACCGTTATTCAATCGGACAAATATTTGTTAACCTGATTGATAACGCAATTAAGTATACAAATTCCGGTTCAATAAATATTAAATTACACAGCAATGGTAATAAAGATACTTATGTTGATGTAACAGATACAGGAATTGGTATATCGGAAAATTTTCTTCCATCAGTGTTTGACCCTTTTACCCAGGAAGATTACAGTACAACCAGAAATTATGAAGGAACTGGGTTAGGCCTTGCACTCGTTAAAAAATATGCTGAAATAAATAATGCCAGGATTGATTTAAAAAGCAAAAAAGGTGAAGGGACAATATTTTCCGTGGTTTTTAATAGAGAAGATTAATCTCAGTGGATGTTCTTTGTAACTTCAATTCCAAGTTGTTCCATCCTGTATCTTAATTTGGATCTGGAAAGACCCAAAATTTTTGCAGCTTTTACCTGGTTGCCATTAGTTATGCTGAGTGTTTTAAGTATAAGCGATTTTAATACAACATCTATCTTAATTCCTTTAGAAGGGATTTTTAAAACAAATTTATCCTCATCTTTTTCCTCAACTGCTGAACTGATCAATGAACTTAAATGATGTTCCCTGACCTCAGCTTCTTCCATAAGCAGAACTACTCTTTCAATTACATTTCTCAGTTCTCTTATATTTCCCTTCCAATAATAAGATTCAAGAATATCCATTGCTTCAGCAGCAATTCCTTTAACATCTTTTTTAAATTTCTGGGAAAATTCTTTCAGGAAAGAGTAACTCAAAAGGGGTATATCTTCTTTTCTATCTCTTAATGGCGGTACAATAATTTTTGCAACGTTCAACCTGTAAAAAAGATCTTCTCTGAAGTTTCCTTTTTGAACTTCTTCTTCGAGACTTTTATTTGTAGCTGCAAGAACTCTAACATTAATTGACACTTCTTTTTCTCCGCCTACACGGTAAAATCTCTTTTCCTGTAAAATTCTTAATAATTTAACCTGCAGGTCGAAAGAGAGTTCACCAATTTCATCAAGTAAAATTGTTCCGCCTTCAGCAAGCTCAAATTTACCAAGCTTTGTTTTTTGTGCAGCACCTGTAAACGCCCCTTTTTCATGTCCGAATAATTCACTTTCTGCAAGTTCTTTGGGAATTGCTGCACAATTAATTTGTATAAAAGGAAAATCTTTTCTCGGGCTTTTCTGATGAATATACTTTGCAAAAACCTCTTTACCAGTTCCGCTTTCTCCTTCTATAAGAATTGTAGTGTCAGGACTTTTAGCAAGCTTTTCAACCGAGCTTAATATTTTTTGAATCTTTTTACTCTTGCCAAAAAATTCTTCATTAATATCAGAGCCTTGCATTAAAGTATGAAGTTTATCTACTTCTGATTTTAATGTGATTGTTTCTGAAGCTTTTCCCAAAACAAGCTTAAGCTGATCGAGGTCAATCGGTTTTAGCATAAAATCAAAAGCACCGGATTTTATGGCACTGACTGCTATCTTAACATCGGAATAACCTGTTATCATTATTACAGGAATGTGAGAAAAGTTTTTCTGGAAAGACTTTAAGAGATCAAGCCCATTATGGGTTGTTAAATAAATATCGAGCAGAATAATATCAGGTTCAAGCTCTTTAACTTTTTCAAATGCTTCCTCCCCTTTTGTACAAATCTCAACATCATAGCCAAACTTTATTAAAATTTTCTTAAGAGAAGTACAGACCAAATCATCATCGTCAATAAGCAGGATTTTCAAATTTGACCTCTGTAGAATTAAATTTTATGAAAAAACGGGAACCTTTATTTAATTGTGATTCAAAACTTATGCTGGCTTTATATTCATTTAACAAATCTCTACAAATACTTAAGCCAAGCCCGGTGCCTGATTTTTTATTGGTAAAAAAATCTTTAAATATTAGGGTTTTCTCCCCTTCATTTATTCCCTTACCAAAATCTTCAACTTCCCAAAAAATATCATTACATTTTTTATAAGTCTTTACGCAAATCGGCTGACTTTTCTTACTGGCTTCAATTGCATTTATAATCAAATTCAATTCGACCTGGAGTAATTTATTTTCATCAATGTTAACATAATTAATATTATCATCCATTTCTCTCAGAATATTGCAATTTTTCTTTTCGGCATATCCTTTTGCAAGTTCAATAGCCTGGAGAGTAACTTCATTTAATAAACACGGCTCTGTAAGTGATTTCGGTTTGCGTGAAAAATCAAGTATGCTTTCAACCAGGAATTGAATTCTTTTAACTGCTTCTGTGCATGCATCTATTGATTCTCTTACATCATCAGGTGTATCTTCACGAAGTTTCAGATAATCGAGATTTAATTTGAGTGCAAAAAGTGGATTTCTTATTTCGTGTACAAAGCTTGCATTTAATTTACCAAGCAATTGTAACTTGTTGTTCTGAGAATTGTCTTTGAGCATTTAAAAAATGTGTAGAAAATTTATCAAACTTAGTGATTTTTAAATACCCCGACAAGTGGCAGGAGTGTTTTTATTTTTTAATTTCTTTATAGATTTCCCCCGAAACATATTTTATTACTTCATCAGAATTATAAAATTTTGTTTTTATTCTTTCCCTTATTTCAGTAATATTTTTAATTTCTGATGATACTTTGTTCATCTGGTTTGCTCTATTGGAAATTTCAATCTTATCCAATTTTTCTTCGGTAGATTTAACTTGTTTCTTCTGATTACCTTCAGCATTTTTTGCGGGAAAAAAATTATTTGATACTGATTTTATTTCCATTTTTTCACCTGTAGACAGCTAATTTTTTTGAATTTTGTAAATTCTTAATTTGTTCTGAAACCAAATTTATATCGCGCTTTTTCTCACTTATTATATTATCGAACTTTTCCTGAATTTGTTTAGCGAGAAAATTAAACTCCGAATCAATGTATTCCAGTTCAACTTTACTAAAGTTCTCTTTTAGGTCATTTTTTAAGGTTTCAATCTCTTTTATCTCTTTTTTAACTGTTCCGATTTTCTCAAAAAAATACTCTTCATCATTTAAGCTGTCTAACTTGTGTAACAAGTTTGTTAAAAGAAAACGTAACCTTCCAATTGTACTTCTTAATTCCATAATTATTAACTCGTGCTTGTTGTACTAAACATATTTTGTGCCATAAGAAGAGAAGCTAGCTGTGCCTGTAGTTGCTCATATCTGTATCTTAATGCTTCGGCACTTTTATTTATTCTTTTTTCAACAGAAGTTTTTCGATCATTAAGAGATTTTACGTTATCATCAAAATTGTTTTTAGTTTTTGCTAAATGACCTGATGTACCCAGGTAGGGATTTATTTTATTATACAGAGAATTTCCAATTCCATCTGTGGAATTAAAAAGAGCAGCTACTTCAGAACCATTATCTCTTATCTTTTGTTCAAGCTTAGATGAATCGGAAATACTTAAACCTGTATTACTATTAAATGTTATACCAATTTCATATAATGAGTTCAGCTCCTCTTTAGAAATTCCTTGTACTTCGGAATAAGCTGCTGTCCCAAACATTGTTAATAATGTATTAGCATTTCCATCGGATGCTAAAACACCTCTCCCCGATGAACTTGATGTTACCTGTGATTTAATATAGGAATAAACATCATTAAACGTACTTATAAATTCTTCAATCTTTGTTTTAATAGAAGAAGTATCCGTTTCAATTGTTATACTAACATCCGGATCTGAAGATTGCATCAAAGACTTTAAAGTGAATGTAACACCATTTGTAAGATCATTTATTGAATTTGAATTTCTTTGTATTGATAAACCGTTAAATATTATACGGGAATTTAACTGGTTATTTTCAGTTATAACTGCATAAACATATCCTGCTTTATCCGGGTCTTTTGATTGATCAAATGATGGCCGGCTTGCACCTAAATTCAAACCTAAAGCTGAAAGTGCTGTGGAAATGCCGGAGTCATTTAATTCTTTTATCCTGAAATCCACACCTGTTTCTTTAGATGATAAAGAGAATTGAGTGTAACCGGATGCCGGACTGAAAGCTGAAGCTGTAACGATTCCGGAAGCTCCTTTTTCCTTTGTAACACCAATATTCAGATCACTAACTAAATCATAACCGCTCTCATGAGTAATTGAAATATATTTACTTGAATCATTCACAGTTAATTTTATACTGACATCACCGGGATTTGGAGAATCAACTACTTTTTTGGCTGTTACACCTGGAACATTTGAATTAATATTTGAAGCAAGCTCATCAATAAGTTCTTCATAAGTTCCTCCGCCGTTAACAGTGATGCTGGTTTCGGTACCGTTTATATTTATTTTAAATGTACTGGTCCCGCCTGAATAAGCAGCAGAAGCACTATATGTATTTGAACTAACACCAGCTTTATCAGTATTAATAGCATCTCTTATTTTTTCCATTACTGTCTGGTTAGTTTCAGAACCTGTGAAAGTAACCTCTACATTGCTTGTAAATTCACCATCACTTCCATCACCCGTATTTATGGTAAAATAATGAGTTCCGGACAAAGAATTTATCCCAGATGAAGATAATTCCTGTGAGACTAAAAGATCATTTTTTGCAAGCTGGTTAACTCTTAAATTGAAAGCCCCAAGGGATGCAGAACTCGAAGCACTTGCCGTAATAAAATTTGAATTGGATGAAGAAGCTAATTTAGTATTAAAAAATGAGCTTATTTCTGTTGACTTAAAATCATCCAATAAATTTTTAAAACTGCTCAGCTTTGAGCTTAGAGTGCTGTATGCAGAGGATAAGTTCTGGTAACGTTGGGTTCTTTTGGTTAGCGGGGTAATCAGCTTCTCACTTTCATTAGAGATATATGAGCTGATTAAAGAATTAATACCCGATGTTGTTAGTAAATCGTATGCCATTTTATTTAATAAATGTTGAAATCCATGTTTCTCTGAGTTCAGTTAAAATCTTATAAACTGTATCATAATTTTTCTGCCGCATCTTTTCCTGGCAGAACTGGTAAAGTCTTAACAAACCTATAGCAGCACTTTTAACTTCCTCATTATCAAATCTTAAAGAATTAATAAGAAGCTGTAAAGCATTATTGGTTTTGCTCATATCTTTTTTCTGGCAATTTATTATAGCAAAATCATAAACTTTAATTAACAACTGCTGAGGAGAAGCATCCATAATTTCTTTTAAAAGATACTGGCTAAGTTTGTTCTGTTTATTATTTGTATAGACCGAGTTATACATTTAAGATTCTTTCATTAAAAATTTTACTTATAAAAAATCCCCCGGAAAATTTTACCCGGGGGATAAGAAGCTATTTCTTATTGAAAAAGAGCAAGAATGTTTTGAGGAGCAAAATTAAGCTGAGCTAGCATTGACATAGCTACCTGGCTTCCAATCTGTCCTTTTGTTGCATTCAATTGTTCCATAGCCATATCAGCATCAACCAAGCGGCTAACGCTGGCTGTTGCATTGATTATAGCTGAGGTTAAATATTCTTCTTTTACATCGAATCTCTGAACAAAGTTACCGATCTTTCCTAAAGCATCTCTTACTGCAGTTTCAATTGAACCTACATCAATTGAGGTTATGTTTGCAGAAGTGGCTCCGCTACCGGAAATTGAAGCAAGACTCAAAGCATTCAAAGTACCATAATTGACTGTAGTAAACTCACTCTCACCGGTTTTGAATACAAAGTTTCCAGAAGCAGGAAGTGATGAACCGCTCAATAAAGTAGTATCATTAAATTTAGTTCCTGTAAAGATTGAACTTATTTCATCTCCAATAGCATTAATATCTGCTGCCAAAGATGCAAGATTCTTGGTTGGATCACTAGCTTCAGCAACTTTACCTCTAATTTGCGTTAAAAGCTCGTTTATGTTAGAAAGAGCAGATTCTACTGTAGATAATATATTCTTTGCTGAACCTATATTACCCTGTGCAGCTTTCATCAAAGCTACTTTTCCTTCAAGTTCTTTACCTACTCTGTAACCAGATGTGTCATCTGCTACTGAGTTGATTCTCTTCTGGGTTGCTAAACGTAATTGAGCTTTTGTGGTTTGTGAATTAACTTTTGCTAATGCATTATATGCATATAAAGCTTCAATGTTAGTGTTGATTTTGAAAGACATTTTATACCTCCGTGTATTATTAAATTACGCTGAGTGTCCTTACTCAGCTTTTGGTTTATTAATTAAGATTTTTTCATCTCAAGTATATTATCGGCAGGTATAAAAAAATGTTTAGAGTTAAAAAGGGGGCCAGGTGCGGATATATCTTTTCTTTTAAGATATTCAACCGCCCAATTATCTCCTTTTGCCCTGAATACGTACTTTCTGCTTTTTTTATGGCAGGTGCGATTTTACTGAGTTTGTTGTTTGAAAGATATACTGAAATAAGATAAAATATAGCAGCCGGATTTTTAAATAGCGCTAAGGATTTTTCAAACATTTCCTCAGCTTCA
>Ga0105095_10001266_pt1 | contig 13169 bp, 11 predicted proteins | sample PPLLak2March2015_2_FD_79180 | JGI IMG/M metagenome (GOLD analysis project Ga0105095, IMG submission 79180) | Freshwater sediment microbial communities from Prairie Pothole Lake near Jamestown, North Dakota, USA - PPLs Lake P8 Core (3) Depth... | ecosystem: Environmental > Aquatic > Freshwater >... | reverse complement strand
ATTTGGCAAATGTTTGTAACAAATTCTTCATAGTTTCTGCGTTAAGTATAAGAGAAACCGGCGACTCAGAGATTCTCAAAGCAATGGAAAGCAGTGAGATACAAGAAGACACTGGTGCAACCGAATGACAAACGGCATTAAGATCACGTGCGATGAAATGCGCTATATCGCATTGTTCGAAAGCATAAGCGGTGCCAGTGTCAAAGACTGCATAATCGACGAAGAACAAGAACGCGCGATTTTCATTGTGAATCAGGGGCAGGTTGGCGTTGCCATTGGAAGGGGCGGCAGGAACATTCATACACTTGAAAGAATGACTGGGAAGAAACACGAAATACTAGAGTATTCAGAGGATCCAGTTCAGTTCATGAAGAATGCCCTAAAACCTGCATTGGTCAGAGAAGTTCGCATAACCGAAAGAATGGATGGCAAAAAGATGGCGGTCATCACGGTAAACCCCAAGGACAAAGGTGTCGCTATAGGAAAGAACGGAAAGAACGCAGAGCGTTTGCGGTTTCTGGCAAAACGATATTTTGATATTCAAAACGTCAGCATCACTTGATCTGTTGCGTAACATAAGGACTAATTGCTATTCATTTTCTTTTTTCTCATTTCATGGACAGTTGATTTTCTATATTTCTACAGCTGCAAAAATGGATCTTAGAGATATATCGGACTTTGAATTATTGGTTTTCCAGAAACTTGACTTATAACGTATCTCGCAATAAACACGATAACCAACTACAAACATTAAGAAGGGAGAAAAGTTTTGCTGTTAAGAAATCCAACCTATGAAAAATCGTATTCTGCCCAGCTCGTAATTGCTGCCTTAAACGAAGAACATGGAATCGGACCCACATTAACAGAGTTTTTGAATAGTATGAACATTCCTTACATTATTGTCGTTGATGGTCACAGTCGCGATAGAACTGTGGAAATTGCCAAGAATTTAGGTGCTGAAATAGCCTTCCAAGATGGTTTTGGAAAGGGCAACGCGATAGCGAAAGCACTCGAACGTCTAGACTTAGGTGTGAAGTATGTTGTCCTTACAGATGCAGATTACACATATCCTGCCGAGTATGTTCCTGAGATGATTAATATACTCGAGAAGAACCCACAGGTGGGCATGGTTTGCGGCGATAGATTCAGCGGAGAAATTGAACCTGAAGCAGTGCATTCTTCATTCTACTTTGGAAATAAGCTTTTGGCTTTTGCGCACAACCTGTTAAACGGGATCACGATGAATGATCCGTTGACTGGCCTACGTGTCATGAGAACAGATTTACTTGCAGACTGGGTAGTTAAATCGCAAGGATTCGACATTGAAGTTGAACTAAATCGTTACGTAGAGAGAAAAGGATACACAATTGTTGAAGTTCCTATAAAGTACAGACAAAGGATAGGCGAAAAGAAGCTGAAACTACGACATGGGGCTACTATACTAAAAAGAATACTGCAGGAAGTAACTTACTAGAAAATCGAATAATTGCCATCAAGACATTCTTCAAATCCTCACAGCTCTTTTTCTCACTTTTTCAAAACGAGAAAATATGATTGCACTTGGAAGTCATTTTGAGGTCACCAGAATTAGTGGATAGATCTCTTTGTTCACATATTCCACAAACTTTGCTTTTTCTGCAAGGTTGAAAATCGTTACTGATGCATCTCTTGTGATTCCAACTACGTATCCAGTTTTCTTGGATCGGGCAACTACATACCATAAGTCACCATGTTTAGCATAATCATCGAACAGCTGAGTGTTCGTCAAGTCGGGACCGTATATTGAAAGCTTGTTCACATTAGGAATATCCACGTTATCGAAGAATGTTATCTTGGTATCTTCCGGGTTCTTAAAGTGAAAATCTTTCAGGGTTTCAGGTGCAATTCTGGCTTCAACCACGCCGCCAACTTTTTCAAATAGGATTTCGCTCAGTTTGTTTGCGATGAAATTTGCTATGCGCTTCTTCTCGACAACTGTCAAGAATACGCCTTTTTCGACTTGTGCGAAGCTAAACATCGCCTCTACTGTCCGCGGCAGTGGTGACAGCTTTCCTCTGTGAAAAACGTGCATAACGTAGTCGTGTGAGTAAATACCCGTGAGCGTGTTCTCCTTGGGCAGAAGCCCTACAATTTCTGTTAAGAGCTGAAGATTATGATCTCCTTCCTCATATGTCTCTTCCTCGTGATAGCCATTGAGTTTGGAGGCAATTTCCCCTAAGGGAAATCCGTCCGAAAGTCTGAAGATCTTTCCGGCAACGACCATTCACTGAACCTCAACCTATTAGCACGAAGACGCCTCTTAAGAAATTTCTCTTTGATCTACCTTAACTAGCGCAGAAAAATGTGTAAAGGCTCGTAGAAAACCCCCAAATGCATAGTTGACTTTGAGACTAACCTTGCCTAATCGGTTAAATAATAGATACTGCCCTAATAACGGCGCTGCACAAGGAACAAATCTCATTATGTTGATACAAGAGGTCAGATTGGAGAATTTCATGAGCTACGTTTACGCTAGGGTACCCTTTAAGCCCGGTGTGAACGTCATCGGCGGACCCAACGGTTCTGGAAAGTCTTCTCTTCTTCTCGCTATATCAGTAGGTTTGGGGCAGTCATACACGGAACGCTCAAGAAAACTCAGTGAATTAATCCGATGGGGAAAAGACCAAGCTCGCGTAACGCTTGTCCTGGATAACAGCAAACGAGGAGGAAAACGTCCCGTCCCTAGATATAGCAAAGACCAGATTTTCCTTTCAAGAGTTCTGCGGAAGGATGGCAAGTATGGGTTTGAGCTTGAAAATCGTGCAGCAACGAAGCAAGATGTCCAGCGTCTGCTAGGCAGGTTCGGCGTCGATCCCGATAACATGCTCATCATTATGCATCAGAACATGGTGGAACAGTTTACCGTTCTTTCTAATGTTGAGAAGCTTCGTATGGTTGAGGCAGCTGTTGGATTGGAACCGTTCCGCGAAAACGTACTTCAAGCTCAACACAAACTCACTCGTATTCTCAGCCAAGAAGAATCTGTTGGAAAACTGTTAGAGTCTGCGGAGCAGACGCTTAGCTATTGGCGCGAACAATACGAAAAATATCAGGAAAAGAAACAACTGCAGACTAAACGGCGCTTTCTAGATCGCGAACTGACGTGGGCTGAGGTTGAGCGACGCGAAAATACCCTCAAAGCGTTGCATGCTGACAGGGACCACGCCCAGGAAATACTGAAGAAGATTGAAGAGGAAACAGAGACAGCGTCTGGTCAGCTGAAGAAAGCGCAAAATCTGCGGGAGATGTTAAAGATGGCCTTGAAGACTGTTTTTAGCGATCGCCTTGGTCTTGAGCGGAGAATTGCTGAAAGTGAGTCAACTTCGAAACTGTGTCAGAAATTGCTCGAAGAAACCTCAGTCGTAGACTCCGCATTGCAGAAGAGCTCAAGCCAGATAAGATTGCTCAGACCTGAGAACATTAGAGCGATGATAGACAGTTCACGTGATAACGTTTTGAAATTGGATGAACAAGTCAAGAAGAACCAGGATGAATCGCTAAAGGCGGAAGAAGCTCTGGACAAGGCAGAGAGTCAGATTTTGGAAAATCGTGTACAGCTTGCTTTGCTAAAATATCGGAGAGCACTTGCTGCTGAAGATTTGGATAGAACAAATGACCAGCTTAAGGATGCAAAAACCATCTTGGACAGCGCAGTTCTCAAGGCAGAACAGTTTGGAGCCCGAATAGCCGTGCTGAAAAGCGTCTCTGATATTGTAGATGAGATTCGACTAACTGATGGCCACTTGGCTGCGCTCGCAGGTGTTTCAGAAGACATCGAACGTATGTACGAGTCTTATTCTGCGCTTTATTTGGAGTTGAAAGAAAAGGCGCAGGTGGTTGCGGAAAATCGTTCAAAGGCACTTGAAGAAGTCAGAATTCGGATGCAAGCATGGCGCACCGTAATTCAAAGCTTGCTAGATCGTGTGAATTTAGAGTACCAAAAGATAATGGGCAAGACGTTGGCCACCGGGGAGGTTCGTCTAGCTAATGGCCAGGATATCGAAACCGCTGGCTTAGAAATTCTTGTGGGTTTCAAAGGTGGAAAACCTGTGGCGTTGGATGCTCATACACAGAGCGGTGGAGAGCGCACAACCGCCACGATGAGTTTTCTTTTAGCCTTGCAGCAGCACGTTCGTTCGCCGTTTAGGGCAGTCGACGAGTATGATATTCATATGGACCCAAAAAATCGAGAGATGATTGCACGCATACTAGTTTCGTTGATCTCGGATTCGACTGCCCAGTACATCGTCATCACGCCAAGTCAGATTACTTTCGCCCAAGAAAACGCAAACATAATCACTGTACAAAATGTTGAAGGGCAATCAATAGTGCGAGAGGTCTCGTAGTGGAATCAAAAAGAGGAAAAAAGAAACTCGGGACAGAAAAATTGCAGCGAATTATTGAGATGTGTCTAGCAGTAGAGAACCGCAAAGTTGATCCGTTTATGCTAGATGTTGACGATATCATCAAAGTGGTGAAAGAGTATTTTCCGCAGTGGCAGGAGCCTGAAGAGTTCAATCTGGATTCCGAAGCGATCCATCACTTAGCCTCCGTGATCAAACTTCAGAGCGAGTGGGTAAAACATCGTTCAACTTCACTCTATACTGATCCGTTTCTTCTGGAGGAAAAAATATCACAAGCTGGAAAAGAAGAGATGATGTGGACCTTTTTGAAAGCCTGGCATCCACTAGTTAAATTAGAGCAGATCAACTTACACAGCCTTGCTGAGGCTTTGCAGTACTGGGACAGATTGTTGCCGCTCAAAGAAAGGTGGCCCGATCTATTTGTTCCAGCAATAGGTATTGGAACTGCAAGCAGGGATGAATTGGTTACACAGCGTGTTCTTGGGGACAAAATCTTCTCTGATGAGCTCGAAGAACTCTGGCAGGAATTGAAAGCTAAGGTCAAAGAGAAGGGACATAATAGCAAAATTCGGTATTGGGACTTCGTGGGCGCAGAAACCTATGAGGAGACGGTGCAGCGGGCTTACATGGCGAGTTTCCTGATTACCTATGGTTATGCAACTTTGGAGATCAGGCCTCTGGAAGAGGAGATTTTCATCAAACCTTTTGACAAGCCTTCTGAAGAAATCGCTTCGCAACAGTCCATTTCGGTTGCGATTGCAGTAACGTTTGATGATTGGCAAAAGTGGAGGAGAGGCGAACTAGATTGAGCAAGAGAAAGGGCGTCTACGCGGCAAAAATGAAACGTGCCACTCACATGCTGTTCTATAGTCGGCACCAGAAACCGGGAGTAAGAGGTTGGGAGCTGCACAAAGCGTTGGGAGTGGATTACCCCAAAGTATTGGATATTTTGGATGACTACTTGAAAAATCTTGATTTGAAAATCAGGACAGTTTTTGAAGAGGAAAGACTGCCAGCTGAGAAGCCATCTTTGGAGGAGCTGGACAAAGCACGTTTCTACGTCACGCTACGGGGCGAGTTGCAGCCTAAAGAAGCGAAAATGATTGGATGGCGAATCGACGATTTGGCCGGACTGGCTGTTACGATTTCGTATATTATCTCTAAGAAGGGGCAAGCGCCGAGAAAAGATGTTGAAGAGCTGTTAAGCGAGAAGCTCCCAGGATGGAAAGTCGGGCCAAACATTGATCGGTACATTCGCTACGGGTACCTTCTCCAGGACGAGAATGATCAATTATACCTGGATTGGAGAACTCGAGCAGAAATAGACGAGAAAGCTTTGATAGACCTGCTTCTAAGCGTTGAGGCTCAGAAAACGTTGCCAGAAATCTCCGAAGAGAACGAAACTGGCGAACAGAGTAACAAGCATCCCCCTTAAGAGTGAACTTGAACGACAATTGATTGAATCGATTACCCTTGCGGCGGGTCAGAAAATTGAGTCTCGCGGTTAGCCAAATGAAAAAAGGGGAGAGATTATGGCTGAGGATTATTTCTTGGTCTTTGGCTTGGTTTTGGGTTTTGCTTTAGGTTTGGCTTTTGCTACCTGAACTGGTTTCATAGGTGCCCCACAACAAATCACGTCGCACGCATCACAGCCGCAGGGATCTTCAACCAAGATGACAAGCCCGCATTCCTCACACTTGTATTTATCGCCTTTTTTTGCTGCCAAAAATTGATACCTTCCTTCGAAGTATCGCCAGATAATTCAGTGCAAATCTTTCATATAAAATTATCCGAAACATGCGACTTATACAACGTTCGGTTTGAAAGTGTGAATAAGAAAGATTGGATGCTGTTCGGCTCAATAGTTGCGCGGAATTATTAATCCGTAGTTTGCAGCAGTCACTGATTCATTTTTTTACATCGATAGTAATCTTTTCAAGGTTAGTTCTGAGTATGTGTTAGCTTTCTGTCTTCTTTTCAGCAACGGAAGTTGGGAACTCTCTGAGCTTTTCAGCCATTTCCTTAAGACGCTTATCTACTCTGTTGTTTACTGTTTCTTCCTTGAAGGTACCGTCTTTCCTTCTCTCGCCTGCTTCCGATCCTGTTAAGACTTCTATTCCTTCATCAACAGTTTTGACAGAATATATGTGGAATTGTCCAGCTTTAACAGCTTCAACTATCTCTTCTTTCAGCATCAGGTTTTGTACGTTACTCTCAGGTATCATTACTCCGTGTTGGCCTGTGAATCCCTTAGCTTTGCAGACCTCAAAGAAGCCTTCGATTTTCTCGTTCACGCCTCCTATGGCTTGCACTTCACCTTTCTGGTTAACTGAGCCTGTAACGGCAAGGTTCTGCTTTATCGGTAATCCCGAAAGAGCCGATGTTATCGCATACAATTCGGTGCTTGATGCACTATCACCTTCCACTCCTTCGTAGCTTTGCTCAAAAACCAGACGTGCCGATAGACTAAGTGGTTTATCTTGTGCATATTTATCGTTTAGGTATCCACTCAAGATTAAAACGCCTTTTGTGTGGATTGGCCCTCCCATTTTGGCTTCTCTTTCAATGTCCACGACTCCTTCCCTGCCCAAGCCTATGCTAGCTGTTACGCGTGATGGGTTGCCGAAAGCGAAGTCGCCGAGTCCCATGACGGAGAGGCCGTTGACCTGACCAACTTTTTCTGTGTCCGTGTCGATTAGGAACACACCTCTCTTGATCATTTCTTGGATTTTTTCTTGAATAAGCTTCGAGCGGTAGACTTTTTCTTCGATAGCTTTTTTTACATGATTCCCGGTTATCAGCGTTGATTTTTCTTGCATTGCATAGTAGTTGGCTTCGCGGACGACGTCGGCGACTTCAGCGAACCTTGTGGAAAGTTTCTCCTGATCATCCGCAAGTCTTGAGCTGTATTCGATCAACTTGGCCAATCCGGAACCATCGAGGTGTTTTAGGTTTTCTTTTTGGCAGAGTTGGCATACAAAACCGGCGTAATTCTGCATGTTTTCTTCTGTCCGAGCCATTTTGGTGTCGAATTCAGCTTTAACCTTAAACAGCTCTGAAAACTGCTTGTCCAAGACAAATAACTGTTGATAGAGATAGGGATCTCCGATGAGGATGACTTTTGCATTAAGCGGAATAGGCTGAGGCTTTAAACTTTTGATGCTGAGGAAACCGTATCTTTCTTCGGGCTCTTCCACAAATATGTGTCCATCCCTTAGGGATCTTTTTAGCGCATCATATGAGAATGGGTTAAGGAGCAAGTCTTCAACCGGAACGATGAGGTATCCACCGTTAGCTTTGTGCAAGGCCCCTCCTCGAATCATCGTGAAATCAGTGGTAAGAGCCCCAAACTGCGCTTCTTTTTCCGTTCTTCCGATGAGGTTTTGATATGTGGGGTTAGATTCAATGATAACTGGAGCTCCTTTGACGTCCGAGTTGTCCACAACAACGTTCACTTCATATTTTTTGAAGGGGGCTTCCTTCATCCATGGAAATGGAAGTTGCTGCTGAGCCTCACCTCTTCCGATGAACTGAGGTAGATTGTCCAGTATGTCGCTTTGGACTTCTTTGAGGTATGTGGTTACGTCTGGCGTTTCTTTGTATTTCTCCATGAGATTGTCGATTAGATTTCCTGTGGCGTACAATGCTACGTCACGATTGAGTTTCTTGAGTTCTTCACGGATCTTTTGTTCCATGTCGAAGAATTGTCTCATCGTGTTCCTAAGATCCGACTCTAGGCGTTCCCTTTTCTCCTGAATTTCATCTTTCGTTTTCTGTGGTAATGCTACCATTTCTTCTTCACTGACAGGTTTACCCTTTATGACTGGGATTAGTAGCAAACCGATTGGAGTGCTCTGAATAACAAAGCCTTCCTGCTGGGCTTTAGTGTTAAGTTGACCCATCAGTTCTTTTCTCTGATTTTCCAGCGCTCGGATGGTGGTTTCTCGTTTTATGTTATAATCCTCACTTTCAAAAGCCTTGGGAAGTGCCGTTCTCAAGTTGTCAACTAGGTCCTTCACTTCTTTTTTGAAGATTTTTCCTTTTCCAGAGGACAGTTTTATTGCTTTAGGCTCATACTGATTGGAAAAGTTGTTCACATAGCACCAGTCAGGCGGTACAGGTTCGGTTAGAGCTATCTCTCCCACGAAGTTTTTGACAGCTGTTGTTCTGCCTGTTCCAGGGTAACCCGCAACATATATGTTAAACCCGCGGTCTCTGATGCCCAAGCCGAATTTCAACGCTCTGACCGCTCTTTCTTGCCCTACTATTTCTTTTAGGGGCAAAAGTTTCTCTGTAGTTTCGCAACGCATAAAGTTGGCGTCACATTCTTTCCTGATTCTTTCTGCCGTCAGCTCATTTGCCAATATGACCATATCCAAAAATTTTTTTGACTGAAATAACTGTTTCGCGGCTTAGTATATAACCCTTCGGTGGCTCCAAGTCTCCTTGCATCACGATAATTCTTCTTCGTGCCTAGCACGAGTCTGATGCTACTTTGGTGTCAGTCGGGCTTTTTGGATTATTAAGATGCCGCTGTTGTCTTTGGCTTCAATTTTGTACTTGATGATTTCTATCGCCTTTCTGAACAATGGCGCGTTTAGCACGGTCGTTTCTATTTCACCTCCCTCGCCTGAAGGACTTACGCCATACTTTTCTCGAAGCTGGACTAAATGGCTTATTAATTCAGTGCCTATTTCTTTTCCCAACCAACTGGAGTCAAGCGGGTAAGCGAAGATGCCTGAAATAATGACCCTATAACCGTTCACAACTAGTTCTTCCAAGAGAGCTTTCTGGTCTTTCCGCCAAAGCGGATTGATGCATTGTATTCTCAGTCTGTCACAAATCCGTTGGATCCGCGTAGACTGGTAGACTGATTCTATTGCACCGGTAACAAGACCCTCAATCTTGAATTCATCGATCGCCATTGCCACGGCTGCCTCTAAATCTAAAAGTTCTTTTTCACGTTCGCCTTTTGTTTTTCTTCTGAGAAGCGGCAGTTCCAAGGCTTTGGCTTGCAGGCTTGTAATATCGATGTTGGGCGTGTGGAACATATAGCTTTCTTTGTTTGACGAAATCAAGGTGATCAAACAAGCGACTTCGTTTTTCTCTGCAACCTTATGCAAGGCAAGTGTAGAATCCTTGCCACCCGAGAACAAGATTCCGAGCTTCGACGTTTTCACCCTGAATTGAAAATCAGTTCGGCTTACTTATATAAACAGATAGTTCAGACGATGCCAATCGTGAGTTGGAACAGACTTTCGACTTGTTTCTTTCTCAAGTATTCTGCTTGCATGTGTTCGGGCTTATTCTTGCGGGCTCATCGGCCTTTGAAGAGTTTAGATCTTAACGTTGCAGACGTTTTCGATTTCTTTCAACGTCTTAATTATCTCAGGTGAAACTTTTCTGTGCACCACGTAGACTGATATGGCATAGCCGCTTTTCCCAATTTGTCGAGAATAGTTGGCTCTTATGTTTATATCGTTATCAGCAAGAACCTTGTCGATGTTGGCGAAAACTCCTGGGACATCACGATGATGGATGAAAAGGGTGTAGACGGGTTTTTCCTCTAAGTCTATGCTCTCGCCCGCGTTAACTGCGCTAGTGAAGTCACCTCCCAATAGGTAACCTGTAATGACACGCGCAATCTCCATTGATGTTTCTCTCTGTGCTTCCACGGTTGAAGCACCCAAATGGGAACTGAGAATGACGTTGTCAAATTCTCTTACCTTGCTCCTGAACTCTGCGTCCTCGACTTTGGGCTCATCATGGTAGACATCCAGCGCGGCACCGGCAATTCTTCCCTTTTTCAACGCGTTGTACAGCGCTTGCTCGTCAACGTTACTGCCTCTTGAAGTGTTGATTAGAAATGCGGTTGGCTTCATTAGCGAAATCTCTTCCTCGCCTATTATGACTTCTTTTCCCCCTGTGTGGATGCTTACGAAGTCTGCTTTGGCGAGAACTTCTTCTTTAGAAAGGAACTTTATGCTTGTTTCGAGGCAGGGGTTTATGTCGTATCCGATGACTTCCATGTCGAAAGCCCGTCGGGCTATTTCTGCCACTCTTTGCCCGATTTTTCCGCAACCTAGAATGCCCAGCGTTTTATATGAAAGTTCGATACCTTTCAGTTTTTCCTTCACCCAAACTCCGTTCTTTAGAGCCTTGTATGCTTGAGGAATGTTTCTTGATGCATTCAACATCAGGCAGAGTGTTAGTTCTGCAACCGCGTTTGTGTTTCCGTAAGGTGCGGATTTCACCACAACACCAAATTCAGAGGCAGCAGCAACGTCTATGTTGTCATAGCCGACGCCTGCTCTGCCCACGATCTTCAGTTTTCCTTTGGCCCCGGCTTCGAGAACTTCACGAGTGACTTTTGTTGAACTTCTCACAACCAAAGCGTCAAATTGCACTATGTCCCGAATAAGACCGTTCAGATCTCTTTTTTGGGTGTCAGTTTGTATACCTGCTTCTTCAAATAATTGAATTCCATCCTTTTCCAAACCATCATTCAATAAAACTTTCATTTGGACCGTACTCCAGCAAATCAATTTTTTAACGTGAGGTCTTCATCTTTAAGCGAGTTTGGTCTTTTCCATGTAATTAACCGCTTCTTCCACGCTTTGGAATCCATATTTGACATGACTGAACTCTTTCTTCATTGCGATGACTTCTTCTTTGACTTCAGACGGCTTGCGTTTGCCTTTGATCACGCTCAGTACCAGATCGCACAGGTGTTTAATGTCTCCCTCTTTGAAGCCGCGTCTCGTTATGTCTTGGAACCCAATTCTCAGTCCAGATGGGTTGTCGCGGTCATTCTGATTATTGTAGGGCAGTAAATTCTTGTTCAGGATTATGTGTGCGTCTTCAAGGTCTTGAGCTATCTTTTTCCCGCCTCCGAAATCACAGACGTCAACGGCTATCTGGTGTGATCTTGTAAATCCTTTGTCTGCGCATACGACTTTTACGCCGTTTTCGCAAAGATATTGCCCAGCAGTCTGAGCGTTCTTCACGGTCTGTCGTGCGAGTTCAGCACCAAATAATTTCATCTCTAACGCAGCTATTCCGACCGCTGGCAGCCTGCCAAGATGAGTGTTTGATGCGCTCAATGGAAAAACGGCGAACTGTATCGCTTTTATCGCTTTTTCCATCCTTTGATTTGCTGCGTTTCCGAGTATGACACCGCCTTGCGGACCAGGGAAGGTTTTATGAGTCGAAGAAGTTATGAAGTCTGCCCCTTCGCTGAGCGGATCTTGAAACTCGCCGCTCGCGATTAATCCTAAAACGTGTGATGCATCGTAAGCCACGAAAGCTCCCACTTCGTCGCAGACTTCCTTCAGCTCCCTGATTGGATGCGGAAATAGGAAGAGACTTCCACCGAACGTCACTATTCCAGGCTTGGCTGCTCGAATAACATGGGCAGACTTGTCTGGATCAATGTTGAATTCTTCAAAATTATAAACGTGATTTATGTTCTCTAGCCCTAGAACTGCGCCGGCTAGACCAGCGTAATCATGCGATATGTGGGCACCACAGCTTAGGGGCGTAACGACCATTTTTCTGTTCTTAGCAGCGGTCGAGAGGCCTTTGAATGTCGCCAGGTTTGCATGCGTACCAGAGACTAAGCGTAAATCACTCCATGTGCACTTAAACAGGTTTTTCATGAGGTCGGTTGCGTAGTTCTCGATTAGTGACATGAACTTCTGGCCCTGGTAATACCTTTTTTTCACATGCCCTTCAAGGTCGTTTTCTCCCTCGGCATATCTGCCTTCTAAGTCTGCAGACAAATTGAGCATTTGTCTGACAGCTGGAGATTTGAGACCTTCGCTTGCGATGAGATTTATACATTCTACATCACGATAATGTTCATGCTTTTGACTAGCGTCTATCAACTTGAGCACGAGTTCTGAGAAATCTTCCATTTCGTTCGCCTACGTTTAAGCATCAACCGAAAGTGTGTTAAGCACTATTTAGCATTTACTGGGAGGTGTACCTGCAAAGAAGCATCGGATTTCTTCACTCTGTCGGGTCCGGTCTCTTCTAGCATTAGCTTGAAGATTGGGGTTTTTCCTCAGTCCCTTTTTTTGAGATTGCGTTTTCGATCATATCCCTAAACTTTTAAGAATCAGTTTGTAATCTTCTTTCAATTGTCACGGTGTGTTTCATTGTCAAAAATAACTGTAGCCAAGAAACAGTCTCTTGCGGTCTCACAGACTAAGAACTTTTTAAGAACCGTGTCTTATGAAAACGGTTTTCATTTCTACACCGGAATCGGAAAGTACTCCGGATTGACTGCTACGAGTTTGTCTGAATTTGTTGACAAGCTCCAGAAAGTCTCGGCTGATTCAGCTGTCTTCCATTTCAGACGCGGCGATTTTCAGAAGTGGTTTAGAAACATAATTGGCGACGAATTGGTAGCCAAGAGGATTGACCAGTTGCAGGGTTGGTCCGACTCCTCAGCTGAAAACCTGAGAAAGGATATTGTGAAAGCCCTTGAAATACGAATCGCAGAGCTGATATTAATTCCATAAGAAATTTATCGGTTTAGTTGTAGAAAAGTCGGAATGTATGGGGCTGCCCGGATTTGAACCGGGGTCTATAGAGCCCAAGTCTACAAGCCTGGACCAAACTAGCCGACAGCCCCTTGCATCAATTCGCCTGACTTGGACATGTGGCAGAGAAAGATAATTTCGTATGAGCCATAAAAACCTTAGCCAAACACTTAGACTATCTTGAAACTTACGTAACCGTTTGCGAAGGGCAATCTTTGCT
>Ga0105095_10001263_pt1 | contig 13188 bp, 6 predicted proteins | sample PPLLak2March2015_2_FD_79180 | JGI IMG/M metagenome (GOLD analysis project Ga0105095, IMG submission 79180) | Freshwater sediment microbial communities from Prairie Pothole Lake near Jamestown, North Dakota, USA - PPLs Lake P8 Core (3) Depth... | ecosystem: Environmental > Aquatic > Freshwater >... | reverse complement strand
CATCCTCGTCAACAACGCCGATTGGCTCGACGAGCTCAACTACATCGATTTCCTGCGCGATTATGGCCGGCATTTCAGCGTCAACCGGATGCTGTCCTTCGACTCGGTGAAGCTCAGGCTCGAGCGCGAGCAGCCGCTAAGCTTCATCGAGTTCAACTACATGGTGTTGCAGGCTTACGACTTCGTCGAGCTCTACCGTCGCTATGGCTGCCGCTTGCAAATGGGCGGATCGGACCAGTGGGGCAATATCGTGAGCGGCATCGAGCTCGGGCGCCGCACCGACGGCATCGAGCTGTTCGGCGTCACCTCCCCGCTCCTCACCACCTCGTCGGGCGCCAAGATGGGCAAGACCGCGGCCGGCGCGGTGTGGCTCAATCCCGACATGTGCTCGCCCTACGACTATTGGCAATATTGGCGGAACAGCGAGGACGCCGATGTCTCGCGCTTCCTCAAGCTGTTCACCGAGCTGCCGGTGAAAGAGATCGCCACGCTCGCCAAGCTTGAAGGCGCCGAGCTGAACGAGGCCAAGAAGATCCTCGCCACCGAGGCCACGGCTCTGGTGCATGGGCGCGACGCCGCCGACCGCGCCGCCGAGACGGCACGCGCGACCTTCGAGGAAGGCTTGACCGCAACCAGCCTGCCGACCATCGAGGTGCCGCGCGCCGATCTGGAGAGAGGGCTCGGCGTGCTGAATGCGAGCCTGCTCGTAGGCTTCGTGCAGTCGACCGGCGAGGCTAGGCGCCAGATCAAGGGCGGCGGGTTGAAGGTGAACGACGAGACGGTATCAGACGAGCGGCGCGTGCTGAACGCGTCAGACGTCACCCAAGACGGCGTGATCAAGCTGTCGCTCGGCAAGAAACGGCACGCTCTGATCCGTCCGGTCTAGGCAGGGCGCTATTGCTGGGCGGCCCCGTAATGCGCGCCGGGCTCCATGAACGAGGACGGCGATGCCGGCGGCGGGACGGCCTGATCCGGCACCGAGCCGGTGAACTCGAATATCTGCCGGAAGATGCCCGGCGTCATCACCGACATCGGATTGACCAGCACGGTGGGCTCATCGAGCTTGCCTTTGATGGCGAAGGTGATGCCGACCACGCCCTCGCCTTGCCGGCCGACCAGAACCTTGCCGAGAATCGGGATCGAGCCGAGCGCCGAGTTCAAGCCATAGAGCGGGACATAGGTGCCGCCGAGATCGACCGTCTGCGCCTTGAAGTCGACCATGCCGCGCATGGTGGCGCCTAGCATGGGCCCGTTCATATAGGCGTCCTTGAGCCGGAACTTGCCGGCGCCGACCGTGAACGGCGCGCGCAATTGATTGAAGACGATCTGTTGGCGCGTTGTCTGCTGCTTGCGCGCGCCCAGCACGGCGGCAGAGTCCGGATCGGTGAGCACGTCGTTGACTACCGAATCGCCGAGCACGGTGAATTGCCGCGCCCAGAGCGTGCCGCTCTTGTTGTCGGCGCCGCCGGCATCGAGGTTGACCTCCAGCGAGGCTTCGCCGCCCTTCACGCTCGGATAGAAGCCGATCACGCGGAATGCATCGCCCGCATCGCGCGCCTCGGCGTTGATGATGCGCGCGTTACCGCTCTGCGCGAGATGCACCGCGACCGGGGCCCTGCCGTTCAGCTCGCCCTTCGCATCGAGCGCAACGAGCCGGCCGTTGCGCTTCTTCATCGTCACGGTCACATCCTTCACGGTGGTGTCGTAAAAGCCGGTGACGGTACCGATCTCGGCGGCGAGATCGACGCCGAACGGGTCGGCCGGCTCGGCGGAGCTGTCCAGCTGACCGGCGGAGAACAGCGACTGGAAGAACTGCTTGCCGTCGAAGCTCGGTCCTTCGGCTTTGATGTCGAGCACCTGATCGTCGCGCACCGTGGCGGTGATCTCGACATGGGTCAGCCGGTTGACCGAGAAATCGGAGAAATAGAACTCCTTGAGGCGCTGCGACGCGTCGAGCGCCACGCCGCCCTGAATATTGATGTCGTCGCCGACGATTCTCAGATTGGCGAGGTCGGTCGCGCCGTCGGGCTTGGGCACGACATCCAGCATGAGCGTCGCGCTGCGGCCGGCAGGCTTGGTCCAGCCCAAGCCGTTGAACAGGAGCTGCGCATCGGTGAGGTCGGCCTGCACGCGGATGGGTGACGGTGCGCCCTCGCCGAGCTTGGCGATCTCCACCGTGATCGGCGTCGGCCCGTGCAGCAGATGGTTGACCTTGATGCCGAGCTTCTCGCGCATCTGGGCGTCGAGGCGCGCCGTCACCTTGATCGGTGGCTGGCGGTCGTCGGGGGTGTAGAAGATGCGCTGCCAGGAAAGCTCCGCCGGGACGCCCTTGATGTTGATCCCGCCTTTGGCTTCGACGGCCTGCTCGGTGACGTTCACATCGAGCGTGCCGCCTGACACGTCGGCATTGCCGACGAGGCTCGAGGCGACGGCGTCGTTGAGCCGCGCCGCGCCCTTGAGCTTGATCTGATTGAATTCGAGATTGGACAGGAGCGGCAGGTTGAGCGTGAAGCTCCCTTGCGCCGTACCGCCCAAGAAATCCGGCTTCATGCCGACGGTTCGCAGGTAGCCGAGCGGCTCGTGGTCGAGCAGCTCAAGCACTGTCGGCGTGGCGCCTGCCGCCGTGTATGTGATCTCGCCTTGTTGGGGGTCCAGGCTGAGATCGGGAATGAAAAAGCGGCCTCCACTGAGCGCGATTTCGCCCCCCGATGGGACGACGATCTTGCCCTCGGGAATATCGACAGCGAACGTCATGCCGCTCACCGTCAGCTTGGCCTCTTTGGTCAACACCGGCGGCAGTCCGGAAACGTAGACGATGCTCATGCCGCTGAGATTCAGCTCGACATTGACGGTTTCTGCGGGAAGCTCCCCGCCTGCGCCCAGCTTGGCGATGTCGGCCGGACCGAGATTGACGGTGAACTTGCCGCCCATTACCTCGCCGCCAGCCACCCGCTCGAGCACCCAGGCGCGCGCCTTGCCGGCAAGGAATTTCGGCCAGAGGCGCTTCAGCACATCGACCGACATCGGGCTGATCACTCCGGCTACGCGGACTTCCTCCGCGCCCGGCGTATCGACCACGCTGCCGGCAAGCTCGATCGAGGCGGTTCCTGCGCGAATCACAAAACGCGAGATCGTCACGCGGCCGTCTTGCGGCGTGATACTGCCGGCCACCTGCCATTCGTCGATCTTCATGGGGGTCAGCCCGAACTCCTCGATGCTGAGCACCGCCGGGTCGGCCTTGAGGGTGAAGTTCCATGCAGACGCCACGCCATGATGGCGCACGGGACGGAACTCGCCGCTGAAGGTCGCCTTGCTGCCGCCGCAGATCAGCGTGGACGGAGCGATCTCGACGACGTCCTTCTCCTTGAGATAGCGCACTTCCACATTGCCCCGGTCGATGCGCAGCGGGCTGTCAGGGTCCCAGGGCGGCGTGATCTGCCCCGATTCAAGGTCGAGCTTGGCCTCGCCCGACAGGAACTCCCCTGAATTTGAGAGCTCGACATTGGTTTCGCCGTTCACCACCAGGTCGAGAGCCTTGAGGATGCCGAGCGAGGAGAAGTTGCCAGCAAGCCCTGACGGCACCAGATTCTCGATCAGCGCGGTGACGCCGAGACTTTCCTTGCGGACTTGCTGCGCCGCGCGGAAGTCGAGCTGCCAGTCGCCCTTGCTTGAGGCGAAATTGGCCTGGCCGACGAGGATGCTTCTGCGACCGTTCTTGTGCTCGAGGTCGATGGAGAAGTCCGGCACCTGCCAAGAGGTCTCGGCGCCGTTCTGATTGAGCACGACCAGCGCATCCTTGACGCCGAACCGCGTGAGATAGGACGAGTTGCCGCTTCGAGCGCGCTCGAACGCCTCCGAGAGGGTCCGTGTCACGTCGAGCACCTGGCCGCGCGGAGCGGCGTCGATCCGGCGCTTGACGATCGCCGTTTCCGGCGCGGGCGGCGCGGCGGCCTGGTCGGTCGCTCCTTCCGCCGGCAGCGCGCCGCGGATGCGCGCCTCGCTCTCGGCCGCAGCGGGCCGCGAGAAGCTGAGCGAGAGGCCCTGGGCGTCATCGTAGAACAGGAGGAGCCGCGGGCCGATGAAGTCGACGCTGCCAGGGGCGATGCGCCCCGACAGCAGGGCGCTGCCGCTCATGCCGATGGCGGCGAACGGCGCCTGCGCCAGGATCGCGCCGTCCTTGTCGACCAGCCTGATATTCCGCAAGCGGAACAGCACGCCGGGACCGTCGGGCGCGCGCTGGAGGATCGCGTCGTCGATCTTCACCCGCACGTCGGAAAGCTCGCCATTGATCGACGCCTCGATGGTGGGCACGAGGCTGTGCAGCGAGAGAGGGCCGCGGCCGAGCCGCCCATAGCCCAGCACGATGGCGACGAGGCCGACCACGAGAACCCCGGCAAAAATTTCGCGGCACACATGGGCGCCGCGCGAGGATAGTTTCCTGAGCTCGATCTGAACCGGCTCAGGCACCCGCTGCACCAGCGCCCGACCCTGTGCCGGCAACGCCAAAATCGCCTTGCGACCTTCATTGGTGAGCTTGACGAGAGCGCCTGAAATCGGCTCGTCCCTTCGCTCAATGACGGGGTCGGGATCAGGACTTGCGCGCATCAATCGGCGGGCGCGCGCCCATGCGCTTTCGATCAGGGCTTGGGCCTGCGTTCGAAGCACCACGACCATTCTGCCACCTTCGGTGGTCAGCCTGTCGAGCGCTCCTGAGATCGGCTCGTTCATGCTGTCAATGGCCTCGACACGACCAGGCCGCAGACGCGCTCGTTGCCGCTCCCTTGCAGGTTGCAAGCAAGCAACGCGACGGCGGCACCGCTTTGGATGGAAAGCGACGCCCCGAACCGCTCATGGCCTAGTCGGTATCCCCCAAAATCAAGCCCCCCGAACCCTTCCAAGCTCCGTTGTCGCGGCGCCCGACGCAAAGGATAAGGGCCATTGCATAAGAGGCGGTAAAATCGGCCAAAGGAAGGCGGTTTAGGGGGCTGGGAGCCGGCCTTCACCCTCCCGGCGCCCTTTCGACGATCGCGGGAGAAGCCGCATGACAACGCCAAAGCGAGGCGATATTGTCTTGCCAGGAGTAGGCGCCGGGGTTCTGGCCCTTTGACGGGAAACTCCGCGACAATCCCTTGATGCGGCTTGTGTCGTCCAGGTAAGCCGCAAGTCTAGCGTCGGGACGGTCTTTAGCGCCTGCGTCAGCAGTTGCGGATGGGGAGGTAGATTCATGTTCACGAAGAAGCCGGAGGCGGGAGACAGCGTCACGAAAATGGGGGAGCGGTTGGGGAGCGATCTGAAGACTCCCTTCACCGAGCGGCCGGCGACTTACGCCGCCAAGAGCCCGACCCCGAGCGCCAGCAAGATGGTCCCCTCGATTATCGGCGAGGACCTGACCATCACCGGTAATGTCACCTCGAAAGGCGAGATCCAGGTCGACGGCGAGATCCAGGGCGACATTCATTGCGGCTCGCTGCTGCTCGGCGACAAGTCGCAGGTCATCGGCAGCGTGATCGCCGAGGACATCGTCGTGCGCGGCCGCGTGGTCGGCTCGATCAGGGGCTTGCGCGTCACGCTTCAGGCCCAGTCGCATGTCGAGGGCGATATTTTCCATCAGAGCCTCGCCATCGAGCAAGGCGCCTATTTCGAAGGAAAGTCGCGCCGCTCGGACGATCCTCTCGCGGAGATCAAGGCAGCGCCGGTCGCGGCCTCTCGCCCGTCCGACAAGCCGATGAGCTTCGATGCGAAGCCGCATGAGGAAGCGAGCGCGCCGCGCGCCGCTGAATAGCCGACTGAACGAGATTACGGCGTTCGATCGATCCGCCGACGGGACGGCAAGGGCGGCTTAAGCCCTTGCATCGGCGTGGATGCGCTCGGCCAGCGCCGCCTCGATGAAGCGGTCGATGTCGCCGTCGAGCACGGCCGACGGATTGGTGCTCTCGACGCCGGTCCGCAAGTCCTTCACCAGCTGATAGGGCTGCAGCACGTAAGAGCGGATCTGATGGCCGAAGCCGATATCGGATTTGGCGGCGGCCGCGGCTTGCGCCTCGTCTTCCCGACGCTTCAATTCGGCCTCGTAGAGGCGCGCCCGGAGCATGGCCCAGGCCGTGGCCCGGTTCTTGTGCTGCGACCGCTCGTTCTGGCAGGTGACGACGATGCCCGTGGGCACGTGGGTGAGCCGCACCGCGCTGTCGGTGGTGTTGACGTGCTGGCCGCCGGCGCCGGATGAGCGATAGGTGTCGATCCGCACGTCCTTCTCGTCGATCTCGATCTCGATCGTGTCGTCGATGGCCGGATAGACCGAGACCGAGGCAAAGCTCGTGTGGCGCCGCGCGTTAGAGTCGAAGGGCGAGATGCGCACCAGCCGGTGCACGCCGGACTCGGTCTTGAGCCAGCCATAGGCATTGGCGCCCTTGATCAGCACGGTCGCCGACTTGATGCCCGCTTCCTCGCCGTAATGCTCGCCGATGATCTCGACCTTGTAGTCGCGCGCTTCCGCCCAGCGCACATACATGCGCTCAAGCATCAGCGCCCAATCCTGGCTTTCGGTACCGCCGGCGCCGGCATGGATCTCGACATAGGCGTCATTGCTGTCGGCCTCGCCGGAGAGAAGCGCCTCGACCTCGCGGGTATGCGCCTCTTGCTTCAGGCGAAGCAGCGCCTTCTCGGCTTCGGCGACGACGTTCTGGTCGCCCTCCTCCTCGCCGAGCGCGACCAGCTCGATATTGTCGTCGAGCTCGCGGGTGATGCGCTCGAAGGCGGTGAGCGAGGCTTCGAGCTGCTGGCGCTCGCGCATCAAGCCTTGGGCGCGGCGGCTATCGCTCCAGAAGCCCGGAGCCTCGGCCTCGCGGTCGAGCGTCGCTAGCCTTGTCTTGGCCTGGTCAGGGTCAAAGATGCCTCCTGAGCAGGGACAAGGATTCTCTAATATCGTTGACGACCGACTCGGTTTCGGCGCGCATCTTTTCCTCAAAGCACGATGCAGGGATGGAACGGCCAGCAAGCGGCGTTGCCGCCGCCTGCCCAGGCGCGATTGAATATATAGGGTCTAGTAAAGGCCGCCGGTACCCGATGTCAAAGCACGGTCATCGCCGGGCGGAGGGCCAGGCGGCACGCCGCCCATCGGCGGCGGTGGGGCGCCGCCAAAATCGTCCTGCGCGACGGGCTCGCCTTCGCCGCCCTCGATGGGCTCCTCGACGGTGGACCCCATGGGCTCCTGGCCCGGCTTGAAGGCCTCCAAGATGGCAGACTTGTCGCCCGGGCCCGCGGGCTGGCCCGACTTGTGATTGACCCGCACCAGCTTGATGCCGGGAGGCGCGCGGAACGGCACCGGAGGCACGTCCTTCAGCGCCTCCTTCAAGAAGTCGCGGATGATCGGCGCGACCAGCGTGCCGCCGGTCTCGCCGTGGCCCATGCTGACCGGCTGGTCGTAACCGATATAGGCGCCGACGGCGAGGTCGGGCGTATAGCCGACGAACCAGGCGTCCTTGTAATCGTTGGTGGTGCCGGTCTTGCCAGCGATCGGACGCCCGAGCGCCTTGAGCCTCTGTGCGGTGCCGGTCTGCACGACGCCTTCCATGATCGAGGTCATCTGGAACGCCGACATCGGATCAAGAATCTGCTTGCGGTCATCGACCAGCACGGGCTCCTGCTGATTGCTCCATTCCCGCGCCGCGCAGTTGGAGCAATCGCGCGTATCGTGGCGCCACACGGTGCGGCCGTAGCGATCCTGGATGCGGTCGACGAAGGTGGCCTTGATCTGCTTGCCACCGTTGCACAGCATGGAATAGCCGGTGACCATGCGTAGCAGCGTGGTCTCGCCGGCGCCGAGCGCCATCGACAGCGCCGGCATCAGATTGTCGTAGACGCCGAAACGGTTGGCATATTCGGCGATGATCGGCATGCCTATCTCGTTGGCGAGCCGCACCGTCATCAGGTTGCGCGACTTTTCGATGCCGAAGCGCAAGGTCGAGGGACCCGCTGCGGAACCCGCATCGTAGTTTTTCGGGCACCATTGCGGCATGCCCGCCCCTTGCGAGAGGCAAATCGGGCCGTCGACGATGATGCTCGACGGCGTGTAGCCGTTGTCGAGCGCGGTCGTGTAGATCAACGGCTTGAACGATGAGCCGGGCTGGCGGCGGGCCTGCGTCGCGCGGTCGAACTGGCTCGCGGCGAAGCTGAAGCCGCCGACGATGGCGAGCACGCGGCCGGTATGCGGATCCATGGCCACCAGCGCCCCGCCGATCTCGGGCACCTGTTGCAGCGACCATTGGCCCTTGAGCTCCTCGGCCGTTGCCGAAGGCGTGCCGTCCTCGGCGATCTTGGGCTCGCGCGGCGCCACGTAGATGACATCGCCGGGCTTGAGCACGGCTGTCACCGATCCTGGCGCGCCGCCGAGACCGCCTTGCTTGAGCTTTGGCCGCGCCCATTTCACTTCCTCGAAGGGAATGATGCCGACCTCACGCTCCTTGACCAGCACGCCGCCCGGCGTGCGACCCGGCCGGAGCCCGATCTTCGCCTGATCCTTGGTCGCTTCGAGCACAACGGCAACGCGCCACGGGGCGATGTCGCTCCACACCGGCATGGCGGCGAGCGTGGTGCCCCAATCGCCCTTCAGCTCGATCTGCTTGATCGGCCCGCGCCATCCGCCGCGTCGCCGGTCGAAGCCGACAAAGCCATCGATCAGCGCCTCGGGCGAGCTTCTGCAATCTCGGGTCGAGCGTGGTGCGGACCGAGAGGCCGCCGCCATAGAGCTTGTCCTCGCCGAAGCGGTCCAGAATCTCGCGGCGCACTTCCTCGGCGAAATATTCCGAGGCGAAGATCTTGGGTCCGATCTGCCGCTTGATCACGCCGAGCGGCTGAGCCTTGGCCGCCTCGCCCTCGTCCTTGGTGGCAAGGCCGTTCTCGACGATGCGGTCGATCACCCAATTACGGCGGGCGACGGCCCGGTCGTGGAACTTGAACGGATCGTAATTGCTCGGCGCCTTGGGAAGCGTGGCGAGATAGGCGCAATCGGCCAACGTCAGCTCATTCAGCGCCTTGTCCCAATAGCTCTGCGCGGCCGCCGCGACGCCATAGGCGCCGACGCCGAGATAGATCTCGTTGAGATAGAGCTCGAGGATCTGCTCCTTGGTGAAGGCGCGCTCGATGCGGATGGCGAGGATCGCCTCTTTCAGCTTGCGCTCGACCGTCTGGTCGCTGGTGAGCAGGAAATTCTTGGCCACCTGCTGGGTGATGGTCGAGGCGCCGACCGCGCGCCGGCCGGACTGCAGATTGCTCATATTGGTGACGACGGCGCGGATGATGCCCTGCACGTCGAGGCCGCCATGCTGATAGAAATTCTTGTCTTCCGCCGAGATGAAAGCGTCGATGATGCAGGCCGGGATCGCGGTGATCGGCACGTAGATGCGCCGCTCGCGCGAGAATTCCGCGATCAGCGCGCCGTCATTGGCGTGGATGCGGGTCATCACCGGAGGCTCGTATTTGGCGAGCACCTCGTAGTCGGGCAGTTCGCTCGACACTTTCCACAGCACGAAGGCCGCGGCGCCGGCGACGGCGATGAACACGATCATCGCGGCGGCGAACATGAAGCCGAGGAAGCGCAGGAAAAACCCGCCGCGACGGCGGCGCCGCCTTTGCTCAGGCGGCTTGACTGCAGTGATATCCATGTTTTCGGACCCGTCCCGCCCCAGGTTTTAATCCCCGCGGGGCACTTCAAGCAACCCTAGCGAAGATTATGGCAACAAAACAGCTATCGCCCGGCGAAACCGGCAATTTAATGGTCGACCGGCGCTCGTGACGGGTCAGTACGGGCTTTTGGCGATGCGCTTGGCGAAATAGACGTCGATCGACTCGGCAACCGCCACGGCGGTCTTGTCGCGCCATGCGTCTGAGGTCAGCCGCTTCTCGTCGTCCGGGTTGCTCAAGAAGCCGAGCTCGAGCAGGGCGGAGGGGATATCAGGAGCCTTCAACACCCGGAACCCGGCCGAGCGTATCCGCCGCGTATGCAGCGATCCCTTGCTGGCGAGCTCGCCCACGATAGAGCGGGCAAAGGTCGCCGAACGATTCTGCGTCTCGCGCTGAGCGAGATCGATGAGGATATTGGCGAGCACCTCGTCCGAATCGCTCGGCAGCTCGATACCGGCGAGCGCGTCGGAGAAATTCTCCTTGGTCGCGAGCGCCTTCGCCTCCTCGTCGGAAGCTTCCTCCGACAAGGTATAGACGGTGGCCCCGGTCGCTTTTTCGGTCTGCTTGGGAAAGTAGTCGGCGTGGATGGAGAGGAAGAGGCCGGCGCCTTTCTTCTGGGCGAACTCGACGCGCGAGCGAAGCGGCAGGAAGGTATCGTCGTTGCGGGTGAGAAACACTTCGTAGCGCCCGGTGGCTTCGAGCTTCGTCTTGAGCGCGCGGGCGAAGGTGAGCACGACTTCCTTCTCGGTGATGGCGGTAGCGCTGAAAGTACAAGGATCGACGCCGCCATGGCCTGGGTCCAACACCACCACAGGCTTGGCGTCGGCGGGCCGTGACGGCGGTTGCGCCAGGGCCGACGGTACCGCGCTCGCGGTCTGCGGCGGCTTGGAGTCCTTCAGCTTGGCAAGGAACGTCTTCTCGTCGGTCGGTACGAGATCGACCACAAGCCGCGCCGGCTGGTCTTCGCGCGGCTCGAGCACGAAGGCCTTGTCGATGAGGAAGGGTCCGCTCACATCTATGACGATGCGCGCTTTGCCCGGCGCGAACAGTCCGTAGCGATAGGCCGTGACGAGCCCCCTCTTCTCCTTGCCGATGCCGTCAGGCATCTGGAAGCTTACATCCGGCGCATCGACGATGACCCGGTAAGGATTGCCCAGCGCGAAGACGTGCACGTCGACCTTCTTCGACAGGTCGGCGATGAATCGGGTGCGTTCGCGGTCGCCGGCGACGCGCGCGTCCTTGGCGACGGCGACTTTAGGCTCCGCGCTTGCCGAAAAGCCGCAGGGGATAACCGACCCGAGCACCACGGCACAGGCGACAGCCCACGCGGGTACCGACCCCGGCAAGACACGCTCAACTCGCATCATTCCCCACGGCACTGATGTCAAACGGTTTTTCGGCGCCGCCGGCGCCGGACAGGCGGCGGGCATGGGCCTTGCGATCCGCGCCAAAATCGGCTCGATCTCCCCCGAATCTTAACCACGCACTCGTTAAGCGACTGTTGTGACCCTTTGCCGGCAAGGCCACCGGGGCACTTGCCAAATCTCCCACCAAGCCCGTAATAAGGATCAGGCTCGTCTCAGAGCCAGTGCCTTGGACGCCTAACGGCGATACGGGCGGAATTGTTTCTCGCGGGCTCGGCCTCATTCGAATGGCCGGAACGCAAAACGAAGCGGCGGCCAACCGGAAGGCCGCCAGGTGGAAATTCTCAGGCCGCGGCAAAAGACGCGGCGGTGAGGACTGCGATGCAAGATCAGAGCAATTGGCTAAGCCTCGGAATAAACGAGGCTTTGCGCACCAGTCTGATCGGTTTCCGGCCATTTATGGCCGCGCTCCCGGGCCCTGATTTCAGGCCGCTCGTGGGTCGTCGCAGCGAATCATGGTCTATTAGTCATTGGCGCGCGCGGAGCTCGGACGCGAACCCGGACTGGCGGATTTTCTTGCCGCCCTCTGAGATCTGCGCGGCGGAGAAAACACAACATGGCAAGCAAAATGCTGATCGATGCGGCGCATCCGGAGGAAACCCGGGTCGTCGCGGTAAAGGGTAATCGCGTCGAGGAATTTGATTACGAATCGGCGAATAAGAAACAGCTTCGGGGCAATATCTATCTTGCTAAGGTCACCCGCGTAGAGCCGTCATTACAGGCGGCCTTCGTCGATTACGGTGGCAACCGGCATGGCTTCTTAGCTTTTACCGAAATACATCCCGACTATTATCAGATCCCGGTCGCGGACCGGCAGGCCCTGCTCGAGGCTGAGGCCGAGGAAGAGAGTCGCGCCTCAGCGGCAGAGGCCGCCGAGGACGATGCCGCGGCTGGACGCCGCCGCCGGCGCGGACGGCGCGGGCGCGGCCGCCACGAAGGGCAAGGGCAACGTCCGAGAGAGGCCGAGCGCGGCAGCGCCGCAGCAGCTGAAACCGTTTCGATCGCGCGGCTGGAAGTCGTCGACGACGAGATCGACACCACGCCGCAGGACCCGGCAACGAGCGTCGCCATGGAGGCGAACGATCTCGTGCATGAGGTGTCGGAGCCAGCCGAGCGGCCCGAAGATCCCGATGACGAAGCGCCCGAGACGATCGTGCGCAACGTGCCCGAGCTTGACGACGATGAGGACGATGACGACGCCGACGAAGCGGGCGAGACCGTCGGCCAGCCGGTGGCGATGAAAGAAGGAAACGGCGACGTCGTCGCCGAGACCGTCGAATCCGTCGGCTCGGAAGACGCCCTCGAAGAGCTGCCCGAACGCACCCGCCGTCGCCGCGGCCGTCCCTACAAGATTCAGGAAGTGATTCGGCGCCGCCAGATCATCCTGGTGCAGGTGGTGAAGGAAGAGCGCGGCAATAAGGGCGCGGCGCTCACCACGTATCTTTCGCTTGCCGGCCGCTACACCGTGCTGATGCCGAACACCGCACGCGGCGGCGGCATCTCGCGCAAGATCACCCAGCCCACCGACCGCAAGCGCCTGCGCGAGATCGCGGGCGAGCTCGAAGTGCCGGAGGGCATGGGGCTGATCATCCGCACCGCGGGCGCCCAGCGCACCAAGACCGAGATCAAGCGCGACTACGACTATCTGCTGCGCCTGTGGGAGACCGTGCGCGACCTCACGCTGAAATCGACGGCGCCCGCCCTGGTCTATGAGGAAGGGAGTCTCATCAAGCGTTCGATCCGCGACCTCTACAACAAGGACATCGACGAGGTGCTGGTCGCGGGCGACGACGCCTATCGCGAGGCGAAGGACTTCATGCGCATGCTCATGCCGAGCCATGCCAAGAACGTGAAGCCCTACAAGGAGCCTGAGCCGATCTTCATTCGCTATCAGGTCGAGCGGCAGCTGGCGGCGATGTTCTCGCCCCAGGTGGTGCTGAAGTCCGGCGGCTATATCGTCATCAACCAGACCGAGGCGCTGGTTTCGATCGACGTCAACTCGGGCAAGGCGACGCGCGAGCACAATATCGAGGATACCGCGCTCAAGACCAATCTCGAAGCTTCCGAGGAGATTGCGCGGCAGCTG
>Ga0105095_10001262_pt1 | contig 13188 bp, 11 predicted proteins | sample PPLLak2March2015_2_FD_79180 | JGI IMG/M metagenome (GOLD analysis project Ga0105095, IMG submission 79180) | Freshwater sediment microbial communities from Prairie Pothole Lake near Jamestown, North Dakota, USA - PPLs Lake P8 Core (3) Depth... | ecosystem: Environmental > Aquatic > Freshwater >... | reverse complement strand
TGGATCAGGGCGCGGCGCCCCTCATCCAGGCGCAGGACCTCATCCACCGGAGCAACGTCCATCTGCCGGGCAGCCAGGCCCTGGCGGAACAAGTCCGGTTTCTCACGCAGCAAATTTACATCGATCATGGTAGCACCTCCAGATAATGAAATCACAGTTTACGCAGTGGGAGGGCGGATGGGGTTGTTTGGGCGGGCAAAGCCCGCCCAAACAACCCCCAAATACCCCTGAAGTGCGTAACTGCTTGAAATAATAAACCCCCCGGTCCGTGCAGGACGAGGGGGGCGCTCGTGGTGCCACCTGCTTTTGCCGCTCCCGGGCGGGCAGCGGCCTCTTACTCGCGATAACGGGCGAACCCGACCACCCCTTACGGCGCTGCACGGAAAGGCTGGACTAGCCATACAGACACCCCTGCGGGGGGAACCGGCCCGGACAGGCCGACGGAGTGGAATTTGCCCTGGCAGCAGCTGCCTCGCACCTGGCGGCAGCTCTCTGGATGCAGACCCGGGGCTACTTGGCTCCGTGCTGGTGTTTGGATATGGTCGCCATTATACCCAAGCCAGGGCAGGTGTCAAGCCCGAGGTGAGCTTCTCCATGGGTTTCTCAAGCATACGAAAACCCTGCCTCGACATCCATAAAGAGGAAATTATTGGGGCTATCGATGGCGGCGTAGCCGTCATCGATAGCCCCAAACCCCTTTTCTTTCAGGGTGCGACTTTATTCCTCCTGCCGCAGGTGGGGGAAGAGGATTACCTCGCGGATATTGGCGCTGTCGGTGAAGAGCATGGTCAGGCGGTCGATGCCCATGCCGAAACCGCCGTTGGGCGGCATGCCGTAGCGCATGGCGCGCAGGTAATCCTCGTCCATTGGATGGCGCTCTTCATCCTCATCGGTGTAGTCACGGCCCATCTCCAGAAAGCGGTCTTCCTGGTCGAGGGGATCGTTCAGCTCGGTGAAGGCGTTGCAGATCTCCATGCCGGCGATGAAACCCTCGAAGCGCTCGACGATGCCGGGATTGCCCGGCTTGCTCTTCGCCAGGGGTGAGATATCGCGCGGGTAGTTGTAAATGAATGCCGGCTGAATCAGGTTTGGCTCGACAAAATTGCTCAGCAGAGAGTCGATCAGCTTGCCGCGCGTGGCACCGGGATCAGGCTGCAGACCGTGAGCGCGCATGGCGGCTAATAGACTCTCAGCGGTAGAATGGGCGTCGATATCGATGCCCGACATCTCAAGAATGGCCTCGTTCAGCTGGATGCGCTGCCAGGGCGGCTGGAGGTTGATCACGTTCCCCTGGTAGGTGAATGATGGCCCTCCGAGCACGCGGTCGGCAGCAAAAACGATCATTTCCTCCGTCAGCGCCATCACAGACTGGTAATCGGCGTATGCCATGTAGAACTCAAGCTGGGTGAACTCCGGGTTGTGCGTGCGGTCGACGCCCTCATTGCGAAAGTCCCGCCCGATCTCGAAGACCCGCTCAAGCCCGCCCACCAGCAGGCGCTTCAGATACAGCTCGAAAGAAATCCGCAGGTACAGGTCCTGCTTGAGCTGGTTGTGGTGGGTAGTGAAGGGACGGGCAGCCGCGCCGCCGTAGATGGGCTGCAGGATCGGGGTTTCTACCTCGATAAAGCTGCGACTGTCCAGGAACTCCTGTAAGGCGCGCACAAGCGCTGCCCGGGTGCGGAAAATCTGGCGCACCTCCGGATTGATCGCCAGGTCAGCATAACGCTGGCGGTAGCGTGTCTCGGGATCCGTGAATGTCTGGTGGCGCACCACCTGACCATCGACAACTTCATCCTTTGCCGCCGGCAGTGGGGTGATCGCCTTGGCGAGCATGTGCAGGCTTTGGGCGCGCAGGGTCACCTCGCCGGTGCGGGTGCGGAACATCTCGCCGCTGACCTGTATGAAATCGCCCAGATCGAACTCGCGGTTAAACAGCTCCAGGATGCTCTCGCCGATATCGTTGGCGCGCAGGAAGACCTGGACGCGTCCATGACCATCTTCAATATGGGTGAAAGTGATCTTGCCCATCGGACGAATCGAGCGGATGCGCCCGACAAGCGTGGCAGCCACGGGCTGCCCGTCATTGGCGGCCTCGGCGCGTTCAAACGCCTGGATAGCCTCCAGGCTGGTATGGGTGCGCTCGGCGCGCGTCGGGTAGGGCTCGATGCCACCCTCCCGCAGGCGTTCCAGCTTTTCCAGGCGGATTTTCTCCAGGTTGGTAAATTCTGGCGGCATTGGCTGTCATCTCCCTGATTTAAGTAAAAACCCCGCGCAAGCATATCCTGCGCGGGGCTTGAGAACTCGCCCCAAAGTTATTCCACCTTCAAGATATGCACAGTAAATGAGCCACCCGGGGCATCCACTTTTACAGTATCCCCAGCGCGGTGATCCATGAGGGCGCGGCCAAGCGGCGATTCGTTCGAGATACGCCCGTTGCGCGGGTTGGCTTCAGCCGGACCGACAATAACATAGTTCTCAGGGTCGTTGCCATCCTCCTGGACCGTCACCTTTGCGCCGACCTGGATAACTTCTCGTGTCCCAGTTTCCTCAATGACGCGCGCGTTGGCAAGAAGAATCTCCAGCTCCTGGATGCGACCCTCGACGAAGGCCTGTTCGTTTTTAGCGGCCTCGTATTCGGCATCCTCGATCAGCTCGCCGCCCTCCATCGCTTCATGCAAACGAGCAGCTACCTCCTGGCGTTTTTCCGTGCGCAGGTGTTCCAACTCGTCTTGTAGTTTATGAAATCCTTCGAGAGTTAAGAAAGAAGGAGGCATGTCAACTTCCTATTCCTGGTAGATAAAATAAAACACCCCATCCGGAGCGGTTTGCAAACTGTTACTCCTGATTACATACCTGTCTGAAAACGATAGCGGCGCCCCTCGAAAGATGTACTCTTTCGCTTCGCCGCGGGGCGATTTTAACACATATGTTGGTAGGATGCAAGATTTATAGGGCTGGCGCAGCCAGAATTTTCATTCGACAGTAATGCAAGCCATTCTCGACCCTGCACAATCTCAGCTGCGTAGCTTCTATATTGTCAAATGAGGCCACTTAAGAAGACCAAACCGGTCAAATATGTTTATAATAGGGGGTGCGCACCAGAACATTACACGATAGATCATACGTGGAGGGAAAATAATGAGGGTCTGCCGGAAATCTATCCTAATCATATGGCTCGTCCTGCTCTCCGTCCCCAGGTCGCTGCCAGTCCAGGCTGGCGTGGGCGATCTCGATGTAACCTTTGCCGGCTTTGGAGCCGGCGGCAAGGTGGTGACCGACGTTGAAACGGGCAATAACAGCGCGTACGCCGTCGCTTTGCACCCCGACGGGAAGATCGTCATCGCGGGTGCAGCTTCCGATGCGTTCGTAGTGGCGCGCTACCACGACAACGGTGTGCTTGACAAAACGTTCGGCAATGGCGCCGGCTACGTCCGAACACCCATCGGCAGCGCTTCGCGTGCCCAGGCGGTGGCGATCCAGAACGATGGCGGGATCGTCGTCGCAGGTTATACATCTAACGCCGGAAACAACGATTTTGCCGTTGTTCGCTACAACGCCGACGGCGGGGTAGATACGAGCTTCGGCGGGGGAGATGGCATCACCACCACGGATTTTGAGGGTCAAGACGACCAGGCGCGCGCGGTCGCCGTTCAAAGCGACGGCAAGATAGTCGCCGGCGGCTTTGCCGTGGTGGGTGGTGATTACGACTTTGCCCTGGTGCGCTACTGCGCCAATGGAGACCTAGATAATGGCGCCAACTGCCCCGGCGGCTTTGGCAGCGGCGGAAAGGTCTCAACCGGATTCGACTATGAAGAGAAGGGCTATGGCATTGTGCTGCAGCCTGACGATAAGATCGTCCTGGCGGGCCAGAGAGTGGGCAGTCCCGGCGCTGATTTTGTGCTGGCGCGCTACTGTCCCGACGGCAGTTTGGACGATGGCAGCAACTGCGGTCCCGGAGGCTTTGATGGCGATGGCAAGCTCTCGACCCTCCTGGTTGGCGTCGACGGCGTGCGCGCCGTCGCCCTTCAAGCCGACGGCAAGATCATCGCGGTGGGCGAAGCCCGCTCTCAGGCGGGCGACTCATGGTATGGCCTCGTGCGTTATTGCCAGGATGGTAGCCGGGACAACGGCAGCAACTGCGGTCCCGGCGGATTTGGCAGCGATGGCATTGTCACCACCTCCATCACCGGGAGCGACAACGCGCAGGCGCGTGCCGTCACCGTTCGCCCCGATGGGACGCTGGTCGTGACAGGATTTGCCAATTCGGTTTTTGGGAATGTCTTTGTAACGGTCAGCTACACTTCAAACGGCTCAGCCGGCAGTCCTGTGATAACCGATATCACCAGTGGGGATGACCTGGCAAATTCCATTGCGCTGCAGCCAGACGGGCGGGCTGTGATTGCTGGGAGCGGTCACAATGGCGCTAACAACGACTTTGTGCTCATCCGGTTCTGGCAGGACGGCGCGCTCGACATGGGTGGCAAGCAGACGCTTGGCTTTGCAGACGCCTTCTTCGGACCCGGCTCGCGCGATGTCGCCAACGCGATGGCGCTCCAGTCTGACGGAAAGATCGTCCTCGCCGGCCAAATCAGCGATACAGGTGCGAGTGACACAGACTTCGCACTGGCGCGCTTCTTCCCCGACGGCAGGCTCGATGGTTCCTTTGGCATAAACGGGCGCGTCACGTACGGCTTTGGCGGAGACCAATTCGCCCGCGCCGTCATCGTCCAGCCCGATGACAAGATTGTCGTCGGCGGCTACACCATCGCCGCAGATGTCATCAACTTTATGATCGCCCGCTTCAATCCCGACGGCACGCCGGATGGCGATTTTGGGTTCGGCGGCTTCTACGTCATGGACTTCTTAGGCGGCCCTGACTACGGGGTGGCCCTGGCGCTGGCACCGGACGGCAAGATCGTCATGGGCGGCACCGCCTATAACGGCGCACGCAATGTGTTCGGCGTGGCGAGATTCAACGAAGACGGGATGCCGGACCTCACCTTCGATGAAGACGGAAAGACGCTCTACGAATTCTCTGTCGGTCCTACGCATTACGGCAGTGCGGTCGTTGTCCAGCCGGATCACAAGATTGTCCTCGGCGGGCATGTTGGCGCGGATTTCGCTCTCGTGCGCCTGACAGAAGCCGGTTTGGTGGATTACGGCTTTGGCAACCTCGGTCAAACACTGACCGATATGGGCGGCAGTGAATATCTGAACGCAATGCTGCTCACCCCGGATGGTTGGTTCGTGGCAGCAGGTATGAGAGTGGTCAACGGCGCCGCCGACTTCGCGCTGGCGCAGTATGATCCGAACGGCCTGCCGCCGGCAGCCGGGCCTTCGCAGCCCTGGGCGCAAGAATTCATCGATTGGGGTGGAGACGAAGTTGCCTTTGCACTGGATTGGCGCAGCGATGGGCAAATTGTTGCCGCCGGCTGCGCCAATGGGGAGTTTGCCTGGGCACAGTTACCGTCGAGCGCCCAATCCTACACGCCGGTCAAGCCCATAACAGATTTCTTGGGGAATGATGAGTGCGCCTACGGTGTCAAGTTCGCGGGTCGCAATCAGGTACTCGCCGCAGGATATCACACCTTGAACGGCGATACCAACTTTGCCCTGGCGCGCTTTGCGACGATTCCTGTGCCACAAGATCCACCAGATCCACCGCCATACCAGAGCTTTCTGCCGCTCCTGCTACGCTAAGTGGCTGGACGCCAGAGCGGTATCCCGCCATTCTCCTCGTAGTAGGTACACAGCGCAGCCTGCATAGCCGGTATACTCTGCCAGAATGTGCTGATTTGAGAACGATGCGCAGCTACGGCCTCGCCCCAGGCCTGCAGCCCGTCCTCCGTGACCTTGAATAAAACCTTCTCGTACCCATCCGGCAGCCGGCTCGGGATCTGCCCGCTGTAGTATGTGGCATAGGGGTAGTCGGCGTAATACCAGAGCGGCCTGCCGAGCATCTCGATAGCAGCTCGCGCCAGGCGATGGTCCACATGATCGCCAAGCGTGAGCGGGCAGACCAGCTCGGCTTCGAGCGGCAGCAGCCGGGCCAGGTCAGCGCTCAAATCTTGCACCAACTTGTGCTCTGCCGGGTGCAGAGGGCTGAATATTGCTTCTTCAGAGGCGTACAGGAAGCTCCCATCCATCGGCGAGCGGCGGTAGATGCAATCGGGCAGGCTGAAATGGCGGTAGGCAGCTCCCAGGAGCGCACAGGCGGCGGCGTCTTCCGCACGTCGGATAGCAGCCGCCTGGGAACCTGTCTCCCAGCGAGAATGCAGCACCTGCGCAAACGGCGAGAGCGGCTCTGCCGGGGCATCCCCGGCACACAAAGTCCAGATATCCACCTGATCGCCTGACCGGGTTTGCTCCCAGATCGAGCCGCCGCAGGAGAGAGCCGTATCATCCAGATGGGGCGAAAAATAAAACCAGTGCATCTGGCCTAAATTTATCACATCCGGCGAAAAAATGGCTAAATCGTTCGCCTACTTGCCATCAACGCCCCCTGGTGTTATCATCCACCTGGCTGAGGTCCCTTGGATGTCGATCAACCCTTTCGAACGCAGGCGGATACGCATCGCTCTGATCACCATAATCCTGGCAACCATTCCCTGCTACTGCATCGGGTTATTTGCAGCCAACCGCGCCCCCGAAATCAGGCCGCTGCCCACCTTCACTCTGACGCCCACCCACACACTGACCGCAACTGCCACCACGACCCTGACTTCCACGCCGACGCTGACGCCTTCACCGTCCGCCACGCTCCTCCCCGGCACGCCCACGGCTACCTTCACAATGACCAGCACCCCCACGGCCACAGGCACCCAAACACCCACACCCACCATTACCACGACCCTGGAGCCCACACCTACCAGCACGTCTACCTCCACAGCCACCCTGCAACCCAGCGCCACCCCGACCCCCACGCTGACTCAGCTGCCTCCGACGGACACGCCAACGCCCACCGACACGCCAACGCCAACCGACACGCTCGTTCCGACCGACACTGAGACCCCCACACCCACCCCCAGCGAGACTGTGACACCCACAAACGCTGCTCCGATCTTGCCCTCCGCCACACCGTGACTGGCGACCTGCACCGGTGCACACCCACTCCTTAACCTTCGTGATATCAAAACCATGATTGAATTACTCCCTTTTCTGAAGAAACTGCTCTCAACCTCCGGCCTGAGTGCTTACGAAGGTCCCGTCCGGCACCTGATCGAAGACGCCTGGCGTCCCCTGGTGGACGATGTTCATACCAGCCAGGTCGGCAGCCTGCATGCGCTGAAGCGCGGCACAGGTCCCGAGCCGCGCCCCAGCCTGCTGCTGGCGGCCCACATGGACGCCATCGGCCTGATGGTCACCGGAATCGACGGCGATTTCCTGCGCATAACCGAGGTTGGCGGGCTGGACGCGCGCGTGCTGCCCGGTCAGATCGTGACGGTACACGGGCGAAAGGACCTGCCCGGTGTGATCGTCCAACCACCATCCCACCTGCTGCCTCCTGACAATCGCAGCGGGCCTGTCGATCTGCGCAACCTCCTGGTAGATACAGGCTTACCCGCCGGCGAGCTCGGCCGGCGGGTTCGTATCGGCGACCTGATCTCATTCGCCCAGCCGCCGTTTGAGCTGGACGGCGAAGCCATCGTCGGGCACTCGCTGGACAACCGCGCCTCGGTGGCATGCGTGACCCAATGTTTGCAGGAGCTACAAGGCCGTCCGATTGCGTGGGACGTCTGGGCGGTGGCCACCACGCAAGAAGAAGAGACCTTCGCGGGCGCCTATACTTCTGCATACCAGCTGCGTCCCAGCCTGGCGATTGCTATCGACGTCACCTTCGCCTCCAGCCCCGGAAGCCCGAGCCACAAGACCTTCCCGATGGGGAAAGGCATCACCCTGGGCTGGGGACCCAACATACACCCCGGGCTGCACAAGGCGGTCAAAGATCTGGCAGACAGGCTCGAGATCCCTTATACCGTCGAGGTGATGCCCAGGCACTCCGGCACCGATGCGTATGCCTTGCAGGTAGCTGCCGAGGGCATCCCCACCATGGTGGTGAGCATCCCCTTGCGCTACATGCATACCCCGGTGGAAATGGTGGCGATGAAAGACATCTTACGCGGCGCACGCCTGCTGGTAGAGTTCGCCGTCAGCCTGGACAATGAGTTCATGGCAAAGCTGAGCTGGGAGGATTGAGCGCAGGGCCGCTGGCTGGTGCTCGATGCACACCACAGGCATAAAAGGGAAAACCATGACTACACAACCAAGCACAGAAGGGATCCGCTTGCCCCGCACTGGGACATCCCAGATCCGGCTGTTGGAGCGCCTTTCCAACGCCTGCGCGGTATCTGGCGATGAGGGCGAGGTGCGCAAGATCGTCCTGGAAGAGCTGCGCCCCCATACGGATGAGATGGACATCGATGCAATGGGAAATGTCCTCATCACCCGCCGCGGCCAGGGCGAGCCGCGCCTGCGTGTCATGCTGGCTGCCCACATGGACGAGGTCGGCTTCATGCTCGTGCAGAACGAGGACAAGGAAGACGGCATTTACCGGTTCGACATCGTGGGGGGTATCAGCGCCAGCTGCCTTGCCGGGCAGCCGGTCTGGATTGGCCGCAAACATATACCAGGAGTGATCGGCCTCAAGCCCGTCCACCTGACCACCCGTGATGAAGTTAAAACGGCCCTATCTATCGACAGCCTGCGCATCGACGTCGGTCCGGGGAACAGCGGCAAGGTGAAAGTCGGCGACCGTGCGACCTTCGCCACCCGTTTCGACCGCCGCGGACCCAGCCTGCGCGGCAAGGCATTGGACGACCGCCTGGGCGTGGCGTCCCTGATCGAGCTGGTCAAGAACGCTCCCAAGCATATCGATCTGCTGGCAGCCTTCACCGTGCAGGAAGAAGTCGGCCTACGCGGGGCGAAAGTGGCAGCTTATGCCTTCCATCCGGACCTGGCTTTCGTGCTGGACAGCACCCCGGCCAACGATCTGCCCGCCTGGGACAAATCCGAGAACGCGCGCTACAACACGCGTCTGGGCGCCGGACCAGCTATCTACCTGGCGGATTCCAGCACGCTCTCGGACCCGCGCCTGGTGCGCCACCTGATCGACACCGCCGAATCAGCCGGCATTCCCTACCAGTTCCGGCAGCCCGGCGGGGGCGGCACGGACGCAGGCGCCATCCACAAGCAGCACGCCGGCATCCCGAGCATCTCCGTCTCCACGCCCGGTCGCTACCTGCACACGCCCATCTCGATCGCCCGCCTCTCGGATTGGAAGAACACATTTGCCCTGATCTACGCCGCTCTCACACGGCTGACGCTCGAAATTCTGCAAGCTGAACGCTAATCCTGCCCGCAGACAGGCCAGAGCCAGGCGAACTCAAATTTGATCCATTCACCAGGAGCACTGCATGAAATCCCTGATACAGAAAGTCGTCGAGACATTTGGACCCTCCGGTTATGAGACCCACATCCGCCAGGTTGTGCGCAGCGAAATCGAGGCGTTGGCAGACGAGATACAGGTCGACGTGTTGGGAAACTTGATCGCCCGTAAAGGTCAGCTCGGGCCAGGCGGCAAGCGCATCATGCTCGCTGCCCATATCGATGAGATCGGCATCATGGTCACCCATATCGATGAGAATGGATTTGCCCGCTTCACCAACATCGGCGGCGTGCGGGCCTACAACCTCCCGGGAGGCCGGGTGCGCTTCCTGAACGGTGCCGCTGGCGTCATCGGCCTGGAGCGCCTGGAAGATGCCAGCCGGACGCCGGCCCTCGAGCAGCTTTATATCGACCTGGGTGCGCACAGCCGGGCGGACTGCCCGGTGCGGGTGGGCGACGTGGCGGCTTTCGAGCGCCCATTCCTCGATCTGGGCAGCCGCATGGTGGCGAAGTCCATGGATGATCGCATTGGTGTGGTCGTGCTGATCGAAACTTTACGCCAGGTGCCCGCCTCTCCCAACGAAGTGCATTGCGTCTTCAGCGTGCAGGAAGAGGTGGGCGTGCGCGGAGCGACGACCGCCGCCTACGGCATCGATCCGGACCTGGGCCTGGCGGTGGATGTGACCGCCACCGGCGACACCCCCAAAGGGACAAAAATGGAAGTGAGCCTGGGAAAAGGGCCTGCCATCAAGGTGCGCGATGCCGGCATGCTGGCTGACCCACGCGTGGTGAACTGGATGGTCAAGACCGCCGAGGGGGCAAAGATCCCCTACCAGATCGAGATCCTAGAGCAGGGCGGCACGGATGCCAGGGCAATCCAGCTCACCCGCGCCGGCGTCCCGGCCGGCTGCCTGTCCATCCCCTGCCGGTACGTGCATTCACCCTCGGAGATGGTGGACACCTCCGACGTAGAGAATGCAGTGCGCCTGCTGGCAGCTCTGGTCAGCCAGCCGGTAGAGTTGGGATAGACTGCCTGGAGGGGAAGGTCACAGTGCATGCACTCTGCCGGCGAACGGCAAGACAGACCTCCATCGTATGTGCCTGGCTATTGATATTTCTGGCCGGGTGCAGTGGGCTGGCGCCTACACAGATCATCCCGACACAAACTGCAGCGCCTACGGTCAGCCCCACGCCGCAAGTGACAGCCGCGGTCACCTCCACCCCGGCTGGCCCGGTGACGCTACGCATCTGGCTGCCCCCTGAGCTGGATCCGGCTTCGGGAAGCGCAGCCGGCAAGATTTTACAGGCGCGCCTGGATGAGTTTACCGCTCGCCGCCCGGATGCGCGCCTGGATGTGCGCATCAAAGCTCCGGAGGGACCCGGCGGGCTGGTAGATTCTCTAAGCACTGCCAGCGCGGCTGCTCCGCTCTCCCTGCCGGACCTGGTGGCCCTGCCGCGCCCAGACCTGGAAGTGGCGGCTCTAAAAGGCTTGCTGAAGCCCTTCGACGGCTTGATTGAGCCCATCGATGACGGCGACTGGTACGAATATGCCCGCCAGCTGGCGCACCTGCAAAACAGCACATTCGGCCTGCCCTTCGCGGGAGATGCCCTGCTTCTGGTATACCGCTCGCCGGTTATCCCCGAGCCTCCCCGCTTGCTTTCCGATACGCTGTCCACACCCGGCCCACTTGTCTTTCAGGCAGCCGGTCCGGGGGCGCTTTTCACCCTGGCGCAGTACCAGGCTCATGGCGGGGCTATCCTGGATGAGCAGGGGCGCCCATCCCTGGAAACCCAACCTCTCGTCAAGGTATTGGACTATTATCAAAAGGCTGTGCAGGTCGAGCTGATGCCATATTGGCTCACACAATACCAGGATGACGAACAAACCTGGCAGGCGTTCATCGACAACAACGCCCCCATGGTGATCACCTGGGCCTCGCGCCACCTCAAAACCATGCTTGACGATACAGCCGGGTCGCCCTTGCCTACGCCGCAGGGCAAGCCAGCCACGTTGGCGACCGGCTGGGTGTGGGCGATGGCCAGCCCGAACCCCGAGCACCAAAAGCTGAGCGCCGATCTGGCTGAATTCCTGAGCGAAGGGGATTTCCTGGCCTCCTGGACGTCTGCTCTCGGCTATTTGCCCCCGCGCTCCAGCGCCCTGCAGGACTGGGGTACCCCCGCCCTACGCGCTCTGGCGAATGAGATCGTCTCCTCTGCCGGGCTCATCCCATCTGAAGATGTACTCAACAGCCTTGGCCCTCCGCTCGAGGAAGCCACTTTGCAGATCTTGAAGCTGCAGAGCGATCCGGAAAGCGCCGCCCGCCAGGCTGTCGAAAGGCTGAATAGCCCTTGAGCGCTGTGTCTGGCAGGCGCGCCAGCCTCATTTGACGTTTCCTCCGGGCGGTGTTATCATGCCTGCGGAGCCTGCTCCTAGTATGCCACAAGACGAAGCCAGAGTAGCACCCTCAATTGAAGGCGACCCTCTCCAGCAGCCGCAGATCACCGGCGTGCCGGATCCGGAGCGCAAAAGCCGTCTGCTGGTGATCTGGGAGGAGCTCTCCCACGCCGGCCTGGCAGATACTGCCATGCGGTTGGGCACCCATATCCTGCTAATTGCTCTCATCCTGGCGACCGCCTGGATCATGCGCCAGTTCTACCAGACCGTGCCGGCAGAGCAGGGGACGGGGGGAGCCGCCCAGGCAGCCTCTCTCCCAACGCCAACTCCAACCGCGGTGCCGCCCATACTTCCGCTTTTCCAGCCAGAGACCGATGAACCGGCGGGCATACCCCGCCTCTCCAGCCTGCACACCACGCTGCCTACCCTGCCGCGCGTGGATGTGATCACCTACACGGTCACGGCGGGCGATACACTGTTTGGGATTGCCGAGAAATTCGGCCTGGAACCGGAAACGCTCCTGTGGGGCAACCAGTTCGTGCTGGGCGATAATCCCCACAACCTGCGGCCTGATCAGGAGCTCAATATCTTGCCGGTAAATGGCACCTACTACCGCTGGTCGGCGGGTGACGGCTTGAACGGGGTGGCAGATTTCTTCGGCGTGACGCCGGATGAGATCGTCAGCTATCCCGGCAACCACCTGGACCCTGAGACCATCGGCGATTACGCCCGCCCGAACATTCCCCCGGGCACCTGGCTGATCATCCCCGGCGGCAGGCGCGAATTTGTCACCTGGAGCGCCCCGGAGATCCCGCGCGATAACCCCGGCGTGGCTAAAGTGCTTGGCCCAGGCGTGTGTGGAGAGATCGCTGACGGGGCTATCGGCGTCGGCGCCTTCATCTGGCCTGCGAACAACCACTTCCTCTCCGGGTTCAACTACTCCCCCGCGGCCAACCACCCTGGCATCGATATCGACGGCGAAACTGGCGATCCCATCTATGCCGCTGACAACGGCGTGGTGGTGTATGCTGGTTGGAATAACTGGGGCTACGGCAACGTGGTGGTCATCAACCACGGCAACGGCTGGCAGACGCTGTATGCTCACCTGAGCGCTTATAACGTCGGCTGCGGGCAGAGTGTGTACCAGGGCAGTGTGATCGGCGCTATGGGCAGTACTGGCAACTCTACCGGCTCGCACCTGCACTTCGAGATGCTGTACAACGGCACCAAGATCAACCCCTGGGATTATCTGCCCGCAGCCTAGACCCTAAAGATTTTTTCGTCCTAATCCGCGCCTTTTCTGTCCAGGAAAACCTTTAGACTCTTAGAACATTAACATCGACAAACTAATGTCGTTCATACAGGCTGAAGGGAAATGCCGATCAGTCCGAACAGGTTTTGCAAGTCGG
>Ga0105095_10001261_pt1 | contig 13192 bp, 10 predicted proteins | sample PPLLak2March2015_2_FD_79180 | JGI IMG/M metagenome (GOLD analysis project Ga0105095, IMG submission 79180) | Freshwater sediment microbial communities from Prairie Pothole Lake near Jamestown, North Dakota, USA - PPLs Lake P8 Core (3) Depth... | ecosystem: Environmental > Aquatic > Freshwater >... | reverse complement strand
GCCCACTTCGATCGCGAAGTGATCCCGGAGCGCCGCATGCACGCCAAGGGGTCCGGCGCGTTCGGCAAGTTCACTGTGACCCACGACATCACCCGCTACACCAAGGCCAAGGTCTTCTCCGAGATCGGCAAGGAGACCGAGGTCTTCCTGCGCTTCTCGACCGTCGCTGGCGAGCGCGGCGCGGCCGATGCCGAGCGCGACATCCGCGGCTTCGCCATGAAGTTCTACACCGAGGAAGGCAACTGGGACCTGGTCGGCAACAACACGCCGGTCTTCTTCCTGCGCGATCCGCACAAGTTCCCCGACCTCAATCGGGCGGTCAAGCGCGATCCAAAGACCAACCTGCGCTCCGCCACCAACAACTGGGACTTCTGGACCTCGCTGCCCGAGGCGCTTCATCAGGTCACCATCACCATGAGTGACCGCGGCATCCCGCGCTCCTACCGCCACATGCACGGCTTCGGAAGCCACACCTTCAGCCTGATCAACGCCAAGAACGAGCGCGTGTGGGTCAAGTTCCACCTGCGTACCCAGCAGGGGATCAAGAACCTGACCGACCAGGAGGCGGAGGCGATCGTTGCCAAGGACCGCGAGAGCCATCAGCGCGACCTGTTTGACAGCATCGCCAAGGGCGAGTTCCCTCGCTGGACGGTGCAGATCCAGGTGATGACCCAGGAACAGGCCGCCAAGATGCCCTACAACCCCTTTGACCTGACCAAGGTCTGGTACCACAAGGAGTTCCCCCTGATCGAGGTCGGCGTGCTCGAGCTGAACCGCAACCCGGAGAACTACTTCCAGGATGTGGAGCAGGCAGCCTTCAATCCGGCGGCGGTCGTGCCGGGCATCAGCTTCTCACCGGACAAGATGCTGCAGGGCCGGCTGTTCTCGTACGGCGATGCGCAGCGCTACCGGCTGGGGGTGAACCACCACCAGATCCCGGTCAACAGCCCCAAGAGCTCCGGGGCGCACGCCTCCCATCGGGACGGCCAGATGCGCGTGGATGGCAATCACGGCGCCGCCCCCGGCTACGAGCCAAACAGCTTTGGCGAGTGGCAGGAGCAGCCCGAGTACCGCGATCCGCCCCTGGATCTCTCCGGCGCCGCCGACCAGTGGAACTTCCGCGAGGACGATGCGGACTACTACACCCAGCCGGGAAAGCTCTTCCGCTTGATGAACAAAGCACAGCAGCAGGCCCTGTTCGACAATACCGCCCGAGCGATGGGCGATGCCCCCGAGTTCATCAAGGTCCGCCACATCGGCAACTGCCTGAAGGCCGACCCGGCCTACGGCCGAGGCGTGGCCGAAGCGCTTGGCATTTCGCTCGACAAAGTGAAGTAGCCCGCCTGGAGAAGGCGGTCAAAGATCTGTCGCCCTGACTTCGGATCGCAGCGCCAACCGTGTTGACGGCTGGCGCTGCGATCGTCGCGGGCCTCACCGGCCGTGCCCCCCACTCACGGTGAAGGGCGAGCGCGGGGGCCGCGGCGGCGTCGAATACGCCGGGGCGTCCTGTGCGGCCGTCAGCCCCTACGGCGGCCGCGCGGCCTAGAATCGGAAGCTGTCCAGGAAGACGTCATAGACGGCCCAATCCTCCTTGCCGGCGTGCATGATCGTGATCTCGTAGACCTGCCCATTGTGGACAAGATAGAAACGGTCGTCGTCGTAGGCCTGCGGACCGAAGTCGTTGCGGATATGGATGGCGACCGCCCCGGCGATGGTCCGCGTGCCCACCACTTCACCGGGCAGGCGGTTTCGTTCGGCCAGCCAGGTTCGTAGATCGGCGTCGGCCGGTGGGTGGTAGTCCGCCTCGTCGGGGTGGGCCACGCCGAACCAGGGCCAGTGCTCGTTGTTATCAAGCGGCCCCACGACCCAGATGTTGCGCCCGACATCGTCCGTCTCGATCGTGCTGCCGGACGGGTACACGAAGGAGTACCCCAGCGTCGGGTGGGTGTAGAGCACCCAGCCCTCCGGCACGGTCACAGTCGGCTCTGTGATGGGGGACGGGGCGGCGGTGGGCGACGTCACATTCCCCGCGCCCGGCTGACACTCATTGCGGAAGAAGGCCCACTCCTCGCACTCGCTGCCGTCGGGGAACAGGCAGTAGCCGGTTTGCGCACCGGTCTCGTCTGTGCGGATTTCCAGGACGCCACCCTGCTCTTCGCAGAAGACGGAAGCCGGATTGGGCAGGCCGGCCTCGCTGGCGGCGGGCGTGGGGTCGGGCGCCTGACCACAGGCCGTAGCGATCAACATCACCAGCGGTATCATCGAGCGCATGCATGTCTTGATCGTCATCCTTAGGCTCCTTCGCTGCGAGGGCAGCATGCATCCAATCCGATCGCAGGTTCGCGCCATCGGGGCGATCGGAAGCTCTATGGCTACTCGCGCCGGTTCTCCTCGGTTCGGATGTCCCACCACTCGGAAGGCCTACTCCCTGAGCTGCTCAGCCAAGTACTCCAGCGCGGCCTCGAGCTGGCCGTCCAGGCCCTGCAGGAGCGCCTGCCGGTCCAGACTGACGAGGATGTCCGGCAAGACACCGTTGTTCTCCAGGACTCGCCCGGCCGGCGTGATCGCCTGGCTGAAGGGATACACCAGAAGGGCGCCATTCGGCAGTGGCACGATGTTGGCGGTGAGGCACATGCCGGGCGTCTGGTTGCCGATGACCGTGGCGCGCCCCAGCGCTTGCAGGCTGCCGGCAAACTCCTCGCTGGACGAGGCGCTCAATTCATCGACCAGGATGACCACTTCGCCGGCATAGGCGTCAGCGACTGGATCGAGAAAGACCTCCTCGAGGTGGTCGCGGTACTGATACCTCATCCAGAGTTCCGCTGACCCCACGAGATGGCTGGCGATGGTGGTGCGCACGAAGAACACGCCGCCCGGGTTGCCGCGCAGGTCGATGATCAACGCCGGGGCGTCTCGCAGGTCCTCCAAGGCCCCGAGCACGCCATCCAGGATGCCTGCAAGGAAGCCGGAGAAGCGCAGGTACCCGATGCCGTCCTCCAGTCTCCTGACCTCGAGCTCGGCGCAGGCCGGGGGAGTGTTTGGATCGAGCTCGGTGCAGGCCAGGCCCGGTCGCTCCGCATAGGTCAAGGAAGTCCGCTGCAGCCGGTCGTCGGCGTCCAGGTACTCGATGAGGATCTCGTCGCCTGGTTCGCCATACAACCGTGAGCGCAGCTCCTGGACCGGCGCGGCTCGTTCGTGACGCTCATTATAGGGCGGGCTCGACCTGGACCAGGCGGAGAGGTCCTCCAACGTCCACCCGCCCACCGACGTGATCACAAATCCGGACCGGATTCCGGCCTCATCGGCTGGCGAGCCTTCGACCACATCGGTAACGACGGCCGTGCCGTCGATCGGGCGCACGTCCACGCCCAGAGAACCGCTGGCGAAGGTCATCGGGTCAATCAGCGTGGCCAGCTCGGGCGGCAGGGCCACCATGTGCGACGCGCCCAGCTCCCAAAGCATCGGATTCAGCACGTCCACCCAGAAGGTGTTGTCGTCGGTCACCGACGCAAGCCTCTGGCGGTATTCCTCGCCGATGGCCTGCCAATCCCGCCCGCCGAAGGTGGGGTCGAAGTACTCGTCGTCGATCGTCTGCCAGACCGTGTCGAAGATCGTGCGGCGTTCGGTGGCGGTCAGGCGCGTCTCAATGACAAGCGGCGGATGGGGCGTGCGTGTCGGCGTCGACGCCGGCGTGGCCTGACCGGCGCAGCCGGCGGCAGTCAGGCCGGAGATGGCGCAAATCAGCAGGCGGCAGAGGCGTCGCAAACGCCGTCGGTTGCCGCGATGAGTATCCATGATCAACTCCTTTCCTCCTTGCCTCACATCTTCCCGGCGCTGAAGGCGGCCAGCAGGAAGAGGACATCCGCGAGCGTGTGGGCAAGCACCGGGCCCCACAGCGATCCGGTCCTGCGCATGATCAGCGCGTAGGCGTATCCCATGAACAGCCAGGCGGGTGTGAGGACGGCGACGGTCGCGAGGTCAGGCAGATAGACGATGACATGCATGAGGGCAAAGGCCACGCTGGTGACGTGGATCGCTGCGGACTGGCCGAGCACCGGCTTGAAGCCTCCGAGCCACAGGCCGCGGAACCAGAGCTCCTCCATGAAACCGTTTGCCGCGGAGAACAGCACGATCCAAGGAAGCCAGGAGCCGAGCGCGCGACGGGCGTGCGCAGCACCGCATCCCTGCCGCCCGAAGGATCGATGGCGAACAGCGCCACCAACGGCAGGGTCGCCAGCAGGCCGAGCCCGAGACTCTGCCACGCCTTTCCGCCGCGCAGCCCGAGCGACTCAAGCCTCCGTTGCGAGAGCCGGGCGGAGAGGAAGATCGCGGCGCTGACCGGGATGACCTCGGTGAGGATCTTGTCGAACGCCGCGCCCTTCGGCGTACTCCAGCGCCCCCCAAGGCCGGAAAGCGAGGAGTTGCCCGCGAGATAGGCGAAGGCGAAGCCCAGCGAGATGCCGAACAGGCCGAGCACAAGCGGTACATAGGGCTTCGTGCGCGCGCCAGCCGCAGCTGCCAGCGCCAACACTCCCCAGAGCAGCGCCAGGGCGAACCGGAAGTCCCGCCCTGCGCCGCCCGACAGCCAGCCGGCGTAGATTGGGACGGTCATGGCGAGCGGGACGGCCAGCAGCACTAGCGAGGCCAGCCATCTGGCAGGGCGGCTGGCGAGGACCGGGATCGGCCGCAGAGGTGTGATGTTCTCCATGATGTACGCTCCCCTCCGCTTGCCGGCAGCGGTGCGCGAAGGCCTCAGTCGGCGAACAGAATATCCAACAAGCTGCCCAGGTCGTCCTTGCCCTGCAGCGTTGTCAAGTTGTAGGTCTCGGTGTAGCCGCAGTGGTTGCACGAGGCGAACAGGTAGCGGTAGGGCTGGACTTCGAGCAGGCGTGAGATGCCGATACCGGACATCGCCAGCTTCTCAACGTGCGCGCCTTGGTGGCTGCACTTGGGGCAGCGGAAAGCATCCGCGAGTTGGGTCTCGATCGTCGTCATCATGCTCCTCCTTTGCCCTCACCCTGAGGCGAGGGCTTCGGTGAGAGGATGGCCGGGGCCCGACGGGCAGGTCAGGCCGGTAGCCCCTTGAGCCATTCCTCGATCAGGTCCAGGTACGCGGGCGCGTAGGGCCAGGCGCTCGCCAGCGTGAACAGCATCGGGTCTTGCGGGTCCAATGCATCCAGGTCTTCCGGGGTAAGACCTATTGCCCGCTCCGCCGTTTGTCCTGTTTCGGACGTGCAGCCGGTCTCCGATGGAGCGAGGGTATGGTCAGCGCCTGGGATGACCTCGACCCGGTAGTTCGGGTTGCCCGCCTGTTCCAGCGCCTCCCGGTAGGCGTAGGCAGCCCGGATCGGATCGATCTGCGTGTCCCGCTCGCCCCAGATGGCCAGCACCGGGATCCGGACCTGCTCAATCACCTCCATTGGAGACCACGTCGATTGATAGGCGGGATCGTTCGCCAGCCAGGCCGCCTCGGATACGACCGGATTGGGAACTGTCACCGACCCCAAGGCGGCCAGTTCATCCAGGATCTCCCGGTAGTGCAGGTAGCCCTCATACGTATCGAAGGTCCGCGCCTCGTTGAGCTCGGCGAGCAGGATCCCCAGCTGGTCGGTAGCCTCCTCTGGGACCCCCCCGCAGTAGCCCTGCGTGACAGTCAGATAGACAGACTCGTCCTGTCCTGACATGCTCCCACAGCTTTGACAGATCATGAAGGCGACGTCGTTGCCCGCCATGAGCACGCGCGGCATCACCCAGCCTGCCATGCTGACTCCCCACAGGCCAATGCGTCCCGGGTCGATGTCGGGGTGGGCCTTCATGACCTCGATCGCGTCCATGACGATCTGCGCCTGCTGCTGAATGATCTGACCACGGTTGGTCGTACCCGTCGATTCACCGACCCCCGGGTTGTCCCAGGAGAAGCTCGCGTAGCCGGCTCGCAGCATTCGCTCCATGATCGGGAGGTATATGCCAAGCATTGTGCGGTTGGCTGGCGCGTCGCCATGCACGAACAGGACAACCGGGAACGGGCCCCTTCGGCCGGCAGGCGTGCGGAGGTCGCCGACGAGCGTGAACTCGCCGGACTGGAAGGTGATCTCCTCGATCGTGGGCTGCAGGGTTTGTCCGGGCACCTCCGCCGAGGCTTCCGTGCCCGAACGGCCGGGGGTCGGGAGGGGCGATGGGGGCATTGCGGTTGGCGACGAGCACGCCGCCAACATCAGACCCAGAACGGCTCCGCAAACCACGAGCCGCGCGATGGAGGAGCTCCTGCCATGGGAGTGTCTGTTGACGCCCGCTCCTTGACCAGCCTTGAGCCACTCGGTTCGCGCGTTCATGTCCGATCCTTTCCGCGAGCTACGACCCCAGCCCACGGAGCCATTCCTCGATCAGGTCCAGGTACCCCGGCGCGTAGGGCCAGGCGCTCAGCGGTGTGTGCTGCCCGGGTTCTCGCTGGAATAACGCCAGCGATTCGTCCAGTGGTCCGTACCCCTGTTCTTGCAGCACCTGGTCAAACGTCTCTATTTGTTCATCTATGCAGGTGGACTCCGACACAGTCATGAAGTGATTGACGCCCGGGAGGAGCTCCACGCGGGAGTCCTGGTTACCAGCATGCTCCAGGGCTCTCCTCCAGGCATACGCTCCCTGGATCGGATCGCCATTTGTGTCCTTGTCACCATTGATAGCCAGCATCGGGATCCTGGCTTGCTCGATCACCTCGATCGGGTTCCACCAGTCCTCGATTTCAGGATCGTTCTCCAGCCATGCTTCCTCAGGGATGACAGCTGAGACGCCGAGCTCTGCCAAAAAATCGAGCAGCTCCTGGCGGTTCGGGCTGATGTCCGCAAACGCATCGAGCACCTCCCTGTAGTGCAGGTACTCATCGTACGTTTCGAAGGTCCGCGCCGTGTCGAGTTCTGCAAGGAGACGCCTCAGCTCAGCATCGTTCCCTTCAGGGATTCCATCACAGACGGCTTGAGATATGATCTGGTAAGCCAATTGGTCATCACCGGCCACGCCGAAGCACGAAACGCAGATCATGAAAGCAACATCCTGGCTCATCGAGAGCACGAGGGGCATCACATAGCCGCCCTGGCTGGCCCCCCACAGGCCGATCCGCTCCGGGTCAATGTCGGAGTGCACCTTCATGACCTCGATCGCATCCAGGACGATCTGCGCTCTCTCGGAGACCACGCGATCCGGGTTGAGGCTCCCCGTGGATTCGCCATAGCCCGGCTTATCCCAGGAGAAGACCGCGTAGCCGGCCCGCAGCATCCGCTCCATGAGCGGTAGGTACATTCCGAAAGAGGTGCGGTCAGCGTCCCCAGAGCCATGTACGAACAGAACGACCGGGAAAGGTCCGGTTCCAGCAGGCGTTCGGAGGTCGCCGACAAGCGTGAACTGGCCGGAATGGAAGGTGATTTCCTCGATCGTGGCCGGCTGGGGCTGCCTTGCGCAGGCCGGGAGGAGCAGCAGGACAGCCAGCAGGACTACGCACAGCGTTGCGCGGTGTGCTGCGGCGGCGAGACGCCGGCGGTGCGCCCGGCTCAGGGATGGATGGGGCACAAGGGACCAGGCCCCCCACGGGTTGTGCACCTGGTGGAGCGGAAGAACTCGGTCCGAGGGTCCGACCTCTTGCAAGCCAACGATGAATTCGATCTCCCGTTGTGTTTCCATCATCCACCTCGCGACCTTAGCCCGCCGGGACAGGGTCGGGGCCTCCATGTTTGTGCTCCGGAGCCCTTGTCCGCGGTCTGATCGTTAACCGGCAACCACACCCGCGCCCGGTTGGTCCGCTTCTCGCAGCGAACTTGCTGGGCGGATTCATGAGTACAGCTCCCGCAGCCATTCCTCGATCGTATCCAGGTAGCCCGGGACGAACGGGAATTGGCTCATCAGCTCGGGGTGCTCCTGGACCGCCGCCATCGCGGTCTCCAGCGACTCGTATCCCAGGCTCTGGACATACGCTGCAAACATCTGCATGTCGCCGTCTGGGCATCCGGTCGCCGGGGCGGCGAGGTCGTGGTTTGCACCGGCGAAGAGCTCTACCTGGGAGTGTGGGTTCCCCGCTGCCTGGAGGGCCGTCCTCCAGGCATACTCCGCCTGGAGCGGGTCCATCTGCCAGTCCATGTCGCCGAGGAGCACCAAGACCGGAATTGTGCTGTGCCGGATGACCTGGATGGGATCCCACCAGGTCTCACGCTCGGGGTCGTTCAGATGCCAGGCCGCCTCGGGCACCACCTCGAATCCGTAGCCCCGGGGCACACTCGCAGCGGTGCCAAACAGGTCCTCGATCACCTCACGGTAGTGCGCGTACTGGCTGTAGGTCGCGTAGCTGCGGGCGGCGTCGAGCTCGGCCAGAAGCGCCGCCCGCCGCTCGACCTGGCCCTCCGCTGTTCCCGTGCAAAGCGCCAGGGCCAAGGACTGGTAGGTGCTCTGATCGACGCCGGACATCCCCGGGCACGACTCGCAGATCATGAAGGCGATGTCCTCGCTCATCGACAGCACCAGGGACATCACGTAACCGGCCTGGCTGCCGCCCTCCAGGCCAATACGCTGCGGGTCGATGTCGGGGCGCGCCATCATGACCTCGATGGCGTCCAGGAGTATCTGCGCTCGTTCATGCAGCACTCGCGTATCGCTAAGGTGACCCATCGAAGCACCAACGCCGGGCTTGTCCCAGGAGAAGGCTGCATATCCGGCTCGCAGCATCCGCTCTATGATCGGCAGCCCGAAGCCGTTGTCGGCGCGCGCATCCATCCCGCTACCCTGATTGAGCAGGATGACGGGATAGGGCCCCGACCCTCCAGGTAGCCACAGGCTACCCACCAGGGTGAACGAGCCTGACTGGAAGGTGATCTCCTCGACTCTGGGTTGCTGAAGCGAGGCCGGTGTGGCCGCGGGCACTTGCGTGGGTGCGGCGTCAGCCGCCACGGCCGGCGTCGCCCGGGGCGAGCAAGCGCTCACCGCCAGCAAGACCCCGAAGATCGCGATGCGATGCGCCGAGCTGGACATCGTGGATTCCTCCTGGCGGCCGAGAGGTCGCCGCGTGTGCTACAAATCGGAGAAGGTCATCAATATGCCCCAGGGCTCATGACGACCTTCTGGCCGATGGGCTAGAACTCCTCCCGGCTCGTGCGCCAGATGGCCACGCCGGTGAACAGCACGCACCACAATACGGTCGCGATGATCGGGGACACCGTAAGCAGCGGGACGCCCTGCAACAGGTGCCCGCCAAGGCCTGGAATGGCTCCGTTTCTACCGAGATCGTTCAGCAGTCTCCAGGGCATGACATCCGCCAGCAAGACGCCAAGGGGGGTGATCATGAATCCCCACACCACGAAGAGCGGGATCCCCAACACGGGGCCTCGACCCTGGAACAACGTGGCAAGCATCAGCGCCAGCGTCAGGTAGAAGAGCAGGTTGAGGTAGGCCAACCCCAGCGCCCCGGCGAAGCCAGGTACCGGTAGATGAACCTTGAAGAGAACCGTGCACTCGAGAATAGCAACGACTCCCGGGAGCACGACCCACGTCGCCAGCAAGCCCACTCCATGGGCGATCAGCTTCGCCAGGATGAAGGCCGGCCGCTGGATCGGCTTCGAGAGCACCCAGGCGGCTGTTCCAGAGAGTCTTTCCCCTTGGATGGTATCCTGGCCCATGATGATGGCGGCAACAGGCGCAACAACCCCTGCGATAAACAGGAAGCTGTTGACAGCGTTGCTTAGGCCTCCAATCGATAGGTTCAGCGCCATGAAGAAGTTCAGAAAGAATAGCGCGATGAGACATTGGACCCACCAGCGGCGCGTGCGCCACCAGGCAACATTCTCCTTGGCCAGCATGTTGGCCAAGCCCATCCTCCAGCCTCGCTCCCGGCTTGGGATCAGTGAAACTGAACTAGCGTTCATGGTTGCTCTCCTCGACGATGCTCAGAAAGACGTCTTCCAGGTTCTGGGCCTTGCGCCCGAACTCGCAGACTGTGACGCCCCCGCCGGCCAGTGCCAAAGGCACCAACTGGGCTTCGGCCACGTCCGGATCGCTGACGCGGATCTGCCAGCTGACCCTGCCGTTCTTCGACATCACCTGCAGCCCGGTCACCCAGGGCTGGCTGCGCAGGCGCGTCTCCGCCGCGGCGCAGTCGCCCTTGACGGTCAGTAAGAAGGCCGCCCCCTGGCGGCTGGCCAGCACGTCTTCGATGGGGCCCTGGGCCACGAGGGCACCCTTGTTCAGGATGACCACCGTGTCACTGACGCGCTGGACATCCTCCAGGATGTGGGTCGAGTAGAAGACGGTGCTGTGCTTGCGCAGCCTGCACAGCACTTCCAGGACATCGCGGCGCCCGATCGGGTCGAGCGCGGCGGCCGGTTCGTCCAGGATCAGCAGGTCGGGGTAGTTCACCTGGGCCTGGGCGATGCCGAGGCGTTGGCGCTCGCCGCCGGAAAAGCCCTTGATCGGGCGGTCGGCCTTGTCCGCCAAGCCCACCAGATCGAGGGTCTCAGCGATGCGGCGTTCGATCTCGGCCCGCGGCCCTTCGTAGAAGAACTTCGCCGTGAAGCGCAGCGTCTCGCGGGCCGTCATGTACTCGTAGTAGCGCGGATCCTGGGACAGGTAGCCGATCCTGCGCCTGATCTCGTCGCCCTGGTGCTGGATGTCCATGCCGAAGACCCGGGCGCTGCCGCCGGTCGGCCGGGACAGGCCCAGCAGCAGCTTGATCGTCGTGGTCTTGCCGGCGCCGTTGGGACCCAGGAAGCCGCAGATCGAGTTCGGCTGGACCCGCAGGTCCAACGGACGCAAGGCCTGCACGCCCTTGTACGTCTTGGCCAGACCGTGCGTCTCGATGACGGGGGAATTCTCTGCGCTCATGGTTCAACTCCTCTTCGTTCTCGGAAGGGCACACTGCTGCATCCTGACTGTGCCCTTCTGGCCTTGTACTGAATCGAGTAAACCGCGGAACGGCCCTCGGGCACATCCGGCAGCCGGGCGGTCTGCGGCCTAGGCCGAGGGCTCGGCGGTTGAGGGTAGTCCGGGCGACTTTCGAGGGACGGGATCGAACAAAAGGTGGAGGTCGGGGCTCACCACCCGCAAGGGGGGAGCGAGGTGGCAGCGCCGAGCCAGGGCCCCCGGGCGGGTGCCCGGCCGCCCGCGTATCCCGCTCGGGTCGGTCCCGCCTACTTGTGTGGGCTGCGTGGGGCGGCTGGCGTGGGGCGCGTCGGGGGGGGGCTCCGCGGTGGCCTGGCGCGCGCAGGCGGCCACGCGGACCGACAGCACGACGCCGTCACTGTCGGTGGTGAGTTCGCGCGGGTTCGTCGTCGCTGACCGAGCGCATGCCCCCATCGCCAGGCGGAGAATAGGCCCCAGGGATCAGCAGGTTCGGGTCGCCGAGCTTCTCTGGCAACCTTGCCCGCGCTCCCTATCCAGGCTCCCGCGCCACGGTCACGAACGAGAAGGGGTAGCGAACGGCGATCCGCAGGACGCCTCTCATCACCGACGCTCTCTAGTCAACCCCATGATCGCTACTGGATCTCCTCCACAACGACGTTTACCAAAGCCTCGATCAGATCCGCTCCGTTGTCGCCGTTGGTGAGGACCACGATGCCTTCGCCCCGGGCCGGGACCGCTGCGAAGTACGCCTGCCAACCCGCGTTCGACCCTCCGTGGCCGATCCGCACGCTTCCATCCGTCAGTGCGAGCAGGATGTAGCCCAAGCCCCACGCTTCACCCTGGTCCGAAAGCTGAACGGCAGGCGTGAGCATGAGCGTCAGCGTGTCCGGAGAGAGAACGCCTCGACCGGCCGGCTCGCCGTTGGGGCCCGGCATAACGGCCGCCACGAAGAGCGCCAAGTCGTGGGCGGTGGTGTACAGGCCGGCGGCCGCCTGCTCGGTGAACAGGAAGTTCGGCAGAGCTGAACCTGACTCGGCGTAGGCGACCGCCGTCTCCGGCCGCAGATCAGCCCGCCATTCGAAGCTGCTGTGGGCCATCCCCAAGGGATCAAGCACCTCACGCTGCATGTAGGCAGAGAAGGCCTCGCCGGTGACCTCCTCGACGACCAGTTGGAGCAGGGTATAGCCGCCGCCTGAGTAGCTCCACCGTGCGCCCGGTTCCATCGCGATCCGAACTGCGCCGGCTCCGCCGTTGAGTCCATCCAGCGATTGCTCCAGCGATGGAAGCGGCAGGTCAGGTACGTATCCGGGGTAACCGCCGACCGAGAGCCCGGCGGTGTGGCTGAGCAGGCGGCGGATGGTCACCCCGGAGGCATCGTAGTCGGAAGGAGGCAGGTGCCAGCGAGTGAGGTACGCTTCGACCGGCGCGTCCAGATCAAGGATGCCGCGCTCCACCAGCCGCATCACGCCCCAGGCGGTGACAGACTTCGAGATCGAAGCGACCTGGAAGACCGTGTCGGCCGTGACAGGGACGTTCCGATCGCGATCCGCCAGCCCGTATCCCTGCGCCCACGCGACCTCACCATCCACAACGAGTGCTGCGGCCGCGCCCGGCACGCCGGAGTCTGCCAACCACTGGGGCATCATTGGGTCGAGGAGGTCCGCAACGCGGCCGCCGAGGTCGGCCGTCGGCTCGGCCTCGGGTGTGGGCGTAACGTCATCGGACGCCTGGGAAGTGCATCCGGCCGCCAGGAGAACAGACAGGAGAGCCAGCAGTACACGACGATCGAGGATGCGGATCATGCCTTTTCTACTCCGCACGGGGTGTCGGCTGACCAGAGCAGCCCGACACCGTGATGGCCAGAGTCAAGGCCGAGCGGGCAATCCTTCTCAACATCTTGCCTCCTCACTCGCCCGGGCGCGGCGCCTCACTCCCTGGGGACATAGACCGCATCGAAACCAGGCCCCCGGACGGACAAACCCGTCACAGCGTCGCCTTCCAGCTGGAGAGAAACCGTGAACTCGCGCAGAGGCGTGGTCAAGGAGGTGGGCGTGAGCGACACCAGATCGAGACAACCCTGCAGGAAGGAGACGACCGGTCTCCCGTTGATCGCCTGGAACCGAACTACCCGAGGCAGGTCGGCGGACGCACCCCCGCTGTCGCTCAGCGCGTAGTCACCCGTGAGCCGTTCCATCTGCGCTTCCGTGAGCTGGACCTGATCGGTCGCGAGGGAGGTGGAGATCGCCTGCGGCGATCCCCGAAGCATGAACAGATCGAGCGCGCTCGGCGTAGAGTCGGGGTAGGCCCGTTCATGCACACG
>Ga0105095_10001260_pt1 | contig 13193 bp, 15 predicted proteins | sample PPLLak2March2015_2_FD_79180 | JGI IMG/M metagenome (GOLD analysis project Ga0105095, IMG submission 79180) | Freshwater sediment microbial communities from Prairie Pothole Lake near Jamestown, North Dakota, USA - PPLs Lake P8 Core (3) Depth... | ecosystem: Environmental > Aquatic > Freshwater >... | reverse complement strand
CGCTCCCGGTATCATGCGCTTGTGAAAGAATGGCACCCTGATGTGTCACATTACGATTCTGAAGATACCCACAACACCATGATCCGGCTCAATGATGCGTACGACATCCTCATCGGTTACTGTATGCAGTACGAAATTTCATTCCGTGCCGAAGATCTCAGACCGACCGCAGAGAGGGAACCTATGGATACCTGGATGGAACGGTACGGTGACGATCCTATATGGGGACCTTTCCGATCCCCTCCCCATCGTTCCCCGTAATTCCCAGGATCCGTTCTCATGAGTCCAGTCGATAATCTTAGTTTCTTCCCCGGGTTTCTTCTCCACAGCACTCTTGATTTCTGCAAAATGTGGACAGGCAGAACCAATGGGATTCCCCTTTGCCATACAGGAAGCGAACACAATTGCTTCCGTCCCCTGGTCAACCCTCATCTTGCCCTCGTGACAGCATTCTTCCAACAACAGCCGCCATATGAAGTGAAGCCGATAATCTCCGCCGGACCGGTTTCAGAGAAATCTAGGGTCCCTTTCCGGGGAATCTTAAAATCTGTGGTGCCGGAGCAACGCGACAAGCCAGGGGCATCATCATCTCAACAGAGTAACCATGAGAAAATAGCGAGGTGATGTGAAGCGAGCCGTAGCATCAGTGAAGAAGAGTGAACATGACCGGGCGTCATTCATCTCCCCATACACTGCTGGGAATCTTACATGACAACGACTGAATGCCAGTGAACGATCCAACGCATAAAAATGTTTATTTAACCGATTTTTAACAGGTCACCGCAGAGAGGTCTGTTTCTTATTGCAGGGCATTCCTTTCGGGTTACACGTGCGTCGCCGGCACACCACCTCACACCGGTCCCCATTGCGGTTATCCCGGTCTGATGCCCATCGCAGCAGGGGGATAATCGCCTTCCGAAGCTCGGACCCGTCCTTAGTTAAAAAATATTCTACCCGCGGCGGAATTTCAGAGAAGGATTCCCGATCAATCAATCGCTCTCCCTGAAGTTCCTTTAAAGTTTCCGACAGGGTTCTCGGGCTGATCCCTTCCAGTTCAGACATAAGATCAGTGAACCGGAGTCGTCCTGATACCCCGAGCTTGTTGATGATCAGAAGTGCCCATTTTTTCGATATGGATGTGAGGATCCCACCAAAAGCACATACACACAGGGTCTCACTATCTTCGCACATAGTCACTTCAATACTATATACTGGATATTTTTAATACTATCCTGAGGATATCAATGAATGGCCATAAGGTGAAACAATGTGTGTTCCGTAAAAGAAAGGAAATATGGTCTGTGCATGCAGCTGTGCGCTGCAGGCCGGATCTGATGAGACGTTCTGTGACTGTTCTGACATGAAAGTGTCCTTTGAGAAGAGGCTTTCAGCACTGGAAAAGAAGGTTGAGAACCGGAAATAATTTTTCTCTTATGGATCTCCTGAGTGCCGCGGAATTCTCCGCTACCGGCCCGGTCAAGAAAGACCTGATGAAAACTGCAGGTTCAAACATTGTGATTGTTAGCCTTGAAACCGGGCAAATGATACCCCCTCACTCGGAACCATATGCCGTCGTGTTTGTCGTCCTGCAAGGTGAAGGGATTATCACTTCAGGGACTGTCGGGCATCCCGTCAAACCCCTGCATCTTGCTTCTGTAAAAAAGGATGAGGACCTGGGGATCCGGTGCAATCAGCGGATGATCCTTCTCGGTATACGCGAAGACATTTGAGGCGATAAGCGAACCATGCCTGATGTAATCCGCGCTTCAGATCTGACAAAAATCTTTGGTAAAAGCACAGCCGTCGACCATGTCTCGTTTGATGTACGGGAGGGCGAGATCTTCGGCTTCCTCGGCCCGAACGGTGCCGGAAAGACCACAACTACCCGAATACTGACCGGTGTCATTCCTCCAGACGCAGGGACTGCAACGATCCTCGGCTATGACATCCGGTCCGAACCGGTCCTGGCAAAACAAGGATTCGGTGTTGTACCAGAGACCTCGAATGCATACATGGATCTTACTGCTTGGCAGAACCTGATGCTGATGGGTGAGCTGTACGGGCTACCGCGTGCCCGGGCAGAGCAGCGTTCATCCACCCTGCTCGGCATGGTGGGCCTCCTTGACCGCAAAGATCAGAAGGTTCAGGCGTACTCCAAGGGCATGAAACAGCGGCTTATCCTTGCCATGGCGCTTATCCACGAACCGGAACTCCTCTTTCTCGATGAACCCACGAGTGGTCTTGATGTCCAAAGCACCCAGGTGATCCTCGCACTGCTTCGTGATCTGAACATGCAGGGAACCACGATCTTTCTCACGACTCATAATATGGAAGAGGCAAACCGGCTCTGCCACCGGGTCGGCATCATCCGGGCAGGAAAGATGATTGCCATCGATGCGCCTGAGAAACTCAAAACGGCAATCGACCGGGTACACAAGATAGAAGTGAGTTTTGACCGTGCAGTGCCAGACAACGCCCTTGCAGGACTTGAAGGTGTTATGACGGCGAACCGGACCGGCGACAAATGGCAGATCACGACCCAGAACAAAGATGCCACCATCCATTCTCTCGCGGCCTTCAGCCAGCAGAATGGTGCAGCGATTGTCACGCTGAACACGCTGGCTCCATCGCTTGATGAAGCGTTTCTCCGGTTGACGCAGGAGGCACGACCATGAACCCGGCAGGATTCACAGAACAAATATGCAGGGCATGGGCAATAGCAAAGAAAGATATCCGTATCTATTACTTTAAAGGCCCCGTACTTATCTTCGGCGTTTTCATGCCGCTCTTCATGTTCCTTGCCTTCCTGATGGGGGGCAGGCAGCTTCCACTTTCATTTCTCGTATCCGGTCTGGTCGGGATGACACTGTTTTTCACAGCCACCGCTGTATCCCCTGCAATCTTCCCGTGGGAGGGTCAGGCCAAGACACTTGAGCGGCTCGTCTCATGCCCGGTCACGGTTGAGACCATTGTCTTTGGCGACATGATTGCTTCAATCCTCTTCGGGATAGGGATTACAATTATTACGGTCATTATCGGGTTGGCTGTCGGTCTTTCTCTCATTCACGGCATTACGATGCTTGCCGCAATCCTGCTTGCCGCCTGCTGCTTCTCAGCAATCGGAATGCTGCTTGCCGTGCCACCGACGAACGTCCCATCAAACATTATGATGCTCTCGTCATTGATCAAGTTCCCGCTCGTTTTCATCTCCGGCATCTTCGTCCCGCTGGAGCAGACGCCGTTCTGGGGTTTGATGCTGTCGGTGTTCTCCCCCCTCACATACTTCACCGATCTGGTCCGCTACTCGTTCACTGACATACACTATTTCCCCGTCTGGATCGATATCGCAGTGCTTGGGTTATTCACGCTGGTGTTCACTATCGGAACGATGTACTTTCACAAGAGGACTATGCCAAAGAGGATGTGATATCCCAATTTTTGAAACCTTTGTCGGAAAAAATGACCCTCATATTCGCATTCTGGCAGGATTTCCGGGCCTGGATGGGGTAAAATAAATGGCAAAAACCGGCACGATTCAAGGGCCGTTGGGACCTTTAGATGAGGTGTAAATCTGCCGTATTTTGCCAAACAGAGTAATTATTGGGTATATTCTCCACAGGAACAGAAAAGAACAGTTTTATGAGATTTTCTGGTATAAGTCAGGAACTCGGGAGGAGAAAATGAGCCCGTATAGGGCTTATTTTCCCTCAGGGCCAGTATCCATATCTCCCGCTACAAAACAGAAGGGATCCTCAGCCAGAAAATCCCCTTCCACGGCATGTGCCCGGACCCGGCACCCTCCGCCGCAGAGATCACGATAGGTACAAATCCCGCACCGCCCCCCGAACCTCGCTTGTTTTTCCCGGAACCGGGAGAGGACAGGGTTCGTGCTATCCGACCAGAGCTCGCTGAATGGCCGGTCCCTGATGTTCCCGATAAGAAATTCCGGCGAGCGGGCGAACTGGCAGGGGTATACGTTTCCCTGTGCATCAATATTTGCCACACGGGTACCAGCACTGCACCCGCCTTTTAATGACTCCAGCAGCTTGCGTGCGTCAGCAAGATCCTCCGACCCATCCCGTTCCATGGACGCGAGAAGGTGGACACAATCCTGCGGGGCATCGACGGTGAGGAACTCCATTGCGGCAGGATCAGTCTGTCTGGCTTTCCGATAGAGGAGGCTGAGGGCATCGACCACCCTGTCCCGGTCCAGCTGCAACCGGGTATAAGAATCGCTTCCCCGCCCTGTCGGTACAAGCCAGTACAGGCAGAAGCGGGAGGCGCCGAGCGCGAGCGCGAGATCGACCAGTGCTTCAAGTTCCCTGCAGTTCTCCGTTGTGAGGGTAACCCTTACCCCGCACCGGATCCCTGCTTCCTTACATGCGGCGAATGCTGCAATGGTCTTTTTGAACGCACCGGGTGAATTCCGGAACCGGTCATGCGTTTCTGCCCGGGCACCATCAAGGGAGATCCCGGCGTACTCTATCCCGCTCTCCTTGATCCTGCGGGCAATGTCGGAAGTAATCATTGTACCGTTGGTACTGAGTGCCATTTTGAGACCATGGTTCCCGGCACAGCGTGCCAGTTCCCAGATATCCTCACGCAGCAATGGTTCCCCGCCGGTGAACAGGATGAGCGGGACCCCCATGTCCGCAAGGTCATCGATGACGCTCAGCGCTTCAGCGGTCGCGAGTTCTCCCTCAGTTGTGCGTCCCGGTCCCGACTTGCTGTAGCAGTGGGTGCAGTTCAGGTTGCAGCGGTCCGTCAGGTTCCAGAAGACCACCGGCCGATACATACCCGAGAATGCCAGATAACTGCTGGGCACATCGGCCTGAGATTTGTGGCGGTGCCGCATCACACCGCTGACCGTTCCCCGCCCGTGCATGCACTGCGTAATCCGGTTCATGGAGTTCCTCCTCCGTTCTCCCGCATCCTTACATTCGGTACGCGCTTGAACTCGCGGGTACTGAAGAGGACCGTATAATCCCTGCAGCCGGTCTGTTCTGCAACAGCCCTCACTTCGTCAAGCACCTGATCCTTGCTGTACCCATGGTGCACAGTATAATGCGTATATTCCCACCGGCCCGGCACCGGCATGCGTTCATAGCAATGGGTTACGGAGGGAAATGCTGCGATCAGTTCTCCCAGGTTATTTCCTCCAGATCCAGCCGGGTTCCATGCCACAAGGGCGTTTGCGGTAATACCTGCCTTCCGCTGGTCGATGCGGGCACGGAATTTCCGGATGATACCTGCTTCCTTCAGGAGCCGGATCCGTTCTACCACTTCGTCATCGTTGAGGCCCAGTCGTTTTCCCATCTCTTCAAAGGGGGCCGGGACAAGCAAAAGCCCGTGTTCCAATTCTTGGAGCAGGTGAACATCAATCTGGTCCATCGGTATTCTCCCTGATTTGTGCGGGTAAAAAGGAGAACCGCACATCGATTTTTATCTTTTTTATCGTTGGCAGATCGAGGACATCCGATTCCGGGATGCCCGTCCGCTCCAGGATCTCATCCAGCACGTTGCGGATGCCTTCCCCGTTCTGTGCCGCTATCGTAAACCAGAGGGTGTAGTAATGATCCCGTTTGAAGTTATGCGACACCTCCTGATAGCTGCTGATGACAGCCGCAACCTCGTCCACACGCTCTTCCGGCACATGGAGAGCAACCAGGGTCGCGGCATGCAGGCCGAGATGGCGGGATTCAAGCACCGGGGATATGCCCCGGATAATACCAATATCCTTCAGCGTTTTCATCCGGCTGATTATATCAGTTTCTGAGATCCCCAGCCGTTCAGCAATCGCTTCCCATGGCCGGGATACGAGCGGGAGGTCATCCTGCAGGACATTGAGTATGGCCAGATCGGTCTGGTCCGGCAGAGAAGGAGTAGTCATGAGGTCACATCTCCGGGCTGGTACGGGCACCACGGGTCTTCACCACAGCACTCTACGTTGAGCGTTTTCGGCATTGCCAGGCCGTCGCACCAGAGTGAAGAGGCTGCATCTTCACGCCGGTATGCCCGGGCCCTGCAGCCGCCACAGATTGTTTTGAAATCGCACTGGCCGCACTTTCCCGTGAGGAGATCCGGGTTGCGGAGTGCAACAAAAAGCGGGGAATTGTTCCAGATCTCAAAAAGCGGGGTTGTGCGGACATTCCCGGCACTGACCGGCAGGTACGGGCAGGGTGTTACTTCGCCGTTGGCATAAATCCGGCAATACGTAATACCGGCAAGGCAGCCGCGTCCCCACGCAGGGTTGGTGATGCCAAGGCTGTCAGCAATCCTGCGGAACTGCGGCGCACATGTCGGGCGGATATTGAGATCGCTGTCCCGGTACCGAATAAGGATCTGCCGGATCAACTCCTCGTATTCCTCCGGGCTGCGGGGCTCGATCTGCCGGGCCCGTCCGGTTGGTATCGGGAAGAAGAGCTGGTAATCGCGGACGCCAAGCGTTGTCCCGAACCCGATCACATCTTCTACCTCGCTGATGGCAGACCGCATCACGGACATGTTGATCTGGACGACGATTCCTGCATCGCGGCAATACCCTATGGCTTTTACTGCTCTCTCCCACACACCCTCAAGACCACGGAAAGAATCGTGGGAGGCAGGGTCTTTCGAATCCAGGCTGATGGCCACCGCCCGGATTCCCGCTTCCTTAAGTTTTACCGCAGTCCTCTGATCGATTAGATAGCCGCTGGTGCCCATGACCATCCGGAGTCCCTGCTCCGTGCCGTACCGTGCAATGGCATAAATGTCCTCCCGGAGGAGGGGCTCGCCTCCGCTCAGCACAACGACCGGTTTTCCGGTCTCGCAAATCTGATCGATGACGGAGAATGCTTCCTGCGTGGATAGCACTCTGTCTGCTTCCTCTTCACCTGCATCCACGTAACAGTGGGCACACTTCAGGGGACACCTGAGCGTGATGTTCCACGAGATGATACGCGGCGCACCTGCTGCACCGTTCAAAGCTTCAGTCCCTTTGCCACACACTGCCCGGGTTCCTTATTCACCTTCGTGAGGTTCTCCACCATTGAAGACGGTTATGCTACTATCTGCCGAGATCGAAGCGATCGAGGTTCATCACTTTGGTCCAGGCCGCCACGAAGTCCTGGACAAACTTCAACTGGCCGTCCGCACTTCCATAGATCTCGACCAGTGCCCGGAGCTGGGCGTTCGAACCGAAGATAAGATCGGCACGCGTGCCGGTCCATTTGAGTTCGCCGGTCCTGCGATCGCGTCCCTCGAACACGTCGGCGTCTTTCGAGAGTGGCTTCCATTCCGTGCCCATGTCGAGCAGGTTCACGAAGAAGTCATTGGTGAGCGCTTCCGGCTTCTTTGTAAATACCCCATGACGGGTCTGTCCGTAGTTGGTGTTCAGCACGCGCATGCCGCCAACGAGTACCGTCATTTCGGGTGCGGTCAGGGTCAGCAATTGTGCCTTGTCGACCAGCAGTTCCTCGGCCGATGCGGCATAGCGGGCTTTCTGGTAGTTGCGGAAGCCGTCCGCCTTCGGCTCGAGCACAGCGAAGGAGACCACATCGGTCTGCTCCTGCGAGGCGTCCATGCGTCCCGGCGTGAAGGGGACCTTCACCTTGTGACCGGCATTCCTCGCAGCCTGCTCGACACCTGCGCAACCGGCCAGGACGATCAGGTCAGCCAGTGAAACCTTTTTACCTCCCGACTGCTCCTTGTTGAACGCGCTCTGGATGCCCTCCAGGGTCATGAGCACCTTCGAGAGACGGGCTGGCTGGTTGACTTCCCAGTCCTTCTGAGGAGCGAGGCGGATGCGGGCACCGTTCGCACCGCCGCGCTTGTCGGAGCCGCGGAAGGTGGACGCTGACGCCCAGGCGGTCGAGATCAGCTCCGAGACGGTCAGGCCGGAAGCCAGGATCTTTTTCCTGAGGGCGGTGATGTCCTTTGCATCGATCAGTTTGTGATTGACTACGGGGATGGGGTCCTGCCAGATGAGCTCTTCTTTTGGAACCTCCGGACCGAGATAGCGTGCCCGCGGACCCATGTCGCGGTGCGTCAGCTTGAACCATGCCCTGGCGAACGCGTCCGCGAGCTGGTCCGGGTGCTCGTAGAAGCGCCGTGAAATCTTTTCGTAGACAGGGTCGAATCTCAGGGAAAGGTCCGTGGTCAGCATGGTCGGGGCATGACGCTTCTTCGGGTCATGGGCATCCGGAATGGTGCCGGCGCCTGCGCCGCCCTTCGGTTGCCACTGGTGCGCACCGGCCGGGCTCTTGATCAGTTCCCATTCGTAACTGAACAGGATCCGGAAGAAGTTGTTGCTCCACTTCGTCGGCGTGTTGGTCCAGGTGACTTCCAGGCCGCTGCTGATCGTGTCGCCGCCTTTGCCGGTGCCGAAACTGCTCTTCCAGCCGAGGCCCTGCTCCTCAATGGGAGCTGCTTCCGGCTCGGGCCCCACGTGGGATGCCGGGCCGGCACCGTGGGTTTTACCGAACGTGTGACCACCGGCGATGAGCGCGACTGTCTCTTCGTCGTTCATGGCCATGCGGGCAAACGTCTCGCGAATATCCTTTGCCGCCGCGACCGGGTCCGGGTTGCCGTTCGGGCCTTCCGGATTAACGTAGATCAGCCCCATCTGCACTGCAGCGAGGGGATTTTCAAGGTTCCGTTCGCCGGAGTAGCGTTTGTCTTCCAGCCACATGTTCTCAGAACCCCAGTACACGCTTTCCTCCGGTTCCCAGGCATCCTTACGACCGCCGCCAAAGCCGAAGGTCCGAAATCCCATCGACTCCAGGGCGACATTGCCTGCAAGAATCATAAGATCGGCCCATGAAATCTTCCTGCCGTACTTCTGCTTGATCGGCCAGAGCAGCCGGCGCGCCTTGTCGAGGTTCACGTTATCAGGCCAGCTGCTGACGGGCGGGAAGCGCTGCTGGGCGGAACCGGCGCCGCCGCGACCGTCACCGGTGCGGTACGTGCCGGCGCTGTGCCATGCCATGCGGATGAGCAAAGGCCCGTAGTGGCCGAAGTCCGCCGGCCACCATTCCTGCGGGCTGGTCATCAGCGCCTGCAGATCCTTCTTTACGGCCGCCAGGTCGAGTTTTTTGAATTCCTCAGCATAGTTGAAATCTTCGCCCATTGGATTGGACAGGGAAGAGTGCTGGTGAAGAACCTTCAGGTTCAACTGGTTTGGCCACCAATCCTGGATGGATCTGCCCCGGCCGGTTACCTGTTTGTTTGCCCCGCCCGTTACCGGGCTCTTGCCGTTGTCATTCATAATGCCATCTCCTGTTCTTTGATCAGATGGACATCCTGAAGAATGACCGGGCCACGCTGCCCGGCGGGGAGGGAGTGGCAGTTGTTGGTAACCATAGCCCCCTGATTTGTCGTAAGGGTCTTTTTCGCCATGATATTCAAAGTTAGAATTGCCACAGGTATATTTAATAAGATTGGGTTAGGGACAGACCACCTCCTCACGTTGATCCTGGAATGTATGCCGATCGCTCGATGCTTCACCGTCCAATGCTGCTGGGGTCACTTTGTGCACAGGCTGGAACCCAATCCTAAAAATCTCGTTCCTCCATCACACTATAAGGGTGTGAAGGAAAAGATCGGAACCATCCGGGTACCGCATTGCCTATCTTGCTGTATGCCTTGAAGATTCATGGGGCGGCCATGAGATTTACCATGGACTCGGGGAGATGGCAAAGCGAGACCCTTCAAGCGCAGCCGAGAGGAAGATACCGGTTGTGGTGTGCCCTTCAGGAGCGACAGGACAGCAAATCCATTAGGAAACCGGCATTTGCACATGATAGATCCTGATTCAGAGATATTCAGGAGAGATTCTGTCTTCTGATACAAGTGTCCCTGTGTCCCGAAAATCCATACATGGCATTTGTCCACACTGCTTTATGGTTAGTGGTGGACTTTTCTCAAACACCTTTTTTAATACCGTGACCAGACATTTAACTAGGTATGATGTTCGGGTATTCCCCGGTGATTAATCCATGAACGGAGTGGTTGTTGCACTCCTGATCGCCCTGGCTTTTATTCTGACTTTCTTCTGGGCTCCGATTGTCGGTTTGTTTGCCGAAGGGAGCCTGGACCTGGAACAACCTCTCCGGATTTCTGAAAATTCTTTGAATGCCGGTTATGTTACCGGATATGCAGCCGATCAGGGAACAATCCATGACACCGAACTCAGTATTTCCTATCCCGATGCACAAAAGATGGGTGCAGTGTCGTTCAGAATATCGTTTAATGCCTACCGTGCGTTTTTCCAGAACGATATGAATATTGATATCGATACGATATCTTTGAATTTTGTGAGTCAGTACGGGTCTGAAACACTAGTGCAAAAAACCGGTCGCCCTTTCACAAAACCCGGCTGGACGGTCACGGACAAGAGAGGTATTTTACCCATAATGTATGCCGATGAGGACAATATCCTTGAACCCTATGAGTCTTTTGAGATTCTGGTCTATCCATCAACCCCGCTTCCCCCGTTGTCCCAGTTCATGATCCTCGTCCAGTTGCCGGATAGCAGCAAGATCTTCCTGCCCCGGACTGTACCGGGGACGATATACCCGGTAATGTTCCTTAACTGACCGGCAGCGGAATTATCAAGAGGCGGTTTACTTTTTTTTTAATTCGGGAGATAACTGTTCATCAGCATCGACAGAAGAAAACTGATTCTGGTTTCATTGGAGGATGAATAATGGTGTCCTTGAGCTCAAGATCCCAAAAAAGAGCCAAAGCCTGAAACGAAGACAGGAATATCGAGCTGAAGGAGACCAGCTCTCAAATTTTCATTAAATACCGTTATTGGTCTTTTGTTAAAGCCGCAGGAGGGAAATCGTGACAATAAGTTTGAATCCGCAGGACAATGCATTCATTCGTCCATCTTTCCTGAAATTCCTTTCCGAGCCTTAAGGATCTGTTGATTGGTTCGACAGGTCAGGGATTCTGAATATCACAAAATCAAAAAAATGTATATAATGTTCCTTGTTTATGCCTAAAGTCCTATTCCAGGTGGTTGCGTCTTTATCGATCCGGGTAATCAAAGGTAATACTCCAGTATGATAAATGGGCGTCTCCTTTTTCCAAAGATCTTCACCTTATGGTAGTACTACCTGACTGGATTCGGTACCGGTGCGGGATTGCTGTGGTTCAATGAAAAGACCTCACTATACCCTAAATATTTTTTTTAATCATGGTGCTGGGTGAATTTCACCATGAATACGTTCGAACAAATCATGCAAAACCTGGATAAAATACCGCAGGATGAGAAGGTCAAACTCATCGAGGCTGAAAAGGCCAAGTGCATTTGCGGAACAGTCCGTCTATACAGAAATGCAGGTCAAGCAGAAGCTGGTTTTCTCCATTTTTGTTATGCCGCTTTGGCAATTTTTTCTGAAAAAATTAAAAAAATTTAAATAATAATAGCACTGAAAACACTTAGAACTCAAATAAATTTGTCTTAAAACAAATTAAATTGTTTGGTGTTATCATGCATATCATGGAAGGATTCTTACCGTGGCAATGGTGTCTGGTCTGGTGGATCATCGCATTGCCATGTATCATGCTGGGTATGTACCAGCTGAAAAAAGTACTGGCCATCGACCGCGATGCTCTCCCCCTCCTCGGAGTGACGGGAGGATTTATCTTCATCCTCTCATCCTTAAAACTCCCATCGGTCACGGGCAGTTGTTCACATCCTACCGGTACCGGGCTGTCGACAATCTCGTTCGGACCCTGGATCACCGCAGTAGTCTGTGCGATTGTTCTCCTGTTCCAGAGCCTGTTCCTCGCCCACGGCGGACTTTCCGTTCTCGGAGCCAATATCGTCTCCATGGGGATTGTTGGACCAGTGGCAGGGTATGGAGTATACCGGCTGCTCCGGGACACTTCCGTAAATATCTACATGACCGTATTCCTGGTAAGCGCTCTTGCTGATATGTTCACCTATGTAACAACCTCGCTTGAACTGGCTCTTGCATACCCGGCAGAGACCGGTGGATTTGTCAGCTCATTCATCCTGTTCATGGGAATATTTGCCGTTACGCAGGTTCCCCTTGCGATTGTCGAAGGTATTGTCCTTGCCCTCGTGTTCAAGTATATCCTGGCGCTCAAACCGGAGATACTTATCCGGCTGAACATTTTCTCCAAAGAGAAAATTGAGGCTGCACGGAGTGAAATCTGATGGCACACAACTATACGCTCGAAATCCTGGCCGGGATTGCAATGGTAGCATTTTGCGCACTGTTCCTCTACACGAGTGCAACGATGAGCGGGGCGGAATTTGCCGGATCTGATAATGTGGGTTCCGGCCTTATTGCAGAACTTTCCGGTACTCCTCTGGAAAATTTCCAGCCATTGATTCCCCAGTGGGAACCACCAAGCGGGGAAATTGAATCCTGCCTGTTTGCGTTACAGTCTGCCATTGGCGGAATTCTTATCGGAGGCGTATTTGGTTTCTGGTACGGCCAGGCACGCAGGAAGGCTGCAGAATGAACGACAACCGGCACGATGAATCCCGAAATCATAACGGGGTGCAGAAAAAACCGGGGGGATCTTGAAAAACCTCATGGGATAAATTATTTTTCTGACTGTTTTTAAACCCTGTTTTAAAAAATGAGGCATTTCTGAAGAGATTAAATCCTCTGCACCGTACTTGTCACCGGTCGGCACATTTTCTGCCCACCCCGCCATTCAGTGCCGACCCCTCTGGGATCGTCAAAACTCACCCGGGTTTGGGGGTACTATAAAATCGTCTGTTTGCCAAAATAACCCTGTTTTTACAGACTTTGGTATTCAGGGGCAGATTTGACCTTTTTTTGGGCTGCCCTCGTATCAATCGGAGGCCAGGGAACGCCCGGAAGTGTTGTACGTTTTTTGGGAGTCTGAATTTTTCACAGTATCGATCAATCACGAGAGGCTATTACAGAAAATCTGGATGTTAGGTCCCCAATCGGGAAATTCTCGCTTCACGCATCAAAATACTATGTCATGGAAAAACGAATATTTCTTGTACCACATATCAGCGTAATATGTTTATTAATAATTTACATATTTTTTAATACAAAATTAAAAATATTTATTAACAACAAAGACCTATTTCCTATGCGAGGGTGAACCTTACACAAGGAAATCTCCTCAATCGACAATGCACTATCGCCCGGGTGTTCAGGGTTGTTCACTTGGCATTCAGGACCATTGGGGAATGG
>Ga0105095_10001256_pt1 | contig 13212 bp, 10 predicted proteins | sample PPLLak2March2015_2_FD_79180 | JGI IMG/M metagenome (GOLD analysis project Ga0105095, IMG submission 79180) | Freshwater sediment microbial communities from Prairie Pothole Lake near Jamestown, North Dakota, USA - PPLs Lake P8 Core (3) Depth... | ecosystem: Environmental > Aquatic > Freshwater >... | reverse complement strand
TAATCGTCGCCAGGAGCTTTACCAGCACGTGCAGCGACGGCCCGGCCGTGTCTTTCAGCGGGTCGCCTAGCGTATCGCCGACCACGGCCGCCTGGTGGGCGAACGATTTCTTACCCAGGACATTGCCATTCTCGTCCTTAAGCTGGCCGTCCTCGATCATCTTCTTGGCGTTGTCCCAGGCGCCGCCGCCGTTGTTCATGAAGGATGCCATCAGGATACCGGCGATAGTGCCGACCATCAGCACCGCCGCCACGGTCATGGCGGCGTCGAGGTGCAACGAACTTAAAGCGGGGATTTTACCTAGGTATTTGATACCTACGCCGATTACGATTGGACCTAATACCGGGAGCAGTCCCGGGGCGATCATTTCGCGCAGACCGGCGCGGGTGGTGATATCCACACATTTGGCATAGTCCGGCGCATGCGGGTGGGCCGGGTCTTTCGGGTTCAGAATCTCGGGGTCGGCGCGGAACTGGCGCCGCACCTCCTCGATAATCTTGGAGGCGGTCTTACCGACCGCCTTGATGGCCCAGGAGCTGAAAAGGAAGACGATCATCGCGGCCAGCAAAGCCCCCACAAATACCTCTATCCGAGCGATGTTGACCGAGGTCATGGGGTTATCGGGCCGCAGGAAGTTGACGCGGTCGATATACGCCTGGAAGAGCAGGAAAGCGGCCAGGCCGGCCGAGACCATCGCATAGCCCTTGGTCAAGGCCTTGGTGGTATTGCCGACGGCGTCCAGGCGGTCGGTTATTTTCCGCACTTCCGGCCCGGCGCCGGCCATCTCGTTAATGCCGTTGGCGTTATCGGTGATCGGCCCGAAGGTGTCCATGGAAAGGACGTAAGGGCAGGTCATTAACATGCCCATCGTGGCGACGGCCGTCCCGAAGGCGCCGGCACCCACCACGCCGCTTTTATCGCCCAGCCAGTAGGCGAGCAGGAGGGAGATACCGATGACCATCGCAGTGGCGAAGGTTGTGGAAAAGCCCACCGACATACCCATGATGATGTTAGTAGCGGGTCCTGTTTTTGATGCCTCGGCGATGTCTCGCACAGGCCGATAGCGCCATTCCGTATAGTACTGGGTAACGAAGACGATAACGACGCTGGCGATGATGCCGACGAGGCCCGCGCCGAAGAGCCACCAGTTATCCAGCATGAAATAGACGGTAATCGCCAGGCCGACCACCGACAGGGCGATGGAGACGAAGTAGCCGCGGTTGAGGGCGTTCATGGCGTTCTCGCTCTCTTTAGCTCTAACGGAGAGCAGGCCGAGCATGCTGGCGATCATGCCGAAGCCGCGGACGCAAAGCGGGAAAAGGACCCAGGCAATGTTCCCGGTAAACACGTAAGCAGCGATGCCGAGGATCATCGCGCCGATGTTCTCGGCAGCGGTGGACTCAAAGAGGTCGGCGCCGCGCCCGGCGCAGTCGCCGACGTTATCGCCGACGAGGTCGGCAATGACGGCCGGATTGCGCGGGTCGTCTTCTGGAATGCCGGCCTCGACCTTACCGACGAGGTCGGCGCCGACGTCGGCTGCCTTGGTATAGATACCACCGCCAAGCTGGGCGAAGAGGGCGACGAAGCTGGCGCCGAAGCCAAAGCCGACGATGAGGTGGGGAGCGATCTGCGGATTGCTGTTGCCGCCATAGGCAAAGAAGATGACCGTCACACCGATCAGGCTCAAGGCGGTGATAAGAAAGCCAGAGACGGCGCCGCCGCGCAAAGCGACGTTCACAGCTTCCGTCAGGCTCCGCTGGGCCGCGGCGGCGCAGCGGACGTTTGACTTTACGGCGATGTACATGCCGATGAAACCGGAAAGGCCGGAGCAAAAAGCGCCGACCAAGAAAGCGATGCCGGTGCGCCAGCCGATGCCGAGCCGGGAGATGCTGACGGTTGCCGCCTCGGCGTCAGTGGTCAACACAGCCACCAGCACGCCGATGATAATGGCAACTCCGACGGCGTACATGGCGATGGTGCTGTACTGGCGCTTAAGGAAAGCCCAGGCGCCTTGAAAGATGATATCGCCGATCTCTTTCATCCGGGGAGTGCCGGTAGGATGTTTCATGACGTTCCGGACCAGGAAAAGGGCAAAGATAATAGTGAGTACCCCCGCCACGGGCACAATCCAGAATATTCCTGGCAACATAAATCCCCCTTCCTAATTTAAGACTGGCCCCGGTCATAAGAAAAGAGCAGGTTAAAGATAAATCCTGCTCTCGGCTAACACAATAGACCGGCCATGATTAAGAAGATTATATACGATAACGCGGACAATGTCTACGACGGATTTACCAGGTCCGGGACAGGCGTATTATTTCTTACCGAACTTGATCCTGGGAATAGCGGCTTCCTTCATACTGTCCGCCATCGTCCAGAAATAGGCCTCCCCAACGTAGAGGTGAAAGACTTCCAGCAGCTTATTGGTGGGCTCGGTAATGCCGAAGTTCTTGACGAAAGGCCGCTCTTGAATACATTTAGCTCTCATTGCCATGTCGTCATCGATGAACCTTACCTTACCGTACACGCGGAGGACCTTGCTGAAATCTTTGGCGTTAAAATAGACCTCGACTTTGGGGTTTTTTCTCATCTGGTGACACATCGCCTTGACGTTCTGGGCCTGGAAGTAAAACCCCGTTTCGTCGGCGTACCACATGCCCAGGCAGCGCACCCGCGGCTGGTCGCCTTCGCAGGTAGCGAGATAACAGGATTTATTCTCGTTAGCGAATTTTACACAATCTTTGAAGTCCATATTCATGCTCCTTTATATTAAACACCCTTAATGACTAATTATTTCGTTTCACGCTCGTAAATGTTAAGAAGACCTCACACCCTGAGGCGTGAGCCCATATTAAGAACTCCCTGATTCCAAACTAATATTAGCCTTTGGGGTTCCAGCGGACCTGGCTATAACGCTCCCGCAGCTTGGGTTTTTCGATCTTGCCGGTGGGATTGCGGGGCACCTCGCCGAAGAGAATGACCCTGGGCCAGGCGTACTTGGGCAGCTGCGGCTCGAAGTAAGCCCGCATCTCAGCCTCGGTCAGCTCGACACCTTCCTTGGGTTGGACGACGGCGCCGACCACTTCGCCGTAGCGGTCGTCCGGGATGCCGATAATCGCGACGTCCTTGACCTTGGGCTGGCCAATGAGCACGGACTCGAGGTCGACCGGGTAGATATTCTCCCCGCCGCTGATGATCAGGTCCTTTTTACGGTCGACGTAGGAGATAAAGCCCTCCTCGTCCTGCCGGACGAGGTCGCCGGTATGGAGCCAGCCGTTGCGGAGGGCCTCGGCGGTCTTTTGCGGGTTCTTATAATACTCCCTCATCACGTTGGCGCCGCGGAGAATCATCTCGCCGACGGTGCCGGCGGGCACGTCCTTATCGTTTTCGTCGACGACGCGGGCATCGAGGTTGATGCGGGGATAGCCGAAAGACCCGAGCTTATGGAAATTCTCCAGCCCAAGGTGCATGCAGGGCCCGGCCGACTCGGTAAGGCCGTAGTTCTCTTCGTATTGAATATCGGGGAAATACTTAATGAAGCGCCTTACGAGCACCGGTGGTATGGGCTGGGCGCCGGAATGGACGAGCCGTAAGGAGCTAAGGTCGTAGTCGGAGAGTTTCAGCTCGCCCCTGTCGAGGGCGGTAACGATGTCCTGGAGCCAGGGAACCAGCAGCATGGAGATAGTGACCTTCTCCTTGCTGATCGTTTCCAGGATAAGCCTGGGGGTGACCCTCTCGCCGCCGGTGGTCATGACCGCGCGCGCGCCGGCGATAAAGCTGCCGAACCAGTGCATCTTGCCGCCGGTATGGTAGAGGGGCTGGATAAGGAGGAAACAGTCCTTGCGGGTCTCGCGGTGGGAGTAGTTCTCGTTGACGGCCACGTGCTCAAGACTCCGGTGGCAGAGGAGAGTAGCCTTGGGATCGCCGGTGGTGCCGGAGGTAAAATAAAGTCCGGCCTCGTCCTCGCCGGTCAATTCAATATTCGGTGGGAGGGGGGAGGCTTTAGCGAGCACATCATCATAAGACTCCATGCCCTGCGGCGGTTTTTCGCCCACGAAGATGTATTGTTTAACCGTGGGGAGCTGGGCGCGTATCTCGGCGATGCGGTCGGAGAAGTCCTGGTCCAGGATGATGATCTTCGGCTCGGCGATGTCCGCGCAGTACTTGATCTGGCGGGCGATGAAACGGAAGTTAAGCGGGGCCGCCATGGCGCCGGACTTCAGGATGCCGAAATAGGCCTCGAGCCACTGGGCGGAGTTCATCATCAGGTGCATCACGACGTCGCCCTTTTTTATGCCGCGGGCGATGAGGGCGTTGGCGAAGCGGTTGGCCCGCTCATCGAACTCTTTCCAGGTGATCACCTTCCGGTGGTTCTTGCTCGGGGTTATCTCTACCAAGGCGATAGATTTAGGGGTCAACCGGGCGTTCCTGGCAAGCATCTCGGTTATGGTCATTTTATCGACTCCTTTGATGTTAAAACTGATGCGATGGGACTAAAAACAGCATTAAACAGAAGAATTGGTAACTCTCTATTTTAGTTTGAAACAGCAGGCATTGTCAACGCGGCCAGCTTGGAGTTTTTAGGGGACCTCACCCCCTTGCTCCCCCTCTCCTGTCCGCAGGAGAGGGGGAGGATTAGTTGAGAAGGGCTGGAGCTGTGTTATAATTTTGATGAGGAAACAAGGAAATGATGGAGCAACTGGAAAAAATCGAGAAGCGCTACGGGGAACTGGAAGAGCGGATGTCACAGCCGGAAGTAGCGACCAACCAAGGCCTGTTACAGGAGCTGGCGCGGGAAAGATCGTCCCTCGAGGACGTCGTGAAGCTCTACCGCAAGTATAAAAAAACGTCTAAAGAGCTGGAAGGTGTCAGGTCCATGCACGACAGCGGATCGGATGAAGCCATGGCCACGCTGGTCAAACAGGAAACAGAATCGCTGGAGGCGAAGCTCGCCGATCTGACCGCGGAGCTTAAAAAAGCCCTGATTCCCAGAGACCCGAACGACGAGAAGGACATCATCATCGAGATACGGGCGGGGACGGGGGGCACCGAGGCCGCGATCTTCGCCGCCGACCTTTACCGCCTGTACAGCCGGTACGCGCAGAACAAAGGCTGGAAGACCGATATCCTCAGCATGAGCGAGAGCGGCATCGGGGGATTCAAAGAGATGATCTTCGAGGTCAGGGGCAAAGGCGCGTACAGCCGGCTAAAATATGAGAGGGGCGTGCACCGGGTACAGCGCGTGCCGGTTACCGAAGCCTCGGGGAGGATCCATACGTCCACGGCAACGGTAGCCGTCCTGCCCAAGGCGGAAGAGGTGGATATTGAGATCAAACCCGAGGACCTCAGGGTGGACATTTTTCACAGCGGCGGCGCCGGCGGCCAGAACGTCAATAAAGTAGCGTCGGCCGTCCGCATGACGCACCTGCCAACCGGGATGGTGGTCGTCTGCCAGGACGAACGCTCGCAGCTCCAGAACAAGATCAAAGCGCTCTCCGTAATGCGCACCCGGCTGCTGGACATCGAGCGGCGCAAACAGGAAGAGCAGATAACATCGGACCGGCGTTCGCAGGTGGGCAGCGGCGAGCGCTCCGAAAAGATCAGGACGTACAACTACCCGCAGGACCGCGTCACCGACCACCGCATCAACGCCAGTCAGCATAACCTGCCCCGGTTCATGGATGGGGCGCTGGACGAGATGATCGATATACTGGCGACCAGCGAGCAGACCCGACAGCTCGAGGGACAGGGGATGTGAACCTCCGGCAGGCTTTAACGAAGGCACGTGATACCCTGGTAAAGAGCAACGTCGACGACGCCTCGCTCGAAGGCGAAATCCTCCTCAGGTACCTGCTGGCGATAGACCGCGCCGGGCTGTTCTCGGACCTCGACCGGGAGCTAAGTCCGCGGCAGAAAAAAGAATTTGCCGGATTACTGGAGCGCCGCCTAAGCGGCGAGCCTGCCGCCTACATCACCGGCCACCGCGAGTTCTACGGGCTCGACTTTGAAGTCGATCAACATGTCCTTATCCCCCGGTCGGACACCGAGCTGCTGGTGGAACTGGCTTTAAAAACGGCGAGAAGCCACAATATGACGAAAATCGCCGACATCGGGACGGGTTGCGGGGCTATAGCCATCAGCCTGGCGGTCCACTTACCGGGCGCGGTCCTTTACGCTACCGACATATCACCGGAAGCGCTGGAAGTCGCCCGCGATAATTTGAAAAAACACGGCGTCGCGGACAGGGTCATTCTTTTGCGCGGCGACCTGCTGGAGCCCCTGGAAAAACCTGTAGATATGATAGTGGCCAACCTGCCCTACGTTAAAGAAGCCGACCTGCCACCAAACGGCTATGAGCCAAGACAGGCTTTAGACGGGGGGGAAGACGGGCTGGACCAGATAAAAAGACTGGGTCGGCAGGCCGGGGGGAAGCTTAATATGGGTGGATACCTATTACTAGAGATAGGACAGGGGCAGGCGGAAATGGTGGTAGACATATTATGTAAAGCATTCTCCGCCGCTGCTATTGAAGTCCATAAAGACCTGGCCGGCATCGAGCGGGCGGTCAGCCTGCGTTTGACATAGCTCTGAAGATGATGCTAAATTAGATTTGAATTCCCTGACGCCTGAAATCTGATAATCTCAACAAGTTAACGATGAATATTATCGTGTGCGTGAAACAGGTCATCGACCCCGAAGCGCCGCCAAGCAGCTTTAAGGTCGACCCCGCCACCAATAAGGCCGAGATGAAAAGCGCCCCGCCGGTCATCGACCCCTACGGCGAGTACGCGGTCGAAGCGGCATTAAAAATCAAGGACGCCGGGGCCGGCAAAATCACGGTAATGAGCCTGGGCGGTAACCTGCTGCGCGAGGTGGTCAAGAAGCCGCTGGCAATGGGCGCCGACGAACTGATATTGCTCGAGGACCCGGCCTTTGCTGACGCGGATACTTACACAACAGCTGAGGCGCTGGCGGCGGCCATAAAAAAGGCCGGACAATTTGACCTGATCCTGTGCGGGCGCGAGGCCTCGGATACCAACGCCGGGCAGACCGGGGCGGGCATCGCCGAGCTGCTGGGCGTTCCCTGCGTGACGCTGGCCCGCAAGATAGAACCCACCGAAGGCAAGGTCAGGGTAGAGCGGGTAACTTCCACCGGCTACGAGGTCATCGAGGCGCCGCTGCCGGCGGTAGTGACCGTTTCCAACGAGGTCGGGGAGCCGCGCTACCCTACTATCAAGGGCATCATGGCCGCCAAGAAGAAAGAGCCTGTGGTCTGGAAGCCGGCGGATATCGGTATACAAGCCGGCGGGCGGCGGGTAAAGCTGAACCGTTTGTACCAGCCGGTCCACGAAGAAAAATGCGAGTTCATCGCCGGGGAGAACCCGGAAGAGATGGGCGACAACCTGGCGCTGAAACTCAGGGAAGTGAAAGTCCTTTAACAGGAAAGACCGATATGACCGTAGCCGTTTTCATAGAGCACCGGGGCGATAAGCTCCTGCCGATAGCCCTCGAAGGGCTGGGGGCCGGCCGAAAGCTGGCGGACGCCCTGGGACAGCCGCTCTCAGCCGTATTGGTCGGCAGCGATATCAGCGGCCTGGCACCGTCGGCTATCGCCTCCGGCTCCGATAAAGTGTACGTCCTCGACGATCCCCTGCTTAAAGACTACCAGCCAGACGCGTATGTGGCTGTTTTAGAAAAAGTCGCCAGGCAGATAAATCCACAGATATTTATCATCGGGCAGACCGACGCCGGGCGCGACCTCGCGCCCAGGCTGGCTTTCCGGCTCGGCACGGCCGTGACGACGGACTGCGTCGACCTTGCCATCGACCCCGCGTCAAAGCGGCTGCTGGCGACCCGGCCGGTCTACGGCGGCAACGCCCTGGCGGTCTTCAGCAGCGATACCGATCCGCAGATGGTTACCATCCGTACCAAGACTATGACTCCCCTCGCGCCGGACACCGCGAGGAAGGGGGAAGTCATCAACATCGCGGCAGGGCTGGACGCTGCCGCTATCAGGGCGAAAGTCATTAACAGGGTTGTAGAAGAGGTAGCGGGTATAAATATCGAGGACGCTGAAAGGGTGGTCGCCGGGGGGCGGGGCATCGGCAGCGCCGAGGGGTTCAAACAGCTCGAAGAACTGGCGCGATTGCTCAAGGGCGCGGTCGGGGCCAGCCGGCCGCCCTGCGACAGCAACTGGGTACCGGACACGGTACAGGTAGGACTGACGGGCAAGATCATCGCGCCGGAACTATACATCGCCGTGGCGATATCGGGCTCCAGCCAGCACATGAGCGGCTGCTCCGGCGCCAGGACCATCGTGGCCATCAATAAAGATAAAGAAGCCAACATCTTCCGCCACGCGCGTTACGGGGCGGTCGGCGATTGGAAAAAGATACTGCCGGCCTTCACGGCCAAGGTCAGGGAGCTTATTAGCTATTAGCTGTTAGCTATTAGCTGTTAGCTTTTACTCGCTTTGTGAGAGTAGTAAGCATCCGCCTTACTTCTTCAGTCTGTTTGCTCAATGACAAATAGTCTTTATCCTCTAATAGTTTCAAATCATGAGCTAACAACAAATGATATTCCAGTTCGCTTGCGGAGCTTTGAGCTATCTGAAGAAAACGACCGAATTCAGCGTCGGTGTCTTTCCCGCAACCCTCCGCGATGTTAGCGGGGATGGACGAACATGCTCTCCGGATTTGAGAAGTAAGACCGTATAATTCGTCTCTAGGAAAACTTTTAGTTATTTCATAAATGGCAAGCGTAAGTAAATGGGCCTTCTGCCATACGTTGAGTTTCCTGAAATCTTTCATTAGGCTAAGCGCTAACCGCTAACTGCTAAATGCTAACCGCTACTTTTCTTTCTCCGCCTTTTCCGCCTGCCGCTGGGCGACTATCCGCTGGGTGATCTGCGCCGGCACCTCTTCATTATGATCGAAGGTCATGGTATAGGTCGCCCGGCCCTGGGTCATCGACTTAAGGTCGATGGAATAGCGCTGGATCTCGGATAACGGTACCTGCGCCTCGATAACATTCACATCGCCTTCCGGGTTCATACCCATGACCCGGGCGCGCTTGGTATTGAGGTCGCCGATGATCTCCCCGGTGAGATCGCTGGGCACGGATACCTTGAGGTTCATGATGGGCTCCAGGAGAATAGGCCGCCCCTCGGCGATGCCTTTCTTGAACGCCTGGGCGCCGGCGATCTTAAAGCATATTTCCGAGGAATCGACCGGGTGGAAGCTCCCGTCGTACAAAATCGTCTTAACGCCGACGACCGGAAAGCCGGCCAGTCCGCCTTCCTGGTAGGCTTCGACGACGCCTTTTTCCACGGCCGGGATATAGTTGCGGGGCACGGAGCCGCCAACGACCTTCTCGGCGAACTCATTTTCGCCGCGCGAAGCTAAAGGCTCGAACTCCAGCAGGACATGCCCGTACTGGCCATGCCCACCGGACTGTTTCTTGTGCTTGTACTCGGCCTTGCAGGCCATGGTAATCGTCTCCCGATAAGGTACCTTGGGTATGGACAGCTCCACGTGTACGCCGAACTTGCGCAACATCCGGTCGGCGGCGACGGCCAGGTGGGTATCGCCCATGCCCGAGATGATCGTCTCGCCGGTGCCGAGCTCGCGGTGGACTTTCAGGGTGGGGTCTTCCTCGACGAGTTTGGCCAGAGCTGTCCCCATCTTGTCCACGTCGGTCTTGGTCTTAGGATACACGGCCTCCCGGAATATCGGCAGCGGGAAGGTCATGGACTCCAGCTTGATCGGTTTGTCCGTGGCGCAGAGGGTATCACCGGTAGCGGTCACGTTCAGCTTGGCCACGGCGCCGATATCGCCGGCCCGGACCTGCGGTACCGGCTCCTGCGCCTTACCCCGCATCATGAAAAGCTGGCCGACGCGCTCGTGGGCATTCTGGACGGAGTTGAAGACCTGGGAGTTGCTGCTGATGACGCCGTTGTAAACACGGAAATAGGTCAGCTTGCCGACGTACGGGTCGGCGGTGGTCTTGAAGACCAGGGCGGCCAGCGGCAGCTCTTCTTTAGGCTCAATGGCAGCGCCCCCGCTGACGGCCACCTTGCGCTCTTTAGGCAGGGGCAGGTAATCAACGACGGCGTCGACCAGGCGGGTGATACCGATGTTCTGCAGCCCCGAGCCGGCCAGCACCGGCACTATTTTACCTTCGAGGACGGCCCGCCGCAGTGTTTTAGTCAATTCTTCAGGGCTGATGGCTTCCCCGCCCAGGTACTTCTCGAGGAGGGTATCGTCAACCTCGGCGATAGACTCCACCAGCTTCTCGCGGTAGGAATCGGCCTGGGCTTTCAGGTTCGCGGGAACTTCCGTTTCCTTGACCTGCGTGCCGGCGCCGGTATAAGCCTTCATCGAGAGCAGGTCAACGACCCCCTGGAAGCTGGTGTGGGCACCGATGGCCAGCTGAAGGGGAACGCACCTGGCGCCGAGCCTGGCCTTGATTTCCCCCACCACTTTAGCAAAATCGGCGTTCTCGCGGTCCATTTTATTGATGAAGACAAACCGCGGCAGCTTTGAATCCTCGCAGTAGTTCCAGACCATTTCCGTGCCGACCTCCACGCTGGAGGTGGCACCGACGACGATAACGGCGGCCTCGCTGATGCGTATGCCCGCCCTGATGTCGCCGACGAAGTCGGTATACCCCGGGGCATCGATAACGTTTATTTTGTTCTCCCGCCACTCGCAGGGGAGGATGGAAAGGTTGATGCTGATCTTGCGTTTGATCTCGTCGGGGTCATAGTCGGAGGTGGTCGAACCGTCATCCACCCGGCCTAAACGGTTAATGGCACCGGCGTTGAAGAGCATCGCCTCGGATATCGAAGTCTTGCCGGCACCCCCGTGCGACAGCAAGACAATATTGCGGATATTCTCCAGTCCGTATTTAGGCATGAAATCACCTGCTCTCTATAGACTCCGGGTAATCTATTATAGTCGCCGCAGGCCTGATGAGGCAAGCGCCCGAGAAAAGGGCTATTTGCCCCACTTGTCCTTGATGACAATATCGGATAGCTCCTTGCGCGGGGGCGCCTTGCCCGGCTGGGCAGGGACGCCGACCGGGAACATCGCGACGGCACGAACGCCGGTGGGCATAGACAGGATCTTCTCCACCACCGGGGCTTCAAAAGCGCCTATGATCACCGTCCCCAGCCCGAGGGCGTGGGCTGCCAGGACCATGTTCTGCACCGCCAGGGCGGCATCGAACATGAACCAGTCGCCCTTATCGGTAACGTACTCGCCGGGAGAACCGTGCTTGCCGCCGGCCTTACCCGTTTCCGCGCAGACGACGACTATCACCGGCGCCTGGTCAAAACCGGCTAAAGCGGGATTGGGAATTTCCCTATCGGGCAGCTTGATCGACATCATCGTTGCCGCCAGCTTTTTCTTTATATTCCTATCGCGCACCACCACAAAGCGCCAGCACTGGCTGTTGGCCCATGAAGGCGCCCAGCGGCCCGCCTCCAGGATAGCCTCGATCTTCTTATCGTCAACGGGGTCGGTGGTAAACCGCCGCACGCTGCGCCGATTCTTTATAGCTTCAAAAACATCCATGGGACTCCTCCAGACGGGATACTTATTCTTTCTGCCAGGCGGCCTTGCCGATCAGGGAAACGAAGCGGCAGCCGCCCAGGTTCTGGATGTTAACGCCCCCGCGGCGTTTGATCACCTTGCAGAGCTCCTGCGCATACCGCGGGCCGACCGGGATGATCATGCGGCCGCCGTCTGCCAGCTGGGCGAGGAGTTCATCCGGGATATCGGGGGCGCCGGCGGTGACCATGATGGCATCGTACGGGGCGTCCTGCGGCCAGCCCAGCGTTTCGCCAGCGAGGTGCGCTTCGATGTTTTTATAGCCCAGTGCATTTAAGAGTTTAACCGCCGACTCCGCCAACTCCGGAACGCGCTCAACCGTGACGACCGTTTTGGCCAGCCCGGCCAGGATAGCCGTCTGGTAGCCGCTGCCGGTGCCGATCTCCAGCACTTTTTCGTGGCCTTTAAGCTCCAGCGCTTCCGTCATCAGGGCGATGATATAAGGCTGGGAGATGGTCTGCTCTTTGCCGATGGGCAAGGGATTGTCATTATACGCCTGTTCGCGGATATCTGGCGGGACGAATTTTTCCCGCGGGATGCGGGACATCACGTCCAGCACCCGCCGGTCCTTAATATTAGCACTGAGCTGCGCGATCAACCTGGCTCTAGCCGCTTGATAGTCGACCATATCTGCAATGAATGAGCTAAGTCAAAACGATAGACAGCACCACCAGGATCACGATGATGATCCCCGCCAGGAGCCCGATTCTCCGCAGCTCGCTGGCGATGAAAGGATACGGATTTCCGATGGCTTTAGCGGTTACGACAGACGCCCGGGGCGCGGGCGCGCTTACAACGGGGGCTGCCGACCGGGTGGACTCCTGTGCCGCGGCGCTGGCCGAAGATACGGCCGGCGCCGTCCCCTGCCGCATCATGGCCCGGCTTTTTTTACTATAGTGTTTGCCTTTACCGTGTCGGGATTTGCCAGGCATCGGTGGCCTCCTCAAGTCTAGTTTTTAGCCCTGGGATGGGATTTATCATAGCTCCGGCGGACATGTTCGGTGGTCAGGTGGGTATAGACCTGGGTGGTAGAGATATTGGCGTGTCCCAGCAACTCCTGCACCGACCTCAGGTCCGCGCCGCCGCTCAGCATATGCGTGGCGAAGCTGTGCCGTAAGGTATGGGGGCTGATATGGGAGTTCAGGCCGGCCGATTTCACGTATTCCTTTAGCTTCTGCCAGAAACCCTGCCGCGTCAGCCTCTCGCCGCGGGCGTTCAGGAATAAAGCGGTCTCTTTTTTGCCGTGGGCGAGCCTGGGGCGGTCTTCGTCGGTATACTTTTTCACCGCCAGGGCGATCTGCCCGTAGAGGGGGATGATGCGCTCCTTGCGCCCCTTGCCGAAACACCTCACGAAATAGTCGCCCTCGGTGTTAACGTCGCCCAGGTTTAAAGCCACGAGCTCGCTGATGCGCATGCCGCTGGCATACAAAAGCTCCAGCATCACCTTGTCGCGCCTGGCTTCCGCCGTGGTAAGCTTGGCCGGCTGCTCCATAAGCAGACGGACCTGGTTGATCGGTATCGGCTTAGGCAGCGCTTTGCCCACGCTGGGCGAGCTCATGTTTTCCGTGGGGTCGGTCTTGATCAGGCCCTCGGCCACCAG
>Ga0105095_10001254_pt1 | contig 13219 bp, 5 predicted proteins | sample PPLLak2March2015_2_FD_79180 | JGI IMG/M metagenome (GOLD analysis project Ga0105095, IMG submission 79180) | Freshwater sediment microbial communities from Prairie Pothole Lake near Jamestown, North Dakota, USA - PPLs Lake P8 Core (3) Depth... | ecosystem: Environmental > Aquatic > Freshwater >... | reverse complement strand
GCCGCCGCGATCACGGCGGAGTGACCTTTGTGGACCTGCGCGACCGCTTCGGGCTGGTGCAGGTGGTGGCCGACCCGGTCAGCGCGCCGGCGGCGCACGAAGCCTTGCTGGCGGTACGCAACGAGTGGGTGATCCAGGTGCAGGGCACGGTGCACCACCGCCCCGCCGGCGCCGAGAACCCAAATTTACCCACCGGCGAGATCGAGGTCAGCGCCAGCGCCATCCACGTGCTGAACCCGGCCAAGACCCCGCCCTTCCTGATCAACAAAGATGAAGAAGTGGACGAGAACATGCGCCTGAAATACCGCTACCTGGACCTACGCCGGGATAAGATGCGCCACAACCTGGAGCTGCGCCACCGCGTGGTAAAGTTCATCCGCGATTACCTGGACGAGCGGGGTTTCCTGGAAGTGGAGACACCTATCCTGTTCAAGACCACGCCGGAAGGGGCGCGTGATTACCTGGTACCTTCGCGCGTGCACCCGGGCGAGTTCTTTGCCCTGCCGCAATCGCCGCAGCAGCTCAAGCAGATGCTGATGGTGGGTGGGATAGAGCGCTATTTCCAGATCGCACGCTGCTTCCGGGATGAAGACCTGCGCGGCGACCGCCAGCCGGAATTCACCCAGCTCGACCTGGAAATGTCCTTTGTGGAGCGGGAGGATATCATGCAGCTCATCGAGGGCATGTTCACCCGCATGGTGGCGGAGGTGGTTCCGCACAAGCGCCTGTACAACACTCCTTGGCCGCGCCTGAAATACACCGAGGCCATGGACCGCTTCGGCAAAGATAACCCGGATATCCGCTTCGGACTGGAGCTGAAAGACCTGACCGACCTGGCGCCGACCAGCGGCTTTAAAGTCTTCGAGAACGCCGTGGCAGCCGGCGGGCACGTGCGCGCCCTGAACGCCAAAGGCCTTGGCGGCTACACGCGTAAGCAGATCGACGAGCTGACCGAATTCGTTAAACAGTTCGGCGCCAAGGGCCTGGCCTACCTGGCGGTGGAAGTGGATGGTAATCACCGCTCGACCTTCAGCAAGTTCCTGAGTCCGGAGTGGGTGGCGCAGCTTTTCCAGCGCACCGAAGCCGAGCCTGGAGACCTGCTGCTGGTGGTGGCAGACCAGCCAGCGGTGGTGTATGAATCCCTGGGGCGGCTGCGCGTGCTGCTGGGCGAGCGCCTGAAGCTCGCCGACCCCGACGTGCTGGCCTTCTGCTGGGTTGTGGATTTCCCCTACGTCAACTGGAACGCCGAAGAGGGGCGCTGGGATCCCAGCCACCACCTGTTCACCTCGCCGATGGTGGAGGATATCCCCCTGCTGGCGATCGACCCCGGCAAGGCGCGCGGGCAGCAGTACGACCTGGTGCTGAATAACTATGAGGTGGGCGGCGGCTCGATCCGCATCCACGAGCGGGCGCTGCAGGAGCAAGTCTTCGCACTGATCGGGCTGGACCCGGACGTGGCGCGCGAGCGCTTCGGGCACATGCTGGAAGCCTTTGAGTACGGTACGCCGCCGCACGGCGGGATTGCCCCCGGCATCGACCGCATCTGCATGCTGCTGGCGGACGAGCCCAACATCCGCGAGGTGATCGCCTTCCCCAAGAACCAGGCGGCGCGGGATGTGATGGCGGACGCGCCCTCCCTGGTGGAGACCAAGCAGTTACAGGAGCTGCATATCAGGGTGGTTCCGGTGGAAGCGCCCAAGCCCGGCTAACGTAATTGCCGAAGCACCGTTACAAGCCGCGCTTGACAAATTTATTAATCGAATAAACCTGTTCACCCGGATTCATTTATGGTATAAGATGGGTGCCCTGCTGTGCTCGTGATGCCGCAGCCCGGTTTTGAGCCAACAATTTCTGAAGGGGTCTCGAGTTATCAGGTGGATGCGATAGGCTTCGGCCAAGGCAAAAGCCTGTGGAAGGGGCCCAACCTGCGAAGGCAGGTTCAAAACTTTGCAGCACACGGCCCGGTGGGGTTTTAAACGCTCTGAAAAGACGTTTAAATCAAGCGCCTCCTGAATAGGAGGCGCTTGAGCTATTAAATGGGGGTTGTGTTCCACGCCCACATTCAAAAAATTTACAACTTCAGTCCCTGAGGCGCGCAGGTTCACCACACAAATCCTGTGCAAGACCTGGGCGCGCAGTGAGCGTCAATCAAGCCTGGATGCTCAAAAAATCATACGTGAGCTGGGCTGTAATTAGTGTTATAACAACCAGGAGACCGGATCACAGGAGGAAAAACCGATGACAGACAATCCCCAGATAAACCAACCCAGCCCGACTGCCTTGCTGACAGCACAGACCCAGTCGCTGGCTGATCTGGTAGAGATCCAGAAGGCGCAGAGCGCTCAGATCCAGGCGCTGCAGCAGCAAAACGAGCGCCTGATCAGTATTCAAGTGGAGGCGAAGCGCGAGCCAGCCGCGGGCCGGGTTAAGATCGAAAACATCAATATGCCCTTCTGGGCGATGGTGGGATTCTTGATCAAGCTCTCGCTGGCGTCCATCCCGGCGATGATCATCTTATCGATCATTTTTACCCTCATTGCCCTTGTGCTGGGCGGCGTGCTGGGTGGGGTTTTTGGTGCGCTGTTTGGCGCTTTCCGGTAATCGCACGGGCAGCATCATCCGGTTGAACGTCCGAGGCCAGAATCACCATCGCTCACGCCTGAATTCTTTTACAAATACTACCGAATCCATGTGAGCCAGTTTGGTTTCGGCAGTATTCCTGGATTCACTTCCCAAACTGTTGGTCGGTGAAATTTTATAAAATGCTATAATTCCCACCAGAAATATGGAATTAATATTACCGGTGAGGTGGGATTATGCATGGCAGGTCAATGAATACGCTTCTCGTCCTGGTTTTTATATTCAGCCTGGGGTTCTCCGCGCATATAGGGGATGCGCATGGCCAGTCGGCTACCGGCGTTATCACCATCCTGGATAGGACAGGCGCGCATGTGCAAAGCCTGGTGGACGGGGACCGGATCACCCTGCAGGCTACCTTGCCGGAGACAGCGGCTGCTGAGCAGCAAGTGACCTTCCGGTTGGCGGGCAGCGATTATGTGCTGGCAGGCTGCTCCATCCCGTCAGGGGGTACAAGCTGCACCAGCGACCCGCTGGAGGCGCTGGGCTGGTACTGGTCGGAGTCCTTTGAGCCACAAAAAATTCGTGTAGTCGAGGTTTACAACACTCCGGGGGAACTGCTGGGATCTTCGGCTGAGATCAACGTGTCTGCCCGGCCGGTGGTGATGGTGCACGGCTTTTCGTCCAACTTCGCTGCCTGGAACGCTTATCTGGGCGCAGAGGGCTATCTGGCCGAGCTGGGCATCCCCGCCTATGCGGTGGGCGATGGGCAGGTGCCAGGCACGCTGAACACCGGAAATATCGCCGATCCCTCCGGGCGCACGAACAGCATTGCAGAGAACGCCTCCATCGTGAACGATTATGTGGCTGCGGTGCGTCAACAGACCGGCGCTGAGCAGGTGGACCTGCTGGCGCACAGTATGGGTGGTCTGATCTCGCGCTATTACATCGATCGTTTCGCGGATACCGGTCAGGTGCGGCGGCTGATCATGCTCGGCTCGCCCATGGCAGGCACCGCGTGCGCCAACCTGCCGGCAGCGCTGGGCTATTACCTGCCGGCGACGCTGGAGCTGCGCCCCAGTTACATCACCACCATTTTCAACAGCCAGGTGACGCAGCGCAAAGGGGTGGCTTTTCACGATCTGGCGGGTGTGCCGATCGTTGACCCGATCCAATCCCCGTGCACTGAAGTGCCCACCGATATCGCCGTGTCGCTGCCCAGCGTGAACGCCATCCCGCTGGAAGTGACACAGATGCCTTTGCTGCATACCAGCTTGAATACTGAGCGGGAGGTGTTTGAGAGCTTCGTGCGCCCGCTGCTGACCACGCCGCCGGGAGGCTTTACCCGCCAGCCCGACCCGCCGGTCGAGAACCAGGGAGGAGCCGTTTTGCAGTTCAGCCGCGTGCGCAGCGGGCATGTGAACCCCGGGCAGACCGTGGAGATCGAGATCCCCATCGAGAGCGGGGTGGCGGTGGCGAGTTTTGCGCTATACGATCCCACTCGCTCGCTGCAGGTGCAGGTGCACGGCGCCAGTGGTAATGAGATCGTGCTGAGCGCCGAGAAAAACGGCCTGATCCAGGTAGATGACCCCGAAACGCTTGTGTATCTGGGCTACGGTTTCAACGATCCACGCCCGGGTCTGTGGCGGGTGAGCCTGAGCGCAGGACCCAATACGCCCGCGCAGGGGGCGGATTTCGCTCTGACGACGCAGTACCAAGGTGGGGTAACTCTGCAGGCCGCGCTCAGCAGCCTGCTGCCGGCAGCAGGTGAAGAGGTCGTCTTAAGTGCCCAATTAAGCGATGGCGCTGGCCCGCTGCAGGTGCAAAGCGCCGGGGTGGTGGTGCGCAACTCGGATGGCGGCGAGGAAGACCTGGAATTGAGCGGCTCTGCGGATGGATTGACTGCGCGCTGGACGGCAGCGCAGCCCGGATTGCACGCCATCGATGTGCTGGTGCAGGGCGTGGACGCAGACGGCAGCCCATTTGAGCGCAGCCTGGCGCTTACCCTGGAAGTTCCGGCGCCCCCGGCAGGTCCGCGCGGCGCGCTGTTAGGTGTGGGGCTGGCGCTGGGTGTGGCCGGCGGCCTGGGAGCGCTGGGACTGCTGGTTATTCGGGCGAAAATGCGGCGCGCGGCCAGATAAGCTGCGCCGTCTTCGTTTATTCCTTTCCCTATTCGTTGACGGTCCCTCGCCTGGACTCCCAACACTCTGTTTACTTTGTAATCCGTAAGGGCGAAGCGTGAATCTCTGTACGCTTCGCCCTTCGCTATAATCCCAACCTGCCGCCACTTAATGGCGCAGGATCGGCAGGAAAAGCTTTGTCTGGGGCAGGGTCAGTGGGCCATCGTTGTCTTCAATGGTCCCAGTGGCGCTGCCATCGCCGATGACCGATCCACCGGTGGGTGTATTGAGGGTGAGGGTGAAAGTCTCTAGGCTTTCTTCAACCGTATCGCCCACGATATTGATCGGGATGTATTTCACCGTCTCGCCGGGCGCAAAGCTGAGCGTGCCCAGATTGTTTTGGAAATCGAGGCTGGTCTGCGCCGTGCCTGGCGTGGTCTGGTAGCTGACGCTGAGAGCCGCGGCGCTGGGCTTGGACAGGAACACATAGAAGTACATCGCGCTGGCACCGCTGTCGCCTTCCACTCCCCAGGCATCGTTGATGCTGAAGGAGGGGATATCATCATCCACGATGGTGCCTGTGCCGGTAGCGCTGGTGCTGGCATTGACCGGATTGGCCAGACGCACGCTATAGGTTTCGGTGCCTTCCTGCAGGTTGTCGCCCAGCACGGTGACCGGCAGGCTCTGGGAGGTGACCCCGGGCGAAAAGGTGAGCGTGCCGCTGGTGGAGATGTAATCATCCCCGGCGAGTGCGCTGACCTCTTCAAGGGTGTAATCTACGGTCACCGTCTTCTCACTGGGGCTGTTCAGAGTGACATTGAAGGTGGCGGTCGTGATCTCTCCCGGCGCGCTTTCGGTAACGGATGCGTCGTTGATCAGGATAGAAGGCTGCGGGCTGCCGTCCAGGATGGTGCCGATGCCCACGCCGTCGGCGACCAGCACGTATTGCGCCTGCGAAAGCACCACCTGGAAGGTTTCGTCCGCCTCATCGAAAGTGTCGGTGAGGGTGGTGACCGGGATAGTCTTGAGGGTCTCGCCAGCGGCGAAGCTCAGCGTACCGGAGGTGGCTACGAAGTCGCTGCCGGCAACCGCGCTCAGCCCGCTGACGGAGAAATTGACCGTGAATGGGATCTGGATGCTGTCGGAGATGCTGACCTGGAACTCTGCCACGCCGCCTTCGGTGACGGTGACATCATTCACGCGAATGGTGACCGGAATCAGCTCGACTGCGCCGCGGTCGCATTCGGGGATGCCATCGGTGCCGCCATCGATGGGGCGGGCCTGGCCGCGCTGGTCGAAAGCCTCACAGGTACCGCCGCCGGTGCCCGGTGTGCCCGGGTTGCCCCAATCCACACTCATGCCGGAGGCGCTGGCGATGGGTGAGTGGCTGGGGGTGCTGCCGCCGTTCAGCTCGAGGGCTGGCTCCAATCCGGCATACCAGGTCAAGTAATTGGTAAGCAGCCAGGTACCGCCAAGCGAGTCGCCGGTGCCACCGCTGAGAGTGCAGCCGGGGGTGCTGGAGCCATACGGCAAGGCTTGGTCGCCGATCAGGTTGTAGCCATTGGAGGTGTAGGACCCAAAGCAGTCGGCGTGCCCATATTCATAGCTTTCATAGCTCAGGTCTGTATTCTGTGCCACGATGCTGTTCTGCAGGCTAACGGAAGCGCCGGACTGATACAGCCCGCCGCCATCCTCGCCGGTATTGTTCGTATCGGCGGTGTTGTAGGCGATGGTGACGTTGCTGAGCGTGACCGTGGTCGTCTCGGCGGCAATTGCCCCGCCGTGCCCGGCAGCCTGGTTACCGCTGAAGGTGGAGTTGAGCCAGGTGCTACCGCCCCCAAACTGGTACAGCCCGCCGCCGTTCATGCCGGCAGTATTCCCGATCACAGCGCTGTTGGAAGCATTCAAGGTGCCCAGGTTGTAGATGCCGCCGCCACCCGCCGCGCCGACCTGGTTGCTCTGCACCGAGACCGATTCCAGGTTCAGGGTGGCGCCGCCATTGACGATTATACCGCCACCGGCGCTGCTGCCCGGATTGCCGCCTGTCACCGTGAGTTCACGCAGGGTGACGACTGCGGGACTGCGGACATCGAATACCCGATCCAGGTTGTTGCCGTTCACGCGCGTCAGATGGGCGCCAGCGCCTATGATGGTCAGGTCGCCGGTGATATCCAGATCGCCGTTCAGGGCGGTATTATCAGTCCCGGCGCGACTGAGTAGATAATCTCCGCCAGAGAGCAGTATGGTATTCGCCCCGCTGTTGGCATTGGCCTGCTGGACCGCGGCGCGCAGGCTGCACTGCTCGCCAGCCGCGCCCAGGTCGCTATCGCAGACTGCGTCGCCGATATTCGCATCCGCTGCATCTGAGGTCTGGTTCACAGTGATGGTTTCGCTGCCACCCAGCACGCCAATTTTTACACAGGGCGAAAGCTCGGAGGTGTTGCCCTGCGGGTCGGTGGCGGTGGCAGTGACATACTCGTTCAGGGTCAAAGGGCTCACCAGGAGGTTGGTGAAATACTCTCCATTGGCATTGGTCGTCCAATTTGAGTGGCCCACGTGGACCATAGCCTCGCCATGTCCGGAAGGATCACAGAACGGAGTGGAGTAGTAATCGAAATCGTAATACGTGTTCGGCGCGCCGATAAAGGAGGCTTGGATGAGAGATGCAGTCCCTGAGTTGCCGGCGGCGCTGATCACCGGGTAGTTTTGCAGGTTGTTGGCCCCGCTGTCGGTATCGCCGGTGTCATTGATGGTCACCCCGGTGGGATACAGGTCAAGCGCCAGGCGCGTGGAGTTGTAGATCGAATTGGCGGTGATGCGGTTGCCGGTGCCCTGCTGGACGATCACGCCGTCTCCGTTGTAGGCAATCTGGTTATCGGTGATGCTGTTATCCGAGCCGTTCTCAATCTTGATCCCGGTGGTATTGGGCAGTCCAGCGCCCCCATCTGCATTGGTGCCGATGCGGTTGTAGCGGATGTTGGCCCCGTATGAGTCATTCTGGATCAGGATGCCCACCGGCGCGTCGGCGATCACATTGCCAGTGCTGAAGTCAGTCCCACCGATGGATGTGTTGATCCCCTGCACCAGGATATTGGCAAAGGCGTTCCCGGCAGGCGTTTCGCCATCTGCTGCCACGCCGATGAAATTGTCGATCAATTGTGTACTTTCTGCATCTTCAAGGATCTCGATCCCGTAGGCGTTGCCGTTAATCCAGTTGCCATTAATGGGTCCACCGATTACATTGTCGTCCCCACTGACGCGCACGCCGGCAGCGCTGTTGTTCTCAATATGGGTCCATAACACTGTGTTATCGTTACCTGCCAGGACCAGGCCTTCAAAACTATTGGCAAACAGGTTAGCGCTGGCATCCCCGGGTCCCTGGATTAGATTATCATCCCCCAAAATCACCATTCCAGTGTTGGTATTATAGGTGGCAGAGGTATTGGTGAGCGTGTTCGAATCGCTATTGACGTTGACGCCGTTAAAGTTATTCGTGGTTGAGTTATTGGTGAGGTTGTTAAAGGGCGTATTGAGCTCGATCCCATTCCGGGCGTTGCCGGCCGCCAGGTTTCCGGTCAGGGTGGCATTCACCTCTGCCCCGCCACTGACTTCAATGCCATCATCGGCGCTATTTAAGGTGGAATTTCCCGTCAGCGTGACGCAATCGACGCCCTCGATGTGGATGCCGTCCTGGCCAAAGCCATGCGCTGCATTCCGGTCTGCATTGGCGCCGATGACATTGTTATTAATGGTATGGGCGATACATTGCGCAGGGGTGACAGCATTGCTGATCAGGATGCCATGACCGCTATTAGCGCCGCCAGCCAGCAAATTATCGCTGACCTGGACAGAAGTTCCACTGGTGGTCGTGTTGAGATTGATGGCATGGGTGAGGTTGCCCACTCCCCCGGCGCCGGCTGCCGTGAGGCCGAAATAGTTGTTGCGGATCACCGTGCCGGTGGCGGCATTGCCCTGGACGGCGATCCCGACCTGATTGGCGCTGATATAGTTGCGGTACAGTGTGCTGGCGCCGCCAATGGTGGTGCCTCTGGCGAAGCCGATTTTCACGCCACCCAACCCGGTGTTTCCCAAGGGTTGGACGCCATCATCCTTGAGACCGATGAAGTTGCTTTGCACCACTGTTCCGGCGGAACCCCCTACGATTTCGATGCCGCCATTCTCGTTGCCAGAGATCACATTGCGATAGCCAGCCAGGCCTCCGATATCGTTGTTATCGGCGTTATTCAAAGCCACACCGGAGGAAAGGTTTCTGGCAACCACACCACTCGCTGTCAGGCCGATCCAGTTGTTGCGCAGCAGGTTTTCATCCCCACCGGAGATGTAGATACCATCACTGCTGTTGCCGACGATGATGCTGTATTGCACGGTATTGCTATCCGTCTCGATGGTCAGGCCGTTATTCAGGTTGCCGCCTCCAAGCTGGACGCCGTCAATCAAGTGTCCGCCACCGGTTTGCAGGTAGATGGCAGGTTGGGAAAACTGGCGTACCTTTATATCCTGGATGGTGCTGCTGCCGCTGGTGAAGTGCAGGCCATAGACGAGACCCGCATTGGCCCCGTTGACTTCTGCGTTCGGGTCGGTGCCGCTCAGGATCAGCGCTTCGGTGATCTGGGGCAGGGCTTCACTGGGTGCAGTGGGAAAGCTGAGCTGGATCTCATCCAATCCGGCGCTGGCGTTGGCCTCCTGGATGGCTGCCCGCAGGTTGCAGTGCGTGCCATCCAGCCAGGACAGGGTTTCACAGACGCCATCGCCAATATCCTCATCGTCCACATCCCACCAGTCGCCATTCACCACAAAGACGCGGTTTGGCTCGGTGAGGGCGTATTGGGGGACAAATGATGTCTCGTCCATGAAGACCAGGTCGCTCAGGGCGTCGCCGTTCAGGCGCAGGGAAAGCGCCGCCTGCGGCGCGCTGCCGGATTCCAGGCCGGCTAACTGGCTCGTATGGGAGGCTGTGGTAGAACTGGCGTTGTAAACGCCCAAGGAATCCCCAGCAGGCTCGAGCAGGAGCAAGTCGTCGGCGGGCAGGGTGGATGTTTTGGCGCGCAGCAGGCGGGCGCCGGAAGTGGTCTCGCTACGTACCTGGTTGAGTGGGCTATCCGCCAGAGCCTGTCCTTGATGATCGTATAGATGAAGGCTGCCATCGCTGGCAAGTACGGCAATCTCCAGCAGCTGTCCATCGGGAGCCTGGAAATCACCTAACGCCAGGTCAACGGCGCTGAAGCCGAGGGGGATGCGCTCGATGCGGAGGGCGTTCAGGTCGTCTGCGCCAAATTGATCCTGCCCGTGCAGCAGGTATAAATCCGTCCCTGCCAGGATGGCTAGGTCGTAGGCGTAATGCTCGTCAAGCTGGCCGATGGCCAGGGCGGCTGCCGGGGTGGGCAGCTCCAGCGTGCGCCGCAATGCCGGCGCAGACAGGTCGCCGCTGTAGACCAGCACCTGGCCGTTCTCGAGGGCTACGGCGATATCTGGCAGCCCGTCCTTGCGGTCCAGCTCGCCAACTGCCAGGGCAGTCACGCCGTTGTCCAGGGGAATGATCTGGGGCTCGCCCAGGTTACCGGCGCCATCCCCGGGCAGCAGGGTGAGCTGGGCGGCATCCCGCCCGGCAGCTATCACGTCCACATTGCCATCGGCGTTGAAATCGCCGCTGCCCAGCCAGGTGGGGGCATGGGGCAGGCTGACCACCGCCGCCTGCGGCAGGAACGGCGCTGTGCTGCTGGGGTCCGGATTGCCGGGATAGACCGCCAGCAGCCCGCCGTCCGCGCTGGCGTAGCCAGCGACCAGCTCCACAGCCTGGTCACCGTTCAGCTCAGCGCCTGCCAGGGAGAGCGACAGTAGCTCGAGGCCGCGCCCGGCGATAGATGCACCGGCTGGTTGGACTGCGCTCAGCTTGAGCCAGGGTTCTGCCTGCGTGGTGATAAATTGTAAGGTTTGAGGTGCTTTAGGAAGGGGCGCCAGCACTGCCTGGGAGGCCAGCCCGGGGCTGCTGCTGACAGAGAAAATGACTGCAAAGGAACAGATGAAGGAAAGCCAAAGCGTGCTGCGAGGCGAGTTGATGCTCATGATGTTCCATCCTTGTGCGCGTCCTGTTTGGTGGAATTTCTCCGATGATGAGGTTGGGGTTCAGATGACTGGTGTAGTTTGTTGTGCGGATGGTATATGGGTGTTGGGCGGCGTCTGTTTTTTGATTAATCTCCTCCCTCTAGCGACTGTGACACTATTCACAAGATACCATTGAATTGTTTCTGTGGGGAGGGCATTGCAAGGTGTTTGTAAGTAAATTGTAGGGTGATTCAGAGTGTGTGGGCCCGGTTTAATCAAAAAAAGCTTGCTGGTCGTATTGGTTGCCAGCTGGCTTTTTTGTCAAATGTAACGATCAGGGGTAGCCCGGTTACAAAACTAGAACAGCACCTGGGCCAGCTCGGCGCGATAGCTGCGCGTATCGGGGTGATTCTCACCGAGCAGATCGAGCAGGCTGAGGAAGATCTTGTGCGCCGCGCCGCTGCGATAGCGCTTATCCTGGCGCAGGAGGTCCAGCAAGCCATCCAGGGCTGCCAGGACGTTGCCGCGGCTGACCAGGCGCAATGTGCGGGCATAAGCAGCATCCAGTGCGTCACCGCTGTTGAGCAGCTCGTCGTAGCCGTGGTTTTCAATCGCCAGTAAGGCGTCGGCCAGGGGGAACAGGCGCTCGGCGATGCCATATTCACGTGGGCTGCTGATACCCTTGAGCATCAGGCGCGCTTCGGCCGCGCGTCCCTGTAGCAGCAGGCTGCGTGCCAGGCCCAGCACGGCGGCGGGGTGCATGGGAGAGAGCTCTAATGCAGCGCGGAAAGCTTTTTCGGCGGCTTGCGGCTCTTCCATGAGCAGCAGGCTGGCGCCTTTTTCGATCAGCAGTTCAGCCTCGTTAGGTGCAAGCTGGCTGAGGAACTGGCGTACTTTGAGCTCGGGGATCACACCGGTAAATTCGGACACCATTTGCCCATCGCGGAAAGCCTTGACCGCCGGGATGGAGCGGATGTTAAAACGCCGCGCCAGGTTGGGGTTGGAGTCCACGTCCACCTTTGCCAGGCGGAAAGCGCCTTGGGCTTCGTGGGCCAGCTTCTCCAGCACGGGGCTCAGCGTGCGGCAGGGGATGCACCAATCGGCCCAGAAATCCACCACCACCGGGACCGAGGCGGAGTACTCCAGCACCTGGTACTCGAAATCCGTTTCGTTGACATCAATAATATGCTCAGTAGCCATCATGGATTGATTCTACCAGAAGGGTGTAAGAAAAGTGTTATATTTTCTGTGGTAACTACCCTGTGCAATAGACCATCTGAGAAGGTGTAAGCTGGTCGGGCTGTGAGGTTGAACCTATGCTGCATTCCGGCAGTAAGATAACCGATGCTAAGGAGGCAACCATGACCGAGCAAATATACCCCTGGACCGAGCCTGAATGGCTTGCCAGCGCCCATACGTGGATCGAGCAGGCGGTAAGCCGGGCGGGCAGCCGGGTGATTGGACCCATCGAGCAGCCCCATGTGCGCCCCTGGTCAACCGTGCTGCGCGTGCCCACTTCGGATGGCGTCTACTACTTCAAGGCCGCGCCTGTGCCGAACTTCGAGCCGGGGCTGACCCTGGCGCTGGCGGCGCGTGACGCGGACTGCATGCCCGAAGTTATCGCCGCCGACCCTGAGCGCGGCTGGATGCTGACGTGCGATGCCGGTACGCCCTTACGCGGGTCGATCCACTCGGAGGACGACCTGCATTTGCTGGACCCGATCCTGCCCAGGCTGGCAGAAGTGCAGCAGCACTGGCTGGGTCAGGACGACGCTTTGCTGGCGCTGGGGGTTTTCGACCGGCGGATGCAGGTGCTGCCGGATATGTTAGAGAATCTGGCCGCGCAGCGGGAATGGCTGCTGGTCGGCGAGGAGCAGGGCTTGAGCGAGGTAGATTATGCGCGCCTGCTGGGTACGGTCCCGCATTACCGGGAGATTTGCACCCGCTTGATGGCGTATTCCATCGGCAACTCCATCCATTACGACGATATGCATACCAATAACGTATTTTTACGGGTGAATGAATTTGGCACGACGCGGCTGACGTTCTCAGATTGGGGGGACAGCGCCATTGGGCATCCGTTCTGCTCGCTGCTAATCTTCATCCGCCAGCTCGGGGATGCCATCGGCCTGCCGGACGAAGCCACGGATACGCCCGAAGGCCTGCCGCCTGTGCTGCAGCGCGTGCGGGATGTGTACCTGGAGGCCTGGCAGGCGTATGCGCCTCACACAGACTTGGTCGATATGTTTAACCTTGCCTGGCGGGTGGGCATGGTCAGCCGGGCGCTGAGCTGGCAGGCTTATATCGCGGCCTGGGACCCTGCTTTTCGCCCAAAGTATGCTTATTATGTGCCGGCGTGGCTGGGGGAGTTCTTATTGACAATGTAATTATTCGTCGTCCGGGGCGATCATGCCGGGCTGGTTAACTTCCAGCACTTCGCCATGTACGTCGATGATGAT
>Ga0105095_10001252_pt1 | contig 13221 bp, 12 predicted proteins | sample PPLLak2March2015_2_FD_79180 | JGI IMG/M metagenome (GOLD analysis project Ga0105095, IMG submission 79180) | Freshwater sediment microbial communities from Prairie Pothole Lake near Jamestown, North Dakota, USA - PPLs Lake P8 Core (3) Depth... | ecosystem: Environmental > Aquatic > Freshwater >... | reverse complement strand
TAGCCCAGGCCCTGACCGGAGGTCTCAAAGGACATGCGCGGTCGGTCCTGCCCGTTCAGCGCCAAGTCTACCCCATCTCCGGTGGCAAAGGGCATGCCGGTATCGGCGAAGTACCAGCCATGTCCGGGGCAGTCCGCATCGCACCACAGATAGTACAGCTTTTGGGGCTCGAAGGGGTTGTAGGCATACGAGCCCGAGTAGACCCCCAGGCGTGGATTGCTGTCAGAATCTACCGCCAGATTGAACTTGGCGGATCCGTGGATCCGCACCAGGGTCATCCAAAACCAATTGGCGCCGTCGGTGCAGTCCGCATCGCACTGGCTGTAGGAGAGGTACAAATCGCTATTCTCGTCAAAAAATCCGAAAGCCAGGCGGGGCTGACCGCCGGGCGAGAAAGCCAACGATACCTTGTCGAGCAGGGCGCCGGTTGTCAGGGTGGTCTCCGTCCATTGAGCGGCGTCGGTGCAGCTCGTCTGGCAGGACATGTAGAAGGTGCCCGGGTGATTGTTTTGACTGGTATCCGTGTAGACAAACGCCGGGTGTCCCTGCCTGTCCATGGCGAAGTAGCGGTTGTTGTTGTACTCGCGCGTGGCGGTCGGTTCAATGGGTGTGGCGAGGGTTGTGATCGTCCAGCTTGCGCTGTTGGTGCATGCCGAGTCGCAGGCGGCATACTGGTAGCGCATGCGCGGCCAGGTGGGGTCATACACCGGTCCATACAAGATCAGGCGCGGCTTGCCGGCAGGGGTGAGTGCAATGCGGGCATCCTGGACGGCATCGCCGATTCGAGTGTAAGACCAATTGGTTTTATCCCCGCATTGGTCCGCGCAGAATGCGTATGTGGCAGGTTTCTGCCCTTGCTCATCCGTCCAGGTGTAGATGGCGTAGACTACATGGATGCCATACTGGCTGTCCACCGCCGCGCTGGCGCCGTAGGTTGGCAGGACGCTCCCGTCACTGAGGGTATATGGCAGCCAGAGAGCGCCGGTATCGCTGCCGCCCCCACCGCCACCTCCGCCGCCTCCGCCCCCACCGCCTCCACCCCCGCCGTCATCGCTGCCGCTGACCAGTATCAGCGGGATAAACACGTCGGATCCCGCCAGAGATCCAGAATCGCCGTCAACGTCCGTCTGGGCAGCCGCCGGCATCCAGGCAAACAGGGCAGATACCATCAGGAGAAAGACTCCAATGCCGGACAGATATTTATGTGTATTCATGACTGAGCCTCCTTCGAAATATCTCACGTAAAATTTCAATTGCTCCCATTCAGCGATTGTGCCGTCGACCACTACCGGTCGGCCTTAGACGACCTTGTTCTAAGTGAGCGGTGTGAATCGACTATGGCATTGTGTTTCGTATCTGATTAAACAACCGGATGAACGCCGTTTGGGGGTAACGCATATCCCACGTACTGACCCAAAAAATGCGACAGGTGATTCCTGTCGCATTCGGTAGAGCAGTAAGACGACCAATCGCCCCCATGCAAGGCCGGCGGGAGGCTTGCTCACGCGTTTTATTATGTTATTGTAATGAAATGGAGGCGTGCGCGGTGCTCAGCTGCGCACAACCTCATAGCGCACCCAGATAGCCTGCTCGCCGACTTTTTCGCAGTGCTTCAGCCGCAGCTCGAATGCGCCAGCCGGAGCGTATCCTTCAGGCCATTGTACGAATGGAACCGTCCCCTGGTCACCAACGATTGCAGGATGCAGCAGCAGGCTGATCTCGTCCACCAGACCTGCCTGGAGCAATAACCCGTTCAAAATGCCGCCGCTGTCTACCCGGACGACTTTCACCCCAAAGCGCGTATTCAGCTCTTCGAGGGCTGCCTGCAGGTCAACGTGCTCTTCGCCCGTAATAAGGTGGTGGATTGATTGCATCCTGAGACCTTCCAGATAGGTCTCCGGCGTCGAACGCGAGCACAGCACCACCACGTCGCGCCAGTAGGGCTGGATGCGCAAATAAGACCAGCTGCGTATCATCCCACGGCTGTCAGGCACGACCAGGAGCGGTAGGGAGGGATCTTTCTCCGGAACAGTGAGCGGTTCATCGCCTTCGGCTGGCATTTGTTCACCAGCAGCCAGGATTGTCTGGCTGCCGACCAGGGTGGCATCCTCTTTCCACTCGGCGACCAGACCATAGTACAGGCCGAGATCCGCGTTGAACCCGGTCAGACGCCCATCCAGGCTGGCGGCATTATAGATGACGATATATGGTTTCATAAGCGATTCTCCCTTCGTATAAATGTATGCCAAATTGTAATCTGATCTCGAAGGAAATATATATTCTCCGGGCAAACCGGGGATATCTGCTGGTATTTTTGGGGAGATACCCTTTATAATGACGATTGTCATTTTTGGGATTGGTCTCGAGCAGGGGAATGCTCGAGCAATGGGGTGGGAGCTGGCGATTATTGTTGGAGGCATGCATGGAGACACTGATCAAGGTAGTAATTGCAGATGACCATTTAATTGTGCGTAAAGGGATATGTGCCTTGTTGGTCACCGAGCCAGATATCCAGGTCGTCGGCGAGGCGAGCGATGGTGAGCAGGCAGTCGCTCAAGTCCGGGCGCTCAAGCCGGATATTGTCCTTATGGACCTGGTCATGCCGGAGATGGACGGTATTGAAGCCACGCGGCAGATCACTGCTCAACAGCCCGGCACGCGTGTCCTTGTGCTGACCAGCTTTGCAGGCGACGATAAAGTCTTCCCGGCGATCAAGGCTGGGGCGTTGGGCTACCTGTTAAAGGACTCCGGGCCGGAAGATTTGGTGCGCGCCATCCACCAGGTGCACAAGGGTGAGCCCTCACTGGAACCCGCCATTGCCCGCAAGCTGCTGCAGGAGATCTCCCACCCACCAAAATCCGAGCTGACCATTGATCCGCTTACCGATCGTGAGATGGAGGTAATACGCCTGGTCGCACGCGGCTGCTCCAACCGCGAGATCGCTGACCAGCTTGTTGTAAGCGAGCTGACCATCCGTACACACGTCAGCAACATCCTGAGCAAGCTGCACCTGGCCAGCCGCACCCAGGCGGCGCTGTATGCCTTGAAGGAAGGCCTGGCCTCACTGGATGATCTTCCAGCTGCTGAGGATCCCTTTTAGCATGCTATTTCGGGTATAACAGCCCCAGGGTAGATAATATTGGCCATGTCCATCTGGTTTACCCAAATCACCGCTGAAAAACTCAATGCATATGCTGCCAGCAGCATGCCGGGATACCTGGGTATCGAATTTACCGAGATCGGCAGAGACTACCTGCGGGCGCGCATGCCGGTGGACCAGCGCACCATTCAGCCGACCGGCATCCTGCACGGAGGGGCTTCGGTCGTCTTGGCGGAAACGTTAGGCAGCGTGGGCGCCTTCTTGTGTATCGATCCTGCCCAAAAAACCTGCGTCGGCATTGAGATTAATGCTAATCATGTACGCCCGGTGCAGGAAGGGTATGTGATCGGAACTGCAAAGCCGGTTCACCTGGGAACCAGCACACAAATTTGGGAGATTCGGATCGCCAACGAGCAGGATAAACTGGTGTGCATCTCCAGGCTTACTCTGGCAATACTGGATAAGGGCAAACTCGATGATACTCGAAGCTGAGGGGCAAGAGGGTCAGGCCCGGACAGACGAGATTTCTTCGATCAGGCAGTAGATCTCCAAAGGTACGCCTTTAGAGGGATCGCGTTCCAGGCTGATCGCTCCCTGGTCGCAGTGTGACAGGCAAACCCCGCATCCCATACACACCTCGCTATCCACCTGAGCGTAACCATTAACTTGAATCGCACCGAACTGGCAGCTCTCAGCGCAGGTACCGCAGCCTATGCACAGAGATTCATCGATGTGGGACAGGTAGCCTGAGGAGGCCAGCATGGGTGTACCGCGCCGCTGAGCCTGCATGGCTCCACAGCAGCAAGCGCAGCAGTTGCATATGGCATAAAAGCGCCCCAGCATCGCGTCTTTGAAAAAGGCGTGATGGACATGGCCTCTTTCATCTTCGGCTTTAAGGATGCCGGCAGCCTCCTGGGACGTGATCCAGCGCGAGTGCTGCGGTTGGTGCTCGGCGACGAAGCTGGCAAAAGGCTCCCCAATAATCAGGCAAACATCCAACGGCAGGCAGGGATTCGCACGGCTTGTCCGGCAGGGACAATCCAGGGCGATGATATGGTCGGGATTTTGCAGAATGATATCTCGGGCGCGTATATAGGGTATGATCTGCTCCAGATTTGGCAGCCGTACCGGCTCATTGACAGAGACGAGCTGAGTGGCGGCGCTGAGTAGGACTACCTTGCCGTGGTATCCATCTGCGGCCGTGCCCGAGGCAAGGTTGGCCCCGTGGGGCCGGGGGACGCCGTTTAAAGAGGTATTAGCGGCTGGACGAGAAAAGGGGCGCAGGATAACCGACTGCAGCGCTCGAAATGCCTTTACCAGGCGATGCTCGCCGGTGCCGATCTCGATATACAGGTAAGGCCAACGTGCATAGATATATCCGTGCAGCCGGTCGAAAAACGAATAGCCGGGTGTGTGCCGCCCGGCCTCGATAAACGTCCTGGTGGAGGGCAGGACAGGCCAGTGTGAATTTGGTGAGCCGTTCTTCTGATCCATTTTTAACCTCATTGCGGACCCAATAACAATACCTGATTTTTTCTGGTCCCTTTCTCTTATACTGACGTTATACAGGAAATGATCTGACCGAACAAGTGACATTTGTGCCTGCCGGTTGTCATGTTTTTGGGACTTCCGCAATCCGAAGGTGGATTGGAAAGGGGGTTTACTTCTTCGTTTTTAGGATGACAGCCACAGCAGGTCGGGTTATACTGATAGGAACGATCACTGGACCGGGAGAGCTGCCAATGAAGAAGGTATTGGCTTTTGTGCTGGGGGGAGGAGGGGCGCGCGGCGCGCTGCAGGTTGGTGCCATGCGTGCCCTATTAGAGGCCGGGATAAAGCCTGATATGCTGGTGGGAACCTCTATCGGGGCAGTCAATGCGACCTACCTGGCGCTGCACGGCGTTTCTATTCAGACGCTGGATAGTCTGGTCGAGGCCTGGCACGACGCTGCCCGGTCGAACTTATTGCCCTCCAATTACTTATGGCTGAGTGTGCGGGCTCTCTTTAACCGGCCGTTGGAATACCCAATGCACCGCATGCGGGATTTCTTTATCTCTCATGGTATTCACCCGGAAATGCACTTCGCAGATATCGATCGTGTGCGCTTGATCAACGTGGCCGCGGATCTAAACAAAAGTAGTCCCTTGCTGTATGGCCTGGATCCCGAGGATAACATCCTGGAAAGCCTGCTGGCGTCAACAGCGCTGCCCCCCTGGGTGAGCCCGATGCGCAGGCAAGAGCGGATGCTTATCGACGGCGGCGCGGTGAGCAATCTGCCCATCGAGCCGGCCATTGTTGCCGGTGCAACTGAGATCGTTGCATTGAACCTGATGGACTTCCGGGATGTGATGGTGGATATACAGAACTTTGGTACTTTCCTGGGTAAACTGCTCAGCCTGGTCCAGCGGCGCCAGGTGGACATGGAATTGGCTCTGGCGGAAGCGCGCCGGGTGAAGGTACATCACCTGCATCTGGAGAGCGAGGCACACGTGCCGATGTGGTGCTTCGACCAAACCGAAGAGCTGATCCGCCAGGGCTACCAATTTGCCCGGGAGCAGCTGACCGATGGCGGTCTGCATGCGCTCCTCGAGCAGCCTGGATGGTTGGAGCGCCTGAAAATGAGAATGGGCCGGTAATTCTTGCCCTGGTAAAATAAAGTTGATTGAAGAATAAACGCTGGACTGCCAATATGCTCGTGCTTGCCTGGCTGCTGCCTGTGTTGGCATGCAACTACCCTGGCCTGAAGCGACCGTCTGACGGCCTGCCGGCAAGCGATCTGCGACAGACCCTGCAGGTTCAAGGCTCCGGTACGCCGGCAACTTCCACGAAAGCACCGGATGGATCGGCTGATCCAGTCCCGTCCGATCCATCGGGCGCGACTGCTACGCCGATTCCTATTCCTCAAATCCCGATTCTCACTCCTGAAGCAACGCCGGGTTTCTACCAATACGTTGTCCAATCTGGCGACACACTGGCAGGGGTGGCGCTGCGCTTTGGAGTACAGCCGGAGCAGATTTCAGCTCCCGATGAGATCCACTCCAGTGGGCTTCTACCAATGGGCTATGTATTGGCCATCCCGTGGGAACCGGGAGAATGGCTGCCGGTCGAATCGGTTCTCCCCGACAGCGAGGTCGTTTATTCCCCTACCACCGTGGGCTTCGATCTCTACGACTATATTCAGTCCAGCCAGGGATACCTGGCTACGTATACCGAGATGGTGGATGGAGAATCGGTATCCGGAATCGAAATCATCCAACAAATTTCCACAGAGGCTTCGGTCAATCCGAGGCTGCTGCTTGCCTTTCTGGAGTTTCGCTCCGGGTGGGTGCTTGGACAGCCGCAGGAACCAGAAAAAGAACAGTACCCGATAGGATTTTATGTTCCCGGGCGGCAGGGTTTGAATGAAGAGCTGCGCATGACTGCGACACAGCTCAACCTGGGCTACTATGGTTGGCGGCATGGTACTCTGCACGCGGTTAAATTCTCGGATGATCGCACTGCGCCTCTACACCCGGCCCTCAATCCTGGTAGCGCGGCACTGCAGCACCTGTTCTCTAAGTTTTACCGCCGAGATGACTGGCAGCAGGCGCTGTATGGACCAGATGGTATTGCCGCTCGCTACCGGCAGATGTTTGGAGAACCCTGGCAGGCATCCAGTGGGGTTATTTTCCCGGATGGGCTCCTCCAACCCGCCTTAGAACTGCCCTTTCTGCCAGGCGAGAGCTGGAGCCTTACTGCTGGGCCTCACCAGGCCTGGGACAGCGGCAGCCCGCGGGCGGCGATAGATTTTTCGCCGGTCACCGATGAAACCAAATGCGCTGTATCCAGGGTCTGGGTGACTGCTCCTGCGCCTGGGATTGTGGCGCGCTCTGCAGATAACACGGTAATTCTGGATCTGGATGGAGATGGCGCCGAGCAGACCGGCTGGGCACTGATGTTTTATCATGTTGCTGACTATGAACGCGTATCGGAAGGCAGTCAGGTTGAACAGGACAGCCGCCTGGGGCACCCATCCTGCGAGGGTGGCAGATCGACCGGCAAGCACGTTCACTTTGCCCGGAAATATAACGGAGAATGGGTGGATGCAGATGGACCGCTGCCGTTTGTGCTTAGCGGCTGGCAGGTAGTGGCGGATCTGCGCAATTACTCTGGCTCGCTGGTGAAAGGGGAACAGGTGGTCTCTGCCAATTCGGGCGGAAGCCGGAAATCAGTCCTCCAGCGCTGATAACGGTCGATGTATTTCTCTGTGGTCTGTAGCAAGCGGATTTTTCCCTGCCTCTATGAAAGAAGGATTGGGTATAATGGTTTCAGGCTTATCGGCGAAGATAAGGGTAATCATCTACACCAATTGCGCGCAACGAAGTTGCACCGATCCATTGCAGTCTGACAACGATACGGTGCCAGGAGGTAAGTAATGGAAGATACCGGCCCTATTCGAGTCGTATTGGTGGACGATCACGCAATAGTCCGCAGCGGACTGAGCGCTTTCTTGATGGTCCACGACGATATGGAGTTAGTCGGCGAAGCCAGCAGCGGAGAAGATGCTGTCCTTCTATGCGAGCGGGTCTGCCCGGATGTGGTCCTCATGGATCTGGTTATGCCCGGGATGGGTGGGGCAAAAGCGACGCAAGCCATACGCCAGCGCTGCCCGTCGGTCCAGGTGATCGCGCTGACGAGCTTCAAGGAGCAGGAGCTGGTCCAGGGAGCGCTGCAAGCAGGGGCAATCGGTTATCTGCTCAAGAATGTCTCAGCGGAAGAACTTGCTGAGGCGATCCGTTCGGCTCATATTGGACGACCAACCCTGGCAGTTGAAGCCGCTCAGGTATTAATCCAAGCCAGCCGGAACCCGGCCGCCTCTACGGTTGATCTAACCGAACGCGAACGTGAGGTGCTCGGGCTGCTGGTAAACGGCCTGAACAACAACCAGATTGCAGACCGGCTGGTGGTCAGCCGCTCGACAGTCAAGTTCCACGTCAGCAGCATCCTGGCAAAGCTGGGCGTATCCAGTCGTACGGAAGCCGTCGCCCTGGCACTGAAGAATCACCTGGTCAGTTGACCAGGGTAAACACTGTCCATCGGAATAGTGGCAAATCTCTCCTGGTGCACGATGCACCAGGAGAGATTTGATTTTATACTTCCAATCACACTATGAGAGTAATAATTGCAGATGACCAGGCCGGAGTACGCTCGGCTTTGCGCTTCTTGCTGGAGCAGCAAGCCAAGGGTTGCGTAATATCCGAGTCTTCAAATACTGAAAACCTGATTTCACAGCTGATCGCTGGTTGTCCAGATATTATTCTGCTGGACGCTGAGCTTGAGGGGATTGTCAAAGGTAATGGCGATGCCAAGAATAGTTCATTCGAATCGCTAGTATCAACTTTACGGGAGCAATGTCCAGGTGTGAGAGTGATTGCTTTAAGCAGCCGCCCCGATCTGCGCGTTTCTACGCTTTGCTGCGGAGCAGATGCGTTTGTTTGTAAGGCAGACCCACCCGAGGAACTGCTGAAGGTGCTCCAGAACCTTTGCTCCGATGATCAGCCATCAGAATGCTGATTAACGTCTAAAACGATATTCCCGTGCTATCGATAGTAAAATTCGATACTGCAGTTTAGATATAGATTGCCTGCACGAAACTTCATTCTGGTCTATAATACTCCAGATTAGGAGGAATTAATTATGAAGACCAAGGGTGAAGCGATGAGATTGTCACGCCGGAGCTTCTTGCGGCTTGCCGGGATTTCGGCAGCCGGAACAGTGCTGAACGCCTGCACCAGCAAAGCCATGCTGGCAACACCAACTGTGCAACAAACCACCCAGCTCGTCTACCAGGATTGGAGCACCGAATGGTTTCCACCCATGGTTCAGGAGATGCTCGTGGATTTCCAGAAGGTGCAACCGGGGATTAATGTCTACTACGTGCCAGATCCGGCTGATGTAGAAGAGCAGCTGCTGATCGACATGCAATCTGGCACTGCGGCGGATGTATTCGCGGCATGCTGCTCCTATTTTCCGATTGTTGCTCAGGAAGGCCTCACCCTTGACCTGCGTCCGTTCGTGGAGCGCGATCTGGACGAAGAAACCATTAAGGATTGGGATCCGGCGCAGTATAAGGCGCTGTTCACTCAAGATGGTCGCCAGTACGGACTGCCCAAGTATCATGGCGCTTTGGCATTGTATTACAACAAAGATCTATTCGATAAGTATGGGGTTGATTACCCAGACGGTTCCTGGGACTATGACGATTACCTGCAGGCGATGATCATGCTGACTGATGATCGGGATGGAGACGGCGAGATAGATTTATGGGGCAGCATGGTTGATATCTCCTGGGAGCGCATCCAGGTACATGTCAACGGTTGGGGAGGCCATTTCACGGATCCCGATAATCCTTCCATCAGCCGGATGGCAGAACCAGAAGCGCTGGCAGCCATGGAATGGATCCGGGCACGCATGTGGGATGACCGTGTGATGGCGTCTCTCCTGGATGTGAATAACCTCGGCACGCGTGATGCGTTCGTTGACCAACGGACCGCCATGGTCGAGGATGGCTCCTGGGCGCTGAAAGATATACTGGCGGGCGCTAAATTTCGAGTAGGTGTGGCGCCCTTTCCTGCCGGTCCAGTCCGCAGGGTAACCCTAGCGACAACAGATGGCTTCGGGATCTTCATCGGAACTCGCGATCCGCAAGCGGCGTGGGAGCTGCTCAAATTCCTCATCAGTAAGGATTATGGTCGTGCCATGGCGCGCGCCAATTTTTTGCAGCCCGCACGCGCTTCGTTGGTTGATGATTGGGTTGGATATATCCGCGCCGAATTTCCTGAGGAGACTCAGGACATGGATATCGCTGCCTTCGCGGATGGGCATCTCAAAGGCTACTCGGTAACGAACGAGATTTTTCCGAATATGGTCGAAGCGAAACGGCTGGCTTATGCTGCCTGGGTCGAGATATTTACCCTGGGACAGGCACCGGTAGATATAATGAAGGCCGTCAGCCAGCAAATACAAGACGCACAGTAGCGGATGCAAATAATAGATGACCCAATCGAAACAACACCGGCGCACTCTAGCGCTTAAGATCATCGCCTGGTCGTTTATCCCAACGATTCTGATACTGACCGGCGTGGCCCTGCTGACCTTTTTTGCCTACCAGCAGGTCACCGAGGATCTGGTGATCGAGCGTGACCAACAGGTTACGCGCCTGTTCGCTGGTCAGATAGCCAATGAGCTGGAGAATTACACGCAGATCCTCACCGAAGTGGCCCGGTCAGTAGGCTCGCGTCGATCTACTCCGGAGCTTCAGGAGCAGGCACTGGTAAATGAAGCCAACCGTCTGGTGGTTTTCGACGGCGGCGTGGTCGTCCTGGACAATCATGGTATGGTCGTTGCTGCTCAAGAAGCGCGCCAGGATGCCCTGGGTAAGGATTGGTCCGATCGAGACTACTTCCGCCAGATCATTCGTTCTCAGCAGCCAGCTTATTCCGACATCCTGAAGGATGGGCTCCAGGGAGCCGATGTAATTGTTGCAGCTGCGCCAATTTACGGCGACCAGGGCGAATTCCTGGGTGTGCTGGTGGGCATGTTCCGCACCCGGGCGGCATCGATCAGTGCTTTTTATGGCGGTATCGTCAAACAGCGCATTGGCTCGAGCGGTAATTTCTACCTTGTAGATAGCTCTGGGCGGGTCATCTACCATCCAAATGCTGAGCGGATCGGAGATGATTTCTCCACCCAACCGGTCGTCCAGCGATTATTGGCTGGCGAGGCAGGCGCTCTGCGCACTCGCGATATCGAAGGGCGGGATATTGTCGCCGGATATGCGTCAATCCCTGGTATTTCCTGGGGGCTGGTGGCAGAGGAGCAGTGGGCGACGCTGGTGAGCAGTTATCCTGGATATGGCCAGTTCCTTTCTGTCCTCATCATCCTGGGCGTGCTTATCCCGGTTGGATTGGTAGCTGTAGGGGTGCGCCAGATCACGCGGCCAATTGGGGATTTGATCGATGCGGCTCAGCAGGTGGCTCAGGGGAATTTCGACCAGACGATTACTGCGGACAGCGGGGACGAGGTCGAAGAGCTGGCTGACCAGTTTAACTTGATGGCGCGGCAGCTGCAGGAGTCCTACACGCAGTTGGAGCAGCGGGTGATAGACCGCACCCGGGATCTGGAAGTCCTCTACCGGGCAGATGAGGAGCTGTACCGGCATCTGAACCTGACACAGGTATTGGAAGCGCTGGTCAGCGTTGCTGTGGATAATTTGCATGCTGATAAAAGCTCTATTCTGGTGTGGGAGCCGCAAATCTCCAAGCTGGTAGTGCACGCCTTCAAGGGATTCAGCTCGGAGACAGCCGGCAAAATGAGTTTCTCGACCGATGATGGTCTGGCGGGCAAGGTTATCCGCACCGGCGAACCGGCTATCATTGAAGACACCTGGAATGATCCTGATGTTTCCACCCGTATCACCGATCCGGAGGGGATTCGCTCGTTCATGCACGTTCCGATCAAAGTAAATGGGCGCATCTTCGGGATATTTAATGTTGCCTATATCAAGCCACGCGCCTTTGGAGAGTCTGAACAGCGCTTGTTCGTGGCATTAGCCCAGCGGGTATCTCTGGCAATTGAGAATGCCCAGCTCTACGAGCAGGCGCGGCTCGTTGCAGCTGTGGAAGAACGTCAGCGTCTGGCGAGAGAGCTGCACGATGCGGTCACGCAATCCCTGTTTTCTGCCAGCCTGATTGCGGAGGTGCTGACGCGCTTGTGGGACAAAAATCCGGAGGAAGGCCGGCGCAGGCTGGAGGAGCTACGCCAGCTGACGCGCGGCTCGCTGGCGGAGATGCGCACCTTGCTGCTGGAGCTCAGGCCAGCCGCTCTGATGGAAGCTGAAGTGCACGAGCTTTTCCACCATCTATGCGATGCCTTTTCGGGTCGGACGATGGTTTCTGTGAATTGCGATGTGAAGGTGGAATGCGACTTGCTTGCGGACGTAAAGGTGGCGCTTTACCGCATTGCACAGGAGGCGTTAAACAACATCGCCAAACATTCTCAGGCTAGCCAGGTAGAGATGTCGTTGATCTGCAAAGCGGGAGGGGCAGTAATGGAAATCCGCGATAACGGGCGGGGTTTCGAAATCGCCTCTGTGCCGGCTGACCATCTGGGGCTGAACATCATGCGCGAGCGAGCAGACAGCATCAATGCTCAGCTAACCCTGAACACGGAACCCGGTGAGGGCACGCGGGTGCGGGTTGTGTGGGGAGTAGGAGATGAGGAGAAATCGGAGGCTGTCGATCAGGATGAGCGATCTGTTCGGCAATGAACTGGGGGATAGACTCCCACTAACAGTTGAGAGAGAGGTTTTTCTTCCGGTTGTCAACCACGGAGACTAGCCTGGTGCCAGATCCGCTCCGCCCGACGTCCAGCCCGGACAATCCTGGCACACGCCAGGCGAATATTTCGTCAGAAACCCTCCAAGCCGCCCTCGAGCTGTGGGGGCAATCTGGAGAGGCGCACACCATACCGATCAACGGTCGCAGTATGCTGCCCTTGCTGCGGGAGGGGGATCGGGTGCTGGTGGCGCACTCCCGTGAGGTGAGCATCGGGGATATTGTCGTCTTCCAGAGATCGGATGGCTTGATCGCTCATCGCGTGCTGAAGATCAATGCCGGTGAAGAGGGCGAGCGCATCCTGCATACCAAAGGCGATAATGTCCTGGTCCTCGATCCGCCCCTCAAGGAAGTGGAGCTGGTCGGAGTAGTGGCGGCAATTTACCGGGGATCGCGCCAGATGGATCTTGATACGCCGGCGTGGCAGGCGATGAACCGGTGGATCAGCATGTGTATGCGCGCCCTGGTATCTATCTACTCTGGCGCCGGATCAGCGACCCACCCAAGGCCCTCCCCAGGTGGTACGAAGCTAAACGAAATTTTCAGCCGCCTTATTTTACGCTTTGTTAGGATCACACTGAGCTTGTACCAGGGGATTGTTGGGGGGTGGAAAGAAGGCTCATAGGGAATGGTCGTGGTACCCCCCAGATATAGGGGTGTAAAATAGCGAAAATAAGGTTGGAACAGGTGAAGCGGAGAGATGAAACGAGCACAAGTAACGGTACCGTTGGACATTCCCGATGTGCG
>Ga0105095_10001251_pt1 | contig 13225 bp, 14 predicted proteins | sample PPLLak2March2015_2_FD_79180 | JGI IMG/M metagenome (GOLD analysis project Ga0105095, IMG submission 79180) | Freshwater sediment microbial communities from Prairie Pothole Lake near Jamestown, North Dakota, USA - PPLs Lake P8 Core (3) Depth... | ecosystem: Environmental > Aquatic > Freshwater >... | reverse complement strand
GGATTGCCGTCCCGAATTCGGACAATCACGAAACCACGGAAATACGAAGGCGTGAACCACGATGGACGCAAAAGACAACGCCGGGCGTCTTGAACACAGCGCCCTCAGATTCTAGTAAATTCGCCCCGATCTTCTGTTCTTCTGTTTCTGTTCTTCTGTTTAGTCCGGCTTACCGGAACGTCTGGTCGTCTGCAGACGGACCATAGACGGAAGGAACCGGTCGATCCAAGAGCCGCAGATAAACCGTCAGCTGACCGCGATGGTGCGCCAGGTGGTTGAGCGTGTCGCGAAGCACGACGTGCCGCGGTGAGTTCGCGACGACGTGGCCCCCCGACAGCAAACGCCACGTCGTCGTCATGAGAAAGTCGTCGTTGGTGCGCGACAGCGACTCGCGCGCTTTTGCGACGTTCGTGTCGAGCGTCGCCACGAGCTTGTCGGTTGCGGGCTGCTGGTACTGGCCTTGTCCCGCCGCAGGTTTGATGTCGAGCTCGTCGCGCTCGATGATCAGGTTGATCCACGACGGCATCGCCGCCACGAGCCCGGCCAGCCTCGCGAGCGACATCGATTTCGGATGCGGCTTCCAGTCGTCGCGACCGAGCGGCACGGCTTCGAGCGCCGCGCGCGTGCGCTCGGCTTCGCGCTCGAGCTCCTCGAGATACAGCTGGACGAAATTCATGGCGTCGGTCTTCCACTTCCCACTTTCTACTTTCCACTTTTTACTTTCTACGACTCCTTCGTAAACCCCGTCTCCTGATTCAGCTTCTGCGCCGTTTGCTCGTCCACGATCTGCCCGTCGAACAGATGAATCGTGCGATCGGCGTGGCGGGCGTAGCGGGGATCGTGCGTCACCATGCAGAGCGTCGCGCCGGCGCGGTGCAGTTCGCGGAGCAGCTCCATCACCGCTTCGCCGTTCTTCGAGTCGAGGTTGCCGGTCGGCTCGTCCGCCAACAGGATGGATGGCTCGCCGGCGACTGCCCGCGCCACGGCCACGCGCTGCTGCTGGCCGCCAGAGAGCTGGCTGGGATAGTGCTTCGCGCGATGCGCCATGCCGACACGCTCGAGCGCCTCCTGCACGCGCTTGCGTCGCTCGGCCGACGGCATGCCGCGATAGGTGAGCGGCAGCTCGACGTTGTCGAACACGGTGAGATCGCCAATCAGGTTGAAGTTCTGGAAAATGAACCCGATCTCGCGGTTGCGCGTCCGCGCACGCTCGCGCATCGTGAGGTTGGCCACCGGCTTGCCGTTCAGCCAGTACTCGCCGCCCGTGGGCGTGTCGAGCAGCCCGAAGATCGAAAGCAGTGTTGATTTGCCGCACCCTGATGGCCCGGCAATCGACACGTACTCGCCTCGCTGAATCTCCAGATGGATACCACCCAGCGCGTGGGTCTCGACTTCGTCGGTGTAGAAGACCTTCTTCACGCCCTCGAGTTTGATGAGATTCTGATCCATAACTCCTCGCGTACCCACGAACCCCAACCACCAACTGCCAACCCGCCTTCGCGCCGACTCCCTATCGCTACGGCGAGGTCAGGCACCAACCTTATTACGGCGCACCGCAGGGTGGGGTTCCAGACAAATTCAGACGGTCGTACTCCGCGTACTGCGACATGTCGGTCAGCACCACGCAGTCGCCAACGTCGAGGCCGCGGATCACTTCGATCGTGTTCACCGAGCTGCGCCCGAGCTCGACGGGCGTCAGCAAGGCAGTCGACCGGTCGGCTGTCAGCTTGAACAGGCTCATCTTCGTCGTTTCCTGGGCGAATGCCGGGCGTCCGACGTGGAGCACGTTGTCGAGCCGCTCGAGTTCGATGTTGCCGTCGACGCTCATGTCGGGCCGCGCCCCGCGCGGCAGCGCCTCGTCGAGCGCCACGTCAACGGTCACCGTGCCGTTTCGCGCGGCCGGGTCGATGCGCACAACACGTCCTCTCGTGACGCCGTTGCGCGTGTCGATTTCTGCCTTCTGCCCGATCACCACGTCCTTGATCTGCGTTTCCGCGATTTGAAGCTGCGCCTTGAGCCGTGTTGGATCGACAACGCGCGCGAGATTCGTTCCCGGGCCGATGCGCTGTCCGACTTGAACCGGGACTTCCTGCAGCACACCGGCAACGCCCGCGCGGATCTTCAAGCCGGTCGCTTCCTGACGTCTGAGCGCCGCGACGGTCTCTCGCCGTTTCACCTCGGACTGCTGCACGGCAAGCTTCACCGCCAGCGTGCGCTCGCTATTGGCCAATCGCTCTTCTTCCATCTTCTGCCGCTTGGCAGCCGTCTCGGCCAGAAGCTTGGACCGCCGGAGCTGAATCGCCGGGATGAACCCGTTTTTCGCCATCTGCTCGTCGGCGTCGGCGTTCATTGCCGCTTGTGCGGCATCCGACGCAACCGCCGCGGCGGCGACACGCTGCGCCAGCAGATCCCGTTCGAGATCGGCCTTGAGCACCTCGTAGTTGTCCTTCGCAGTGCGCAGGTCGAGCTCCGCGGTGAGCGCCGCTTGCTCGGTCTGCGGGTTGCTCAACTCGACCAGCACGGTGTCGGCCTCGACGGCGGTTCCAGGCAGCACGACCACTCGCTCGACCGTCCCGTCAGTCAGCGCCGTGACCCAGCGGATTTCATCGGGAACCAGCACACCAACCCCGCGCACATTGCGCAGCATCGTTCCGCGCTTCACCGGTTCTATCCACAAGCCGCCGGCCTCGACGGTCGGTGCCGCGGGACGCAAGCGGGCGAGCGCCACGGTGGTCACGATGACCAGCAGCGTAACCGCAGCGCCCGCAATGATCCGGTTGCGCTTTCTGCGCTGAGCAACTTCGGGGGGCCTGGCTACATCCATTTGACGTGACTTAGCTCAAGAATCCTGCCAGCCCAGAGCGGCCAAACGAAGGGGTTTTGGCCCTTCTCTATAAGGACCTTGTCCGCCGATGGGATTGGCGTCCCACCACCGGACAGCCCTACCAGCCGTAGAGGCGGGCGGGATTCTCCACGAGGATTAGACGACGCGTCGCGGCATCTGGCACCCATACCGGCAAAAGATTCAGAACTTTTCCATCGTCGGTCTGCATGGGAGGTGCGAGGTCGGTGGGTTTACGGCCCGGCACCGGGTTCGAGCCGGGGTGCGGCCAGTTGGTGCCCCACAGAATCCGCTGCGGGTTGGCAGCCACGAGCGCGCGCGCGAGCGGCGCGACGTCGGCGAGATCGCTCTGAGTTGAGACCGAATCGGCCGCGCCAGAGATCTTCACGTACGCCTTTCCTGATTTCACGAGATTCACCAGCGCTCCGAAACCAGGCTGCTGAAGCCCGCGCGCGGCGCTCGCACCACCAAAGTGATCGATCACGATGGTCACAGGTGATGCGAGGAACAGGTCGCTGAGCGCGTCGATCATCGTCAGCTGCGTGTAGAACTGAATGTGCCAGCCGCGGCCTTTGACGCGCGCCACCGCGTTCTGAAAGCGCTGCCGAGCGGCGCCTGGATCGGTGATGCCCGCGGTTGCGAGATTCAGACGGATGCCGCGAATTCCCGTCTTGCTCATCGCGTCGAGCTGGGCGTCGGTCGTCTTGTCGTCGATCACCGCGACACCCCGCGCGCGATCGCCGAGCGCCCGGATGCCGTCGAGCGTGCACGTGTTGTCGGTGCCGTACACGCTCGGCTGCACGATGACGACACGCTCGAGGCGAAGCGCAGCGAGCAGCTGGCGGAGCTCGTCCACCGACGCTGTTTCCGGCGTGTAGGTACGGCCGGCGAAAAATGGGTACTGCTTTGGATCGCCAAACACGTGTACGTGGCAATCGCAGCCACCCGCAGGCACGTCGAAATTCACTTTGGTTCGCGGCTGCGGCGCTGCGGCATGCGCTGGCCTGGCGCCGCCGAAGAACCCTGACACACCAGCCGCCATCCCGGCCTTGAACACGTCTCGTCTAGTCAGCATCTGGGGAGTATAGGAAGTAGAAAGTGGAAAGTAAAAAGTAAAAAGTAAAAAGGGTCAGGCGCTGTGGCGAAAGACGAGGTGCTCGAACATCAGATAGTTGGGAATGGCGCATGCGAGAACCGCTGCCGTGTTTGCGAGCTCAGCCGGCATGCCGGCGTAGACCAGGACGGTCGTAATCCCAAGGTTTGCCAGGAGCGAGGCAGTTTTTGCCGCCTGGTATTTCCAGTAACGGCGCAGCCACCCCCGCAGCGACGTCGCGCGCCGATCGCCCCACGTCCAATGGCTGTGTACCAGGAAGTTCTGCAGCGCGGCCACCTCGAGGGCGACAGCCGCCGCCGCGAACGGCGTCCAGCCGAATCGTCGAGTCAGCAGTGCGATGGCCCCGATCTGGACAATGAAGCCGGCAAATCCGACGAGATTGAAGACACCCCAGCGCCGGAAGCTGACCCTCACATTGAGGTATGCGCAAACACACAAAGAAAAGGGTCAGACCCTTCCATTAAATAAAGGGCGGGTGCTTGGGTCGAGCTTCGGAGGACGGCTCCCACGCCGTACGGCGCCGATCACAGGAACGTAGTCGAGCTCCTCGCCGGCCGCAGCCGCGCGCAGCAAAAGGCCGCCGCGGCTCATGTCGCCGCGGCCCACGAACGCCGGCGGGAAGACGAGCCGGGTCCCGAAGATGGCGCTCAACACCTGAACATACTTTTCAGATGCCACGCTGCCGAGAAGGACGAACTGGGTCTGGTCGCCGGCTGCCGCGGCAAGCTCTCTGGCCGTCTGCTCCAGCGGCGCTCGGTACCCGGGATTCTCCAGATCGATTTCCGCATCAGCAAACCGAACCAGCACCTGGGAGGTAATCGGTGTCTCGGCCGGCACGAGACCCTGGTCGGGCGTGATGACGAACGCGCGCCCGAACTTGCGCGCGTAGGTGATCTTTCCACGAAAGTACAGACCGCTCATGTGCGCAAACAGGTCGCCAATCGCCACACCTTCGGTCCGAAGCCGCGTGGCGACCGGAAAACTGGCCTTTGGCGACAGCACCTGCTGCGCACGGCGTCCGCGACAATTTGCCGGAGACAATAGGAAAACGCGCGCGATCACTCTTCCAATCTTATCAGCGCCACACTTTGCGGCCGAGAGGGAAGCATCCAGACAGCGATGAGGAAAAGCGCCAGCGTGCCGAACGCGATGTAGCCGGTCGCCGGGTGCAGCACCGGCTGCGTGAGTGTTCCCAGCGTCACACCCTCGAGCATCGCGTAGAGAACGCGCTTGAGCGTGGTTTCGCCGGGATCGGACAACGCCGCGAGCACGACGAACTTGAGCACGAATGCCGCCCCGGTGATGACGGCGAGGCTCCGGAGCACCGATACGCGATCGTGCGAGCCGGCCATCGTATTCAGGAGGAGGATGAACAGGAACACGTTGGAGAGAAGAAACGGCAGGCCGGAATCTGGAATCACGAGGTTGAATACCTGGGTTGACGCGAAGAATGCGCCGACCATCACCACGAGACCGTTGAGATTCTCGGCCGGCGAACGCGACGCGTTCATCAATCGGTCTGGCGCGAGGACACGGCCACGCACGAGCACGCTGAGCAACATGATCCCGAGCACCAGCGCAAACAACGGAGGCGGCGCGAACACGATGCGATCGGCCACTCTTACTCCTCCGAGCAGCGCGACTGTGAGCAACAGCAGCGGCAGAACGAGCGCTTCGGTTGCGGGTTTCATTTCCGCTTCCTGAACACACGCATCGGATTGAAATCCGAGGCATCCGTTCGAAGTCCCTGGACGAGTTCCGCCCGCAGCTCGTCGCCGTTGTGGATGTCGAGCTCGGGATCCTCGACGACCAGGCGTCCTCCCGGGGCAAGGTCGATGGCCTTGTCGATGCGATCCAGTCCTTTCTTGAAATGCTCGTCGTCCTGGTACAACCGGCCCCAACCTGAGCGATAGTAGGAATAGGCGATGTAGAACTGAGTCCGCGCGTCCTGCCCCGCGGGATCCGCGCGATCGAACGCCGAGCGCGCGGCTTCGAACTCGTCGCGCCGGAACAGCGCCAGCCCATCGTCGAACGCCTGCTGATTGATGCGATAGGCGCCGACGCTGGCAGTCAGGCCTCCCGTGACCTCAGCGACGGTCTGCGGCTGGCGGACGTACAACCATAGGATGAATGTCGCGTAACAGATGGAGACGACGAGACCGAACACGCGAATGACGCGGTCGTTCATGCCGATGCCACTGGATGCAAGTTCGTGGCCGCCATTCGTCATTGGCGCCAATCTCCCGTGGGTCCATTATGGGATCGATTTCGGGGCCAATGCATGGCGGCCCGAGGGGGGCATCTCACTGCCTCGCGAACGCGAGCACCTGGAGAGCACATTCGCCCGGCTTGCCGCCTCGGGGGTGCAGTCGGCGCGGTGGTTTCTCTTTTGTGATGGCCGTGCCGGAATCCGGTTCAGCGAAGGCGGATGTCCAACTGGTCTCGACGATTTCGTGGTGCGCGACGTTGACGCGGCGCTCGCCGCCGCCGGGCGGCACGGCATCCGGATCATGTTCGTGCTGCTCGATTTCCTGTGGTGCGACGCCGCCAGGGCGATCCGCGGTGTGCAGATGGGCGGCCGCGCGCACGTGCTCGGGCGCGCGGCGCATCGCGAGGCGCTACTCGATCTTGCGTTCCGGCCGCTTCTAGAGCGTTACGGGCGCGAGCCGGCCATCTTCGCGTGGGACATCATCAACGAACCGGAGTGGATCAAGACGCTCGAACCGGCCACAATCGGCGCGTTTCTCAGCGAAACCGTCTCATTGGTGCGATCGACCACGACACATCTCGTCACCGTTGGATCGGCGGGCGTGCGCTGGCGCGATCGATATACCGCGCTCGGCCTGGACTTCTATCAGGTTCATTGGTACGACACCTTGAAGCACCAACCGTCGCTGGACACGCCGGTGTCGCACCTGGGGTTCGACCGTCCCGTGCTGCTTGGAGAGTTTCCCACGAAGGGATCGCGACGCACCCCCGAGAACATCATGGCTGCCGCCCGCGCCGCCGGCTATTCCGGGGCGTTCTACTGGTCGGTGTTGTCGCAGGATGAATGTTCTGCGTAGAAAAGGGCTTTTTTACCCCATCTCTTCGAGCGCCTTGACGCCCGTGCGCATGCCGTAGAGGAACACGCCGACGCTCAGTGCAACGGCTGCTGTACAGCAAATGGCGATGAGCGAGATCTCGTCGGGACGAAGCGGCCTGACCGGCAGGCGCGACATGCGCCACATGTAGATCGCGGACGGCCATCCGAGCAGGCCGACCATCGCGAGGATGTACGCCACGGCCGCAATCATGAACCCGATGCCGCCGGGCGATCCCGCCACCTGGGTCGCGTTGTCTGCAGAAAATCTCGGATATCTCGCGCCAAGCCCGGTCGCCAACCCCACGAGCGCAAAGCTCATGAGCACGATTCCCGCTCCCGTCACCGCTTTCAGAAGTGGCGCCACGGCGAGAAACTCGTTGGCCATGACAGTCAGGACGAGGCTGAGGAGCAGCACCGGGGCCAGCCCCGACCAGAATTTCGACCAGAGGAAATCGCGCAGCCGTATCGGCGCCGTTCGGATAATCCAGAACGCTGCGCCTTCCGCCGAGACGGCGGGAAACACGAATCGCGCAGCGATCGTTGCCACCACGAAGCCGGCGAGCCCCAGGTTGAGGAACGCATAGAAGTTCTTGATCGTGCCTGCCATGTACGGAATGCGGTCGAGATCGAGGACGCTGAAGTTGTAGAGGTACATCATCACCAGCGCGAGCAGAAGAAGCAGCTGCGACCACTGAGTGACATCCCGCATGAACACCTTGACGTCTTTGACGAGAAGCTGGCGCCGCACCACCGAGATCGGCATCAGGCTCGCGACCGTGTCGAGGAAACGCAGCTTCGTGAAGCGGGCCTTTCGCGCCTCCTGAGATTTGCTGAACCCGGCAAAGTACCACCGTTCGCTGGCGGCGCTCAGCATCACCGTGAACGCTCCGGCCGTCGTCCACAGGGCACCGGCGTGAAGGAGATCGCGGCCGCCAACGAGGCTCGCAAACAGGGTCTCCCCCGCCCAGAACGACGGCAATAGCGGCGTAACCGGCGACTGCAGCGTTAGGAAGAAGCCTGTGACATCCGGCAGCGAATCCACGCGTAGCAGCCGCTCGGGTTGGATGAAACGCAGCAACAGCACGATGCTGCCGGCAAAGACAAGGCCCATGAGCATCAGAATGTCGCGCGCGCGCCGGGCGGGAAAGACGTTGACGAGCAACAGCGTCGTGCCTGTTCCAGCGGCGACTGGGATGACACAAAACGGGGCCACCGTCGCGAGCGCCGTCAGATAAAACATGCACGGAGCGCAGCGCGCGATGCCGATGCCCAGGAGGACGGGCAGAAGAAAGACGACCACCATCCACGACGATTGCAGCACGGTCTTCGCAAACCGTGCGTAGAAGAGACGGCGCACCGCGACAGGCGTGGCCAGCAGAAGGCGCAGATCATCGGAGAGAAAGAAAGTAGAGAGCGCCGTCACGATGCCGCTGAATGTAAGGAACGAAAGGAACGTCAGAAAGAGCCACGACAGCCCGATGCGAATCAGGAAATCGCCCAGCTCGTCGTAGGCGTAGAGCTGGGTCGTAATCCAGAATGCGCCCCAGAAGAGGACCGCAAACACCACCACGCTCACCCCGCCAAACAACCAAGCTCGCGCGAAATCGCCGCGCTCGCTCCGCTTGACGCGGTTTCGTGACGACCAGAGGGCGGGAAGAAGAAGGTAAGTGAATGGTTGCACTAAACGATCTCGTCTATTTCCTGCAGCGCGCTTCCGCCTGTGAGCTTCAGGAACACCGGCGTCAGTTGCTCGTCGCGACTGCCAGCCAGCTCGCGCAGCTCGTCAACGGTGCCCCTCGCAATGATCTTGCCCTTGAGGATGATGCTGATCCGGTCGCACATCTCGTGGGCGACCTCCAGCGTGTGCGTGCTCATCAGAATGGCAACGCCGCGCTCGCTCATGCGCTTGAAGATGTTCTTGATCAGCCTGGCGCCGCGCGGATCGAGTCCGACCATCGGCTCGTCAACGAGCACCGCCTGCGGACGATGCAGAAATGCCGCGCACATGACGAGACGCTGCTTCATGCCGTGCGAAAAGCTCTCCACGAGCTCATGTTCCCAACGGCCCAGCTCGAAGAGCTCGAGCATTTCGCGCACACGCTCGCCGAGCCCTTCCCCGTCGATGCCGTACAACCCGGCGTGAAATCTCAGGAACTCTCCAGCCGTGAGCTTCTCGTAGATGTAAGGCCGATCGGGGATGAATCCGAGCGACGCCTTGGCCGCTTCAGGCCGGGTCGCAAGATCGTGGCCGTTGACCACGATGCGGCCCGAGGTCGGCTTCAGCAGCCCCGCGATCATCCTGATTGACGTCGTCTTTCCGGCCCCGTTCGGTCCGAGAAAGCCATGAATCTCGCCCGGCTTCACTTCCAGATCGACGCCGTCTACTGCCGTGAATGGGCCGTACTGCTTCCGCAGATCGTGAATGGCGATCATCTGCCACCCCCGAGAAAGCACGGCAGGCACCATCGAGCAGGGATCTGACCTCTTCTTTCGCTGCTCTCGCGCGCCTCGGGCGAAAAAAGGGGTCTGCCCCCATTACCGGGCACCGCCTGGCCGCCAACGAGAATGGGCGTGGACTCGGCGACGACCTCGAGATCGACCACCGTCATCCTGACATTTCCGATGAGCGAAACAATCGCGGCCTGCTTGTCGAGCCCCCCGCGCGCGAGCCGGAAATGTGTGGCGTCGGCTGGAAACTGATTGAACGTGGGATCGACAGGAAGCCAGTAACCGCGATTGGCGGCCTCCTCGATGTAGATTTCAGGCCAGGCGTGGTAATAGAACGCGCCGCGTACGTAGACGAGGCCCACCGCGACTCGCGACGGCAGGCCAATCGCTCTCGACATGGCGACAAAGAGCGCCGTGTGCTCGTTGCAGTCGCCTATCTTCGTCCGCAGGACTTCGCGCGCGGAAGGCAGGCTGACCGTTGGTTTCTTCTGGATGGCAGCGTTGACATACCGCGTCAACGCTTCTGCGCGGGCTCGAGGCCTCGAGACGCCACGCACGGCCTCGTCGGCGGCGAGGCGAATATCGGGGTCGTCGCTCTCGATGAGCGGCTCCGGTTTCAGGTACCGTGAGGCATCGGCGTCGCCAGGACCCGCCGTAATCTTCTGCGCGTCGATGATTTCGACGACGTTGCCTGTTACACGCTGCCCGGCGCCTTGCAGCTCGGGCGACGACAGGTCCGCCCCTTCGACCCGCATGCGAAGCAGCCGCACGTTGCGCGGATCGTCGATTGGCGGAAGCGGCGGAGTCTTCGTTTCTACTCTGGGAACGACCGCCGCGGCTTCGAGCAGGTCTCTTCTCATGCGTCCGGACACGGCGAGCGCTCGCGCCTGCTCTGGGCTTTCGCGCACGATGATGAACCCCAGCGGGCTCTCTTCGCGGACCATTTCGCCAGTGTCGGTTATCCAGGCGGTCGTCTTGAGGCCGGCAAATTCCATCTCGACGCGGAATGCGGGTATCGGGACGCTCCCTCCTCGGACGACCTCGCGCTCGCCGACCTGAACGGTGACCGGTGCGTTGCGCAGCGTAGCCGGATCGAACACAGTCCAGTGATGGCGCGCTCCTGTTGCGAGGCCGCTGTCTGCCAGCCGGCGGACGAGGTTGAGCGAGAGCATCGGCCGCTCGTCGAGTTGACGCGTTTCGGTTCGGGTATGCCCCCCGCTGGTGATGGCAATCGACAGCGTTCGGTCGCGCACCTCGCCGGTGACGATAATCGGGCCGGTGCCGGGGTCGAGGGAAAAGTCGAACGACTGCAGCTCGAACGATCTGTTGACGCGCGCGGTCGTCCTTAGTTTGGTGAAGGTGTGGGCGCCGAGCAGCAGCATCTGCAGCTGCCCGTCTTCCTGCAGCTCGTACCCGCCAGAGTGGCTGCCGGCGCCATCGATCGGTACGGTCTGGCTGACAGTGAACCCGAGCTTCTCGCCGCGGTAGTACACGCCTCGCCACTGCGCCGACGATCCGTATCGAGCCAGGTCGGTCGCGAGGTTGGCGCTTCCCTGCGCGTAGGAACGGTGCACGAGGACCACCATCACAGCAATCCAGCCGATCACCGTCAATAAGGATAGGGGCCGGGTGACCGACCTCGGCATTGGCTTCAACAGGGAAGACATAAGAGATGCCTTCCGGCTTATCGGTCGAACATCAGAGAAACGAGAGAGATGCCATGCTGCTCGATGGGGCGTGTCCACATTGAGGACAGCAGCCTCTTTTCACCCAAATCAGCGTGTGAACGTACGGAAAATTTTTCGTACATGGAAATAATTTCCGCGCGTCACGTCGCGAGCGTTCGTGACAGAATGGCGCTATGTCGGATCCCGTGGATGAAGCGTTCGTCGATCAATATCTGGAATCTCCATCGTCCTCATCACCAGCAGCCATCGAAAAAACGAGACCGGCCCGGCAGGGCCTTCCTTCCGGCTATCGCATGCGTCACGACGCGCACTATGTCGACGAGCTCGAGTCGCGCCGGCGTCCATCGGATGCGGCGGCGGCGACCGCGCTCGCATTCCCGACGAGTATTCCCGTCACGTTCGCGCTGCGCGACATGTCGCACGAGCTCGAAGGCGTCGCGTCGTGCTTCAACCTCGTTTCGACGAAGGCACGAGCGCTGCGCGAGCGAATGGGGCTGTCGCTGGCGCGAGTCGGCGTCGACCGAAGCATCCGTGCGTTCCAGGCGCTGCGCGTGCTGCTCGAAGACCCGCCGCTCGCTCCGAGGCAGCTGTCGCTGCATGCGGTGATCGAGCATACGGTTCAGGGTTTCGGTGAAGAGCTGCGCCTGACGAACTCGAGCGTGTCGCTCGATCTCGGCGAGTCGGTCATTCGGCTGAATGCCGACGCCCGGATGCTCTCGCTGGCGCTGCAGGCGTGCGTCGGCATGCTCGTGTCCCTGGTGGAGGCCGCGAACGTCGAGGGCAATATCCACATCGCGACCCGGGTCGCCGAAGGACTGGCCGCGATCGAGATGCGGCAGGACGCCTATCGTCTGTCGGCGGATCAGTTCGGGAGGCTGTCCGATCTCGAATGGTCGGATCGGCCCGGTGGGATTCCCGCCGGCACTGCCCTGGCTGCTGCGGCGCGCATCGCGCAGGCACACGGCGGGTCGCTCGATGCACGCCGTACCGAAGGCGGCGGCTGCATGCTGATTCTCACGGTACGCGTCTAGCTCGTTGACTCGATGAATCGTGGGCAGCGCTTGGCCGGGTGCGACCAAGCGCTGACTATGAGAGTGTTCTTGCGGGGTGGTGGCAAGGCCGCAGCGCGATGCGCTCGAGGCCTACGCCAGGCGGGTTGATTTCGGCAGGTTCAATCAACATCGCCAGAGCTATAGGCAAGAGACGGGCCAATCAGCGCCAGACCGTGAACGTCGCCCTAACTTCCTGTAGAAACGCGTTCTTAGCCTGCTGCATCGCTCTCAACAGCCGCGAACGTGATTGTGCGTGAAAACGTGCAACTTGTAGATGCGCGTACAACGCGAGTGCGGGCGCGCAAGAATACAGCACTCCCAGGCGTCGATGGTTCGGTGCTAAGTTGTTGTAGGACAATGACCTAAAAGTTCCACCAGCAGAGTGGCGCAGCGCTTGCCTTACCAGAGGCTCGGAGGAGCACTGTGCAGCGATGCGTCGAGATTCTCATCGGCCGTCTCATTACTGACGAAGATTTCAGGCGGCGCTTCGTTGCAGATCCGGAGGGTGCGCTGAAAACGGCAAGCGACTGCGGCCTCGCATTCAGCCCGAGCGAGATTGCCGCGCTCGTCGCTACCGACCGCGCGCTCTGGGAGAAGGTAGCCGACCAGATCGACCCGCGCCTGCAGAAGGCCAGCCTTCAGTCCAATCCGTAGCGACGCATCCTTCCGTAGAGCTGCGCTCTCGTAAGACCCAGAATGGCGGCGGCCTTCGACTTGTTGAAGCGCGCGTCCTGAAGCGCCTTCTCGATCATGGTGCGCTCCATCGACTTCAGGTCGTTTGCCGAACGGGCGGGCAGAACCGGCGACGAACTGGACGAAGGCACGCGCGAGATGACCCCCGCCGAAACGAGCGCCTGCATGGGCGTCGGCGACGGCGCCTGCTGCGGAACCGAGAGCGCGAGATGTTCGGCGAGCACGAGCCCGCCGTCGCAAAGAATCGCGGCGCGCTCGAGCACGTTCCTCAGCTCGCGCACGTTGCCCGGCCAGTGGTAATCG
>Ga0105095_10001246_pt1 | contig 13239 bp, 13 predicted proteins | sample PPLLak2March2015_2_FD_79180 | JGI IMG/M metagenome (GOLD analysis project Ga0105095, IMG submission 79180) | Freshwater sediment microbial communities from Prairie Pothole Lake near Jamestown, North Dakota, USA - PPLs Lake P8 Core (3) Depth... | ecosystem: Environmental > Aquatic > Freshwater >... | reverse complement strand
GCATTCTGCAGAAGCATTACTTCCTGCCCGCCGAGCATGGAGCGTGGGTGTGGTGGATGGGCCCGTTCCTGGTAGGGGCGTCAGCCGCCCGGCGCGTCTCGCTCGACCTCGGGATCCTGTTCATCGCCGCCCTGGCCGTCTTCCTGCTTCGTCAGCCGACCGCCATCGCCGTCAAGGCGCTCAGTGGAAGGCGCGCACGGGACGATCTGCGCCCGGCGGCGATCTGGGCAGCGGCCTATCTCGCCGTCGCCGCGCTGACCATCGCCGTGCTCCTGGCGCGCGGCCACCACCAACTCGTGTGGCTTGCGGTCCCGGGAGCGCTGGTTTTCGGCTGGCATCTGTGGCTGATCAGCCGCAGGCAGGATCGCGGTCAGATGGGGATCGAGTTGGTCGGTTCGGGCGTCCTGGCTCTCGCGGCGCCGGCCGCGTACTGGGTCTGCAACGGAGCCTCAGCGGCTGATCCGTGGCTGTTGTGGGGATTGACCTGGCTCCAGTCCGCCGCTTCGATCGTCTACGTGTATCAGCGCCTGATGCAGCGGCGCCTCACCGAAATGCCGCCGCCGGGTGAGCGCTGGCGCATGGGGACGCGCACGCTCGTCTACCATGCCTTCAACGTGGTCGTGAGCACGGGATTGACGCTCGCGGGGCAGGTGCCTATGCTCGTACCCGTCGCGTTCACGCTGATGCTGCTTGACGCCGTCGAAGGTACCGCGCACCCGCCCGTGGGCGCTCGCCCGGCGCGGATCGGCGTGCGTCAGCTGGTTGCCAGTATCGTCTTCTTCGCACTCGTGGCTCTGGCGTACGCCGCCTGAGGCTACGCCGCCGCTGCGCATGCCTCCTGCACCGACGCCGATTGTGAATCGTCCACGCCGCGCGTGGGCATATCAGGCGGCCGCGGCCGGATGAGAAGCGCGCACGTCTTCCCAGGCCAGGACGCGCAGCCTGCGCCAATCGGCTGGATCGCGCAAGCGCCCCGCGAAGTCGAGCCAGGCACGCTCCAGACGAGCCCAGCGCTGGCGAGGGACGATCAGCCAGACCTGCGGCATGAGGCCGAGCCGCTGGCCGAGCGCGCGCCCCAAGAGGAGTGTCCGACCCATTTGATAGTGAGCCGCGCACGGCGGAGGCTCGGATTCCGGCGTCGGCCGGGGGCCGAAGTCGATGTTGGCGGAGAAGAACGACTCACCCTCCACCCAATAGCGGCAAGCTGCCTCGAGAACCGCGCCTTCGGGATGGACTTCGGGACACACGCCTCGCCCATATCGGCCGCAGCGTCCCGGGCCGGCCATGTGCTTGGCCTCCACCAGAACCAGGCTGCGTCTCCCGACCAGGAACAGGTCGACCTCCGTCTGCTGGCCCGGTCCGTCCACGGCCGCGAGGGCCTCATCCAGGCGGGGAAGCCGCTCCCCGGAGATGGAATAGCCCCAGAAGTACGGCACCAGATCCTCATCCGACTCGTTCGGCAGAGCAGTTCCCCATAGCGGACGCAGTCCGAGCAGGCTGCGCAGGGAAAGCGTCGGTCGGGCCTGCGAGTAAAGCAGGTTCCACACCAGCGCGTTCTCGGAAGCGGGCCGCTGAAGGTTGTCGATGACGGTCTGCGGCAGAACGCGGAAGACCGCTTCATCGTGTCCGGCCAGGATCGAGCGAGGTAGGGGCCCGGCGGGCCGCCGCGGGCGCCCTTTCGGGGAGGGAATGCGGCCCTTTCGACGCCGTCCAGCGGTCTGGCGGTCGGTCATGCCGGGGCCTGGCTGCGGCGGCTGCGGATTGCCCCCATTGCCCGCAGGAAATCGGAAGCCCCTCCTGGCCCTGCCAAGTTCAGGGCGTAGGCCCGGCGGCCCAGGCTCAAGAGGGCTTGCAAATCGCCCATCGCCTGCGCCCGTTCCAGGACGCCAAAACTGTAGGGCGCACCCGGCACGGGGAGGTCCTCAGTCGGATCGGCGGTCACGATGAGGAAGACCATCCGATCGGGGCCGCCCTTGTGGAGTTGACCGGTGGAGTGAAGGTAGCGCGGGCCAAAGCCGACGGTCGAGGTGATCCCCGCCTCGCGCAGACTGCGGCGGAGCCTGGCGAGGGAATGATCCAACGCACGAGTCGGGGGAAGGTACAGCAGGATTGCCAGCGCCTCGTGGGCTTCGACCCGGCCGGTGATGAGCTGAAAGACCTCTGCCAGGGTCTCGACATCGGCCAGCTCCTTGATCGGAGGGCCGCCCTGCACTGCCAGACCCGGCGCGATCCACAAGGGCTGGCCTTCGGGGATCGAGCCGCTGCGCGCGAACGTTTTGAGCAGATCCTGCGTGCGCGCCTTGGCCCGCTGCACGTCGGGTTGGTCGAAGGCGTTGACGCCCAGGCAATGACAGGCGACCGCCGTGGCGAACTCCCAACGGTAAAACTCGGCGCCCAGGCCGGCGGCATCTCCCGACGTCTCGAGTGTGATGACCGGGATCCCGGCCTTCACCCAACCCGCCGCGCGGCCGTCCAGAGAGCCGTCGCTGCGGACGTAGACCAGAAGGCGATCGGATCCATACAGGCGGGCAGCCCCGGGCGGTTCTCCGACAATCGGAATGATGCCCTTGCCCTCTTTGCCGCTGCTCTCCGCGAGGAGTTGTTCAGCCCAATCTCCGAAGGGAACAAGGGCCGCATCGGCCAGCAGCGTGACCTTGTCCCGTCCGGCCAGGGTCGCCGCCGCCAGAAGGCCTCCCAGGTGGAGGCCCGGATTCTCGTAGCCGGGCGCGCCTGGTCCGCAGGCTCTCATCATCTGTGCGCCGCCGTGCAAGAGCTCGCCCAGGCGGATCCCCATCAGCGCCGCCGGGAGAAGTCCGAACCCCGACAATGCCGAGTAACGGCCTCCGACTCCCGGCGACGTCGAGATCACAGCGCGGAACCTGCGTTCGAGGGCCATCTTCTCGAGCGGCGTGCCCGGATCGGTCAGTGCGATGAAGTGCCCGCCGGCCCTGTCCCCCACCTTCTCGACCGTCCGCCTCCAGAAGTGCTCGAAGAGCGCCAGCGGCTCTGTAGTCGTGCCAGACTTGCTTGCCACAAGGAAGAGCGTCTTCTGGCAGGGGTTCCGACGCGTGACACGCACAACCGCTTCCGGATCAACGGAGTCGAGAACGGTGAGATTCATCGCCGGCGACTCGCCGGCCAGCACGCGGCTCATCACATCGGAGGCCAGCGACGAGCCTCCCATCCCCAGGAGCACTGCGCCGGTCAGCCCATCGCGGCGCGCCTCGGACGCCAGTGCGGCGAACGACTCGATGGAGGCGGGCATCTCGTCGGGGAGCGTCAGCCAGTCCAGCCGGCTGCGGACTTCGCCAACGCCCGGGCCCCCGGCTGCCCAAAGGCTGGCGTCCCGCTCCCAGATTCGCCGAACGACTTCGCCGGCCTCCAGCCGCGTCCAAGTCTCCCGCGCGGCCGGCAGCAGGCTGCCGAGCTCGCGCTGCGCTCTGACCGCCATCCGCTCCGCCGCCCGCAGCAATCCCTGGTGCGTACGGGCCGATGCGCGCAGCGCGGCGAGTTCGATGGTCTCGGCGACCGAGCTCCAGGAGACACCCAGGCTCTCCAGCCCATCCAACACCGCGCGCGGTGCGGCCAGATCGGACTCCGGCAGCACCTCGACCCGGTTGCCGTCGGCCAGCGCGCCGAGCGCTTCCGCCTCCAGGGCGACCAGATAGCCGCCGGCGGAGTCGGGCGCTCCGGGGCTCAATGGTGCGGGTGAGGGATCCACGCTCAGTCCGCCCAGGAGCGGCAGTTGCGGGCGTGCGCCGTGTTCGACCAGTCGCCGGAACTCGGCACTGCTGCGCACCGCCCGCGCCTGCGCGACGGCCAGACGGCCAAGGGCGCGCCCCGCGCGGCCGGCCAGGGCCGCGGCCCGTGACGCCGCCCCGGGATCGTGCCGGGTCAATTCATCGAGCTGGAGTTGAACGGCCGCGTCCACATCCTCGACATCGAGCGTCACCAGCGAGGCGAGGTGATCGATCGACTGGCCGCGTGCCCGGCGCAGTTCCAGGCCGCGCACATACGCGTCGGCGATCTCGGCGAAGCGCTCAAGGGATCCGACGGCACCGATGTGCAAGTTGAGGCCGTCAGCCGCGGCGGCCTCGGTGATGAGCCCGGCCTCGGCCGAGGCCGGGATCTGCAGCAGGACGTTCGGGCGGTTGACCAACGCCCACACGCGTCGCGCCGCGTCCAGGAGCAGCCCGGCGGGGCCAGTGGGGAGCGGTCGGAGTTCAAAGGAGATGTACCCGGCAGCCCCGCTGGTACGGTCGTAGCGAGGCAGGAGCAGATCGGCGATCGAGCGCACGCGGGCGACGACCAGACGCTCGAGGATCTCCGCCGCCGGGCGGCCGGCTTGCGCCAGCGGGCGCACATCCCGCACGCAGGAGGGCGACAATCCGGCCGGGTGATCCCGATCGAAAGCCAGCGAGGCGATGCCGGCCAGGCGGCCCTCGGCGATCCAGGAGGCCAGCTGGCCGGACTCCAGCATGCTGCAATCTGCCCGGCGCAGCCAGACGCCTGTGGGGGCCGGCGCAGCGCTGCTCACAGGGCCGCCTCTATCCGGACTTCTCCAGCGCGTTGATCTTGGCGAGCCGGCGGACGTGGCGTTCCTCGCCGCTGAAGCGGGCCTGCAAGAACGCACGCACGATCTCCATCGACAGATCCGAACCGACGATGCGTCCGCCGAGGGCGAGGACGTTGGCGTCGTCGTGCTCGACACTCTGGTGTGCGGAATAGGTATCGTGGCACACGCCGGCGCGCACGCCGCGCAGCTTGTTGGCGGCGATCGCCGCGCCGACACCCGAGCCGCATAGGATCACACCGCGCTCGACTTCTCCGCGTTGAATCGCCCGTCCGACCATCTCGGCGTAGTCCGGGTAGTCGACCGGGTCGGTCGAATGCGTGCCCAAATCGATGACCTCGTGCCCGCTCTCGCGGATTGCGCACAGCACGGGTTCGCGCAGCGGGTACCCGGCGTGATCGCAGGCAAAAGCAACCTTCATCGGCTCCGGCCTTTCCGCGCCGCCGGCTTTGGGCGCGCCGGGGCGACCTTGCGCTTCGCCGCACGCGGCCGTCCGGCCGGTGTGCCGACGAGCTTGCGCGCCTGGCGGACGACCGCCTCGGCCGTCAATCCAAAGCGCGTGTACAGCTCCTTGTAGGGCGCTGAGGCTCCGAAGTGGTCGATCCCCATGACGACGCCGCGCTCGCCGACCCAGCGCTCCCAACCCTGCGGTCCGCCGGCCTCGATGGAGATCCGGGCGGTCACCTCGGGCGGCAGGACGGCGCGCCGGTAAGCAGCCGGCTGCGCCGCGAACAGTTCCCACGACGGGAACGACACCACGCGCACCCCGACGCCCTTGGCGGCCAACTGATGCCCCGCCTCCAGAGCGATCTCGACCTCCGATCCGGAGGCCATCAAGATGACCTGGGGCTTGCGCTTGCCAAGGTCCGCCAGGACATACGCGCCTTTCCGCAGATTGCGTGCTGAGGCGTAGATCTTGCGGTCGAGGGTGGGCACGTTCTGGCGCGTCAATGCCAGCGCGGTCGGCGAGGTCGGCCGCTGCAATGCCACCAGCCAGGCCTCGCGCGTCTCATTGGCGTCCGCCGGGCGGATGACCGTCAGATTGGGGATGACCCTCAACGCCGCCAGGTGTTCGATCGGCTGATGGGTCGGTCCGTCCTCTCCCAGGCCGATCGAATCGTGCGTGAAGACGTAGATGACGCGCAGGCCCATCATCGCTGCCAGACGGATCGACGGCCGCATGTAGTCGGCGAAGACCAGGAACGTCCCTCCGTAGGGGATGAGGGCGCCGGAGAGTGCCATACCGCTCAGGGCGGCGGCCATGGCGTGCTCGCGCACGCCGAAGTGGATATTGCGGCCGGCGCGGTCGTCGGCAGTGAACTTGGCGATGTCCTTGATGGCGGTCTGGTTGGACCCGGTCAGGTCCGCCGAGCCGCCCATCAGCTCGGGCAGCAACGGGGCGAGAGCGTTCAGCACTTTGCCCGAGCTGGCGCGCGTGGCCAGGCCCTTGGCGTCGGCCGGGAACTGCGGCACGCCAGCTTCCAAGCCGGCGGGCAGCTTGCCCGCCAGCACGCGCGCCAGCTGCGTCGCCAGCTCGGCATGCTCGCCGCGGTACCGTCGGAGCAACTCATCCCATTCCCGCCGCAGTTTCCCACCGGCCTGGGCCGCCTTCGCGAACGCCTGGCGGGCCTCGTCGGGCACATAGAAGCGCGGCTCGATCGGCCAGCCGAGATTCACCTTGGCGCCGTTCAGTTCCTCGTCGCCGGCCGGCTCGCCATGGGCCGAGGACTTGTCCTGTTTGGTGGGAAGGCCGAACCCGATGTGGGTCCGGCAGACGATCAGCGACGGACGAGGGTCGGCCTTGGCCGCCTTGAGCGCCTGATCGACGGCCGCCACATCGTTGCCGTCCGGGACTGACAGCACCTGCCAGCCGTAGGCTTCGAAGCGCCGGGCGCGATCCTCGGTGAAGGCCAGGTCGGTGCTGCCGTCGATCGTGATGCGGTTGTCGTCGTACAGGTAGATCAGGCGCCCCAGGCGCAAGTGCCCGGCCAGAGAAGCCGCTTCTGAAGCGACTCCCTCCATCAGGTCGCCGTCCGAGACGATGCCGTAGATGAAGTAATCGAACAGGTCCAGGCCGGGTCGGTTGTAGGTCGCGGCGAGGTGCTCGGCCGCGATCGCCATCCCGACGCCGGTTGCGAATCCCTGGCCCAGAGGGCCGGTGGTCGTCTCTACTCCGGGTGTGTGCCCATACTCGGGATGGCCGGGAGTCTGGCTGCCCCACTGGCGGAAGCGCTTGATCTCTTCCAGCGAGAGCTTGAAACCGGCCAGGTGCAGGAGGGAGTAGAGCAGCATCGATCCGTGCCCGGCCGAGAGCACGAACCGGTCGCGGTTCGGCCAGCGGGGATCGCTCGGGTCGAAGCGAAGATGGCGCGTCCACAGCGTGTAGGCCAAGGCTGCCGTTCCCATCGGCAGACCGGGATGGCCTGATTTCGCCTGCTGGACGGCGTCGGCCGAGAGGAACCGGATCGTGTTGATGACGCGTTCGTCGGAAGCCTGATTAGGCATTGCGGGACCTCATGAGGGGATGAAAGTTCAGTGGGTCGACGCGTCCGGCGGCGGGCGCGATCCATGTGCACTGGCGTTCGTGAGTCTGGGACATGCTGGCCCGTGGGCGAGTCGGACAAGGCCGCTCGCGGCCTGCGCCGGCGATGAAGTCGCGGCGTGGGCGGTGAGGGGATGATAACACGAATCGATCGAGGGACGACGCGAACGACGAAGCGTATTGTCTAGGATTCAGATAGACCGGGGAACGTTTCGGCGATCCAGGCCTTCAGGCCGCGCAGGCAGTCTGCGCCGAGTTTGTGGCCGACGTCGCTCTCGCACAGCAAGACGTGCGCGCCGGCGGATCGCAAGCGGTCGGCGTCCGCTCGTGCCCGCGCCACCGGCACAAGCTCATCGGCAGTGCCGTGCCCCCAGAAGACCGGCAGCCGCGCCAGGCAGGTCACGTCACCGGATGGCAGGAACCCGGCCAAGGCGACCACGCCGGCCGGCCGCGAGCGCGGTTGACAGGCAGCGGCAAAGGCTAAAGCGGCGCCCTGGCTGAAACCCACCAGGATCAATCGCGAGCGGTCCAGGCCGCGCGCTTCAAGATCGTCCAGCAGGCCGGACAGGGCGGTCACGGCTTCTTCGAAATCCTCGATCGCCGGCCAGCCGCCCCCTTCCGTGCGGCGCCAGCTGTATCCACCCAGCTCCGCCGGGAACGGCCCGCGCGGCGCGACCATGAGACTGCCAGGGGGCAAGGCGCTTTCCAGGACCCACATCACCCGCTCATCGCCGGTCAGCCCGTGCAGAAGAACAACGGACAGGCGTATGCCCGGCCGTGCGGGCCGGAAACGATACGTCAAGCGGCCGCCTTCGCCGGCGACGTTCAGCGGCTCAGTCATCGCGCCCCCGGCGGGCTACCCACTCCAACACCGCCAACCAAAGCGCGATCAGCCCCACTGGGGCGAGGCCGGCGCCGATGCAGATGGCCGCTGCGCCGGCGGCCTCGCGGCCGAAGATGAACCAGATCAAGCCGCCCCCAACTGCAAACACCAATAGGAGCGCACCCACGATCAGGCGCGCCTGGGTGCTGCGCGCGTAGCTGCGCAGGTCGCGCCCGGACCGAGGTCTCACCTCCCGCCGCCGAAGGCACGTCGCAGCCCGCGCTCGAGCCGACGCCTCGGGCTGAAGAGCTCACGCAGCTGCGGGAGGGCAGCCAGGGTGGCTGCCTCGCCGAGCGCGGCCACTTCGGAAACCCTGACCCCCGCCAGGAGCCCGACGTGCGAGACCGATGGGCGGATGACCACCTCGGGCCGGTCGATCTGAAGGCGCAGCTCGGTCATCGCCCGCGCCGTGATCTCGACCGCTCGCAGCGCGATCGTCAGCACCTCCGCTGGGCGCAGCCGCGCCACCAGGCCGATGAGCGGCAACCCGAGCGACGCCGGTGAACGCGTCTCGGCCCAGTTCTCCGGCGCAGGTGAGAGGGCCACTGCGACGACCGGAGCCGGGTACAGGGCCCGCGCCGCCGCCACCGGCACCGGATCGATCACGCCGCCATCCAGCAGCCGATGCTCCCCGAGGACGTAGGGCGGGAAGACGCCGGGCAGGGCCGTGGTCGCCATCACCGCCGGAAGCACCTTGCCCTTCGTCAGCACCACCTCGGACCCGTCCGCCAGGTTGACGGCGGTCAACGCCAGCGGGATGGTCATGTCGGCGAACTCCCGATCGCCGAGGTGCTGGCGAAGGAAGGCCTCGATCTTGCGCACGCCGATCAGCCCGGGCCCTTCCGGCCGGGAGCGGATCAGCTCAGGCAGCGACCCGGCGGTCGAGTGCTTTTCGATCTCATCCGGGGAGAAGCCCGCCGCGTACACCGCCGCGATCACGCCGCCCATGCTGGTCCCGGAAATCGCCCGAATGCGGAAGCCTTCGCGCTCAAGAACCCGCAGCGCGCCAATGTGCGCGAAGCCGCGCGCGCCTCCGCCCCCCAGTGCGACGGTGATATCCATCTCTACCCCTTCCCTCCAGCGCCGTCCGAATCGAGCAAGCCCGCGATCAGGAGCCTGGCGTCCTCGAGAGGATCTTGCTCGTGCGGAAGCCGGTGATGCGCGTCGACACGCGCCGTCAGGCGGGCGGCGGCCCGCCGCAGATCCTCGGCCAGCCCCGCCGCACTCTCCAGGCGGCGCAGGCGATCATATGCGCTCGCTCCACGCGCTGGCTGCCCCCTGCCCGTCAGGTACGCCCCCGCCGCCAGGCCGGCGGCGCGGCGGGCACACACGCGCGCCCGACCCTCGTTGCCCGCAGTCCGGGCGCTTTCGGCGGCGCGCAGCTCCGCTTCGACTTGAATCAGCAGCTCGCGTGCGCGCATGAGGCTGATGCTACCACAGCCGGGCGATGGTAAGATGGCCAAAGGCATCGATGGAGGCAGCGAGGGAGGCGGGCATGCGCTTCAGGGGCAAGGTGGCGTTGGTAACCGGCTCCGGCCGCGGCATTGGCCGGGCGATCGCGCTGGAGCTGGCGCGCCAGGGGGCTGACCTGTTGGTGAACTTCTTCCGCAATCGACAGCCGGCGCAGGAGACCGCCGAGGCGATCCGTGCGATCGGGCGGCAGGCCGAGGTCGTCAGAGCCAACGTGGGCGAACTGGACGGGATCGAAGCGCTCTTCGACGGCCTCAAGCGGGCTTACGGCGGGCTGGACATCCTCGTCTCCAACGCCGCCTCGGGCTACAACCGTCCGGCCATGTTGCAGAAGCCGAAGGGCTGGGAATGGACGATGAACATCAATGCCCGCGCGCTGCTCTTCTGCGCACAGCAGGCCGCCCCCTTAATGCAGGCGCGCGGCGGCGGGGCCATCGTCAGCCTATCCAGCCCCGGGTCGTTCCGCGTGCTGCCGGACTACGTGGTCGTCGGCGCCAGCAAGGCCGCTCTCGAGGCCCTGACGCGCTACCTGGCCATCGAGCTGGCGCCGATGGGGATCGTGGTCAATGCCGTCTCGCCGGGGATCGTGGCTACCGACGCACTGCGCCACTTCGACGCCTCGCGCGACGGGACCGTCCTGGACATGGCGCTGCGCGCGACGCCGGCCGGTCGATTGGTGACGCCCGAAGACGTCGCCCAGGTTGTGGCATTCCTGTGCTCGCCGGAGGCGAGCATGATCCGCGGGCAGACGATCCTGGTTGACGGAGGCTATACCCTGCCGGCGGAGGGCGTGAGTCTCCTCGGTTGACGCGGATCGTCCAAGAAGCGACCTTCTTGGCCAGGCCATCTGCCTCTCAGCGCACTGACGTCCAGGGCGCTGAGGCGACTTGCGCGGCGGTGTCCGGCAGGTAGACTGCATCCTCGCCGGGGGAGAGCACCATGCTACAGGCAGTCCTCCTTAGTCTCGTCGCCGGCCTTTCCACCGGGATTGGCGGCGGCGTCGTTGCACTCCTGCGCCGACTGGACATGCGCACATATGACTGCCTGCTGGGGTTTGCGGCCGGCGTCATGACCGCGGTTGCGACTCTCGGCCTCATCAGTCAGGCCACCACTTCCGGGTCGATCCTCGTCGTTCTGATGGGTCTGGTGCTAGGAGCCCTTGCCCTGCACGCGCTGGACCGCTTTCTCCCGCACGAGCACGTTCTGCTCATCTCCACGGACCCTCAGGCGTACCGGCGCGGCCTGCTGCTTCTGGCAGCGATGACCCTGCACAACATCCCTGAAGGGCTGGCCGTCGGGACGAGCTACGTTGCTCAACCCCGCCTCGGTTTGCTGATCGCCTTGGCCATCGCGCTCCACAACATCCCGGAGGGCATCGCCGTAGCCGGCCCGTTGCGGGCCGCGGGCATGCCTCCTCTGCGCTACTTCGGCTGGGCGCTGGCCTCTGGTTTAACCGAGCCCATCGCGGCCTTCCTCGGGGCAGCATTGGTGACGATCTCGACTCCGCTTCTGCCGTTCTCTTTGGCCCTGGCCGCCGGAGCCATGTTGTACGTCGTCTCGGACGAGCTTATCCCTGAGAGCCACAGCCACGGTTTCGAGCACGAAGCCACGCTCGGGTTCATCCTGGGGTTCATGCTCCTGCTCGGGCTTCAGCAGTGGATGCCCTAGCGCGTCGCGGGCCGCTGATGCCCAGGGAGCTCATTCGCCTCGCTCCCTGACCGAGGCAGGACACCCCACCTGCCACATGTCATCCTGCCTGCGCTGGCGGGCTGGCCAGGGAGCGAAGCGAAGGATCTCTGGAGCCCAGGATGACATTCAAGACAGGATCTCAGACCGACACCTTCAGCGTCTCGCGCGAGATATGGTTGAGGAACTCGTGCCGGGTCACCTCGTTGGTCTTGAAGGCCCCTTCCAGCGCGCTGGTGACCATCAGCGCGTGCGCCTTCTTGACGCCGCGCATTGTGGCGCACAGGTGCCAGCCCTCGACGACCACCGCCACGCCCTGGGGGTGCAGCGCCGCCTGGAGGAATTCGGCGATCTGGCGCGTCATGCGCTCCTGAACCTGCAGCCGTCGCGCGAACAGATCGACGACGCGCGGGATCTTCGACAACCCGATGACCTTGCCCTTGGGCATGTAGGCGACGTGCGCCCGGCCGAGGAAGGGCAGCATGTGGTGCTCACACAGGCTGTAGAACTCGATGTCCTTGACGATCACCATCTCGTCATACTCGACGTCGAACAGCGCTTCATTGATCATGGCGTGCGGATCGACCCGATACCCCGCCAGCAACTCGTCATACATGCGCGCCACGCGAGCGGGTGTGTCCGCCAGCCCTTGACGCTGGACGTCCTCGCCGAACGCTTCCAAGAGCTGCTTGACCGCAGCTTCGACCTCGGGTTTGGCGACCCCCACGCCCTCCAGCAGTTCCGCCGCGGCTTCGATGTTGTGCATGGCCCACCTCCGGGATGCGTCGGACACCATCGTACCACGGCGGCGCAGCCGAGGGCGCGAGTACAATAGCGGCATGCCCGAAGGATTCGACTTGCGGGGTCACACGGCTCTCGTCACCGGCGGCGGCCGCCGGCTGGGCCGCGCGTTCGTACAGGCCCTGGCGGCACAAGGCGCCGACGTCGCCGTCCACTACGGCGCATCGGCTGCCGGGGCGCAGGCGGCGGGCGCCGCCGTCCAGGCCCGCGGCCGGCGCGCCGCCCTGCTGCAAGCCGACCTGGCCGATCCGGCTCAGGCGGCCGGACTGCTCGACCGGGCGGTTGAGGCGCTCGGACCGATCGATCTGCTGGTCAACAACGCCGCCATCTTCGAGCCGCTCGTGATGGCGGCGACGACACTCGCAGCCTGGGAGCGGCACCTGGCGATTAACCTGACTGCGCCCTTCCTGCTCACGCAAGCTTTCGCCCGGGTCCGCGCCGGCAGCCCCGGCGCTGTCGTTAACCTGCTCGACTGGCGAGCGCTGCGCCCCGGCGCCGATCACTTCCCCTACACCGTCGCCAAAGCCGGATTGGCCGCCATGACCCGCAGCCTGGCACTTGCGCTGGCCCCGTCGATTCGCGTCAACGGCCTGGCGCTGGGGGCGATCCTTCCGCCGCCGGAGGCGACCGATCCACAGGCGCCGCCTCCGCCCGGAGCGCCGATCGCGAGATGGGCGACGCTCGAGGAGACCACCCACGCCCTGTTGTTCTTGCTCGCCGGGCCGGATTTCATGACCGGCGTGATCCTGCACCTGGACGGCGGCCGGCATCTCGCTTGAGGACACCTCCCATGCCTGAGGATCGGATCGAGATCCAAGACCTGCTCCTGCGCGGCGTTATCGGCATCAACGACTGGGAGCGCGACAAGCCGCAGGACATCCTGGTGAACATCACCCTATTCGCCGATCTGCGCCCCGCCGGCAGCAGCGATGCCATCGGCGATACGGTCAACTACCGTACGCTGACCAAGCAGATCATCGCCCATGTGGAGTCCGCCGGGCGTTACACGGTCGAGGCGCTGGCCGCCGACGTGGCCCAGCTGTGTGTTCAAACACCGGGGGTCGTCCGCGCCCGTGTGAGAGTCGAGAAACCCGGTGCCCTGCGATTCGCGCGTTCGGTCGGCGTCGAGATCGAACGCACGGCTGCCGACTTTGACTGAGCCGGCCTTCATCGCCCTGGGATCGAACCTGGAGCCTGAGACACATCTGCCGCTTGCCGTCCGCCGCCTGACGCAACTCGGCCCGATCCGCGCCATATCGATGGTCTATCAGAATCCGGCGATCG
>Ga0105095_10001243_pt1 | contig 13258 bp, 9 predicted proteins | sample PPLLak2March2015_2_FD_79180 | JGI IMG/M metagenome (GOLD analysis project Ga0105095, IMG submission 79180) | Freshwater sediment microbial communities from Prairie Pothole Lake near Jamestown, North Dakota, USA - PPLs Lake P8 Core (3) Depth... | ecosystem: Environmental > Aquatic > Freshwater >... | reverse complement strand
CCCTTCTCTGCTGTCGCAAAGAAGGGGGTGACTATTGAATTACGTTACAAAACCCTCCCCCTCTTTGCGTGAGCAGAGAGGGGGACGCAAGGGGGTGAGTACGTGTGATCCAGAAGCAGAGAGGGGGCTGCAAAAGGGGGTGAGTACGTGTGATATGCAATATGATGGGGATTGACAGATGAAATAAAATCACTATTTTCGAAAAGAAATATTCAATTGTGCAGGCCAGACCAAAATACATCAATGCAGGTGGAAAACTGCTCGATCTCAGTGTACCGAAAGTGATGGGAATCCTGAATATAACGCCCGACTCATTTTATAAGGGGAGCAGGGTGACTGAAGACAAAGATATTATTACGGCTGCGATCAGGATGGCCAGTGAAGGAGCAGATATACTTGATGTCGGGGGGTATTCTTCACGGCCGAATGCTGCAGACGTTCAGGCCGATGAGGAGAAAAGAAGGGTTTTATATGCAATAAAGTTAATAAGAGCAGAACTGCCTCAGATAATTATCTCAATTGACACTTTCAGGTCGGAAATTGCACGGGAGGCAGTCAGCGAATACGGCGCGAACATAATAAATGATATCTACGGAGGGGAAGGAGATAAAGAAATGTTCCGTGTTGTAAGTGAACTTAATGTTCCGTATATCATGATGCATATGCAGGGAGATCCGCGAACAATGCAGGATAATCCTGAATATGACGATGTGGTTGCCGACATTTTAAAATGGTTCAGCCGGCGGATCAGTAAATTGCAGGCTGCCGGTGTAAAAGATTTGATCATTGATCCGGGAATCGGTTTTGGTAAAACAATAAAGCATAACTTTGAACTGCTGAACCGGCTTGGTGATTTTGAGGTAGCCGGACTGCCGGTTCTTATAGGGGTTTCAAGGAAATCATTGATCTGGAAAACATTGTCGGTCACACCCGATGAAGCTCTGAACGGAACAGCGGTGCTGAATACAGTTGCACTGCTTAATGGTGCGGATATACTCAGGGTGCATGATGTTAAAGAGGCGGTGCAGGCTGTACGGTTAATTGAAATTGTAAAAAACAACGGGAATTTTTCTGCTTAATATAAATAAGATCAATAGAATAAATGTTAGTTCCGGTCACAGTTCTCGATATGCTTGATATTTTCCTTGTTGCCCTGATAATGTTCCAGTTTTACAGGATAATCAGGGGTACTTCCGTATTTAGTATTTTTATTGGTGTATTTCTGATCTATTTATTCTGGCTTCTGGTCAAAGCACTGAATATGAACCTTATAAGTTCTTTGCTGGGCCAGGTTATCGGGGTTGGTGTGATCGCACTTATTGTAGTATTTCAGCAGGAGGTCAGACGGTTCCTGCTGGTTGTCGGTAACAGGTATCTGAAGAACACAAGGATCTCAATTTCAAGGTTCTTTTCTTCACAGAGGGATGAACCGGGCGGTCCGACCATTGTGGAGGAGATTGTAAAAGCTGCTGAATCAATGGCTGCAAAAAAGATCGGGGCACTGATTGTTATTGGCAGACAGAGTCAGCTTGGCTTGTACGCCGACAGGGGAGAGACAATCAATGCAAAGATAAGTGCCGAGCTTCTGGAAACAATATTTTTTAAGAATACCCCCCTGCATGATGGCGCTGTCCTTATTGAAGACCGTCAGATAGTGGCAGCGCGTTGTCCATTGCCTGTAACGGATCAATTTGCGTTATCGTCGCATTTCGGAATGAGGCACAGAGCTGCAATCGGGATATCAGAACATACTGATGCCCTGGTGGTTGTTGTTTCGGAAGAGCGAGGACGGATCTCTGTGGCAGATGCCGGTGATATCCGCGAAAACCTGAAGCCTGATGAACTGAGGAATGTTCTGCTGATGGAAAAGGTCTGGTAGCCTGTGATTATTTAATCACAAACATCATCAGCGACTCCGCATCCTTGATATAAATCGCATTCCCGGCGATAACAGGGAATGAATAAACCGGGGTTTCAGAAACCTTGTATTTTGCAACTTCGGTATATGCTTTGGGATCGGGTTTAAATACAATAAGATTTCCCGTCTGTGGGAACCCGATTAGCACTGATCCGCAGTCACTTATGGTAGCGAAATCACTATGGGTAACACCATCTATCCACCCTGTTTGTCCGTTGGAAGCATTAAGGCAGTAGATCCTTCTCTGGTCGGAGAATCCGTAAAGGAATCCTTTAACGAGTACCGGAGTATTCCATTTAGCTCCGATTTCAGCGCTGCTCCACAGTTCTTTCGTAATGAACTGATCGCCCTGCTTTAAAACTTCAATCGCTTTGGTTCCGGAACCCTGACCGGTGTAGTAAATCCTGTTCCCATCAATATATGGACTTACGCAGTTATAGAATCTTTGTAAAGGAGGTGCCGCGATTTCCCACAAAACCTTGCCGTCGGCAAAATTCAACGCCATCAGGTTTTTTTCAGTCTGGACGATAATATGTTTTTGCCCGCTTAAGGTCATTAGAGATGGTGAAGCATATGCCGGTCCGTCACCGCTCCATTTCCATTTTTCGTTGCCTGTTGTCAGATCCAGGGCAAGAATTTCACCCTTGTCTTTAGTACCAACATGAGCCAGGCAAACATTCTCAACAATAAGAGGTGACATACCTGTAAAGAATTGTGGTATGGCATGAGCCGGATTTTCTTTTCTCCAGACTACCTTCCCGCTTGAAGCATCAAGGCATGATAGCATCCCTGAAGTTCCAAAGGTAACAACTTTCCCGTTGGCCACGGCGGGAGTGCTTCTTGGCCCCGGATGAGAGGCTGAGGGACCGGTTACAGCCTGCTCGGCATAGCTGTTTTTCCAAAGTTCCTTGCCTGTGGCTGCATCAAGGCACAGCACCACTTCATCACCACCCTGACGGGTATGGAGGTAGAGCTTCTTGCCAACAAGGACAGGTGTTGCATCACCTGTTCCGACAGTAACTTTCCACTGCTGTGTCAGTTCGGAAGGCCAGGTAGATGGCGCTTTAAAGCCGGTTACCTTGCCGTCGCGTGCGATTCCCCTGAACTGAGGCCAATCCTGGGAGAAGAGGTCAGACGTGACGCACAGCATTATAATCAACGAAATTGAAATAATAAAATTCTTTTTCATCTTATTGGTTTTTAAGAATATAGGAAATATTTATAGTTTTTGCAGGATTGAAAAAACTTTTTCTTCTTCAGTGCCGGTAACAATAGAAAGAGGATTATCAACTCCCTGATGATATAGTGAATGGATTTATTTATCTGCATAATTTTTAAAAATGATCCTTCGATAGTTAACAAATTTACGAAAAGTTTGAATCAGTAAAGCTGTTTTTATTAAGTTTGATAGTCCCGGCACAATGACATTTAAATGTACAACGCTACCATCTCCGTAAACAACAGGATCCTGATAACCGGCGGGACCTCGGGTCTTGGTTTTGAGCTGGTCAGGCAGTTCCTTGACAGGGGATTTTTTGTTGTTGCCACCGGCAGGCAGTCAGTTGAACTGCCCGGGTTTGAGGACAGGTTCAGATTATATAAGAATGATTTCTGCAATCTCAGCGAAACTGCCGGGGTATTTAAGGAGATCTGCAATTCTTTTGATTTCGGTTATGTAATAAATAATGCGGGAATCCTCAGCCCTCAGGATTTTAAGGCCACTGCAGATGGATTTGAATATACTTTTCAGGTGAATTTCCTGGCGCATTTCCTTATAAATGAAATAATTATCAGAAATCATGATCCTGCCCGGCCACTTAAAATCGCAGCTATTACCTCTCCGGTCTACAGGATTGCCTCTTTTGATCTGAATTACATCAGGGAAAAGAAGGAATACAAACCTCTCAGAGCCTATTCGGACTCCAAGCTTTACCTTGCCCTCATGTGCCGTAATTATGCGGTCAGGTATCAAAACGGGAATACTTCATTCCTGGCCTTTGATCCCGGGATATTCGGTTCACGGATCTACAGGATGCAGCCGGGCTTCTTTCAATTCCTTTATGGAATTGGTGCCCTCTTTATGAGGAAGCCCGCATCGGTAGCAAGAGTGCTTGCTGAACTGATTACTGAATCGGGCACTGTCAGCGGTGAAGTCTATGATCTGAAAAAGAAAATAAGGAAATTTCCGGAAATTGAATCCTCTGTGAGTGAAGCTTTCTGGGAGAAAATGGATCAAATAACAGCGTTTTTCATCTGACAGGCTTGCACCAGCCTTACGCTTTTTGTAAATTGCTGCCTGAACACCCGGTTCAAATATTATTTTTTTACAGAAATTACAGATAAAAATGAAAAACTTATTAATTAAAATCATGGTACTTACTGGTTTCCTGAGTTTTATCGGCTGCAAAAGTTCTGATGATCCTTCAAAATGGAGCAGCAAACAGATTGACAAATGGTTTGAAAAAGGTGATTGGCTGAACGGCTGGCAGGTTAAGCCCGATGCCTCAATCAATCGCAGGGAATTTTCGGTTTCTTATTTCAAACAGAAAGACAGATGGGATAAGGCATTCATATTTCTTAAAGAGAATGACCTGGCCAAACTTGAGCTTAAACGTTACGACATTGACGGGAATAATTTATATGCTCCTGTAAGTGAGTATCTTACGAAAAATGAGGTAGATGCACGCTATGAGGCCCACAAAGCTTTTATCGATATTCAGTATGTGGTATCGGGCAGGGAACTTATTGGTATTGCTCCTCTTTCAGACACCAAAGATATTCTCGAGCAGTACGATCCTGCACGGGATATAATGTTCATGACGGTTAATGAGATCAAAAACGTACCTGCGACCCCTGACAATTTCTTTATATTTTTCCCTGGCGATGTACATCGTCCGGGACTGAAAGATGGTGAAAATTCACCCGTCAGGAAAATTGTGGTTAAGGTGAAAATTGATTGATAGAATCAAGGTTTCCGGGTACTGGGTACTGAGTAATGGGTACTACCAGTCACCTAGCACCCAGCACCCAGCACCCAGCACCCAGCACCCAGCACCCAGCACCCAGCACCCAGCACCTATTCTGAAAGATTAAAAACTACCTTACCTCCCTGAGTGATTTCTTTATGGGTGAGGTAATATCTTTTGAATTTCTTTCCGTTCAGGGATGCAGACCGGATGAAGATATTTTCATCGTTCCGGTTTAATGTTTTACTTGTAAAATGCTTTCCACCAGCTAGTTCTATACTGATCTCGTCAAAAGCCGGAGTGGTGATCACATACTGGCCAGAGCCCGGACAGACAGGATAAAATCCCATCATTGAAAATACAAGCCAGGCAGACATCTGACCGCAATCTTCGTTTCCGGATAATCCGCCGGGCCCGGTTCCGTACTCTTCTGAGTTAATTTCCAGGGTTCTTTGTTGTGTTCCTGCAGGATCACCGGCCATGGTAAACATGAATGGTGCCTGCTGGTCGGTTTCGTTGCCATGCCAGTAATATCCGCCATCAAAGAATTCATTAAGCTTTTTTAGAAATGATTCTCTGCCGCCCATAAGCTTTATGAGACCGGGGACATCATGAGGTACATACCAGGTGTACTGAAATGGTGTTCCTTCACAAATAAAGCTTGCCTTGACATTCGGGTCAAAAGGTTCGATCCAGGTTCCGTCAGCATATCGTCCCCTCACATAACCGGTGCCCGGATCATAGACATTCCGGTAATTCTTCGACCTGTTCATCAGGATCCTGTAATCTTTCTTTTTGCCAAGCACCTTTGCAGTCTGTGCCAATGCATAGTCATCGAAGGCATATTCCAGTGTCCGTGAAACCTGTTCCCTGCGGTGGAAAGCATCCCAGACACTGTCTTCGAGCGGAATATATCCATATTCAAGGTAGCTTTGCAGTGCTCTTCTTCCCTTGCCATCAACATATTGTTTAAGATCCGGAGATTCAAATGCATTCTGACGCATATAGGTATAAGAGGTTTCGATATCAAAATCATTAATTCCTTTTACATATGCATCAGAAATCATCGTATTAACATGGTCTCCGATCATGGCTGCACTGTAGCTGGCCCACATCGGAAAGATAGGCATCCAGCCTCCCTGTTCTGCCTTCAGTACAAGTGACTTCACCATTTCCAGTGTTTTGTCAGGCTCAAGAATGGTCATCAGAGGGTGCAATCCCCTGTAAGTGTCCCACATCGAGAAATCATCATAATAATCGAATCCTTCGGCTTTATGGATAAGGGTGTCCTCCGCAAATCCCTGGTAGCTGCCGTCACAATCGCTTGCTATACGGGGCAGAAGGTAACAGTGATAAAGGCCGGAATAGAACTTGATCCTGTCATCTTCCGATCCGCCTCTGACAGTTACTTTGCCGAGAGTCTTATTCCAGACTCTCTTCGACTCATTCATCACGTCTTCAAAATTCCAGTCAGGTATCTCCTTATCGAGATTATTCCTTGCAGATTCAAGACTTGTAAAGGATGTCCCTATACGGATCATTATATTTTTCTCATCTCCGAAACTAATTAAGATTCCCTGGCTGTTTATTTTATTCTGTATTATTTTAAATTGCCTGTTGAAGCGGAACACAAAACAACCACTGAAGCCTGCTGATTCGCCTCTTCCCTGGTAAATCCGGTGAACAGGATTATATCCTGCAATTTCATTCTTTTTTTCATCATACCAGATTTTGCCCTGCTTTTCATCACTGTTTGCCCGTATAAAAATGCAATTTCCATCAGTTCCAGGAAATGTGAAACGCATGATCCCCGATCTCACGGATCCGGTCAGTTCAGATAATATGCCGGAATCATTCAGGAGTACGCTGTAATAAAATGGTGATGAAGATTCGCTCGAATGGTTGTATGCAGAAACAGGTTCCTGAGTAACTTTGTCAGGTCGATCTGCAACGAAAGGCATGACGGTGAATGTCCCGTAGTCCTGGGTGCAGCTTCCGCTCATCCAGTGACTTCCCCTGAAACCTGTAATATTTTTGTCGTCAAAATAATATGGCGAAATACATTTCAGCTCCGTTGTACGTGTTTCGGGTGTCCATTGAGTCATTCCAAACGGCTGCCCGACAGCAGGAAAGGTCTGTCCTTTTTGTTCCGATCCGGCACTGTGGCGACGCGCACTTACTGTTGTCGCCGGAGCCGTACCTATCAGCGGATCAACATAGCTGACAGGATCCCGGATATATTCTATATCCATTTTATAATCCCATTTGTCAAAATAAAGGTTTCCCCCTTTCCATTCGACTTCTCCCCGCTGAAAATCGTACGGTTCACTCCGCAGATGTTGTTTTGCCGGATAAAGAGGTCCCGAAATCCCATTATTAACAATGAGTCTGTATGAATCTATACCTGAAAGGAAGAATTCCTTGATTACCTTATCTTCAGAATTTTGAAGATCATACGAAATATCTGCGGGCACCCATCCCGGGCCTTCGTAGTAAACCTCACTCCAGTCATGCAGGTTTTTGAAACCGGGAGGTACTTTCCATCCGCTTTGCCACCTTACCGGAATTCCTTTATACCTGAGCATCGACATAAACATGAATGTCTGCATTCCGCAATCTCCCCGTCTGTTATTATACACATAATCAGGAATATCCGGCATTGTTGAGTATTCAAGCGCCCCGGTCCAGGGAATGTTCCCCTTGAACCACAGGAATATTTTTTTAACAATAGAACGAGGATCATCACCGGGATTTGTAATACTGTCGGCAAGTCTTCTGATATTCTCACTGAAGTGTATTTGAGGAGGCTCTTCTGAAGTATACCTTTTATACAGTGATGATGTTTTATCATACGGCAGGATATTCAGGGTGTCCAGGTCAAAATATTGTGCGCTTGACTGATGCCTGTACGAAACACGGAAAAGTGCCGGCTTTCCTTTCGTCGATTTTTCTTCGATGTAGATAGATTTGTGGATTGCCGTATCCGGTGAAATAATGTAATCCTCATTTGAAACCTCAAGAAGCTTAAAATCCTGCTGGCGAGGGTGGTTATTCGCCGGCAAAGGGATCCAGCAACGAATTGTTTCACCTTCCGGCACAACATCAGGCGGAACACTTATAGTATAGGTTATCAGCATTTTAACCGGACTAACCGGATCGGTCCTCTTGTCTGATTCATTAACCACCTGCAGTGTGTGGCGGAGCCTGTCAATCATCTCCGGATCACTGCTGATCTCCAATAGCTGTCTCTCTTTTTCCTCATAAAAAAGCTTTAAGAGCTTCAAATTTGAAGCAGCCCGGTTGAAATATCTTTTCTCACCGTCAATTATCCGCCACTCAATCCAATTGTTCTTATTCCATATGTTCAGCATGCTGTCAGTTACTCTTCCGTTAAATTCTTCAACCTTTTTCAGGAACTGCTCTCCGGTAAGTGAGAAATCAAGACTTATCCTGTCTGCAACCTGAACAAGAGAATCAGTTTTTCTGATCAGATCACTATCCCCGGTACACCATTTTTTCAGGGAGTCAGCAGTTTTATTCGCAATTATGAAATTGCCGTTAGCAAATTCTGATTCGAAATAATTATAAAGCTTCCGGCAATCAGGTTTTGGCCTGCAATCCTGAAGGATGACTAAAAGTGTCAGGAAGACGGAAAATAAAAGGATCTTCATTTTATATGGATTTTCTCCTGTAAAGTAAAAATAATCTTCTTTTTATTGAAAATTAAGAAAGTGACAATTGTTTTTTAGCGTAATTGTCCATAAAATTGTCTTTAACAAACAAAGTAAAGATGAAAAAAAGAAATCTCTCACTTATCGGAGTGATACTGTTCGCAGCCATCACTTCTGCCATTGCTCAGAATCCGTTGAATGAAAAGATCGACAGGGGAGTTGTTGCCCTTACCATTGACGGTAACCACGCTTACGTGGGGTGGCGTCTTCTTGTTACAGATCCTCCTGATGTATCTTTCAATGTATACAGGAAACAGGTAGGTTCCGGTGAATTTCAGAAGGTTAACAGCGAACGTGTAATATCTGCTACCAATTACATTGATGAGACAGTTAAACCTGGTAACGCTTACCGTTACCGGATCAGGACGGTCATAAGTGGCAGGGAGTCAGAAACTCCGGGAGAAGCCACAATATTCATGCTGATAAACAACCAACCCTATTATTCAATAATGCTTAATACTGATGCAAGACTTAAACGTCTGGGTGTCGGAGATCTGAACGGTGACGGTGCTTATGATTTTGTAATACAGTCGCCCGATTTCAACGTCGATCCCTATCACATGCCGGGTTACTGGAAGAGAAGCCCTGAACCATATATTCTTGATGCATACACCTCGAAAGGTGAGTTCCTTTGGAGCTATAATATGGGCTGGTCAATTGAAACAGGAACATGGTATTCGCCATACATGGTGTATGATATTGACGGAGATGGCGTTGCCGAGGTTTATGCCAAAGGGGGGGAAGGTGATCCGCGTGAGCTTGACGGTCATGTTCTGGAGGGACCTGAATACCTGGTCAAGATTGATGGAATGACCGGTAAAATAATAAGGAAAACCGATTGGCTATCAAAGGAGGGATTCCTTGGTAACTACAATTACTGGTGCAGGAACTTCCTGACAGTGGCATACCTGAACGGAAAGACACCTTCACTGGTAATGCAGCGAGGAACCTATACGATAATCAAAACAATGGCGCTCAACAGGAATCTTGAAAAGGAGTGGTACTGGGAGAGCACCGGTGAATATGAAAAGTATAAGGGGCAGGGTCAGCATGGCATCATGCAGGGTGATGTGGATTTTGACGGTAAGGATGAACTTATAATCGGCACATTCGCACTCGATCACGATGGAAAGCCCATGTGGTACACAGGTTTGAAACATAATGATGCAGGTTATCTGGCTGACATTGATCCTGCACGACCGGGAATGGAGATATTCTATGGGATAGAATCAAGATCCCCGAAAAATGGTGTATGCCTCGTCGATGCCGCAACCGGTGAGATCATTTGGGGTTTCGATGGTAAAACAACACATGTTCACAGCCAGGGAATGGTCGGAGATATTGATCCGGATTATCCGGGGATGGAATGTTATGCCGGAGAAGCCAAAGGAGGTGACCAGTTCTTTCTGTACAATGCGGCCGGCAAACGACTGTCCGATAAAGATATGGGATCACTTACCCCGAGACCTGTCTGGTGGGATGCAGACGAACTGAAAGAAGTCAATATCAATGACCTGCTGATTAAATACAAGAGAGATACACTACTGAAAATCGAAGGAAAGGTGGTGATGGTTGCCGACATTGTCGGCGACTGGCGCGAAGAAATAATAACAAGTCTGCCCGGTGAATTGAGGATCTATTCAACCAATATTCCGGCCGATACCAGAAAGGTATGCCTCATGCAGAACCGTCAGTACCGTTTGGGACTGGCAAATTCAACGATGGGGTACTTCTATCCGCCACAGCTGGGTCTGGGGAAGCGATGAGCGATGAGCGTAGAGCGTAGAGATGCACTCTATATTAAACTCCGTGTAAACTCCGTGTAAACTCCGTGTACCTCCGTGGTAAAAAAAAATAATTGTAAAAGCAATATTTAGTTAAATACCGGATTGATATTCACGAAATGAAAAAATTATTTCTTCTTCTGACAATTTTATGCTGCTTAAATTCATTTGGGCAGTCGAAACTGTTGAAAATGAAATCTCCGGTAATATTTAAAGGTGATTCGGTAACAGCTTACCGCGATCCTGCGATTCTATATAATGATAAAACGTTTTTTCTTTTTTTCACCCTCATCGAAATTGAAAAGGACGGGAGAGTGTTTTGTTATACAGCTTCTTCCAAAAGCCGTGATCTGAAAAGATGGAGTAAGCCTGTTAAAATTACTCCCCGCGATCAGAAACTTAATTTTGGCAGCCCGGGAAATGTTATAAGATTTAAGGATGAATGGATCTTGTGTCTTCAGACCTATCCGCGTCCCGATCATTATAATTACCAGCCGGTCCGCTATGGTGATGCAACAGCAAGGATATTTATAATGAGAAGCAAAGACCTTGTTACATGGAGCGATCCTGAAATACTGAAAGTAAAAGGGAATGATGTTCCGGTTGAAGATATGGGGAGGATGATCGATGCATTCCTGCTTGAAGATAAGGATGAAAAGGGTAAGTATTGGTGCTTCTATAAGCAGAGAGGTGTAAGTATGTCGTATTCTTATGACCTGGTCAACTGGACATTCTTCGGATTTACCGAAGCGGGAGAGAATTCATGTGTGCTGACCGAAAATGATGAATATATACTTTTCCATTCACCATCAAATGGAATAGGGATCAAAAAATCAAAAGATCTTAAAAACTGGACAAACCGGGGAGACCTGATTACTCTGGGGCAATCACAGTGGAATTGGGCAAAAGGCAGGATATCGGCAGGAGCAGTTATAAACCTGAAGAATATGAAAGGGGTTGAGAAATATGTAATGTTCTTTCACGGGTCAGGACCGCTTACTGAGACGCAGGGTGATTTTGATAAAAATGCATCACTTGGGATTGCCTGGAGTGATGATCTGGTTACATGGAATTGGCCGGGGCAGTGAATTGGGAGGGGGAAAAGGGTTGAAGACAAAAAGCCACGCTTTGCGGGATAAACTCCGCGACGCACTTCCGCGGAGCGACAGGGTTGCTTACCCCCTTCCCGGCCTTCCCCCAGGGGGGAAGGTGTAAGTGACGATAATAGAATTGGGAGAGAGCATGGTTCTATTACTGAAGTCTATCATAAAACCATGATGAAAGCCTTTCCCCCTTTGGGGGAAACGGGAAAGGGGGTTGAAGAAAGTTGAAGAAGGTTGAAATTACCAGAATCCTTTCCTGGGAGGGGTAAGGGGTGGGTAAATCCGATGATTGAAGAGAGTTGAAGAAGTTGAAATATAATTAAATAAATGAAAATGAATAAGTTGATCAAATGTTCGGTAATTATTTGCGGATTGTTCACGATAACTCTGAATGGATGCAGGAATGGAGGCGATACTAAGACTATCGTTACGGTTAAAGGCGACAAATGGTTTCTCAATGGAAAAGTAATTAATGAAGGTTCCCTGGCAGAGGGGCTACTGATGAATGTCAGGATGATAAATTCCGTATTTGAGGAGACTGGTGATAAGATTCCCGAAGAATTCAGTGATTTTGATACGGATGAGAACACTGCCAGATTTATCTCGAAAATTCCGGAATATATGGCAAGTGGTGTTAATGGATTCACAATAGGTCTGCAGGGAGGCATGCCGGGATACGAAGGAGCAATAAACACTGCTTTTGAGAGTGATGGCATTTTGAGACCTGAATACATGCAGCGTGTTGAAAAGGTTATAAGGGCAGTTGATGAAAATTCGGGAATAGTTATCCTGTCATGTTTCTATCAGCGGCAGCATTCACACTCTTTAGCACTCTACAGCAGGGGTGACATTAAGAATGCTGTAAAAAACACAGTGGAATGGATTAAAAAGAACCGGTTCAGGAACGTGGTTCTTGAAGTTTCAAATGAATACAGACACGGTGGTTATCGCTTCTGGAATGAGGGAAAGTGGTTGATGACCGCCAAAGGTCAGGTTGAATTGATCTCATATGTAAAATCACTGAATCCTTCCCTGCTGGTCAGCACAAGCGGCATGGGTGACGGACGGTTGTTTGATTCCCTTTCGGTGGCAGTGGATTTTATTACAATTCACTTCAACACAACATCACTCGGGAACTACAAGTCCAGGATAAATGATTTAAGAAAAACAGGGAAACCTCTGATCTGTAATGAGGATGATAAAACCGGGACGGCAGGAGCGGGAGCACTTTTGCTGTCTGTTATAAACGGATGCGGATGGGGTTATATGAATAATGCCCATAACCAGTATATGCCTTTCCGGTTTGACGGTGTAAATGATGATACAATAGTGTATAATATGTTCAGGAAGGTCACCACACCCGGATATCAGGTTGACGTGGATTCATTTCTGGAGGAAAACGAACTTCTGGGAACTAAAAAAGTAAAAATTGTAATACAGGATGGAGAGATTTAATTGCCGGGAATTATTTGTATTTATGTTTTGTTCAGTCTTCCTGGTTGGTTGTAAGCAGGATAAAAATAATGCAAAAACTGAAATCTTCAGAGTTTACGAAATCACACTGACAGCTGATTCACCGGGGGATAATCCATATTTAAATGGTCCGGTTGTAACTGCTGATTTTACCGGCATTTCCGGTGAAGCAAGTGGTAAGAGCATTAAAATCAGTGGATTCTGGGATGGGGGAAATACCTGGAAACTGCGGTTCGCACCTGCGCACATTGGCGAATGGACGTATAAAACCACCTCTGATGAT
>Ga0105095_10001242_pt1 | contig 13259 bp, 12 predicted proteins | sample PPLLak2March2015_2_FD_79180 | JGI IMG/M metagenome (GOLD analysis project Ga0105095, IMG submission 79180) | Freshwater sediment microbial communities from Prairie Pothole Lake near Jamestown, North Dakota, USA - PPLs Lake P8 Core (3) Depth... | ecosystem: Environmental > Aquatic > Freshwater >... | reverse complement strand
TATCCTTCCACCTTGTTATCCCGCCTGTAAAAATATCCTGGATTTTATCATATGTCATCAGAGTATCGTTATTTTCCTTATTTATTATTAATGCCAGGGCATCATATGCAAAAGTAACTGTGCGGACAATAACATTCTTTTCAAGCAAATACGTTTCCTGATCCTCAGTGAGTTTATTATTAGCAATCACAACCTTCACTGAATCATTGATAAAATCCGCAATTACATCCCATTCAGGTTTATAATCGGCAGCTATTTTTGAATATGGATAAAAAGTGGTAAAAGTGTAGATTTCAGCATCAGTAAGCATTTTATACGATTCATCCACACTGATCCTGATATCACCCCTTGTAGGTGTTTCATTTAATGGTTTGTTTTTATTTGTGCAGGAGACCATGTAAAATACCGCCCCGGCCAGGATAAGTAAACTGAAGGATAATATTTTAAAGTTTTGTCTCATTGATTTGAATTATTACTGGAGAAAAAAAGTTCCTTCACTTTTTCATATGTTCTGAATGCTCTGGCCAGGCCTAATAATCCCAGCGCAGAACCAAAAATAATCCTGATGATTTTATCAATATAATCAAAATAATGGAAGAAGATAATAAATAATCCCAGTCCGATGTAGAAGAAAATCATTACTCCTCCAAAAATTATCATAACCCGCTCGTATAAACCTTTTCCATTCATACCAATTTCAACAGTCCGTAAAATTATAAAAATAAATTATATAACCAATTAATTATAATACAACGATTGTGCCAATTCCATTGGTATTAGGTGAAAATAAAATATCCCCTTTGCAAAGCGGGATAGTTTTTCATATATTCGCCCATGCCCTACTGTTAAAAGCACTTCCATGAAACGCAATTATTATCTTGTTTTTCTGGTTTTCCTGACCTTTTTTGTTATCTCAATAATCACAAACATTCTTGGTGCCATTAATCCACCGGTTGCAGAAAGTTATAAGCTGAATGATTTTATGAGAGGTTTCCTGCCCATGGCTCTTTTCCTGGCATATGGAGTTATGTCCATCCCCGGAGGTATGCTTGTGGAAGCATACAGGGAGAAAAAAACAATGACAGGCTCATTTCTGCTTGTGCTTGCAGGTGTAATAATGTTCCTCCTGATACCAAGATTCAGTGTTTTCCTGGGGACACTATTTATAATAGGTGCAGGTTTTGCGATACTCCAGGTAGTAATTAATCCTTTATTAAGGGTCAGCGGAGGTGAAGAAAATTTTGCTTTTTTTTCAGCAATGGCACAGCTGGTTTTTGGAGGTGCTTCCTATATCGGTCCCCATATTTATAAATATTTTGTGCTGAACCTGAATTCATCATCCGGTGATTCAGATTTTATTATCAGGGGTTTGTCCAGGCTTATTCCATCGGATATGTCATGGACATCCATGTATTGGTTTTTCGCACTTATCACCCTGCTTATGATACTACTACTTTTTGTATCAAGGTTTCCAAAAGTAGAAAGGACTGGTGAAGAAAAAATTGGGGCCTGGTCTGTAATTCTTCAGCTGTTTAAAAAACGCGTGGTGATTATGTTTTTTATCGGGATGTTCTGTTACGTAGGTACTGAACAGGGCGTCAGTTACTGGATATCAACATTTCTTGAAAGATACCATGGGCTGGATCCCAATACTGTAGGTGCTAATGCAGTTGCCTGGTTCTGGGGAATGATGATGATTGGTTGTGCTGTAGGCCTTATCCTTCTCAAATTAATTGACAGCAGGAAGATCCTTTTAGTTAGTGTTTCACTATCTGTAATCTGTTTGATGGTTGCACTTTTCGGGCCAGGGAATATTTCAAGGATTGCTTTCCCTGCCATTGGATTCCTCATCTCAGTCTTATACCCTATTATAGTTTCACTTGCACTGAACTCTCTGGAAGAACATCATGGCTCATTCGCCGGCATACTTTGTACCGGAATTGTAGGAGGCGCTATTGTACCATGGATCATCGGAGGACTGAGCGAGCTCTTTGAACTCAGATTTGCCATGCTTTTTCTGCTGTTAACTTTCGGGTATATTTTCAGCGTGGGGATATGGGCCAGGCCGATTATTTTAAATAAAACTATCAGATTGGGAAAGAAGAAAAAATAAAAAACATTAATCCGTTCCCTTTACCATTTCTTCCAGATCGCCATCTTTGCCTATTACCAGCAAAGAATTATCTTTTGTTAATTTGGCCTTTTCAAAACCGACATAATCTATTTTCTGGGTTTCATTACCATTCTTGTCTTTTATTGCAATTTTCAATCCAATGACATTCACATTATATTTTGACCTGATCTCCATATCCAAAATGGATTTTCCGACAAATCTTTCATGAACCGGAACTTCGATAAGAAAAACATCAGGTGAGAATTCTTCAATGAATTTGATATTCCTGTTTAGCAATCTCAGGGCAAACCTTCTGCCTTCCTGCTTCTCAGGAAAAAGTATCTCTGTGATATCCATTTTTTCAAGGATTTTAAGCTGAATATCTTTCGTAACCCTTGAATAAATTGTCTTGACCCCAATTTCCTTAAGTATAGCAACGGTTAATATGTTTGATTCGAAGGCATCACCCATCGAAACAATTACAATATCATCCGGCTTAATAAACCTTGCCAGGGCGGCGGGATCAAGATTATCAATCTGAACGGCATGTTTAAAACCATCTGACTTCATCTGATTTACAACATTGGGATCCCGGTCCATGATAATAACATCGGCATTATGTTCATGCAGGGTCCGGGCAATCTCTTTACCGTACAAACCCAGTCCGATTAAAATAAACTTTTGATTTTCGTACATTTTCATTAAACCATTAAATTAATTTCAGGGAAATGATAGCTGTCACTATCCTGTTCCTCGCTCATTGCTGTTGCAATTGTAAACAGTCCGACTCGTCCAGCAAACATAACGAAAATTAAAACCAATTTACTTAATCCCGATAATTCTGGCGTGATACCCCTCGACAGGCCGGTAGTGCTAAAAGCTGAAAAAATTTCAAAAAAAATGTCAAAAAAAGGAAAACTCTCTGTTGAAGATAATATAAACAATGCTAAAAAAATCAGGATAATTGAAACGATGAATACAATAAAAGCTCTTCTCACTGTGATCATTGGAATCGTATTCCACCCAATTTCAACCCTGTTTTTTCCCTTGGCAAATGCCCTGAAACTGGAAAGCAAGATCACTCCTGTTGTTATTTTAATACCCCCCGCAGTAGAGTTGGGAGCCCCGCCTATATACATCAGTATAATTACGACCAAAGCAGCAGGAATAGCAATATTTCCTATTTCAGCAATAGAGAAACCTGCTGTTCTTGACGCAATACTCAGGAAAAATGCATTTAGTACCTGTTTGCCGAATGGCAGATCCCTCCATTGGCGAAACTGAATCATCCAAATTAACAACGCACCGGTAACAATCAAAATCAAAGTTGAAATCAGGATTATTTTGCTCTGTGGTGTCAGTCCATCCGATTTGATTATTTTAAGCTTTCCTATTCCCAGGATATCAGTATAAGTATAAAAACCAAGACCCCCGCATATGATGATAATCATGAGAACAATCAGTGATATGTTGCTAAAATTATAACCGTCCGTTTGAAGTCCTTGCGGGAAGATGCTGAATCCTGCATTGCAATAAGCGCTGACGGAATGAAATATGGCGCTGAAGATCCTGTTAAACTCCGACAGGCCAAGATTTCCCCATGTAAGATACAATCCAATAACTCCTGCCAGCTCAACAATAAAAGTAAACATGACAATTGCTTTGATTATGGTTGTAAGCGAACTGAAACTTTCACTTGTAATAATTTCCCTAACCATGATCTGATTCCGGAGCCTGATACCCTGATGAATAAATAAGGCAAAAAAGGATGTCAGGGTAATAATTCCAAGACCTCCAATCTGGATAAGCAGCAGGATAATAAGCTGTCCCTTAAAAGTAAAGGCTTCTGATACATTTAAAGTTGATAAACCTGTAACACATACTGCAGAAGTCGAAGTGAAAAAAGCATCAATCCATGAAATCGGGGAATATGTGGCCTTTGGTAATTTTAATAGCAAACCTCCAAGAAAGATGACAAAAGTAAAGGATAATATCATTATCCTGGCAGGGCTCATGGAAAAGAAGAACCATTTCTCCATGTTACTGGTAATGGCTATTATTGCATTGATGATTACGTAAATCTGGATAATGACAAAATACAGTTTGATGGAGCCAAAAGATGTTGTTGCTTTCAGAAAATAATGGGCGGATTCTGGTGAAATAATATCTTCCATTATAATGGAGATTACGAACAACAGCAATAACAGAAACTTAAACCAGGATTTCTTTACAAATTGCCATCTGTTTTCGCTTAATATTAAACTTGTCAGGAGGGTTATTACAAATATGCATGCGATCACTTCATCCTGAATAAATAAATAGGTCATCCATTTATCCGGCATATAAAATCCATACTTCAGTATCAGGGAAATAATCGCGACTGCCGCGACAATGGTGGCCATTATACCGATGTAGTGCAGGATTTGTCTTTTTATTGCGATCTTCATACGGCTGACCGGTAAGTTTTATGATTCCTTGACTGCTTTTATATTTTAAGCACTACTCGTGCATCATCAGATAACGCACGATAGATAGTAACAAGGTCATCTTTAGGTATATAAACTCTTATCTCAGGCCTGTAATCAGGAATTTTGAATGTCACAGCTCCCCGGATAGTTTCTCCTGCCTGCATGAAGCGCCGGCCTGATTTGAAAACGAATCTGTATAACAGGGCCCATATTGATCCGGTGTTTTCCTGGTAAAGACTCAGTCGGATATTATGGTCCAATGTCATTGCCACATAGGCCGGGCCTGTTTTAAGCGAATCGGGTACAGTTGCCTGTCTCGCCGCTTCAATAGTATCTTTGGGAGCCTTTTTAACTACAATCGGCTCCTTCACAAATGTACCTGAATTACGCACTGTTGTAAGAGGTTTAGAAAAAAGGCCAATAAATGCTTTGTTGCCCACGGACCTGAATGTCCTGCTAATCCTGTATCGGGTTATTTCAGTGCTGTGCAGGTTGATACCGTCTATTTCGATATTAATAATACTGTCATGCAGATTAACGACAAGTCCTATTGATCCGGTTTTAGCCATTGCCAGTCTTGACTCCAGGAATATTTTTTCTTTATAAAGGTTAAAAAGATCGCGATTTTCAGGATCAGGATAAGTTTTGTCAAGCAGGTCAGGTGTAATGGTATCATTAAACGCACTGTTTATCTGCTTTATTTTTTTAACAGGGGCTGCAAAGCTTGCAAAAAGATACAGTATTGTAAAAATTACTAATACTCCTATGAGGATGCGGCAGGCAATTTTTCCAGAAGATCCGGACTTTTCCGAAATATTGTTATTTCCGTTCATTTGATTTACTCTGCAGGATTAATAAATATATACCCTGGAGCCGACACCAAGATTGTGATAAACCGCTTCCAGATCCTCATCATTCAGCCTGATACAGCCGTGTGTAACAGGCAAGCCTAAAAATCTCTGATATAGTGTACCATGGATCAGATATCCGTGGCCAAGGCTTAATGCATAATCGCCCAGAACACCCCGTTCATATCTTGTATGATGGTTTGGCGGGGGGACAGGCTTTCCTTCTTCAACAAATGCCCAATCGGGCTTCTTCCATACCGGGGATGTAGTCTTTCCCTGAATCCTGAACTGGCCCTTCGGTGTTTTAAATATCCATTTCTGTTCTTCTCCGGATTCAAGTAATATATAGCTTCCTGTCGAACAGTTTCCCTGTCTAAATACTTTTTGGTTCCTGAATAAATAGAATTCATTCGCGCTTGTATTGACCACAAGGTAAGTTGACCTGGAAGAAAGGCCGGCAAATTTTTTTTCGAGACTTTTAATGGAATTCTCAGTTTTTATGATCAGCCTTTCGGTTGTCTGATCTTCGGTTATCAGGGAATCAGAACTGTGATCGAAATTATTATTGCCAGTAGTGTATTCAGGAATCAAAGGGATAACATAGACACACAGTATGATAAATAAAATTACAAAAAAACTGGTTGTAATAAATTTATAATATCTTAATTTCCTCAACTTACTTATTGAGAACCACCCCGCCCATCGGGACATCCTGTGAGAATTATTTTGATTTTGGTTCTGCACTATTGTGAGATATTAGTTAAAACTTCCTTTGAGAATCTCATTGAGTGACTTTAATGAACCGACAATTGTCACCATAGTTCCCGGAGAGGAATATGCATAAACAATATCCATATCAGAATTCTTCAGTGCAATACAGCCATTAGTCCAGTCAATACCAACTCCTCCAAGCCCGTGGATTTCAATTAAACCTCCAATCCTGGTTGATTCATGTATTGTACCATTCTGTTTTTCCAGTTTGAAACTCTGAATGTCGTTTTCGTTGGGATAATTTAACAGCAGGGCTTTATAAAATCTGGTCTTTCTGCTGTCCATTTTTTCAGACACTGTGTAAAATCCTTCTGGTGTCGCCTTATCACCTTCCCATTTCTTATCGCCGATCCAGTTAGCTCCAAGATCAACCTGGAATGTATTCATAAGAAGGCCATTCTCATAAATATACAACTTCCGTGAGAACTTATCTACAATAATAACACTTGACTCTTTCTGAATTGAACTGTCGATTGTGTTCCATGCCCATTGCTGCCATTCAGAATGACTTTCAAAATAGTCTGCAAGATAAGCAATGGTTTTGCGATATGAATTATAAATAGCTATTCCGGCATCAACAATTTTTTTTTCGCACAAAATATTTTGCCCATCAGCAAGATAACGTTCTGCTTCTGAATAGTATAAATTGCTCTTGCTGTATTCCACTTTTGCTGACTGGGGAAGAGGGAACCTGTGATAGACAGAATTAAACTCATCTATTTCCTTCACAAGGTTGTCCAGCTTTTCTCTCAGTTTAATTTTTTGTCCGGAATTTTGAGCAATGGTGCGGTCCCTTGCTTTATCAGCAAATTCAGCAGACTGTAATGCATATTTCCTGATCCGTTTATAATCCCTTTTGAAAAATATCTTTTCGTTTTCATTCTGCCAGCAAAGCATGGCGGAATCATAGTAATTTTCAGATTCCTTCAGCAGGTCAAATGAATGCTGGTCGGCTCCGGAACTCCAGGCTTCGAATATAAGATCCCTTGCAGCTTGCATCTCATCTACAGGCGGTGTCACCTGTTTTTTGAACAGAAATGCAACTGTAAAACTTATCAGGATAATAAATGAAAAGACAACAATCAGGATTTTAACAAATTTCCGGTCCTTCTTCATAGCAATATTTAAAACGTACGACCTCTGAACGACTATTGTTGTATATGATCAAAAAAACGCAAAGAAATCATTCTTTGCGTTTTTTCTAATAATCCTAAATTATCCGGGATTTGGCCATGCCAAGGTTATAATCGCTGGATAATTCTTATCTGGCTTTAGCTATTGCGTCCTGGAGTTCTTTCTTAATCTGGTTTAATTTCTCAAGGAGTTCGTTTACTTTTTTATTGGCACCATAAACATCACCACTTCCCAGAAGGGCATTAACATCACCCATCGATGATTCAACAGTAGCAATTTCACCTTGCATAGCATTCAGTGCAGCCAGGCCTTCTTTGCCTCTCGGAGCTTTCAGAAGCAGCGCTTTAACTTCCTTAACAAGAGCTGTCACTTGTTCCAGTTTTTTGGGAACATCAGTTTTTAATTCAGCTATGCGAGCTTCAGTTTTTGCAACCAGGTCATTAGCCATCGTAGTAACGGAGGCCAGTCTTAATTTTGCATCACCATACTTGGCGAATGATTTGGATTTCTGTAATTCAATACCCTCCATTATTGCATTCATTGAATCTTTTAAAGCTGCGAAATCTTCCGGAAGATATTTATCAGCGCCTGCTGTAACAGCAGATTCAATAGCTGCATTAGCGGCATCAATTTCAGTCTGAGGTACTTTGGCGCAACCCATAAACATGGCTGCAATCATAATAGCCGAGAGACCGACAAGAATTTTGTTTTTCATACTGGTAATTTTAATTAAATTGGTAAAAGATTATTGATTTTGAAATTATAGCTTTCAAAATTGCGCGGCAAAGGTAGTAATTTTTAACTAATTGTTTATTAGATAATAAGAATTATTGACGAAAATTTCAAATATTTGAATTTACTTAATGCTTATATTCAAAACTAAGTGTTCTATGAAACAGTTTCTGATCTTTTTCTGCATTTCATTTTGCTTACAGTTATTTACAGGTTGCTGGATATACCAGGAGCGGGAAATCACAAACATATTATCCCGGATCCAGAAAAATTACGCACCCGATAGCAGAATTGCACTGTTCAATGTAAAAGTCGGCCGCGATGGCCACCTGATAGTTGAAGGAGAGACCAGTATTGCCAAAGCTTTTTATGAAATTGATTCAATCCTGAAGAAAGATTTTCCAAAAGTTGATCTCAAAGTTGCTTTATTGCCTGACAGGTCACTGGATAGCTTAACACTGGGACTAATCACTGTATCGGTTGCCAATTTACGACCTTCACCCAGTCACAGTGCTGAACTAGTTACACAGGCAATACTTGGGACCCCTGTAAAGGTTCTCAAAAAAGAATATAACTGGTATTTGATCCAGACTCCTGATTCTTATCTGGGCTGGACCCCGGAAAGAAGTTTAGTCGTTATCACTCAAAAAGAACTAAACCGATATAATCGTTCTGAAAGGATAATTTTTACTGATCTGGCCGGGACTTGCTACGAGCTACCGGATGAGCATTCCCAGCCTGTATCCGATATTGTTGCGGGAAGTATTCTTGAGATAACTGGTTCAAAACCCGGGTTCCGGGAAGTTCAATTTCCGGATGGACGCTCAGGATATATAAATCAGGATCAATGCTTGCTTCTGACAGAATGGAGAAAATCATTGTCCCCCGGCCGGGAAGCTATTGTTAAGACAGCTATGAAATTTCTGGGGCTGCCATATCTCTGGGGCGGGACTTCCTCCAAGGGAGTGGACTGCAGCGGTTTTACAAAAACAGTCTATTTTTTAAACGGCATTATCTTACAGCGCGATGCATCCCAGCAGGTTTTGTACGGGGATCTGGTTGATAATCATGACAATTATGATAAACTTCAACCGGGAGACCTGTTATTTTTCGGCACTCATAAAACGGATTCCACCAGTGAGATGGTGACTCATGCGGGAATCTGCATCGGAAAAGGTGAAATAATTCATTCCTCAGGACTTGTAAGGATTAACAGCCTTATTCCCGGTAAAAAGAATTACAGCCTCCCACTTGATGAGTCTTTTATATGCGCGCGGAGAATCCTTACATCCTTAGGCCAACACGGAATTGAATCCGTATTTTCAAATGAATTATACAGTTCTTCTGATTAGATTACTAAAACCATATAAATTATCACTGATATTCCACCCCACATTATAAAACAATAAAGATGCCCCTTCTCAGAAGATCTTTCATCAGAAATTTTTCCCTGATCCTTTCAGGAAGTCTGCTGGTTCCTTATGCCTGCAAACCATTTTCAAATTCCCGGATGAAAAATAACAGGTCCGGCAGGCTTAATTTAACCTTTGAGCCGTATGAGCTCCGGTTGAAACATGCTTTTACACTTGCAACCTCATCACGCACTACAACACCTGTCATGATAACAAAACTTGAATATGACGGTTTCACAGGATATGGTGAAGCGTCAATGCCACCATATCTGGGTGAGAGCCATAATACTGCAAGTGACTTCCTTTCAAAGGTCGATTTATCAACATTTTCAGATCCTTTCCTTACTGAAGACATCCTTGATTATATTGACTCCCTTGCTCCAGGGAATTATGCTGCCAAAGCTTCTGTTGATATTGCCCTTCATGATCTGACCGGAAAAATTCTGAATGTTCCTTTATATAAACTATGGGGACTTGACCCAGGTAAGACTCCGGATACGTCCTTTACAATTGGCATAGATACACCTGAAGTCGTGAGACAGAAAGTTGAAGAGGCCTCCGGTTTTAAGATCCTAAAAGTAAAACTTGGCGGTTCTAATGATAAGGAAATGATCAATACTGTAAGGGAAATGACAGATGTTCCATTATGCGTGGATGTTAACCAGGGTTGGAAGGATAAGAAAGAAGCATTGGACATGATCTTCTGGCTTAAAGAAAAGGGAATTGTATTTGTGGAACAGCCATTTAATAAAGATGATCGTGATAATAGTGCCTGGCTGACCGGAAACAGCCCACTGCCTGTAATTGCCGATGAAGCAGTTCAACGCCTTAAGGATCTCCCCGATCTGAAAGGTCTGTATTCAGGTGTTAACATAAAGCTTATGAAGTGCACAGGATTGCGGGAAGCATGGAAAATGATCAATTATGCCCGGTCCGTCGGCATGACCGTCATGTTAGGCTGTATGACCGAAACCTCCTGCGGTGTCTCTGCTGCATCCCAGCTTTCTCCCCTGGTGGATTTTGCTGACCTGGATGGAAATCTTCTGATCAATAATGACATCTTTGATGGGGTGAAGGTCATCCAGGGAAAGATAACTTTACCTGACAAACCTGGAATTGGAGTCGAACTTACAAATGACATCTTCAATTAGAATTAAAGAGGTACAGGGTGCAAGGTACAGGATGCAGGGTGCAAATTACCCGGAACAAAAATACTGATAAGTTATTTTCAATCCTCAAACATAAATGAATACGAGTATCATTCAGAACTTTTAATGCATCAACACCTATTAAATCTTCATTGGTTTCTCTGCCCGCTCTAATTTTACCGGTGCTATTGTTATGCCCGCATCCCGGAATTATCATAACAATAATCAAAATGCATATAAATCCCTTAATAAAATTCATCCTGATTAGAGCATTCATATTTTTATCATATTTAAATAACTTTTTAATAATTGGGAATTTATATGTTTGAAGGTAACCTGGTTGAATAAATTATCAGACAAAATAAACAATTTACCTTCATATTCTATACTTATTTGTTCTAAATTGCAGATGAAAAATATCATCGAAATCAGATAGTAAAAATTTAAATTCAGAACAATGGAAAACAACGAAAATAAATCAAGAAGGTCTTTCTTAAAGACCGCTGCGAAAGGGGCTGTGATTGCCACCGTTGCACCAAATGCGCTTAAAGCTGAAATTACCATGCCGGAGGTAATACCGGGTGGTGCCAAAGGAGCAAATGACCGTATAAGGATTGCTGTTCTTGGAGTCAACGGCCGTGGTGTTAGCCATTATGAAGAGATCATGGGGCTTGCTCAGACAGCAAATGTTGAGGTTGTGGTTTTGTGTGATCCTGATATGAATGTCCTGCAGAAACGCGCCGGTGAATTTGAGCAGAAATATGAGAAAAAAGTAGCCATAGAACAGGATTTCAGAAAGACCTACGATGATAAAAACATTGATGCAGTCACTATTGCGACACCCAATCACTGGCATGCCCTGCAAACCATATGGGCCTGTCAGGCCGGTAAAGATGTTTATATTGAAAAACCGGCAACGCACAACATCTATGAAGGGAAAAAAATGATTGAGGCTGCCTATAAATACAACCGGATTGTACAGCATGGTGTGCAGTTACGCAGCTCTTTAGCAATTAATGAGGCAATTCAGCATCTGCGTGACGGATTGATTGGCCGTGTTTATATGTCGCGCGGACTTGTGTATCGGTGGCGTGTTGACATAGGCGACAAAGGGATCTCACCTACACCTCCGGGACTGGATTACGATCTGTGGTGCGGCCCTGCTCCGATGCGGCCGTTCAGCAAAAACCTGGTCCATTATAACTGGCACTGGCACTGGAATTACGGTAATGGGGATGTCGGGAACCAGGGAATACATCAGACCGATCTTTGCATGTGGGGATTGGGAGTCACCAGTTTGCCTGAAAGGATTACTTCCATGGGCGGGAAATTCCTCTGGAATGACTGCAAGGAAGTTCCCGAGGTTCAGACTTCCATTTATCATTATCCGAAGGAAAAGAAAATAATCCAGTTTGAAGTTCGCCACTGGTGCACCAACCTGGAGGACGGAGCCGGCGTTGGTAATATATTTTACGGCGACAAGGGTTACCTTGTAGTAAAGGGATACGATACCTATGCCTCTTACCTGGGTGATAAACGTGAACCAGGACCAGCCCGCTCCGAAGGAGGAGAATTGCCACGGCATTTCCAGAACTGGTTTGATGCAATCCGGGCCCGTGATATGAGCATCCAGACTGCTCCGGTACAAACAGGACATTTGTCTTCATCACTGGCGCATCTAGGTAATATATCATATCGCCTGGGGCGTCAGTTTGAATTTGATCCTGTAGCAGAACGTTTTATTGGAGAGGGTGAAGCAGAGGCCAACAGCATGCTCTCAAGAGAATACAGGGCTCCTTATCTTCTTCCTGAAATTATCTAGGAACCTGGATAGTTAATACTACTTCCATTCAAATTCATCTGTTCCCAGGTCATGTTCTAGTCTCGGGGAGACAAGTGTTTTCTGAGAGTTGGCATCCTGGACCGGATAAGCATACCAGTAAGCTGTGCCGCTGTATATGCTACGCATAATGTCTCTGTGCCACCAGACCTCGTTTGCCACTTTTAAGGAATTCCGGAACTGGAAATTATCATTCATATGGAATGAATAGACAGAAACATTAGCCGGTTTCTGAGTGATAAATCCTGATACTGCCTTGTTGTCGAACCAGCACCAACCCGAATTATAGTATTCTTCCGTTCCGGTTCCGTGATAGCCAGGGGGAAAACCGGATTCGTCACTCCAAATCAGCCAGTCCCCTTCTCCCCACCAGGTGGGATAAGGCCAGGCAATATGCAGCATATTGCCCACATATTTTCCCCGGCAGCCATTGACATCCATAAGAACCAGAAAGGGCTTTGGACTTTTTCCAAATCGGGGATAATTCAAATGAACCGTACTATCAATCTGAATTTCCTTCCATGTTGCATGAAAACGGCCAAGGTTTTCAGGGATCGCTTTTTTCTTTTCAATATAAATCCTTACAAAAATATTTTCAATATTTTCATCTGATCCATTTACAAAAGTTATGATAAAGCCATCACTGAATGGCATTGGAAAGAGGGAATATGCTTCTGTCTCATTAATGCCCAGCAGAAGAGAGCTGAATTGTTTCTGATTCTGGTAATCTGCATTACCAAAGAAATATCCCAGGGGGACATCCACGCTTTTTTCAGGATGGCCATCCCATTGT
>Ga0105095_10001241_pt1 | contig 13264 bp, 12 predicted proteins | sample PPLLak2March2015_2_FD_79180 | JGI IMG/M metagenome (GOLD analysis project Ga0105095, IMG submission 79180) | Freshwater sediment microbial communities from Prairie Pothole Lake near Jamestown, North Dakota, USA - PPLs Lake P8 Core (3) Depth... | ecosystem: Environmental > Aquatic > Freshwater >... | reverse complement strand
CACCAGGCTGTCGAGGTCCGGGATGACGAGGCTGTCGAGCCGCGGCAGGTCGGGGGCGCGCTCCGCCCCCACGGCGCGCCACAGGAACGTTGCCCGAGCCATCCTGCTTTCGACGTCGGCCACATAGCGCGCGTACGCGCTGCTCGATCTGCCGGGATGCCACGTCGAAGGCCGCGGCAGGCTCGCCGCCAGCTGGGCGGCCTCGTGCTCCGTGAGGTCGGCGGCGGGCTTGCCGAAGTAGCGGCGGCTGGCCGCCTCGACGCCGTACACACCGGGCCCGAGCTCGACCACGTTGAGATACAGCTCGAGAATGCGGCGCTTGGTGAGGTGACGCTCGAGGCTGCGCGTGAGCAGCGCCTCCTTCACCTTGCGCCATGGGTTGCGGGACGGCGAGAGCCAGAGGTTCTTGGCAAGCTGCTGCGTGATCGTCGAGGCACCGCGGTACCGCTCGCCCGCGAGGGCTTCCCGGAACGCGACCTGCATCTCGCTGGCCGAGAACCCGCTGTGCGAGAAGAACTCCATGTCCTCGGCCGCCACGACCGCGCGCTTGGCGTGGACGGAAACGCGATCCCACGGCGCCCATCGCCAGGCGACGGTCGTGTCCTCTGCCGCGGCACGCCGTCGGGCCTGCCAGGCGTCCATGAACGCCGTGGTGGCGGGAGGCTCGGTGGCGAGGCGGTCCACGTCCGGCCACGTCAGCCACTGCACCGCCGTGAAGAGCAACACGACGACGGCCAGGCCCGCGAGCCCGAGCCCGAGGATCCTGCCCGCGGTCAGCTGTGGCCAGTTGCGTCCTGCTGCCGCCTCTGCCGCTCCAGCAGCGTTTGCCCCTTCTCCCATCCCTCCCATCCTCCCTCTACTTCTCCACCGGCTTCAGCAGCAGATCCCGGAAATCGAAGCTGAAATCCACCGCCGGCGAGGTCGGCTCCATGCGGGCTTCGCGGACGGAGCCGTCCGGATTGAGCGTGAACGTCACGAACGCGTCGGCGCGCAGCTCCCGGTCGCGCCAGCGCACCACAAAGGTGTCGTACTGCCAGTGCTCGAGATCGCCGAGCAGGGACGGGGTCTTGCTGAACTGCATGACGAGCCTGCCGGCCTCGAGCCGGATTTCGATGTCGCCGTACCAGGCGTCGCGGTACGTGGCAACATAGCGCTCCAGTGGGAGCGACGGCCGCGAGGTGGTGTCCCGCGTCGCCGTGGTCGCCGCTTCCCGGTCCCGCATGGCGGCGGCTGCCCGCGCTTCGAGGGCCTCGTACGCCGCGATCCAGTCGAACGCCGGCGCACCCAGGTAGTGGTCGATCACGGTCCACGTCAGGGCCTCGAACGCCGCGCCCGACTCCATGTTCGTGAGCACGGCCACGCCCAGCTTCACGTCCGGCAGGAACGCCACGCGTGACACGTAGCCTGGCAGGCCGCCCGTGTGGCTCACGAGCTTCTGGCCCCGGTAGTCGCGCACGTGGAGCCCCAACGCGTACCCCGCGAAGCTGCCGCGGGACGGCGCGAGTTCCGGTGGTGGCACCCCGGGATCCTGCGGAACCACGATCCGCCACAGCTGGCGGGCGGTCCGCTCGGTGAACATCCGACCCTGGTCGCCGATTCGGCCGGAGTCGAGCTGCACCATGAGCCAGCGCGCCATGTCGTCGGCGTTCGCGTTGATGCCGCCCGCCGGATTCGTGTTGTCCGAGGCGAACGGCTTGATCACCCGCACGGCGCCGTCCACCCGCGCGTGCGTGGTGGCCACGTTCGCGCCATGCTCGGCCGCCGAGTGGCGCACGTTGCTGGTGCGCATGCCGACGCGGTCCAGGATCTGGGTCTGGACGAAGTCCTCCCACGTCATGCCGCTCACCGTCTCGATGACTTCACCGGCTACCGTGTAGAGCACGTTGTCGTAGGCGTAGGCGCTGCGGAAGCTCGTCCTCGGCTCGATGAACCGCAGGCGGCGGCTGATCTCCTTGCGGTCGTACGTGGAGGGCGGCCACCACAGCAGGTCGCCCGCGCCGAGCCCCAGGCCGCTGCGGTGGACGAGGAGATCGCGGATGGTGAGGTTCCGCGTCACCCACGGGTCCCACATGGCGAACCACGGGAGGTAGCGGATCACGGGCGCGTCCCACTCGAGCAGCCCGCGCTCGACCAGGATGCCCAGCGCGGTGGCCGTGAAGACCTTGGTGTTGGACGCGATGCCGAACAGGGTCTGTGAGTCCACCGGGTCGGGCCGACCGAGGGTCTTCACGCCGTACCCCTTCGCGACGACCACCTGGCCGTCCTTCACGATCGTCAGCGCGAGGCCGGGGACGTCGAATGCCTGGAGCACGCGGGCGACCGTGCGGTCGAGATTCCGCGGGGGTGCCTGGCTCACCGCGGCGGCGGGCGTGAGCGCGACGGCGGCGAGCAGGCCGACGGAACAGAGCAGCGGCATCGTGTGCACGACGGAACGACCTCCCATCATCAGGACCGCAGCATGGTCAGCATCATCTTGAAGCGCTCGGGGGCGCGGACCGTGTGCGCCGCGTCCGGCGCCATCAGGAGCGCCTCGCCGGCGTGCAGCCGGTGGAGCACGCCGTCCACGGTCAGCTCGACCACGCCGGCCAGGGCCTGGACGAGCACGCTGTGCGGCACCCGGTGCTCGCTCAGGCTCTGCCCGGCGTCGAAGGCGAACACGGTGACGGACCCCGTCGGCGTTTTGAGCACGATCCTGCTCACGATGGCGTCGGTCTGATAGTCCACCAGGTCCGCGATGCCGGCGGGTGCGCTCCGCGGGTCCAGCGGGGCGTCAGCCATTGGTCGTGTCCCGGGCGGCCGCGAGCCGCTCCAGCGTCTGAATCAGCAGGGCATTGAACTCGGCCGGGCGCTCCAGGTGCAGGAAGTGGCCGACGTTCTCCATCAGCACGGCATCGAAGTCGGCGTACTTCCGGTTGGCCTCGATGTTGGTGACCATGCTCGCCGGAGTGCTCGGGACCGCGTTGATGCAGCGCACGGGCGCCCCGGCGGCGGCGAGCGCGGCCTTCTCATCATAGTTGGGGTAATCGGCGATGATGCCGAGGACGGCTCCGGTGTCCGCGGCGACGGCCTTGTCCACCACCCAGCGCTTGACGGCCGTGTCGGCGGCGGGCGGGAACATCATGTCCATCATGCGGCCCACCTGAGCGGGGAAGTCCGCGTGGAACGCCGCCATCATCTGCTCGCTCAGCTCGCGCGGGAACACGAAGTCGGCATTGTGCAGGGCGTCCACGCACACGACGCCTTCCACCCGGCCCGGCATCCGCCCCGCCGCAAGCAGCGAGACCGGTCCGCCCAGTGAATGACCGATCAGCACCATCCGGTTGAGCCGCAGCGCGTCCGCGACCGTCTGAACGTCCGCGGCGAGTCCGGCGTACGACCACGCGGAGCGGGTCTTGCCGGATTCGCCGTGGCCCGGGAGGTCCATCGCCACGACGCGATGCGCTGTCGCGAGCGTGTCGAGCTGCCCTTTCCAGAAGGTCCGGTCGCATGCCCAGCAGTGGACGAAGACCAGGGTGGGCTCGCCCGTGCCGCGAACGTCATAGACGATGGGGACCCCGTCGGTGGTGACGACCGTGTCCACGACCACGGCGGATTCGGGTGACTCGGCAGCCGGGCCGCACGCCAGCGACATCAGGGCGAGCGCCGCAACGATTCCTGTCAATGCGCGCATGGGTTCAACCTCCGTTCTTGACGATGACACGCTGCCGCACGAACGCCGGATCGCCGACGGCGTCCAGCATGAACGCGCCGAGATCCGCGCGGCTGATCGATGAAAACAGTCCCACTGGGACGTCGGGCCCCGCGGCCACCTGGCCCGTCGGGTTGCCGTCGGTGAGGCGGGGCGGCTTGACGACCGTCCAGTCGAGCGCGCTGCCCACGACGGCGTCCTCCTGCTCCATGCGGTCACGGAGCATCTGCGGGCGCGACCAGTGCACGAAGGCCACGAGCCCGGACATGGCGCGCGACCGCGACGGCACGTGACCCACCATGGCGCCCGTCACGCACAGCAGCCGGCGCCGGCCCGTGGCCGTCATGGCGGCGATCACCGCGCGGGTGGCCGACGCGCAGAAGATGTCGGTGTAGGGGCGGCGGGGCCCGAATACACAGCACACCGCGTCGGCGTCCCGCACGACCTCCTGCACGCGGACGGCGTCCTCGAATACGCCGTGGATCATGACGGCGCCCATCGGGGAGGCGGTCGAGATCCGCCCGAAGCTGCGCACGCTCCAGCCGCGCGCACGGGCGCCGGCCGCCAGCGCCTGGCCGGTGCGTCCGGAGATCCCGAAGATGGCGACCGTCGTCATGGCGTCCGTTAGCCGAGGAGCGCCGCAAAGTTGGGGTCTGTCGCCCGCCACCGCAACCGAAAGGGGTTTGCGCGCTGAAGCACGCGCCAGGCGCCCGATGCACCCACCACCTCCACACCGCGTGCTCTAGGCAAGCACCGCACCGGATGCGACATTGCCAGGCATGACCGATACACCGCTTCCGGAGGCCATCTCCCCCAAGTCCCGCACGGCGACGCTCCTGATCGGCATCTTCACCGGCTTCGTGGGCGGCCACCGGTTCTTCGCGGGCAAGCCCGGCACGGGCGTGCTGATGGCGTGCACACTCGGCGGGCTGGGCCTCTGGTGGGTCGCCGACCTCATCATGATCGGCACAGGCGAGTTCACCGACGCCAAGGGACGCCGCATCCTCAATTGGGCGCCCGACGAAGACCGGATGTCCCGCCTGGTCACCGACTCCCGGATTGGCGAGGAGATGGAGCAGCTCCGCGGCGAGGTGTACGACCTGCAGGAGCGCGTGGACTTCCTGGAGCGGACCCTCGCGCAGGTGCGGGAGCGGCCCGGGCTCGGACCCGGCAGCCGATCGTAGCGCGCGACGCGCGCCATTCGGAGAGCAACCAATGATCCAGGTTTCCTGTCGTCCGGCGCTGGCCCTCGTCGCGCTGGCCGTCGTCGGTGCGCACGCATCCGCCCAGGGCGCCCCTGGTCGTGACTATCCCGACCGGGTGGAGATCCGGCGGACCGCCTACGGTGTCCCCCACATCCTGGCCGACGACCTCGGGGCGCTCGGCTTCGGGATGGCGTGGGTGCAGCTCGAGGACTACGGGCTCCCGGTGGTCGTGGAGCTGACGCGCGCGCGCGGCACGCTCGCGGCCGTGTTCGGGCCCGATTCGCTGCCGTCCGATTTCTGGCGGCGGCCGTTCCACGCGCACGCCGTCGCCACGTTCCACGAGCTGCACGACGATACGCGAGCCATGCTCGAGGGATTCGCGGCAGGCGTCAACGCCTACGTCCGCCAGCACCGTGACAGCCTGCCGGACTGGGCCCCCGCCGATTTCACGGGACACGACGCGGCAGCGCTGTGGGTGGACGAAACGACGGAACTCAAGGTCCGGATCTTCCGCACGCGTCAGGCGGCGCGGCGGAAAGCCCTCGCGGACTCGCTCGGGGCCCTCGATCGCGGGTCGAACGCCTGGGCGTTCGCGCCGAGCCGCACGACGTCCGGGCGGGCCATCCTGCTGCGGAACCCACACCTCTCGTGGGATGCCGGCTACTACGAGGCCCACATCACGGTTCCCGGCGTGATCGACTTCTACGGGGACTTCCGGATTGGGCAGCTGCTCTACTTCAACGGCGGGTTCAACGCGCACCTCGGCTGGGCGACGACCAACAACGACGCGGACCTCGAGGAGATCTACGCGCTCGACGTGGATCCGGAGCGCCCGGACCACTACCTGTTCGACGGCGCCTCCGTGCCCCTCGAGCGCGTGCCGGTGACGGTCGCCTACCGCAACGGACCGGGGCTCTCGACCGAGACGCGCGAGACGTGGCGGACGCCGCTCGGCCCCGTGGTGGAGCGCGCCGACGGGAAGGTCTTCGTGGTACGCGGTGCCGCATGGAACGAATTCCGGCGGGTGGAGCAGTTCCTCCGGATGATGCAGGCCCGGAACCTCACCGAGTGGCTGCGCGCAGTGGAGATGCGCGCGCACGTCGAACAGAACCTCACGTACGCGGACCGGGACGGGAACATCGTCTACCTCTGGAACGCGACGATTCCCCGCCTGCCCACGGCGTCCGGCGGCGACACGGCGGCGATCCCCGCGAGCCGCTCGGAGCAGGTGTGGCACGACCTCGTGCCGCTCGCCGACATGCCCATGCTGAGGAACCCGAAGGGTGGTTACGTCCAGAACGCCAACGACCCGTTCCATTTCACCAACCTGAACGCGGTGTTCGATTCCACCCGCTTCCCGGCCAACTTTCCGCGCCCCGAGCTGGGCCTGCGGACGCAGCTCTCGCTGCGGCTCGTGCAGCGGCAGGCCAGGATGAGCCTCGAGGACGTGATCCGGCTGAAGCACGACTACACGATGCTCCTGGCGGAGCGGCTGAAGGACGACCTAATCCGGGCGGTGCGGGCCACGCAGCCCACCGGCCCCGTGGCCGACGCCGTCGGCGTGCTGGAGCGATGGGACAATACGACGGCGCCGGAGTCCCGCGGCGGCACGCTGTTCGAGGCCTGGTTCCGTCGCTACATGGCGGCGGACGAGACCAACCGCGGTTCGTACGACGTCCGCTGGGCGCGCGCCTTTGCCGTGCCGTGGTCCGCCGCCGAGCCCACGACCACGCCGCGCGGGATCGCCAACCCCGACCGCGCCGTCGCCGCGTTCGCGGCGGCCGTGGACGAAGTGACCCACGACTTCGGATCACCGGATGTCGCCTGGGGCGATGCCCATCGCGTCCGAGTGGGTGACGTGGACGTGCCGGTGGGCGGGTGTCCCGGCAACCTGGGCTGTTTCCGCGTCATCAACTACGGCGTGTCGGCGGACAGCCTCTGGGTGGCCAACCGCGGCGACGGCTGGGTGCTGGCCGTGGAATTCGGGAAGGACCGCCCGCGAGCCTACTCGATCCTGGCCTATGGCGAGAGCAACCGGCCGGATTCACCGCATCACGCCGACCAGGCGGCCATGTTCGCGCGGGGCGAGTTCAAGCGGGTGGCGTTCACCGAGGACGAGATCGCGCGGGACCTGATCCGGCGCTACCGGCCCGGGCGCGCGCCATGATGGTCGTGCGGCTCCTGCCGGTCCTGCTGAGCGCGGTCCTGCTCGCCGCGCACTTCTCGCGTCACGACATGCCGGCGCTGATTCCGGTCGCCCTGCTGTTCCCGGCGCTGCTCCTCGTGCGCCGACCGTGGGTGCCGCGCGTCGTTCAGGTGATCCTGGCGCTCGCCGCCCTGGAGTGGATCCGCACGGCAATGAGCCTGGGTCGCGCGCGGCTCGCGGCGGGCGAGCCGTGGGTGCGGATGGCGCTGATCCTGGGCGCCGTGGCACTTGTCACGGCGGCGTCGGCGCTGGTACTCCGGCTGCCCGCGGTCCGGGCCCGCTATCAGGGGCGCTGACCCCGGCGGTGGGGCCGGATTCCCAGGCCGGGAGGCAACGGACCGCCCTACACGGCTCTTCACGCAGCTTCATAACAAACTTCACACTCCGGCGGCTAGGCTCTCCCGCAGGGAGTGTGCGCCTGTCCGGGCGGAATGCCCCCGACTCGGACACGTCGGGATCAGGCTGCGCCCACGCCATGTTCCCGGAACCGGACGAGGAGCGTGCATGGCCAGGTATCGCATCGCGTGGCTGCCGGGAGACGGCGTCGGCATTGACGTGCTCGAGGCCGCGCAAATCGTGCTGGAGCGCGTCGGGCTCGACGCGGAGTACGTCCACGGCGACATCGGCTGGGAGTTCTGGTGCGCCGAGGGTGACGCCCTGCCGCAGCGCACGCTGGACCTGCTGGGGAGCGTGGACGCGGCGATGTTCGGCGCCATCACGTCCAAGCCGATGAAGACCGCCGCCGCCGAGCTGGCGCCCGCGCTGCGGGACAAGGGGCTCACCTACCGGTCCCCCATCGTCCGGATGCGGCAGCTGTTCGACCTCTACATCTGCCTCCGTCCGTGCAAGGCGTACCCGGGCAACGCGCTCAACTTCAAGGAAGGGATCGACCTCGTCGTGTTCCGCGAGAACACCGAGGACCTCTACTCCGGCGTCGAGTTCGCGCCGGTGCCCAAGGAGCTTGCCGAGGTCCTCGGCCGGCTGGCCAAGCCATTCAGCCCGTTCGCGAAGCTGTCCGGCGACCAGTACGCCGTCTCGTGCAAGATCAACACGCAACGCGGATCCGAGCGGATCATCCGGGCCGCGTTCGACTTTGCCCGGAAGTTCAAGCGCAGGAAGGTGACGGTGGTGCACAAGGCGAACGTGGTGCGCGCCACGGACGGCCTGTTCCTGGAGGCGGCGAAGGCGATCGCGAAAGACTATCCCGAGATCGCCATGGACGACGCCAACATCGACGCCATGACGATGTGGCTGCTCAAGAACCCGTTCAACTACGACGTGCTCGTGGCGCCCAACCTGTACGGCGACATCATCTCCGACCTGTGCGCCCAGATGGTGGGCGGCCTGGGATTCGGCTGCTCGGGCAACATCGGCGAGAAGCTCGCGGTGTTCGAGCCGACGCACGGCTCGGCGCCCAAGTACGCGGGGCAGCACAAGGTGAACCCCATCGCCACGATTCTCGCGGTGAAGATGATGCTGGACTGGCTGGGCGAGACGGCCAGAGGGGTCGCGCTCGAGGCCGCGGTGGCGAAGGTGATCCGGGACGGCAAGGTCAAAACGTACGACATGGGCGGGAGCAGCACGACGCTGGACATGGGGAAGGCCGTTGCGGCGGCGCTCTAGGTATGGATCGGTTGTGACGATCGAGCGACTCGCACCCGGGCCGTACCAGCGCTTGATCCGACTGAGTGGCTCGGGCGCCGGACGCGGACCCGAGGCGCTCGGGCCCCTGGGCGGAGAACGACGCTGCACGCATGTCTGCAGGCATCACCTTGACTAGGGCTTACGGATGGATCGCTGGGGCCGTGCGCCTCGGGTCGAAGCGTCCTCAGCCCGAGCCACTCAGTCGTAAACGCTCCTGCGGGTGGAGATGGATGCTTCCATGACGCGCATCGTGATCCACGAAGTCGGCCCACGCGACGGCCTCCAGATGGAGAAGGCCGTCGTGCCGCTCGACGTGAAGGAGTCCTGGATCCGGCGCGCGATTGCCGCGGGCGTGGACATCGTGCAGGTCGGGTCGTTCGTCCATCCGGAGAAGGTGCCCCAGATGGCGGACACCGACGAACTGTTCCGCCGGCTGGTTGCCCGGAAGGACGGCGACGCGGTGCTGTCGGGGCTCGTGCTCAACGAGAAGGGGCTCGAGCGCGGGCTCGCCTGCGGCGTCGAGATGTTCTGCATGGGCGCGTCGGCAAGCGAGACCCACAGCCGGAAGAACGCGGGCATGGGCACGGACGAGGCCCTGCGGCGGATCATCGGGGCCGCACGACAGGCGGGGGATGCCGGCAGGCGGGTGCAGGTGTCCGTGCAGTCCGCGTTCGGCTGCGGCTTCGAGGGACCGATCGCGGAGTCGCGCGTGCTCGGCATGGTATGCGCGTACGTCGAGGCGGGTCTCACCAACATCAGCCTGGCCGACACCGCGGGCCATGCGAACCCCGCGCAGGTCGAGCGGATGTTCACGGCCGTGCGGGCGCTCGACCCCGCTGTGCAGTGCACCTGTCATTTCCACAATACGTACGGCCTCGGCATGGCGAACATCTTCGCGGCGCTCAGCGTGGGTGTCCTGTCCGTCGAGACCTCGTTCGCCGGGCTCGGCGGGTGCCCGTTCACCAGGGTCGCCGCCGGCAACGTCGCCACCGAGGACCTCGTGCACGCCCTCCAGCGCGATGGACAGCGCATGGATGTGAATCTCGACCGGCTGATCGGGGTCGCCCGGGACGTGGCGACCCACTTCGGCCGGGACATGCAGGGCTTCGTGTACAAGACCGGACCGATCCCGATGGGAGCCGCCACATGACCCGCGCGTTGCTCGACGGTGTCCGGGTGCTGGACCTCACCAACGTGCTGGCGGGCCCCTTCGCTACGCTCCACCTGGCGCTGCTCGGCGCCGAGGTGATCAAGATCGAGAACCCGAAGGACGGCGACCTGGCGCGAAAGCTCGGCATTCTGCCCGAGTTCAACGAGCAGCTGATGGGGACGAGCTTTCTGGCGCAGAACTGCAACAAGAAGTCCGTGACCCTCAACATGAAGCCGGAGGAAGGGAAGACCATCTTCCGGAAGCTCGCCGCGACGGCGGACGTGCTCGTCGAGAACTTCCGTCCCGACGTCATGGACCGCCTGGGGCTGGGCTACGCCTCCCTGCGCGAGATCAACCCGCGGCTCATCTACTGCGCCATCTCGGGCTTCGGCCAGACCGGCCCCGACGCGATGAAGCCGGCGTACGACCAGATCATCCAGGGGCTCTCCGGCGTCATGGCGATCAACGGTGACGAGCGGCTCAACCCGCTGCGCTGCGGATTCCCTGTCTGTGATACGGTGGGCGGGCTCAACGCCGCGTTCGCGATCATGGCGGCGCTCTACCATCGGGAGCGCACGGGTGAGGGGCAGTTCATCGACGTGGCGATGCTCGACTCTATCATGCCGCTCATGGGGTGGGTGGCGGCGAACCTGCTGATCGGGAAGCAGCAGCCCGCGCTCATGGGCAACGACAACTTCACGGCGGCGCCGTCGGGCACGTTCCGGACCAAGGACGGCTACGTCAACATCGCCGCCAACAAGCAGGAGCAGTGGGAGGCACTGTGCGACGTCGTCGGGGTACCCGAGCTGAAGTCGGACCCGCGGTTTCAGAAGCGCGACGTGCGCAAGCGGAATCGGAAGGAGCTGACGCCGCTGATCGAGGCGAAGCTCACCGAACGGTCCACCGACGAGTGGGTGGACCTGCTCAACGCGCGTGACGTGCCGACCGGCGCCATCCTCGGGCTGGAGGGGGCGCTCACGCAGCCTCAGGTGGCGCATCGGCAGTCGCTCAAGGACGTAGCCATCGAGGGGCTGGGGACGTATCCGCTGTTTGGGTTGACCGCGCAGTTCGGGAAGACGCCCGGCGCGATCACGACGCCGCCGCCACGTCTGTCGGCCGACACGGCCGCCGTGCTGCGGGAAGTGGGCGTGGATGCGGAAGCGCTCGCCGCGCTCAAGACCAAAGGGGTGGTCTGATGGGAATGACCGTTGCCGAGAAGATCCTGGCCCGCGCCTCCGGCCTGCCGGCCGTGACGGCCGGTGACGTGGTGGAGCCCGCGGTGGATCTCGCCATGTCGCACGAGAACGCGGCACTCGTGGTCAACCAGTTCCTCGAGATCTACGAGGGCACGCTGCTGTCCCCGAAGATCTGGAATCCGGACCGCGTGGCCGTGATCTTCGACCATCGCGTGCCCGCGGAGTCGCCTAAGACCGCTTCCAACCAGAAGAAGGTGCGGGAGTTCGTGGCGGCCCAGCTCGTGCGGAAGTTCCACGACATCCGGGGGGACGTGGGCGGCATCTGCCACCAGATCCTGCCGGAGAACGGCTACGTGCGCCCAGGCGCCGTCGTGGTGGGCACGGACTCGCACACCACGAGCCACGGCGCCTTGGGCGCGTTCGCCTTCGGGATCGGCGCCACGGAGATGGCAAGCGTGTGGGCCCTCGGCGCTGTGCTCAACGTCGAGGTCCCCGGGACGATCAAGGTGGTGGTCAAGGGCCGGTTCCAGAAGCACGTGAGCGCCAAGGACCTGATCCTGCATCTGATTGGGCGGCTCACCGCGCAGGGTGCCAACTTCAAGGTCCTCGAGTTCCACGGTGACACGATCCGCCGCATGCCCACGTCCGGGCGGCTGGTACTGTGCAACATGTCGGTCGAGGCCGGGGCCACGGCCGGTATCGTGCCGGCGGACGAGGAAACGCTCCGCTACCTCCGCGACGAGGCGGGCGTCACCGATGCGGTCACGCCGGTCGTGCCGGATCCGGACGCGCGCTACGAGCGCGTGATCGAGGTCAACGTCGCGAAGCTCGAGCCCCAGATTGCGTGCCCGCACACGGTGGACAACGTGAAGTCCATCGATCAGGTGATGGGGCGGGCCATCAACCAGGTGGTGATCGGCTCGTGCACGAACGGGAGGCTGGATGACCTCGCGGTGGCCGCGAAGATCATGAAGGGGCGGAAGGTGGCCGCCAGCACCCGCATGCTCATCTTCCCGGCGTCAGCGCGGATCTTCCAGCAGGCGCTCGCCAAGGGCTACGTGAAGACGTTCATGGAAGCCGGCGCCGTCGTGATGAACTCCGGCTGCGGCCCCTGCCTGGGCGTGCACGAGGGTGCGCTGGGCGACGGCGAGGTCGCGCTCTCCACCACCAATCGGAACTTCAAGGGCCGGATGGGCAACCCCAAGTCCGAGGTCTATCTCTGCTCGCCGGCGGTGGCTGCGGCCTCGGCGCTGGTGGGCGCGATCACGGACCCGCGCCTGGGAGGGAACTGATCATGGCGACCGTGGTCAACCGGGTGGGCGACGACATTTCGACCGACGTAATCTATCCCGGCCGCTACATGGCGACCGTGCTGCCCAGCGAGACGCCGCAGTACGCGTTCGCGGACGACGCCTCGTTCAACGGCATGCTCAAAGCAGGCCATGTGTCGAAGGGCAGCGTGCTCGTGGCGGGGAGCAACTTCGGCTGCGGGTCGTCGCGCGAGCAGGCTGTGTCGGCCATCAAGGGGCACGAGCTGGTGATCGTGGCCAAGAGCGTCGCGCGCATCTTCCTCCAGAACGCCGTCAACCTGGGGCTCCGCATCGTGATCTGCCCGACGATCGTGGCCAACGAGGGCGACGAGCTGGAGATCAGCGAGACCCAGGTGGTGAACCTGAGATCGAACACGCGGTTCCCGGTGGTGCCCCTGCCGAAAGCGCGCCAAGCCATCGTCGATGCTGGGGGGGTGATTGCCTATACTCGCGAGCGGTTGTTGGCGAGCAAAGGGCATATGGATAGACGGTGAAGAGTGGCCGCTGCCTGGAGCGAATCAGGACTGCCACGGTCGGAATTTGTGCTTGACATGCCGATGATGGGGGTCGCCTATTGGACGTGAGCGCGAGGCGACGGGGAGCCGGCATCGCACGCAGGGTCGCGATGCACCCCGACTGCGGTCCAGGGACTCGGCAGGTGAACGTGTGGGCGTGGGAGGAAGCATGCGCGTCAAGGAACTGCTCGATCGTAAGCAGCAGCCGCCCGTCACCATCGACGCGAACAGCACTGTCCACGACGCGATCGTCAAGATGAATCAGCATCACGTCGGCGCGTTGGTCGTGACGGATTGGCGAATCCCCCAGCAACCGGAGGAAGCAGCCGGAGGTCACCGCCATATCCGGT
>Ga0105095_10001240_pt1 | contig 13265 bp, 10 predicted proteins | sample PPLLak2March2015_2_FD_79180 | JGI IMG/M metagenome (GOLD analysis project Ga0105095, IMG submission 79180) | Freshwater sediment microbial communities from Prairie Pothole Lake near Jamestown, North Dakota, USA - PPLs Lake P8 Core (3) Depth... | ecosystem: Environmental > Aquatic > Freshwater >... | reverse complement strand
TAAAACCCCGGGGTTAGAGCCTAAGCTATAGCTTCCTTTTCAATTTTGTTTATCAGCAGAAACTTACGCTTAAGGGTATTTTGTTTTGGCAGATTGTGAAGAAGGCTCATTCCAATACAATACTTACTGAATCCCGTCTCGCGGACCTTAAAGTCTTTAATAAGCTGGCTGAAAACAGACTTATTATTAAATCGTTCCCTCTTTAATTCAGCTATTGCCAGCAAAGGCAATTCTATTGTTTTCCCTGAATTATCATTAAATGACAGATTATAATCTATTGTAATCCGTTCAGATGTTTCTAATCCGACCAGGGTCAATCGAACAAACTTAGTTGTCAGAACCGGTTTAAATATTGAAGTATCAATAGGAATATGATCCTGAAGGAACCTGTTTCCCTGAGAATCTATTATCCCCTCAACAGGATTGTTTTTTATGCGGTCCTTAATTGTATTGTTCTTACTCGTTTTGCACTTAACTTCCAGAAATGACTGCCAGCTGTGTTCATAAACCCTGTATCTTATTTTAAACCTGGGCAACCTCCCATTTATATGCTGATTTAAAAACATAAAATCAGGAGAATCCAGATAGGTCGTGCTGTACAGGAAATCACGCTGATTATCGATCTTAAGTACATGGTATCGGCCAATAGCCATATTCAGGATTCCGGGAAGTTTATTGACAGAAAACACATACTTTAAATCCGTCCTGTTCATCAGCCGGACACTGTTCATCTCCTCTAATCCGACAGGATGGAATTTCTCTAATATTTTTGCGACTTCAGCCCTATCCATATACCTGATTTTCGCTCTCTTTTTTCAACCTAATCATTCGAATAATTAAATGTTGCGGTCTGCCAGACGAATTCTCCGGTACCGTTGGGAATCCTGGCATACGCCAGCTCACTGGACTGGGCATCATACTCCACCTTGTCTATAATCTCAATTTCCGGGGTAAGTATAAGAACTCTTTCACCTAAAGAAGACAATTTATAATTAGTATGTAAACCTGTTTGAGTCGTGTCACCATCCGCCCACACTATGAGATATCCTCCGCCCGTAATACTTGTTTTTTCAGGAAATTTCCATTTGGTAAGGTTTTTTTTGCTGTCGGTCAGATAATAACCGGACAGGTCAATTTCATCCTCAGTTAAATTATATAGTTCTATCCAGTCATCATATTCGCCATCCTGATCTGTAGCTGTTGTGGAGTTAACTGCCATGAATTCGTTTATAACCACGGTTTTGTCAGGGTCATTATCATCATTCCTGTCACATGAATTCTGTATGAATAAAACAATAATCACAAATAGATAGAATTTGAATCGGCGCATGTCTAATTAATATTTTATACAAACATATATAAAAATGGGATTATTTACTTTGAGCCTCTTTTATAACCAGTTCAACCGGCAGCCCTGTATCTTTATTAATAAGAAGATTTTTTACAATAAACGGGAGTCTGATTCCCATTGGATTATTAACAGCCTGGTTGCTGGCTTTGAGCTGCAGAATGACAGTCCTTTCGGGGTAGAGGACCATTTCTCCCGTATACTCAAGCCCTTTTGGTTGTTCCCGGGAAACTAGCTGAAAAGGAACCTCAGAGTTGTTTGATACCTGCACATAAAATGTACCTGCACGTGTATATTCTGAATCATTGCTCTCAACCTCTACCGAATTCTCAAATATTGGTTTAAGAAATTCTTCTTTCCCGATTAACATATTATCTGTATAAACTGTAGTCCTGCCGCTGAAGAGAGCCTCCCTTACAGCTTCTAATGTCCGGCTGGTGGCAAATACAAGTGTCATTGTTCTCTGATCGTTCAGGCTCAGATCATAAAACATCCCGGTGGGGCTGTGAATATCTGAACTGCCCACCATCGTAATATTTTTTTCTATACACCACTTCAGGCAAAGTGGATAAAAGGAGCGCTCGTTGACCAGTTCCATTCCATGCATATGGCCTTCGTTGTAGAGCCTTGTATGCTCATCATACCAGATTGGTATTTCATCCTCCATCTGCCAGCCGGGATGGTTCCACATAATGAATGCATCCTGTTTGGCTGCGATATTTATTGCATCCCAGAAATCAGGTGTATTAAGCGCGGAAACGTCTTTGAGGAAAAGGCAATTAAAATGGCCGGGAGGCATGCTTCGTGTGATCTCCCCTGCCTGTATAATAAGAATATCGTACATCTCTGCCGTGGGTTTGGCAATTTCATAGGCTCTTCCAAATTTGATCCTCACATCATCCTCATGTGGCAGATATTCAATATGGTCGGAAAGTGCAATTACATCCAGCCCCTCCCTCCATGCCTCTTCAACCCTCACTGTAGGCCATACCAGTCCATCTGAAAAAATGGTGTGCATATGAAAGTCACACTTCAGCGTCATGTATCCGGGTATATCTGGTATCTTAACTTCTTTCCGTGAATCCAGCTGGGCCATGCCCACTGATGATAAGACGATAGTCAGAGTAATTAATAATATTGTTCTCATAAAATTGGTTTTTATTGTGCTGCAAAAGAAAATACAATTGTTAAATTGTTAAAAATAACTATACTTCTTGTATTTTCCTCAAACCAATATATCTGAAATTCTTATTACTTTTAGATAAAAATCGTTCATGAAACAACTACTTTGCTTCTTGATTCTTCTGGCTGCAGCATGTACAGGGCAAAATAAGTCACAAAATCCACCGCCCGCCGACACAGTCAGGGTAGTTCTTAATATCAAAGCCCAACTCGGCGAAGGAGCGATCTGGAACCAGGAGGAAAACCTGCTATGGTGGATCGATATTGAAAAGGGCATGCTTCATAAATATAACCCGGTTGACGGCACCGATAAGGAATATCCGATGGGCAGACGCATCGGGACAGTGGTCCCCACTATATCGGGAAAAGCCCTTGTAGCCCTAGAGGACGGATTGAATTTCTTCGATCCTGCAACCGGAGATTTGACTTTTATCACTGATCCTGACGCCAGCATTCCGGATATGCGATATAACGATGGCAAATGCGATCCCTCAGGAAGATTATGGGTCGGAGGTATGGGAATGGGATCGGATAACCGGAACAAAGCTTCATTATACAGGCTGGACCATGACCTGAAAACTAATAAAATGCTTGACAGCATCACTTGTTCTAATGGGATATGCTGGTCACCGGACAAAACAAAAATGTACTACATCGATACACCAACAATGAAGGTAAGGGTATTTAATTATAATGACAATTCAGGTGAAATAAGTAGCAGCAAAATCCTGGTCGAGATCCCGCAGGGCATGGGAGCTCCTGATGGTATGACCACAGATTCAGAAGGCAATCTTTGGGTTTGCATGTGGGGTGGCGCCTGTGTGGCATGCTTTGATCCGGAAACAGGAGAACTCTTAAGGAAGATAAATGTTCCTGCAGCCAATGTTACTTCCTGCGCTTTCGGAGGGAAGGATCTGAAGACTCTGTTTATCACAACTGCAAGTATCTCAATGAGCCCTGAGGTGGCCGCAAAGTACCCTCTTGCAGGAAATCTTTTTGCCATCGACCTTGATGTAAGCGGAGTCCCTGCATTTTTTTTCAGCGACAAATAATTGGTTTCCAAAAATTAATATCATGAAACTATCCAGACGTGAATTCATTCAAACCACAGGCATAATGACGGCAGGATCCATAATTGGATTGCATTCGCTTTCTGCATGTAACCAGTCCAGCCTGTCTTCTTTTAAAGACCTTGGTTTTATTACAAATATTATCGGTAAGGAAATAAAGGATGACTGGAGAGGGACCCTTGAAAAGGTAGCTGCAATGGGATATAAATATTTTGAATCCGGAGCTGTCTATGGCGATTCACTTGAAGATTACAAGGGATTTCTGAAAAACATAGGTCTGACTCCACTGGCTAACGGAGCAAGCATGGCCCAGTTCATGGATGAACCTTCATTTTCTGAACTGCTTAAGAGAGGGCATGACCTTAATGTAAAATATATTGTATGCTATTGGCCATGGATGTCAGATGCCATGAATCTTACCTTGGATGAAATTAAGGCTGCCGCTGAAAATATTAACAGGATCGGGGAAAAGTGTAAAAGTGAAGGCTTTATTTTTGCATGGCATAATCATGATAAAGAATTTAAGTCGGTAGATGGGATTATTCCTTTTGACTGGCTAATTTCCAATACTGATCCTCAACTGAGTACAGTGGAAATTGATCTTTACTGGATTCATAAAGGTGGTGATGAGCCCCTGCATTATTTTGCGAAATACCCTGGACGCTTCGAACTTGTTCACATGAAGGATATGGATAACACTGCCGAAAGATCTTTCGCCTGTGTGGGTGATGGGATAATTGATTTTCCATCCATTCTTAAAAAATCAAAACAGGCCGGAATGAAATACCTGATCGTTGAACACGACCGTCCTGAAAATGGACTCGATTGCATTCAAAGGTCTTATGATTATATTCAAAGTATTCTCTGAATTTTACATTTATCAGCCAGTCGCCAGCAGCAAGTGGCAAGCAGCAAGATTTTTTTTGCAAATTGAGTAAATGAATGTTATTTTTGATTAATAATCATTAAACTTAATACCATTATGAAAAACTTAAGGATCCTGGCTTTTTTAATTTTTTGTCTGGCAATTCCTGGACTTATTCTTACGTCCTGTATTCCAAAAGCACCCAAGACTGCCGTACCCAATGAACTAACCGACCAGGAAAAAGCTGACGGTTGGGTACTTCTGTTCGATGGTAAAACCTTCAATGGATGGAGAGGATATAATAAACCGGCATTTCCGGATACAGGATGGGTAATTAACGACGATGCAATGCACTGCCTTGAATCAGGTATGGGTGAAGCCGGTGGTCTTGGAGGTGATATTATCTATGATAAAAAATTCAAAAATTTCACACTGAAAATGGATTGGAAAATAAGTGAGGGTGGAAACTCGGGTATTTTTTACCTGGCTCAGGAGATACCAGAATGGGAGATATGGAAAACAGCACCTGAGATGCAGGTCCTTGACAATGCCAAACATCCGGATGCCTTTGAGGGAAAAGATGGAAACCGTCAGGCCGGATCACTTTATGATCTGATCCCGGCAGTCCCGCAAAACTCAAAACCGGCAGGAGAATGGAATTCAGTTGAAATTATGGTATATGATGGTACTGTCGTTCATAGAATGAATGGGGAAAAAGTACTTGAATACCATTTATGGACAGAAGACTGGAAAAATATGATCGCCGGTAGTAAATTCCCGGAATACAATCCCGACTGGGTAAATGTTGCAAAGGAAGGATATATTGGTCTTCAGGATCACGGAGACGGAGTCTGGTACAGAAATATCAAGATCAAAGGACTTTAATTCATTGAACAAGAGTGCAATACAAATAAAAAATATGAAAACAACAAGGAGGAAATTTATTGCTGATATCTCAGTTGCAGCAGCAGGACTGACGGCAATACCCCTTTTATCTCCACTTTCTGTCTCAGGAAAATACAGGGGTGAGCTCTTCTTTAAAATATCTATAGCACAGTGGTCTCTGAATAATACTTTCTTCGGTAAAGATATGGTGAAAGGAATGGCATATTTCCGTAATCCGCCTGATCCCTCGCAGGGACTGCCGCTTCCGGGTGAAAAAGATCCTCTCGATTTTCCAGTGATTGCAAGACAGGATTTCGGAATTGAAGGAGTCGAATATGTCAACACTTTTTTTATGAGCCGTGCGCGCGATGAGGCATTCCTTTCTGAACTGAAAAAGCGCTGCGATGATAATGGAGTAAGAAGCGTTTTGATTATGTGCGATGCGGAAGGTAACCTTGGTGATCCTGATGCAGAGAAAAGGAAACTTGCCGTTGAGAATCATCACAAATGGATAGAAGCTGCAAAATACCTGGGTTGCCATTCTATCAGGGTAAATGCCCGCAGTCAGGGAACTTATGAGGAACAGATGAAACTGGCCGCGGATGGACTCCGGACTCTTTGCGAGTACGGCGATAAATTTGAGATCAATGTAATTGTTGAAAACCATGGAGGTTTATCAAGCAGCGGAGCCTGGCTTACTGGACTTATGGAAATGGTAAGCCATCCACGTTGTGGAATTCTTCCTGATTTTGGGAACTTCAGGATTAGTCGCGAAGAAGAATATGACAAGTATAAAGGTGTACAGGAATTTATGCCATGGGCTAAAGGTTTAAGCGCCAAATCCCGAAATTTCGATGAGCAGGGGAATGAGGTTGAAACTGATTTCTTTAAAATGCTTCAGATTGCAAAAGATGCAGGATTCAACGGTTACGTAGGAATTGAATACGAAGGCAGCAATCTTAGCGAATACGAAGGAGTATTAGCAACAAAGAAACTGCTCGAGAAAGCCGGCTCCGCTGTTATTTAATCAACTCTCGAAATGAAAGTTCTGTATCACAATATAATAACCGAGAACTTTATCCCGATGAATATCGGGACCTAACCGGGAACCTTGTCCTGATGTATATCAGGATCTATTCCCCCTTTTCCCGTTTGAAAGCTTCTATATTCTGGGCAATCTTCTCCACCAGCCTGGCTCGTGATTCCATGCTTGCCCAGGCAATATGAGGAGTGATGATGATCTTATCTTTATCGTAGATCTTCAGTAAGGGATTCTGCGGATCAATGGGTTCCCTGGTCAGAACGTCAATACCCGCCGCACCGATCAGATTTTCGTTCAGCGCCTTTGCCAGGTCAGATTCATTGATAATTCCTCCCCTGCCTGTATTCAGTATAATAGCACACGCCTTCATCAGTTTTAATTTGTCATATGTTATCAGGTTGCGGGTATTATCATTCAGGGGAGCATGAATTGAGACGACATCTGAAGTCTTTATTAGTGTATTCAGATCGAAACGTTTGTAATTAATATTATTGTTTCTCCCGGTTGTTGAATAAAACACTACTTCCATTCCGAAACCCTCTGCAATCTTTGCAACTCTTCTGCCAATAGTGCCCAGTCCGATAATGCCAAATCTTTTACCCGCCAGTTCCCAGAATGCAGGACCGTGATGTGTGAAAATCCCGCTCTGGGCATATACCCCGGATTTAACATAGGCATCGTAATATGCAGGACGATTAACAAGAAATAAAAGCATAGAGAAGGTCGATTGAGCAACACTGTCGGTTGAATAAGCCACTACATTCCTGACCTCAATTCCCTTTTGCTTTGCATACTCTGTGTCAATATTATTTATCCCGGTAGCAGCCACACAAATAAGCCTTAACCGGGGCAGGGCATCCATTATTTCTTTATTGATTATAACCTTGTTTGTAATAATCACATCTTTTCCCGATGCACGCTCAATAACCTCATCCGGCTTTGTGTAATCGAAAACCACAACATTTCCAAGCTTGTGAAGCCGGTTAAAATTTTCAACATTGCCAATCGTCTTTTTATCCAGAAAAACAATGTCCATTTTATGGAAAATTGAATTAATCTTATTAAGATTAAATTAATATCTCAAAATTACAAATAATTACAATTGGTTAGATCAGTAAATTTTAAATTCCATCAACATGAACTCCGTTTATACCAAGGCCGGGAGCCGGTGGATTTCCGTCACCGGACACATAGAACAAAATACTGCTATGAGGTTCCAGCCTGATGTTAAATTCACTTTTCATTCCGGATTTTTCAAATTTCCCCGGACTCCATATAAAACATTCTGCCTGCTCAATATTAAAAAGGGTGCGTAAGGAATAATTATTCTCCATCATTTTGTCCTGGGGATTCAGGAATAGTATAGCCCCTGCGTCCTTGCCAGGGAACTTCCGGACAGCAACAAAAAGCCCGCTATGATCTTCCCAGAAAGGCAATTCAGCGCTTACTCTTTCATCAGAGGGTTGAAGGAATCTCCATAACCTGATAAAATCTTCACTAAGCAGGTGGAATCTGTCGGACGTGTTGATCACACCTCCGAGAATCCCGTTCCATAATGCAATAGTGTATTTTTCTTCTTGTGAAAGGTTCATTTTATTATCACGCAGGTACACAACATCAGGATCATTCTGCCAGAGAACATTGTTGAAATATTGTCCTGCCTGCATTTCCCGAAACATATTAAATGTACTTTCCCTTGACCATGATGATCCGACATCGTTGGAAAGCCTCATAGCATCAACCAGTCCAATCAAAGGCTGATACGGGGCGATACATGCAAGCCAGAAACTTTCATCACCGATTTCTTCCCTTATCATCTTCGCGACATCCCGGAAATACTGAATTGAAGTTTTCCCGGGAGTATATCGTTTATACTTTACAGAATCCCTTAATCCCCAGTCCAAAAAATCAGTCTTATAATACAGTGCTCCCGATTCTTTCATAGTCCGGAATACCTTCCTCAGATAATTGAAAGCCTCAGGATGACTTGAATCCAGTACCATTGTAGATGAATCATGAAAATTCCATTCAACAACAGGGTTTCCGTCAGCATACTTCAGTATCCAGTCAGGATGTTCAGCTGCCAGTTTACTTTTGCTGCTCACCATAAATGGTGCTACCCATATCCCTGGTTTATATCCGTGATTTTTAATTGACTTAAAAGCAGATTCAATTCCGCCTGGCCATTTATCATTCGATATCAGCCAGTCTCCTCTGTCGCAGTACCCATCATCAATCTGTATAGCCATTAATGGCAGTGCAGGTCTTATATTATTCAGGTTTTCGAGAAAATCATCCAGGATCTCCTTACTGAAATCAGATTCAAACTCATACCAGGAACACCAGTGATAACTTGGAGGCCTCGGAAGTCTGACCTGATTATAATCGGCCACTTTCATCGCGAACTCCTGCAGGGTAGTGTAAATATCTTTCCCGGCGAAGACATGAAGTGCCGGGAGATCTGTATATCCCCCTATAAGGTCAATGTTTTCTGTTGAAAATCCTGATTCAATAAAAATCGAATTTTTATCCAGATGTCTGTCGATCAATCCATACCTGTACTGCCCGCTGTATATAGTGCTCCTGTTTAAAAAGTTGGAATGGTCAAATGCACCCATAACAACAGAGGCTCCTTCAGCTACAAGTCCGGTGGCAAGGTAACTATCGTGTGACCATACATCTTCTTTGAGATAATCTCTTTCAAGCTTTTTTTCAGGATCACGAAAAGGGAAAATCCCGCTTGGTCCTGCAAAACCAAGCCCCTGCTTGAAAAAACGATCTGCATTCTGAATTTCTCCTCCTGCTATGGGATAAATCCAGTGAGGAGCGTTTTCTCCCCAAAACCGGCTTTCAATTATGAGCGAATTATCCTGCGATCGAAAAGTCAGGATCAGTTTTTCGCTGTTCAGAATATATTCAGCCCTGGTTTCTTTACCGGTTCTTTTAATTATTACTTTGTCAGGAATGATCTGCCGTCCATCAATTGCAGGAAAACAATTTTTTATTTTAATGCTTTCTGTCTCTATGTTAAAACGACCGTCATCAAATATCTGCCAATTTTGATCAATCTTTTCAAAAGGGCTGGTCTTTAAATCCGCGGTCAGATTTTTTGCATTTAATACATATATACCTGCAATACTCAGAATGAATGTACCGGAAATAGTAGTGTGAATAAAATTTCTTCTTTTCATGGTTGTTTTTTAAAAAACATTCCTGATCCAATGTAATTATCTTCTGAATCCCAGGCAGGCTTCCACCAGATGATTGACATGGAACTGTTTTCATCCCAGTCAGCAAAAGCAAGATTCAAGCGGAAGTTTTCCCAGTCAGCTCCATTCTTAAAATCCATGTATGACAGCGGAACAGAGATCTCGGCATCAAAACCGGCCGTAGTTTCTTTTGTGGCAATAGTAATGTTCTGGGGTAACCTTTCTTTCTGATAGATATTCACAGCACCTTTTTTACCGGATGCCGGTGCAAAACTTAAAAACAGGAAATCCTCAGACTGGTTCTCTCCTCTTCCATTGGCACTGATCTCAAGCGGCCTTCCATCCAGATATACACGAATAACATCCTGGGTCCAGAGTGTACGTTTCTCATCAAGAACTACATTATCATCCCAGACCGACAAAGCTATATAGAGATTCTCATTATCATACCGGACATCGAATTCAAAACTTCCATCATAATCTCCGTAATATTCATTAACATCGCCTGTTTTCGGGGACCTGACATCGGTCCGGTACGAAAGTCCCTCCCATTCATTGGTGAATCCATCTGCCCAGATCTTGCCGTTGGTAAAATAACAGTATTCTTTCTTCACCGGGGCAATACCATACTTCGAATTGATATTGATCTGACGGTCGTTTTCATATTTATAAACAAGCCAGGCTTTAAGCGTAAGTGGTTGAATGCGTTTCAATTCCACAGGAGTGATAGTACTAACAGGAAGCTTGATAAATTCCAGTGAGTTCGGTAATATTTCTTTCTGGTAACTTACAATTTCTGGTTTAAGGATAGGATTTTCATCCAGGTTAATATATAGCCACATTGGATAATCAAATTCATTGGAAACCATTATCCTGAATTCAGTCCTTGTGAAATAATTCTCATCAACAAATACAGGTTCGATAATAATATTTTGCGAACTGGTCAGATTATATAACTCCTCGGTCACCACATCTTCATCCCATACGCCCTGTAACAGAATATTTGCAAGAATCGGGCCTTCATCAGCCATTGTAACAAGTGCTATCTGGTCAAATTCCCCATAATCCGGCCCTCTGAGTTCGCTGATACCTCCTGCTGTTGACAGCATGATATACTTTCCGTTATTCCTTTCATACTTCACATAATGATGGGAATGTCCGGCAAATACTGTATGTTTTCTTGCAGTCAGCAATGATTCAATATTTTTCCAGTACCCTGTTTCATTATCCAGCCATAGCGGCCGATGCATAAGTACAATGGTCCATCTGACGTCAGGGTAGTCCTCAAGAATTTCTTTCATATAATTAAATTGTTCCAGACCGATTCCTTCCGGTTCTGACCCGTTGTCTGATTCTTCTGTATTAAGACACAGAAATAAAACATTCTTGTAAATGAAATGATAATATGATGGCCCATATAAATCTTCCCATACGCTGGACATTGTCTCGTTAGTGTAATCGTGATTCCCTGGTATATAAAAAAACGGCATACCTATCTTTTCAACAAAACTGTTATAAATATTCCACTGCTGATATATTTCAGGTTCATTAGCACTGTATCCTTCTATCATATCACCGATACTGATTACAAATTCAGGCTGAAGCAAGATCAGCTTTTCAATAGACTCTTCAAGAATGCCCGATCTGTGGCCTCCGGTCCTGTCAGGCAGGATTGCAAACTTGAAATTGTTCGGATCATTATTAAAATTCAGATTGGTCCATGGCCGGGCATCGTCACCGATATTTGGGGCTGTTTCGAAAAAATTAATGGCTTCCTGAGCATTAACCGCAACTGCCAGGTTCAGCATAACCAGTAAAAAGAATATTTTCATTCCAGGCAACTTTAAATTGAGAAAATTATTTATCTGCATCACAAAGGTCGATAGTTATTCAGACCAAATTACATTCAGCAAAGTATTTATAAATTCTTTAACATCTGGCAGTAACAAAACTGTTTTTAAATCTGTTCTGCTGCCGGTTTAAATCCCGCTCGACACTATGAGTGCTACCCAGTCTTTCTCCTTATCAGATGGAGGCAAACCAATATCAGTCAGATGTCCGCCCTGGATGCGTGTTTTGGTACCCAGTTCAAGTTCTCCGCCTTTTCTGGGATTAAACCAGTTGATATCAAATTCCTCCTCATAACCTGTCAGGTCAAGTTTGATCTCACCTCCCTCAGGTATATAAACAGCATAGATCTCTCCCTCCATCACAAGGCAATAATCATTTTTATTAGGTGTTATATCATCTCTGCTTTTCATTTCCCAAAAGGGTAAATGTCGTTTAAAAAAATCGAGTGCGTACCTGGTCTGATCCCACATTGCAGCTCGTGAATGCCAGTCTTCGCACGCCAGGTCGTTATGGGGGTAATTATAACCGAAATACCATTCCACACCTCCGCCTCCTGCCATCAGATTCGCCCAGAGAACATATTTACGTATATCATCATGATCCGGATCTGCTGAATCTGGCTTAACACCTGTATTAGCCGGGCCGATTTCATCAAGACACACTATCCATGATTTACCAGAATCTGCCGACAGCTTAAGCCATTTCAGAGTTTGAAAATGAGATTCTGCAATATTTCCAGCCTGGATTGATAATCCATCCAATCCCGGATCTCCTAATAAAGGTGTTATGATCTTGTTCCGGTATTGTTCCGATGAATGAGTATGAATGACAATCTGATCTTTATAAGGATTAATCTTTTTTAGATAAGCGGCTGCATCTTTCCGCTGTTTATCAGTCTGACCAACAGGCGAAAAATCAGCCGGTCCGTTTTCCTCACCCAGGTTCCATGTAATTGCCAGATGATGGGAAAAGCGGGCTACCAGCTCCCTGTAATATAATTTTCTCTGGATATCCGTGTAGCCTATATCCAGAAGGCATTGATTTTCTGTTTCCTGTGTGACAAAGTGCATCATGATGCCAAGCTGATCCATATGACTGAAAACAATTTCCCACTGATCCAGCTTACTGCAATCAAAGCGGTATCTTTCATTACGGTCAGTCCACGGCCAGACATCATCCCCATCACCCATAACATTCATGGTCAGCATATAAACAGAATTCATACCCATTGAAGCCAGGTAGTTCAGAGCACCTATTATATTTTTCCCCTTATCCTCTCCCCATAAGGGATCACCATCCCTCCAATCGGCGGCATGAGGTTCATATCTGTGAAGCTTTCCGGTATTAAAAGCTTCTCCTGATCTTTGCTTCAGATCCCTGCCTGAATACGTCCCATCAAAATCCTCATATGCCAGAAAATTTTCAGGACTGTCAGCTCCGCCTTTAAGAAAAAAATCCCCTGTTCCTGAAAATTGCATATATCTGCCTCCTATATATCTCAGCTTGCCTTTCCCTCTGAAATCCTTCCCGGTTTTATCTGAAGCATCTATTTCAAAACTCCCCTCAGCACCATTAAAGAATAAAGGTTCACCGGCATCCGGGTCATCGTTCACGGCAATGGTTTTACCCTGACGGAAAGAAACAGAGTATGTCCAGGTACCCTTTTTATCCGGACAGAAGTGCACCCTCCATTTATTACCCGAATTACTGCCGGTTTCGCCGGCCTTTCCATCCGCTGCATAAAAACCCGGCACGGTATATTCCTTACCTCCATTCCTGAAAGTCACATTCAGTCTGTAATCCAGAAATGGAT
>Ga0105095_10001236_pt1 | contig 13277 bp, 18 predicted proteins | sample PPLLak2March2015_2_FD_79180 | JGI IMG/M metagenome (GOLD analysis project Ga0105095, IMG submission 79180) | Freshwater sediment microbial communities from Prairie Pothole Lake near Jamestown, North Dakota, USA - PPLs Lake P8 Core (3) Depth... | ecosystem: Environmental > Aquatic > Freshwater >... | reverse complement strand
TCAACATGTGGAAGAGGGCAAAAGCCGCAAAATCGTTCTCGATGTTAAGAGCGGAACTCGAGAAATTGTTGGAATTGAATCGTCAAGCAGCTGAGATCTTGATGAAAGTCAAAGGAACCCGAACGCCCTACGACGCGCTGATTGATATTTATGAGCCGAAAATGACCGCTGAAAATATAGATAAAATCTTCACGCCTCTACAACAGGGGCTGACAAAGCTTTTGGAGAAAATTCAGGCAAGTCCTGTTAAATCGGATACGAATACTCTCAAAGCCACGATTCCGGTAGAAACGCAGCGTAGAATCGCGAAAGAATTATCTCAAACATTGGGTTACGACACAACTTCGCCCAAAGCCGGGGGAAGAATCGATGAGACCGAGCATCCTTTCACAACTGGTTACTATGATGATGTACGGATCACAACGCATTATCACCCAGAAGAGTTCACTTCCTCCATATTCTCGGTGTTGCACGAAACGGGCCATGCGCTATATGAGCAAAACTTGCCACAACGCTGGAAATATCAACCAGTAGGCATGAATTGCTCAATGGGCTTTCACGAGTCGCAATCCCGGTTCTGCGAAAACATAATTGGCCGTTCACGTGAATTTTGGGCTTGCTGGCTACCCAAATTGAAGCGAATCGTGGCTCCAGCTCTTTCAGGTGTAAACCTGGATGATTTTGTCCTTGCGATAAATTCTGTAAAGCCGTCAAAAATCCGCATCGAAGCCGATGAAGTGACCTATAGTCTGCACATAATAGTGCGCTTCCAAATCGAAAAAGACCTCTTCAACGGCAAAACTAGTGTAGCTGAACTGCCTGCTATTTGGAATCAGAAATACGAGGAATATTTGGGAGTGAAAGTCCAAAACGACTCCGAAGGCGTAATGCAGGACACCCATTGGTCCAGCGGAATGTATGGGTATTTCCCTTCATACGCCCTGGGAAACATATACAGCGGACATTTGATTGCCCAACTCACAAAGGAAATCCAAGACTGGCGTGACCAACTGCAGAAAGGTAACCTGAAAAAACTGCTGAAATGGCTGAAGGAAAACGTCCACAGCTACGGAAAACTCTATGACACAGCCGACCTGCTTAGAAAGATAACAGGGAAGAACTTGGACGCAAAACCGTTCCTTCAGTACTTGCAAGAGAAATACAGTGAGATTTACAGCTTCTAAGTTCTCGTTTTCTTCGTTAGCTCGTGATAGATGTAAAGGGCAAGAAAGGAAATCGCTCCGGCGACGAAAAGAAAAACCCCCAACCAGCCAACAGTCGCAACATAATAGTTGGCTCCATAAAGAAAAAGCAGAACGCCTAGCACCGCAATCCCTAAACACGCCCAATCGCTTCTTGTCATTAAGGAACGACCCGATTCCAAGATGATAGAATTGACTACATGCTCAGAATATATAGAGTTACCTGTGGAGAAACCCGCGCTGCTCATTGTCTAATGGAAGTTCGCTTCCCATAAAAAGAACTTAGAAGCAAATACCGACATACACCTCGCAAATATAAGTTTTCCTCACAAATTTTTCGTAACATCCGACACTTTTATATACAACTTCTTAGAGAAAGAGCACAGAGGAAATATGAATGTCGGGACCAGAGACCAAAAAGCCTGAAAAACGCGAAGATTTTATCAGACTCTTGACTGCTGCTGCTAGAAAAGAAACGGAGAACAAGCTCCCTCAGAAGAGCAAAGCGTCGAAACCGACAATTTCCGGAACTGCTAAAGCATTGAATGTCCACAGGGATACACTTTACACATGGCTTAAAGAGTTTGATGTCGACTTTAAACAGATGGCAGAAGATATTCCGACACCAACATCAAGCAAGACTGCTGGGTTCTCGGGAAGCACCTACCTAATCGGTGAAGCCCTTGTCGGAGAAGGGAATGAAGTTGCACACATCGACCTTCTGATGGGTGACAAAGACGGTCCTGTCGGAAAGGCATTCGCCACAGGATTGTCGAATCTCTCCGCGGGACACACTCCGCTGCTTGCGGTGATAAGGCCCAATTTGCCGCCGAAGCCTCACACACTGCTAGTCCCGAAGGTGACGGTTAAGAACATGGAAGATACAGGTAAGATTTTTGGGCCTGCACAAGCCGCTGTTGCCAAGGCTGTCGCTGACTCGGTGGAAGAAGGAATTATACCAGCTGACAAGGTTGATGACTGGGTCATAATTTGCAGCGTTTTCATCCATCCACAAGCGGCTGATTTTCGAAAGATATACCAGTACAATTACGGTGCCACAAAGATGGCATTACAGAGAGCTTTGAAGCAGTATCCATCTATCGAAAAAATTAATTATGACAAGGACAGGGCAAAGCATCCTATAATGGGCTTTAAGGTTCCTCGTTTGTGGAGACCGCCTTACTTGCAAATTTCGATGGATGCCCCAGACCTTGAAAAGACAAAGAAAGTCCTTGCGCAACTTCCAGGAAGTGACAGGATAATCATCGAAGTTGGAACCCCGTTGATAAAACGTTACGGAACGAGAGTGATCAATGACCTGAGGCAGGTGGCCAGGGATAGCTTTATGGTTGCAGACCTCAAGACGTTGGATGTTGGGAAAGTGGAGGCAGACATAGCCTACGAAGATACGGCAGACGCGGTAGTTGCTGCGGGATTAGCGCCTCCCGAAACTCTTGACGCCTTTGTGCATGAGGCAAAGAGACTTGGAATATACGCTGTAATAGATATGCTGAACGTGGAGAATGTTTTGGAAAAGCTTCATTCACTGAAGAATTTTCCAGACATCGTCATACTGCACAGGGGCATAGATCAAGAGAGTGGAAGGACATGCGGACTGGAACGAATAAAACTCATTCGCCAAGCATTTCCAGACAAGAAGTACTTGATCGCCGTCGCCGGAGGGATAGTTCCGGAAACAGCAAAAGAAGCATTGCAGCAAGGGGCAGATATACTAATCGTCGGCAGATATGTCACGCAGTCAAAAGACATTGAACGCGCAGTCAGAGATTTCTTGGAACTTACACCAGCCATGCGCGAAGATATCGATCTCTTCAGAGTGCACACGGAATAGAGCAGAAATCGTAGCCTCCTTCTTTCCCTTTTTTGTCAAGTCAGTATTTTCAGTACCAGATAGGCTGATAAGAAGATTACACTCGCGATGAAGAACTGTGGCAGGAAACCTAGCAATCCCGCGAGAAAAGGCCCCAAAAAAGAACCTAAAGATGCGCCGAGACCCATAAGGACATCGAACAGCCCTGACCTTCCAGGCGGTATCAACTCCATCGATAAAGAAAGTGTCAGAATATGATATAATCCATAAGCTAACCCCATAAAAACCAGGATGACTGAAGCAAAAAATGTAGTAAACACCGCAAAATTGACGATAGCAATGAGTGAAAAGACTAACGCGCTTCTTAGAAGCACGATTCGCCGCATGTGAGTTGTGGCGTTGGGAGATGACGCTCTCTTTCCGGCGAGGAAGTATCCCACGACTGAACCGCCAGAGCTTAGCATATAGATCATGAATATCATGCTTGTAGGAAAAGCCAGTTTATCTGCGAAAAATATTGGCAATGGCGTGAAGAACAAACTCGAAGCCAAAGAAAAGAGCACCAGTCCTATTCCGAATGCAAAAAAGTTTTCGCTTCTAAATTTCTCGCCAATAGGCAGTCCATCCATGAGCCTTGAGGCAGCGTTTACTCCGCGATATGTGTAGTCAATCTTTCTTTCGATTGTGACTAATCTGCGCTCAAAAATTAGGAGTGGATCCGCCACGAAAAATATGGACAAGACAAATGCTGCCAGGTTTAGGATACTGCATAGCCACAAAATGTAACTCGAGCTAAAAGCCAATGTGGACGCCAACAATCCAAGGAGTAAACCGATTAGCCAACCTATTTCGGTGAAGCCTTCATATAAGGCGTAAGATTTTCCCCAGTCTTCGTGAGTGTAGTGTTCTGCTATAAGGATGTTCTTTGGGGCTTCATGAGCTACGTGAAGTAATGCCATAATCGCGTAGAGAATGGTAAATGTGATGACGTTTGTGGCAAAGGTGAAAAGATAAAGCAGGACCGCAGCTGAAATGAAGGAGAGAAGGACGTATAGCTTGTACCGTCTCGTCTTATCGGAGATGTATCCCCAGAAGAACGAGGCTGGTATAGATAAAAAGAGGGCGACTGCGGTCATTATGCCTAGGTCGAATAATGACCCTCCGATTGCCGGCGTCACCACGTACAATGGTATGAACACCGACAACAGGCCGAATGCCATTTCGTGGAAGAAGAAACCCAGGCGCCACATAGGAACAAGACTTCTGCAGAGCTGCATTAAAACTTTTGGCAGACCAAAAAACCATTGGTGCTGTAAATGGTTGAAAATGCTTCATAAATCCTTAATAGAGAGATGGCCAACTTCATACTCCGCTGGAGAGTCAATCTTCAAATGGCAAAATTCAAGGTAATAGTTTCCGATCCGCAAGATGGGACCTCAAAAGTGGTCGAGGTAGAAGAAGCCCGCGCAGCTCCTTTTATCGGAAAAAGAGTGGGAGAGGTTTTTGATGGTGCTGTCTTGGATCTGCCAGCTCATAAGGTACAGATAACGGGTGGTTCTGACAAAGACGGTGTTCCCATTAGATTGAATGTACATGGCGGTGTCCGTAGAAGCGTGATACTCAGCGGAGGTTCAGGATTCCATCCCGCAGACAGAGGGCAGCGAAGACGGAAGATGGTTCGGGGTAACGTGATTACGGATGATATCGTTCAGATTAACGCGAAAATCGTTGAGAAGCCCAAAAAACCTGTTGAAAAGAAAGTAGAAGCGACTTAACAAATCTCTATGCATTTAGTCTTTTACGGCTGCTTAAAATTTATTAACTTCCATCATCAATTCTTCAATAATTCGTTTCCAATTGTTGGATAAAGAAAATGAGCAACACCAGTAAAGCATTACCCAAACAGCCGGAAGTCAACATTGGCACCATAGGTCATGTGGATCATGGAAAAACAACGTTAGTACAATCTATGACTGGTGTTTGGGCCTCAAGACACAGTGAGGAGCTCAAGCGTGGCATTACAATAAAACTGGGTTATGCTGACATGCCTATCTATAAGTGCCCAAATTGTGAAGCACCCAAGAACTACTCAAATACACCAGTGTGCCCCCGTTGTGCTTCTGAAGCAGTCTTCGTTCGCGCAATCAGTTTCGTTGATGCTCCTGGCCATGAGGCGCTCATGGCTACCATGCTTTCAGGGGCAGCTATAATGGACGGGGCTATTCTCGTAATTGCGGCCGATGAACCTTGTCCTCAACCTCAGACCCGAGAACACCTAGCTGCCGCTGAGGTAATCGGCATAAAGAACATAATAATCGTTCAAAACAAGATTGACATTGTAGACGAGAAAAGGGCACGCAAGAGTTACGAGGAGATTAAAAGTTTTGTAAAAGGAACCGTAGCCGAAAATGCCCCAGTGATTCCTGTTTCAGCCCAGCACGGCTTAAATGTTGACGTGCTTCTCAACGCCATATCCGAAATCATACCCACCCCTGAAAGAGACGCAACCAAACCTCCTCTCATGTACATCATTCGCTCCTTCGACACCAACAAACCCGGGACTTTAATAGAAGGTCTCGAGGGGGGTGTCATAGGAGGGACGATTGCTCAAGGCAAGTTTTCAGTCGGCGAAGACATCGAAATACGTCCCGGAATCAGTGCTGACAGAGAAGGTAAAACGGTTTATGACCCATTAGTTAGCGAAATCGTCAGTTTGCATGCAGGCGAAAAAACCGTGAAAGAAGCATCTTGTGGCGGATTAGTGGGCGTGGGAACTATGTTAGACCCTTCATATTCAAAAGCTGATGGTTTAACCGGTAACATAGCCGGAAAAGCCGGGTTCCTTCCTCCAATTTTGACGGAGTTGACTTTAGAAACTCATATTCTAGAGCGGGCGGTGGGTACAAAAGAACTCTTGAAAGTTGAACGGATCAACCTTGACGAGTCTTTGCTGCTTCACGTGGGCAATGCCGTGAACATTGGGAAAGTCCTTTCGGTCAAAGGTAACGTCGCCAAGGTCAAGCTGACGCGGCCTGTGTGTGCACAATCCGGATCTAGGGTCGCCATAAGCAGAAAGATTACAGCACGCTGGCGCCTTATAGGGTACGGGCTAATACTAGACAAACCCAAGTAACCCTCTGACTCGAGGTTTAGCCAGAAGATTTTGCGAATCCCTCTGTCAACAGGAAATCATTCGCTTTTTGCAGCACGTTCTTGGCATTACTAAAATTTAGTCTATCCTTCGAATGCTGGTAATCTAACCAGACAAATCCAATGTGTTCAAATGATAACTTGACCTTCTCCGTTTGGGTTTCGATGAGGTAGAATACAACTTCCTTGTGAATCGTTGCCCCTTGTCTCCTATAGAAGTACTCTACTTTTTCTTTGAAACCTTCGACGAATTTGGCAGCAGCTATCCCTGTTTCTTCTTGAAGTTCTCGCAGTACAGTGTCTTTTTCACTCTCGTTCGGTTCGACGTTTCCTTTCACAAAGTCCCAGTGACCTGCCTCATAATGCAGCAGCAGATAATGTATCCCGTTTTCTTTGACAATGAAAACTACGGCTCCACAAGATTTTTCGCGTAACACAGGGCATCACAGCTTCTTTAGTTGTGGTCATTTAAGCGTGGTTATTTAAAAGTGATATGTAACTCAGGGCTATTGAAGATTGATGGCCTTTTATGTCCTAACCGCAGACAGTTTTAAATTCGCTGAAAGAGAAGCGATAACAAGACGAAATCTGGTTCCCGGGGGCAAAAGAATCAATTGGGGGTAACATCCGCGCAAAAGTCTCCGTTGAAAGTGATTGTAGACTCAAACGCCTTATTTGTTCCGTTTCAGTTCAAGATAGACATTTTCGCTGAACTAGGCAGACTATTGGAAAGGCGATTTGAGTTGATTCTGCTGTCCCCAATTAGACGGGAACTTGAGATACTTGCCTCGAAAGGCTCGCTTAAAATGCGCAAAATGGCTGGTTCTGCCTTGAAGTTGGCTGAGAACTGCATGCAGGTTGAGATAAAGTTTCCAGAATCTACCCTCGTTGATGATGTCATAATTGAAGCAGCGGAAGAGTGGGGCGCCATGGTTTTTACCAATGATAGACAGCTTAGGAAGAGGCTAAGAGATATAAGTGTGCCAGTGATTTATCTGAGGCAAAAATCGCGTCTAGCGATTGACGGATTGGTATAATTCGATGTTTAAGTTGGTAACTCTTCAGGACACTATACGCATTCCACCTGACACGTTTGGTAACCCTCTCGAAAAAGTGGGTCGTGATCAGGTCAAGGCGAAGTATGAGGGACTGGTTGATGAGGAATTGGGCTACGTGATTGCAGTGACGAAAGTTGAAGTTAGCCCGATTGGAAAGATAATTCCAGGCGACGGAGCTACATATCACAAGGTCAACTTTTCTCTTTTAACATTCTCTCCTGTCCTTCAGGAAATAGTGGAGGGTGATGTCGTTGAGATTGCCGATTTTGGCGCGTTCCTTCGAATCGGTCCTGTGGACGCTTTATTGCATGTATCACAGCTCATGGACGACTACATTTCTTATGATGAGAAGCAAGGGGTTCTGCTGGGCAAAGAAACGAAAAGGAAACTCTCTGCTGGCGATCAGGTACGTGTTAGGATTACAGCAGTTTCTTTCGGCAGGACGGGCAGCTCTGGAAAAATTGGGGTGACAGCAAGGCAGCCTTTTTTGGGCAAGTTGGAATGGCTAAGGCTTGAGGCAGCCAAGGGGAAAGAGACCACGGAGAAGAAGCAAGCTGAAAAAGAAGAGAAAACCGAACCGAAGGAGTGACTTGGATGAACGAAAAGGCATGCACTAATTGCCATTTTATAACTAAGGAAAATGTCTGCCCAAAATGCAGGTCAACTAGTCTCAGCGAAGACTTCAGCGGAATTGCCATAGTTTTTGAACCCGAGGATTCGGTTATCGCGAAAGCTATGAACATTAAAGAAAAGGGCCGCTACGCTTTAAAGGTCAGATAAATCTGCTCCGGGTTCACCCTGTTCTAATGTTGGAAAGAAAATGAATACAGTTGCATATACGGTTACGCCTGAACTGCGTATTAGATTCAAAACGCCTTTTGGTGAATTGATTAAGGGCTCGTATTCTCAAACCATGGCTACAATGGCAAAAATCGTGGCAAGAGAAATGCCGCCTATGGTAATTTCTGTCGGAGACAGGGTATCGAGAAATCTCTCCCAGTTTAAGATGGATCCCAGGCTGTCGATTATCGATAACAAATGCCTGAGGAAGAGTATAAGACCACAAGAGTATGCCCCGAAACACGTGGTTCATGTTTCCAACCCCGGGGGCACCATAACCGAAGAAGCATTGACGGCAATAAAAGCAGCATTCGAAACAGATAATCAGGTTCAAATTGTTGTTGAGGGGGAAGAAGATCTTCTTACTCTTGTCGCCGTTCTTCACGCGCCTGAAAGATCTCTGGTTGTTTATGGGCAACCGCGCGAGGGCATCGTGGTCGTCAGAGTGACTTCCGAGAAGAAAGCTGAAGCTGCGGAATTTCTTAAAGCTATGAAAAATGTTAGAAAAGCTAAATAAGAAGAAACTCGTTTGAACTCAACGCCCTTAAGCAAGTGAGACAGCGATGGAAGTCAAGATAATCTCCAAGAAAGACAATCCACTTTTGAAACGTATGGAAACGGGTTTCAAGATAGAACAAGGCTTACAAACCAAAACACCTCTGAGGCTTGAGGTCAAGAGAGCATTATCCATTGAACTCAAGACGAGCGAGGAATTGGTTTTTATAAAAAGGATGAAAACTTTGACGGGGACTCATACTACAGTTGGAGTTGCCCACGTCTACGAGGATGAAAAGCAGGCAAGATCTGTCGAGCCAGAGTACATACTGAAACGTAACAAACCGCCCGAACAAAAGAAAGAAGAGGCGAATTGAGGATGTCAAAGAGAGTAGCTAAGACTGAAGAACAACCTACAGAGGCCAAAAAAGAAGAGAAGCCAGAAGTCAAACCTCAGAAAACTGAGAAACCTAAAGGCGAAAAGAAGCGAAAACAGGAAAAAGGTGTCCATGCCTTGTATAAGATCGAAGCTGAAAAAGTCACGAGGACACATCCAACTTGTGAGCGGTGCGGTCCAGGATACTTTATGGCTGATCACAACGACAGATATACTTGTGGCCACTGCGGCTTCACCCGGTACAAACGCGCTTAGAGACGATAAACAATTTTAAGGTTCGATTCAGATAGTCTCTGATGATCAGTAATGATGCGTGTTAATGTTGCAATAGCGAACATCTCTGCGGAACGTTTCTGGGACATTAGAAAACCAATTCCTCCCATTCAAATAAGCACTAATATCAACGTTGTAAGCATGGAGAAAAAGTCTGACGGGACATTGGAGGTTCCTTTTGTATTGACTATCAGTTACAATCCTTCGATAGCTCAGATAAGCTTGAAAGGAAGAGCCTACGCCTCAGGCGAAAAGGACGAAATTGAAACAATCATTAAACAGTACGAAGAAAAGAAACCACCGCCTCCGATAATAGTCCAGTCAATATCAAACGTGGTTTTCATCGAATCAGTTCTGATTTCGAAAACACTCAACATCCCTCCACCTATCCCCTTACCACAAATACCTGAAGCAAAAGTACAAGGGTCGAAACCGCTAGATAGAGACTACAGCGCCTAGCCCTAACCCGAAATTTACTTTTGAATTGTCTATTAACGTCGAATCTATACCTCTTCATTTCTTCTTCTCGTTCGTTCAGCTTTGCGAGAATTCAAAATTCATAGGCGCATAGCAGCAAACTACGCAGGAAGATACATGGCAACGTTTATAACTCTAATTTCTCATTGCTAAACTTCGCGAAGCGGATTGCAATGGGACACCGAAAAAAACATGCTCCAAGACATGGTTCACTAGCTTATTTGCCTAGACACCGCGCCAAAAACCCGGTAGCGAGAATCCGTCACTGGCCAAAAATAGTCGCGGATCAGCCTAGGCTTTTGAGTTTCACAGCATTCAAAGCAGGCATGACCTATGTCTTCACAATAGAAGACCGTAAACGAAGTCCAAATTTTGGCAAAGAAGTCATGCGTGCATGCACCATTCTAGAAACACCCCCGATTCTGATATGCGGGATGCGTACATATACTAAGACGCCTTATGGCTTGCAGCACCTGTCCGAAGCTTGGATGAAAGAACCACCAGCTAATCTGGACCGTGCACTGATTTTGCCGGAAAACTTTGACACAGATGTCATGCTTCAGAACCTTGAAAAAGACATTGATATGGTCTCAAACATCCGGGCAATTGCAATTACACAGCCGACGCTGACAAGCATCTCCAAAAAGAAACCGGACATAATGGAAATTGAGATTGGCGGAGGCACAGTCCAGCAGCGATTTGAATATGCAAAGTCGCTTTTGGGAAAAACGGTGACTCCTGAAGAAGTCTTCAAAGATGGACAATTCGCTGATGTTGCTGCGATAACAACGGGTAAGGGTTTTCAAGGTCCAGTTAAACGTTGGGGAGTGGCTATCCTCCAGCACAAAGGTAGAAAAACGAAGCGAGGCATCGCCACCTTGGGACCGTGGAACCCTCATCACCTTATGTACTCGGTCGCACGCGCTGGGCAGATGGGTTATCATCAACGTATAGAGTACAACAAGCGTATCCTAAAAATCGGCAAAGATGGTAAAGAGATTACCGTTAAGGGTGGGTTCATCCGATACGGACCAGTCAAGGGACCTTACATGATTATTGAAGGCAGCATTGCAGGACCAGAAAAACGTACGATTAGACTACGATATCCGGCGCGTCCCCATCGAGAAAAGTTTGAGCAACCACCGCAAATCACTCACATATCGCTCGATTCACCACAAGGAAAGTAATCGTTGGGACCACTATGCCACCGCAAAAAACTGTCAGCGTCTATGACCTGAACGGTAAACCCGCAGGCAAAACGAATCTTCCTTCGGTCTTCAAGACTCCACTTAGACCTGACGTAATAAAACGTGCGGTACTATCAATTCAATCAAATAGACGTCAACCACAAGGTAGAGACTTAATGGCCGGTAAACACACCAGTGCCGAATCACGCGGCACGGGCATGGGAATAGCCAGAGTACCCCGCATAAAAGGCGGTAGCGGAAGAGCAGCTGTTGCCCCAGGAACCGTCGGAGGGAGACAGGCACACCCGCCAAAAGTTGAAAAGAAAATAGTCAAGCGTATTCCAAGGAAAGAAGCGCGTTTGGCATTGCGTTCCGCAATAGCCGCAACAGGTTCTAAGGACACAGTAACTCAACGAGGCCATCAAGTGGAGAATGTTCCGCACATTCCGCTTGTAGTAACTGCCGAAATCGAAAGTCTGGCCAAGACCAAGGAAGTAGAGGAAGTCCTATTGCACCTAGGCTTGCTCTTAGACGTTTACCGTGTTAGAGATAGCCGAAATATACGGGCCGGCAAGGGAAAACGAAGAGGAAGAAAAATGAAACAAGCCGTCGGACCGCTCATCGTAATCGGAGAAAACAAAGGTCTGGCAGATGCCGCAGGTAACATACCTGGATTGGAAGTGGCCAAAGTCTCCACACTCAATGCAGAAATCCTGGCCCCAGGAACGCACCCGGGGAGATTGACCTTGTGGACGGATAGCGCGGTTGAGCAGCTAGATAAGTTGTATGGCGAGGGAGAAAGCTAACAATGAATCCGAATGACGTTATATTCTATCCACTGATGACAGAATCTGCGAGTCTGATGGTGGAGAGAGATAACAAACTCCTATTTGTGGTTGACCTTAAAGCAGGCAAGGCCGACGTCAAACGGGCAGTTGAACAGCTTTACGAGGTAAAAGTGGACAGAGTAACTATGTCGATAACTCCGAATGGAGAGAAAAAAGCCTTCGTCAAGCTAAAGCCCGAGTACAAGGCATCAGACGTAGCCATCAAACTCGGCATCCTCTAAAATATCATGAAGGAATGACTAAATGGGAAAAAGAATTCGTGTTCAAAGACGCGGACGCGGCGGTTCAACCTACAGAGCGTCAACACACAAGAGGGTTGCGCCTGCTCGGTATCCGCCTGCGATTACTCCGAAAGAGTCTTTTGAATCTTCAATAAGTGGTGTTGTAGAAGCACTTGTTCACGATCCTGGCCGTGGTTCGCCACTTGCATTAGTTAAATTCGAGAATGGCGCTTCTTGTTACATTGTTACTCCTGAGGGCATTTTCCAAGGCCAACAGATTAGACTAGGAGGTAGCGCCTCAGCGGAGATTGGCAACATCGTTCCTTTGGGCAAGATACCTGAAGGGACTTTGGTTTGCAACCTCGAGCTTCGACCAGGTGATGGTGGAAAGCTTGCCAGATCCTCGGGTGCTTATACCACAGTAGTTGGGCATACGCCTCAAGGAACCATGATAAAATTACCTTCTGGGCGTATAAGATACGTTAACGATTATTGCATGGCAACAATAGGCGTCGTTTCTGGTTCGGGTCGGCAGGAGAAGCCTTTCTTGAAAGCTGGGGAAAAGTATCATCTGATGAAGGCCAAGGGCCATAAATATCCACGTACGCGTGGAAGGGCGATGGTGGCTGCTGTTCATCCCTATGGCAGTAGTAAGCGTAGTGCGCGAAAAGGAACTACAACCTCTCATGGTGCGCCTCCAGGGCAGAAAGTCGGGTTAATTGCTGCACGTGGTGCGGGACGCAAGAAGAAACGTATAGTACGGTGACGGAACGTTTATAGCGTGGAGAATTTAGTTTAGGAGTTGAGTCGAAATGCCTAAAGAGTTCATGTTTCGCGGTCACACGCTTGAAAGTTTGCAAGCTATGTCCATGGATGAATTCATTAATTTGCTCCCTTCAAGGCAGAGGCGAAGTCTGCAGCGCGGTTTGACCCCTGAGCAGCGCATTTTGCTTGAGAAGATGCGTGAGGCAAATGACGCCACTAAGAAAGGGAAAGAAGCAAATCTGAAAACTCATGTGCGGGACTTGATTATTCTGCCAGAGATGGTGGGCACGAAGGTTATGGTTCACAATGGCAAGGAATTTGTCGGAGTGGATATAAAACCCGGCATGATTGGCCATTTTCTAGGTGAATTCGCTATAACAAACAAGCCAGTGAGGCATGGAACACCAGGCATAGGCGCGTCGCGTTCTTCGATGTATGTGCCGCTGAAATAGTCTTTTCTTTTTTTGGCACATCCTTGTCTTCTTTGTTTTTGCATATGTGTTCTTAGAGAGTTCTTTGCTTACCGGAGGCTT
>Ga0105095_10001234_pt1 | contig 13280 bp, 12 predicted proteins | sample PPLLak2March2015_2_FD_79180 | JGI IMG/M metagenome (GOLD analysis project Ga0105095, IMG submission 79180) | Freshwater sediment microbial communities from Prairie Pothole Lake near Jamestown, North Dakota, USA - PPLs Lake P8 Core (3) Depth... | ecosystem: Environmental > Aquatic > Freshwater >... | reverse complement strand
CAGTACCGCTGTCCCTGCAGGGCCAGCCGGTCCCGCTCCTTGGAGTCCCGCGGACCGCGGATCTCCTCGGGCGAGGCGATCCGGATCTGGATGAAGTCGAATGTCGAGCCGCGCGGCTCACGGGTGCTTCGGAAATCGATCATCGTCGCGTGCCCCCTACTCCTCGCCGTCCTCGGTGGTGCCCAGCGTGACCCGCAGGCCGAGCGCCTGGAGCTCCTTGACCAGCACGTTGAACGACTCCGGAATCCCGGGATCCGGCAGATTCTGGCCCTTCACGATCGCCTCGTACACGCGGCTCCGCCCGTTCACGTCGTCGGACTTCACCGTGAGCATCTCCTGCAGGACGTGCGCGGCGCCGTACGCCTCCAGCGCCCACACCTCCATCTCGCCGAACCGCTGGCCGCCGAACTGCGCCTTGCCGGCGAGCGGCTGCTGCGTCACCAGGCTGTACGGCCCGATGGACCGCGCGTGGATCTTGTCGTCCACCAGGTGCGACAGCTTCATCATGTAGATCGCGCCCACCGTGACGTCCGACGCGAACGGGTCGCCCGCGCGGCCGTCGCGCAGCCGCACCTTGCCGGTAGGGGCGACCCCCGCCGCGAGCAGGAACTCCCGCAGGGCCGCCTCGACGTCGGCCTCGCTCTTCGGCCCGAGCATCGCGGCCAGCGCGGGCAGGCCCGCGGCCGCGACCGCCTCCGGCACGGCCAGCGCGGCCCGCTTCTCGGCCTCCTTGAGGCCGGTCTTGAGCGCCGCCTTCTCCGTCTTGCCCAGGTCCTCGCGCCCGAGGCGCTCCTCGTGATCGGCCACCTGGGTCGTGGCTTCGGCCCGGTACCGCTCGCCGAGGGTGCGCGCCGCGGTCTCGAGGAAGTCCCGTGTGCCGTGGAACAGGTCGCGGGTTTCCTGGGAGACCGCCCGGCTGGCCAGCGCATCCACCCGGAACGACCCGAGCTGCGCATCGCCGTTCTCCGCCGGCAGGCGCTTGAGATCGTCGAGCAGCCGGCGCACGACCTCGGGCGTGAGGGAGGGCGCCGCCTGGGGAATGCGCAGCGCGTCCCGCGCCCAGACCAGGCTCGCCAGCCGCAGGAGCATCGCGATCTCGGCTTCCGACGCCCCCTGGAACACGGGCGTCTTCGCCTCGAACCCGAGAATGCGCGCCGCCCAGCCCAGATGGGTCTCCAGCAGCTGGCCCACGTTCATCCGGCTCGGCACGCCCAGCGGGTTGAGCACGATGTCCACCGGCGTCCCGTCGGGCAGGAACGGCATGTCCTCCTCCGGCACGATCCGGGCGATGATGCCCTTGTTGCCGTGCCGGCCCGCCATCTTGTCGCCCACCGAGATCTTCCGCTTCTCGGCCAGGTAGACCTTCACCAGCTGGATCACGCCCGGCGGGAGCTCGTCCGGCTGGAGGATTTTGTCGATCTGGTCCTCCGCCTTCTCCTCGATCTTGGCCCGCTCGGCGTTGGCGGCATCGAGCGCGCCCTGGACCCGCTCGTTGACGTCCTTGGACTTGACCCGCAGCGTCTTGAGATCCACGTCGCCGAAGTCCACGTCGGTCAGCACGCCCTTCGCGATCCTGGTGCCTTCGGGCAGGTACTCCTCGACGGTGCCGTTCCGGAGCATCCGGACGACCTCCTGGCCATCCAACAGGTCGCGCAGCTCCTCGAACAGCACCGCGCTGATGCGCGCCTTCTCCTCGTTCTCGAGCTGGCGCACCTCGCCGATCCGCTCGCCGCGGTCCTTCTCGACCACCTGGTCCTCGACCCGCGAAAAGATCTTGACGTCGATCACGACGCCTGCCATGCCCGGCGGCACCTTGAGCGACGAGTCCTTCACGTCCTTCGCCTTCTCGCCGAAGATGGCCGTGAGCAGCTTCTCCTCCGGCGACAGCTCGGTCTCGCCCTTGGGCGTGATCTTGCCGACGAGGATGTCGCCCGGCACGACGTGGGCGCCGATGCGGACGATGCCCCGCTCGTCGAGGTCCACGAGCGCCTCCTCGGAGACGTTCGGGATCTCGCGGGTGATCTCCTCCTGGCCCCGCTTGGTGTCCCGGACGTGCAGCTCGAGCTCCTGGATGTGGATCGAGCTGTAGACGTCCTCCTTGACGAGCCGCTCCGAGAGCACGATGGCGTCCTCGAAGTTGTGTCCGTACCACGGCATGAAGGCGACCAGCACGTTGGCGCCGAGCGCCAGCTCGCCGTTCTGCGTGCCCGGCCCGTCGGCGATGATCTCGCCCGCGGCGACCCGCTCGCCCACCCGCACCAGCGGCCGCTGGTTGATGGCGGTGTCCTGGTTCGTGCGCCAGAACTTCTTGAGCCGGTAGCGGTCGTGCTGCATGAGCCGGCCGAGCGGGACATCGGCGCGCCGCGTATCCGGGCGGCCCGTGTCCACGATGATCTCGTCGGCCGTCACCTTGCTGACCGTGCCGTCCCGCCGCGCCACCACCACCGCTCCCGAATCCCGGGCCACCTTCTCCTCGAGGCCGGTCCCCACGAGCGGGGCATCCGGGAACAGCAGGGGCACCGACTGCCGCTGCATGTTCGAGCCCATGAGCGCGCGGTTCGCGTCGTCGTGCTCGAGGAACGGAATGAGCGCGGCCGCGATGGACACCAGCTGCTCGGGCGCCACGTCCATGAAGTCGATCCGCGCCGGCGGCATCAGCGGGTAATCGTCCCGCTTCCGCGACAGGGCGAACTCGTTGACGAACCTCCCCTGCTCGTCCAGCGGCGCGTTGGCCTGCGCGACGGCGTAGTCCTCCTCCTCGGACGCCGACAGCCAGCGGATTTCCTCCGTGACGCGCCCCTCCTTCACCCGCCGGTAGGGCGTCTCGACGAACCCGAGCTCGTTCACCCGGGCGAACGTCGAGAGGCTCGTGATGAGCCCGATGTTCGGCCCTTCCGGCGTCTCGATGGGGCACATGCGGCCGTACTGCGAGTAGTGCACGTCACGGACCTCGAAGCCCGCCCGCTCGCGCGTGAGGCCGCCCGGCCCCAGGGCGCTCAACCGGCGCTTGTGCGTCAGCTCGGCCAGGGGGTTGGTCTGGTCCATGAACTGCGACAGCTGGGAGCTGCCGAAGAACGCCTGGATCACGGCGCTCACCGTGCGTGCGTTGACCAGGTCGTCCAGCGTGATCTTCTCCGGGTCGCTGTTGATGCTCATCCGCTCCTTGATGAGCCGCGCCATCCGCGACAGGCCGACCGAGAACTGGTTCGCGATCAGCTCGCCCACCGTGCGCACCCGGCGGTTGCCGAGGTGGTCGATGTCGTCCGTGTGGCCGCGGCCCTCGGACAGCTCCAGCAGGTACCGGATGATCGCGATGAAGTCCTCTTCCGTGAGGACCGTGTGCGCCTCCGGCACGCGCAGCCGCAGCCGCTGGTTGATCTTGTACCGGCCCACGCGGCCGAGGTCGTACCGCTTCGGGTTGAAGAACAGCCGCTCGAGCGCCGCCCGCGCCGTATCCAGGTTGGGCGCCTCGCCCGGGCGGAGCAGCGAGTAGATCTGCTCCAGCGCCTCGGCCTCCGACGCCGTCGGATCCTTGGCGATGGTGTTCTTGATGAGGTTCGACTCGGCCCGCGCCGTGGGCAGCAGCACGTCCACCTTGAACGCCCCGGACTTGAGGAGCTTCTTGCGGATCGGGTCCGCCAGCTCCTTGCCCGCCCCCACCAGCAGCTCCCCCGTGTCGGGGTCGGGCACGTCGAACGCGAGAATCTGCTTCTCGGCCATCTCGCGTACCGTGGTGGGCCGCTCATCGTCCCGCAGGTCGATGGTGGTGTAGCGCGCGAACACCCGCACGGTCGTGATGCCGGCGCGCCGCAGGGCGTTGAAGCGCTCCGCGGACAGGTCGTCGCCCTCCCGGGCCAGCGGCTCCGCGCCGCCCTCCGGGTCCGGCACGTCCTCGGCGAACGTGGCGCCGATCACCTCGCGGCGCAGTACCCGCTCCTCGAGCTTCTGCGTCAGGTCGAGCGTCTTCGACGCATAGAACAGCCGCAGCAGGTCGCCGTTCGAGCCGTAGCCCAGGGCCCGCAGCAGGGCCGTCGCCGGGAACTTCTTCTTCTTATCGATGTGGACGTAGATCACGTCGTGGATGTCCACCGTGAACTCGACCCACGACCCGCGGAACGGGATGATCCGGGCGGAATACAGGCGCTGGCCGTTGGGGTGGGTGGTCTCCTCGAACACCACGCCCGGCGACCGGTGGAGCTGCGACACCACCACCCGCTCGGCGCCGTTGATCACGAAGGTCCCGAGGGGCGTCAGGATGGGCAGCTCCCCGAGATAGACTTCCTTCTCGATGATGTTCTTCGGGCGCCGGCCGCCGCCCTCGAGTTCCTCGAGGATCACCAGCCGCAGCGTCGCCTTGAGCGACGCCGAGTACGTCATGTCGCGCTCGATGCACTCCTCGACCGTGTACTTCGGCTCGCCCAGCGCGAACGCGACGAACTCCAGCGAGTAGTTCCCGTTCACGTCCGCGATCGGGAATACCTCGTGGAACACGCGTTCCAGGCTCAGGTCCTGCGCCGCCGCCGCCTCGCCCGTGGCGAGCAGCGCCTGGAACGACCGCGTCTGGATGTCGAGGAGGTGGGGCATGGCCATCCCCGCCTCGAGCTTGGAAAACGAAATCACCGGCAGTGTGCTCATCGGCCGTCCTCATGCAGCGCGAATGGCCCCGCGGGCAACCGGTCCGGAAACCCGGCCAGCGGCCACGGGGCGCGCATCGCGAGCAGGTTGTAAGAGCGCCGTCGTCCTGGATGCATACCGTTCGAGCCGAAGTCCGCGAGAGCACGGTGCGCCGGCCGACTGCCGGCGCCCCCGTTCCCCGGGCCTACTTCAACTCGACGGTTGCGCCCTGCTCCTCGAGCTTCTTCTTGACAGCCTCGGCCTCGTCCTTGGACACGGCTTCCTTCACCGTGCCGGGGACGTTGTCGACGAGGTCCTTGGCCTCCTTCAGGCCAAGCGTCGTGACCTCACGCACCGCCTTGATGACCTGGATCTTCTTTGCACCCGCTTCCTTGAGGACGACCGTCCACTCGGTCTTCTCCTCCACGGCGGCGGCCGCATCCCCGCCACCGCCCGCGGCGGGCGCCGCCATCGGCGCAGCCGCGATCGTGACGTTGAACTTCTCCTTGAACGCCTCGATCAGATCGGCCAGTTCCATCACGGACATATGGGCGATCGCCTCGAGGATTTCGTCCTTGCTCAGACTCGTGGTGGCCATGGTGGTACTCACTTCCCGTGCAGGTTATGCAGCCTCAGACCGCTGCGAGCGGAGCGCCTCGAGGGCGCCAACCCACTGATACAAGAGCCCGTTGGCAGCGCCCAGGAACATCTGGAGCGGCGCCTGGAACGCGCCCGCCAGCTGGCTCAGCAGCTCCGGGCGGGACGGCAGCTTGGCGAGGGCCTTGGCCTCGGCGGGGGTGATCGCCCGCCCGTCCACGAGACCCGCCTTCACCTGGAAGCTCTCCGCCTCCTTCTGGAAGTCCGCGATCACTTTCGCCGCGGCGATGGCGTCGGCGGCGAACACCCAGCCCGTGGGGCCGGCGAAGGGCTCGCGGAGCCCCTCGATCTTGGCCTCGACCAGCGCGCGCTGGGCCAGCGTATTCTTGACGACCAGGTACTCGAACCCCGCCTGCCGGAACCGGCGCCGGAGGTCGGTCACCTGCTTCACCTTGAGACCGGTGAAGTCGGTCAGATAGACGTTCGGCAGCCGCGCCAGGCGCTCGCGGACGTCGGCGACGATGCTGGCCTTCTCGGTGCGGTTCATCGGTACTCCGCTGGATCGACGGGCACGCCAGGACCCATCGTGCTGGACACCGTCACGGACTTCACGAAGGTGCCCTTCGCGCCCGCCGGCTTCGCGCGGACCACCGCGTCCAGGAAGGCGTTGAGGTTCTCCGTCAGCTGGTCGGCGGTGAACGAGGTCTTGCCGATCGGGCCATGGATATTGCCGGTCTTGTCCACCCGGAACTCCACCTTGCCCGCCTTGATCTCCTTGACCGCGCGCGTCACGTCCACGGTGACGGTGCCGGACTTCGGGTTGGGCATCAGGCCGCGCGGGCCGAGGATGCGCCCGAGCTGCCCGACCTGGCCCATCATGTCGGGCGTCGCCACGATCACGTCCACGTCGAGCCAGCCGTCCTTGAGCTTCTGGACGTACTCCGGTCCGACGAAATCGGCCCCGGCGGCCTCGGCCTCCTTGGCCTTGTCGCCCTGGGCGAGCACGAGGACCCGCACGGTCTTCCCGACGCCGTGCGGCAGCACGACGGTCCCGCGGACGATCTGGTCCGCGTGGCGGGGATCGACCCCGAGGTTAAGCGCCACGTCCACGGACTCGTTGAACTTGGCGAACGCCCCGTTCTTGACGAGCGCGATCGCCTGCGGCGCCGCGTAGCGCTGGGCGCGATCCACCAGCGCCGCCGCCGCCCGGAACTTCTTGCCGGTGCGCATCAGTCCACGACCTCCACGCCCATGGAGCGTGCGGTGCCGGCGATGATCCGCATCGCGGCGTCAACGTCGCTCGCATTGAGGTCGGGCATCTTCATCTCGGCGATCTTGCGCAACTGCGCCCGCGTCACCTGCGACACCTTGTCCCGGTTGGGGGCCGCGGACCCCTTCTCGAGCCCGAGCTCCTTCTTGAGGAGGGCCGCCGCCGGCGGCGTCTTCGTGATGAAGGTGAAGCTCCGATCCTGGTAGATCGTCACTTCCACCGGGGTCGTCATCCCCGCCTGGCCCTGGGTCTTCGCGTTGAACTGCTTGCAGAACTCCATGATGTTGACACCCTGGGGACCCAAGGCGGTGCCAACCGGAGGCGCCGGCGTAGCTGCGCCGGCCGTCACCTGCAGCTTGACGAACCCAACGACCTTCTTTTTCGGTGCCATCCAGCCCTCTCTCGCGCCGGGACCGTGTCCCTGGCTCCCACGTGACCCCGTGGTGGGGGAACCGCGTGCCTTCGCCGAAACCTCCCATCCCATCGCGGACGGGAGCCCACCCCTTCCCCTCCCCCTTCACGTGAGCACGTGAGCATCTCTGGTCCTCACGTCCTCACCTGCTCACGCCTGCCTCAGTGTCCCCGCAACTGGAGGTAGTCCAACTCCACCGTCGTCGGTCGCCCGAACAGACTGACGCTCACCCGGACCTTGCCCTTGTCCGGCAGCACCTCTTCGACGGTGCCGCTGAAGTCGGTGAACGGACCCTCCATGATCTCGACCACCTGCCCGACCAGGAACGGGATCTGTTCCCGCGGGGCCGCCTCCTCCACCGGCTCTTCGATGCCGAGCAGCCGGTTGACCTCTTCCTGCCGCAGCGCCTGCGGCGTCCAGCCCTGGCCCGCAAACTTGATCACGCCCTGGATCGAGTTGATGACGTGGAGCGACTCCTGCGTGAGGACCATTTCCACGAGGACGTATCCCGGAAAGGTCTTCCGCTCCACCGTCACCTTCTTCCCGCTCTTGATCTCGACCTCTTCGCGGGTCGGGACCAGCGCCTGCCGGATGAGACGTTCCTCCGGCGGCTTCGGGTCCTGCACGATCTTCCGCTCGATCAGCCCGCGGACCTTGTTCTCATGGCCCGCCGTGGTCTGGATCGCGTACCACTTCGCTTCCATGGCCACCTCGATCACGAGAACAGCCGGCCGAGAGCGTCGATCAGCAGCTTCGACGAGATCACGTCCATGAGCCCGATGATCAGGCCGATGATGACCACGAAGATCACCACCACGATGGTCGTGCGCCGCAGGTCGGCCCAGGTCGGCCAGGTCACCTTGCGCACTTCGGCCCGAACGTCGCGCACGTAGCTCGCCGACCGCTGTGCCAGCGCCACGATGGAGGCCACGGCTACTTCGACTCCTTGTGCGGCCGGTGCACGCCACACCGAGGGCAGAACTTCTTCCACTCCTGGCGCTCGGGGTGCTTGCGCCGGTTCTTGGTCGTGAAGTAGTTCCGGTCCTTACACTCAGTGCACTCGAGAATGATGTTCTCGCGCGGCATGCCTGGCCCCCTCGATCCTCCGCCGCGGCGTCCCGGCGCGCGGCGGCCTGTTCAGCCTCTTGTCACCAGAGCTCGCGATGGGGATTGAACCCATGGCCTCGTCCTTACCAAGGACGCGCTCTACCACTGAGCTACGCGAGCCAAAGCGGGCGACGGGACTCGAACCCGCGACCCTCAGCTTGGAAGGCTGATGCTCTACCAACTGAGCTACACCCGCGAGCCTTGCGCCCTCCGAACTGCTCGATTGCCGAGGTCCAAACCACGACCCCGCTCACATGGTGGGGGAAGGATTCGAACCTTCGTAGGCGTTACGCCGGCAGATTTACAGTCTGCTCCCGTTGGCCGCTTGGGTACCCCACCCGGATACCCCTGCCCCGCCGCTTCAAGCCCGACCAGCCCGGCACGCAGACACACTACGCCGTCCTTGCCCGGGCGAGCCTTGTAACGTAAGTCACCGCAATGCGAAGTCAAGCCGGCTGGCATCAGCCGTCCCGGGAGGTCCGGCCGGCTGCACGGGCCACCCGACCGATCTGCAAGTAGCTCACCGACAAGGCGTTACGTGGTGCCGGCACGCCCCCAGGCGCCCGCCGCCGAATGGTGCCCGCCGGCATTCGACCGCGGAGGTGGTGTCTCCCACCGCCCCGATGTGACCTGCCCGCCCGGGGCCAGGTATTCACGTCCGGGCAGTATCGAGCTGCCGCAGCCACCACACCAACCGAAGGGGAAGCATCCGATTATGCGATACCTGAAACTTGCCGTCGCCTCGACCCTGCTCGCCGTCGGCCTGACCGCCTGCAGCGACTCGACGTCGCCGGAGGAGCTTGCCGGTACGTACGACGCGACCGTGTTCGAATTCACCAACGCCGACAGCACGGCCCAAAAGGTCGACGTGGTGGACCTCGGCGCGGATATCGAGATCACCATCACGGCGGCGGGCGCCTTCACGCTGGATGTGGACGGTGACACCGAGACCGGGACGATCGCGATCGACGGGGACGAGGTCACGATCACGATCGGCGGCGACGCCTCGACCGGCACCATCGACCAGAACGGCGACACCGTGACGATCAACCTCGACACCGGCGTCTCGTTCGACTTCGACGAGGATGGCACCGACGAGGACGCGACCCTGCGGGTCGTCATGACTCGTCAGACCTGACCAGCGGTCCCGACGCGCGCGGGGCGGTGGAGTCACGACTCCACCGCCCCGCGCCACGTTCCCCGGTGCCCCGGGCGCCCTTACATGCCGTGCGGGTTCCGGGGCCTGAGACCCAGCTCCCCCATCAGCCGGCCCGCCTCCGTCCGAATGCGGTCGGAGGCATGCATCGCCCCGCCGAGGTCGCCCCCATCGAACGCCGCGGCGGCCTTCACCAGTCCGGCCGAGAGCGAGTCCACCCGCGCCCGCATGGCGCGAACGTCACCGGCGGTCTTCCCCTCCGGATACTTCCGGCTTTCCAGCACCTCGTCCAGCCGGCCCCCCAGGGCCGTGAGCATCGCCGCGACGCTGTCGCGCTCGGCAGGCCACTGCGCCTGCGCCCGGGCCTTCCCGTCCGCGATGGCGGCCGGGAACTGCCGGGCCTGCGCCGCGGCGGTCTCGGCCGCTTCGATGGTGGCGCCCCAATCCTGTTTCTTGTACGCGTCCCGGGCCGCCCCGTACGCCTCCATCACTGCCGCGAACGCGTCGGGCGCGAAGCGCAGCGCCTCCGCGTGCTGTGCCGTCATGGCTTCCTCCGCCGCCTTCAGCGCCTCGTCCGCCTTCTGCTGCGAGGCCGCGCAGGCACTCAGCGCACCCGCCCCCGCCAGCACCACGATCATCCGCAACGCCCTCATGTGCCCCCTCCCTGGGTGCAAGCCCGTACGGCGCCCGGCCCGGGATCGGGCCCGCGCCGCTGGCATGGTAATCGGTGGACCCCCGCACCGAGCCCTCTCTCGCGGGACAGGCCTAGGCGGCCTCCGCTTCCCGCCGCACCAGGTCCTTGAAGCGGCCCATCAGGTCGCGCGTGATGGGCCCGGTCACGCCGCCGCCGATGGCCCGCCCGTCGATCCGCGCAATGCCCACCAGCTCGGCGGCCGTCCCCGTGAGGAACACTTCGTCGGCGGTGTACAGGTCGTACCGGGTGAGCGGGTACTCCTCGACCGCGTAGCCCGCCTCCGCGGCGAGCTGCATCACCACGTCGCGCGTCACCCCGCGGAGGATGCCGGCCCACTCCGGCGGCGTGCGGAGCCGGCGCCCGCGCACCGCGAACACGTTCATGCCGCTCGCCTCGGCGACGAATCCGCCCGAGTCGAGCATCAGCACCTCGTCGACGCCGGCGGCGATCCCCTCGATCTTGGCCAGGATGTGCGCGAGGTAATTGAGCGACTTGATCCTCGGCGACAGGTTCTCGCGGTGCGCGATGGGCGTCGCGGCCGACTGGCACACCAGGCCCTTCTCGTACCGCTCGGCCGGCCACAGGGAGATGGTGTCCACGATGCAGATCAGCGAGGGCCTCGCGCACTTGCGGGGGTCGAGCCCCAGGTCACCCACGCCGCGGGTCACGACGAGCCGGATGTACGCCTCCGCCAGCCCGCTGCGCGCCACGGCCTCCTCGACGATGCGGGTGAACTCCGCCTTCGCAGTCGGGATCTCGAGCGAGATGCCCTTGGCGGAGTCGTAGAGGCGATCCATGTGCGCGGCGAGCCGGAAGACCCTCTTCCCGTAGACTCGGATCCCCTCGAACACGCCATCGCCGTACAACAGGCCATGATCGAACACCGAGACCATCGCGGTCGCGCGGTCCTTGTAGGTCCCATCGATCCAGACGACTGACACGCTCGCCCTCCGAGCATCGGGTGAGGAGGAATGCCACCCTGGCCGTTGCGGAACTGACGGTCCACCCCCGCCGGCCACCCACCAACGTCGGCTGGAACGGTCGATTGGCGCAAGTGAAGGCAGACTGAATCGCAGGTGAACCCTGGCTACCTTTGGGAAGCCCCCCGCGTCAGGAGTCCGCGATGGACGTCGTGCTGCTCTCCCGCCTCCAGTTCGCGCTGACGATCATGTTCCACTACCTGTTCCCGCCCCTCACCATCGGGATGGGCGTGGTGCTGGTGTACCTCGAAGGCATGTATCTCCGCACCCGCGTACCGGCCTACGAGGCGGCCGCGCGGTTCTGGACGAAGATCTTCGCCCTCAACTTCGCCGTGGGCGTGGCCACCGGCATCGTCATGGAGTTCGAGTTCGGCACCAACTGGGCCGTGTACTCGCGCTTCGTGGGCGACGTCTTCGGCTCGGCGCTCGCGGCCGAGGGCATCTTCGCGTTCTTCCTCGAGTCCGGATTCCTGGCGGTGCTCGTGTTCGGGTGGGACCGCGTGGGCCCGCGGATGCACTTCTTCTCCACCCTGATGGTGTCGCTGGGCTCGATCTTCTCATCCATCTGGATCGTCGTGGCGAACAGCTGGCAGCAGACCCCGGCGGGCAGCCACATCGTCGCGGTCGAGCGGGGCGGCGCCGCCCTCCTCCGGGCCGAGATCACCGACTTCTGGGCGCTCGTGTTCAATCCCTCCACGGTGCAGCGGCTCGTGCACGTGTGGATCGGTGCCTTCATCGTCGGCGCGTTCTTCATCATGAGCATCAGCGCCTGGTACCTCCTCAGGAACCGCCACGTGGACTTCGCCCGGCGCTCGTTCGCCGGCGCGCTCCTTCTCGGCACCGTGGCGAGCCTCGCCGCGCTGGTGAGCGGGCACTCGCAGTCCCGCAACGTCTACCGCCACCAGCCGGCCAAGCTCGCCGCCTTCGAGGCGCACTTCACGACGGGCCGCGGCGATCTGTCGGTGTTCGGGATCCCGGACGAGGCGGCGCAGACGATCCGCGCCAACGTCGCCATCCCCGGCGGCCTGAGTTTCCTGCTGCACGACGACTTCTCGACGCCCGTGCTGGGGCTCGATCGCGTGCGCCCCGAGGATCGCCCCCCGGTCCTGCTCCCCTTCCTCTCGTACCGGACGATGGTGGGCCTGGGAGTCGCGTTCGCGGCGCTGACGCTGCTCGCGTCGTTCCTCCACTGGCGCGGGCGGCTGTTCGGCACCCGCTGGCTGCTGTGGGTGTTCGTATTCGCCGTGGCCGGGGCAATGGTGGCCAATCAAGCCGGGTGGGTGGCCGCGGAGGTCGGCCGGCAGCCGTGGGTCGTCCAGCCACCCATCCTGCGTGGCGGGGACGGAGAACCCCTGCTCGACGCCGACGGCTACCTGCGGTATGCCACGGAGACCGTCCGCCTGCCCGACGGATCCACGCGGGAGGTGATCGCCGGCCTGCGCACCGCCGACGCGGTCAGCGAGGTGGTGACGGCCGGTCAGGTGCTCGGCTCGATCCTGCTGTTCGGTTTCATCTATCTCCTGCTCGGCGCGCTCTGGATCGTCGTGTTGAACCACAAGATCCACGCGGGCCCGGAGCCGCCGCCCGCGGAGCGGGGGGAGGACCTCGCCGGCGCCGCGGGGGCGCTGATCGGCCACCGCCGCTCGATGACCGAGACTCCGGAGGCCTCCACATGACGCTCGAGATGATCTGGTTCGTGCTGATGACGGCGCTGCTCACCGGCTACGCGATCCTCGACGGGTTCGACCTGGGCGTCGGCATGCTGCATCCCCTCGCCCGGGACGAGGGCGAGCGGCGCCTGTTCGTGAACGCCATCGGGCCCCTGTGGGACGGGAACGAGGTCTGGCTGGTCACGTTCGGCGGCGCGCTGTTCGCGATGTTCCCCGAGGCGTACGCCACGATCTTCTCCGGCTTCTACGTTGCCTTCGTGCTCCTGCTGTTCGCGCTCATCTTCCGCGCCGTGAGCCTCGAGTTCCGCGGCAAGATCGCGTCCGCCCGCTGGCGCCGCGCCTGGGACTGGGGGTTCTTCGGCTCCAGCCTGCTCGCCACCACGCTGTTCGGCGTCGCGGTGGGCAACGGCGTGCTGGGCGTGCCGCTCGACACCCGGGGCGTGTACGCCGGCGGGTTCGTGGACCTGATGGGTCCGTACCAACTGCTCACGGGCGGCCTTACCCTGACGCTCTTCGCGCTGCACGGGGGGCTGTTCCTCCACCTGAAAACCGAGGGCGCCGTCCAGGAGCGGCTGGGCGGCGTGCTGTGGCACGTATGGGGCGTGTTCCTGGTCCTGTACCTGCTCACGACCATCTTCACGCTACTCACCGTGCCGAGCGCGTCGGCCAACTTCCGGCATTACCCGTGGGCGGGGGCGGTCGTGGTCGTGAACGTGCTCGCGATAGCCTACGTCCCGCGCGGCCTCTTCCTGCGGCGGTACGGGCGGGCGTTCCTGGCCT
>Ga0105095_10001231_pt1 | contig 13283 bp, 13 predicted proteins | sample PPLLak2March2015_2_FD_79180 | JGI IMG/M metagenome (GOLD analysis project Ga0105095, IMG submission 79180) | Freshwater sediment microbial communities from Prairie Pothole Lake near Jamestown, North Dakota, USA - PPLs Lake P8 Core (3) Depth... | ecosystem: Environmental > Aquatic > Freshwater >... | reverse complement strand
GTCGATGATAAAGGGAAGCCCCGCGAGATGCATACTGAACTTGCACTTGATGCAATCGATTTCAAATATTACGGCAAATACCGCACTGATTATGAGATGTTATTGAATCAGACAACAGTGATTGCCGATTGTAAATATTTTACCACCAACGTGATTTATTTTGATAAACCGGTGGAGAAAGATTATTCTTTTGTTGATTCTTTCGTCATCTATATGTGCCTTGAAGGGAAAATAGATATTAATTATGGACCGGGGCTTTCAGAAAAAATGGTTGCAGGTGAATCCGTCCTTATTCCGGCTATTATAAAAAATCTGAGATTAGTTCCGGTCGGGAAGTCTAAAGCGCTGGAGGTCTACGTAAGGTAGTGCTGAGTGCTGAGTGCTGAGTGCTGAGTGCTGAATTTGGGGTAAGAGTTGAAGGTTTAGAGTTACGAAAACAAAAAAGACCTATTAAAACTTAGAAATATAGATATGAAAAACATTAAAAATCTCTTTCAGGATTTCGCAGACAATACGAAGTCGCCCGACAGGCGTGATTTTCTGAAGAAAGCAACACTCGGGGGATTGGGGATGGGGTTGTTTTTTAATAATAACGTTGAGCAGGAAGTTGGTTACATCACACAAAAGGTTTCAAGGTTCTCCGCCCCTACCGACCTTAAGATCACTGATCTGCGGATTGCCTGGTATGGAAATGTCCCGCTCATTAAGATCTATACCAACCAGGATATTTATGGTCTGGGTGAGGTAAGGGATGCCGGTAGTCCCACGTACGCTCTTTTCCTCAAAAGCCGCATACTTGGAAAAAATCCCTGCAGCGTTGAACAGATCTTCAAGAATCTCAAGCAATTCGGCGGGCACGGAAGGGCTGGCGGAGGAGTATCGGGAATTGAAATTGCCCTGTGGGACCTGGCAGGTAAGGCTTATGGAGTTCCTGTCTATCAGCTGCTGGGCGGTAAATACCGCGATAAGATCAGAATGTATGCTGATACACCATCATCAGAAAATCCTGAAACCACTGCTAAAAGGATCAATAGCCGGGTAGAAAAAGGATTCACTTTTTGTAAAATCGATTTCGGGATAGGACTGATCAGGAATATACCGGGTGCCCTTTCAGGTGCAGAAAACTGGGATCTGGATAAAGGATGGACAAATGAGTGGATGACATACGGACAGACCCCTCATCCTTTCACAGGGATCCAGATAACAGACCTGGGATTTGACAAACTTGAAGAATATATAGCCCGTGTAAGGGAAATCACCGGTTATGAAATGCCAATTGCAGCCGATCACTTCGGGCATTTTGATGTCAATAATGGAATCCGCCTGGGGAAAGCAGTGGAGAAATATCGCCTTGCATGGCTAGAAGACATTATTCCTTGGGTTTATACAGACCAGTGGAAAGAGATCACCCATGCAATTGAAACACCGACACTTACAGGTGAGGACATCTATCTGAAAGAGTCATTCATTAAACTGTGCGACAGCCACGCTGTCGATATGATCCATCCGGATCTCGCTTCTTCGGGTGGTATCCTTGAAACAAAAAAGATCGGTGATTATGCAGAAGAGAAAGGAGTTGCTATGGCCCTGCACTGGGCTGGTTCACCTGTTGCCCTCATGGCAAATGTACATTGCGCAGCAGCAACACAAAATTTTATCGCACTTGAGCACCACTTTGTCGATGATGTTGGTTTTGAAGACCTTGCTACCGGAATTGAAAAACCTATTCTTGACAACGGATTTATAAAAGTACCTGAGACACCCGGATTGGGATTAGATCTTAATGAGAAAGCAATCAGGGAAAGGCTCCATGAAGGCGAAGAATATTTTGCTCCGACTCAGGAATGGGATGAGGAGAGAAGCTGGGATAGGACATGGAGCTGAAGAAATGACTAAAATTTAAAATTTGGATTGACTAAAATTGTAACCAAATACCTATAAATTAATTTTAAATTTTAGCTCATTTCAAATTTTAGTCATTTCTTCCACCATTCCAGGAACATTGAATTTAATCAGGAATATAATATAAAAATCCACCAGAGTTGGTAGCTATGATCATAAAGTCAGCAAAATTTGTCAGTTCCAGCACAGGATTCGGGAAATGTCCGGTGACCGACATTCCGGAGTATGCATTTATAGGAAGATCAAATGTCGGCAAATCTTCTCTGATCAATATGCTCACAAACCGGACCAGACTTGCAAAAACTTCTTCTACACCCGGAAAAACCAGGTTGATCAATCATTTTATTGTTAACAATGAATGGTACCTTGTGGATCTTCCCGGGTATGGTTATGTTAAGGCAAAACCCGGGCAAAAAAAGATTTTCCAGGCAATCATAACAGATTACATCAAAAAAAGACATAATCTTTCCTGCCTTTTTGTCCTTCTGGATTCCAGGCATGAACCCCAAAAGATTGATCTCGCTTTCATTTCCTGGCTGGGAAGCTGCGGAGTGCCATTCGTTTTGATATTTACAAAAACTGATAAAATCACTTTAAGTAAATTCAAGGAAAATCAGAAAATTTATGAATCAGTCCTCCTTGAGACATGGGAGGAATTGCCTCCTGTCTTTAAATCTTCGGCATCAACAAAACTTGGTAGGGAGGATATTCTCGATTACATCGAGAAAATAAACAGTAATCTAAAAGACTAAGACTTAAGTTGCACGGCAAACAATAACAATTTAGGCACAGTTTTCCGCTTCACGCTTCACGGATCACGCTTCACGCCTTAGAAATTCCCTCAGCGCCATGAGCAGCAACTCCGGCTGTTCAGCATGCAGCCAGTGGCCGGCGTTGGCGATAGTGATAAATTCTGAAGAAGGAAATAATTTCTTTATGCCAGGGATATCTTCGTCCTGAATATAGGGGGAGCACTCTCCTCTGATAAACAATACCGGAAAACCTTTTATGCCTTCAAGCTTTTGGTCAAGTCCTTCAAGGATTGCCGGCAGTTCTTTTATCAGTACAGGCAGATTGATTTTCCAGGAAAAGGTATTGTCATGGTTGCGCCGGATATTTTTCAGGAGGAAACTCCTTATCCGGGCCGACTTAACATATAGTGCAAGCTGTGCATCAATATCTTCCCTTGTTTGTACTTTTGTGAAAACAACGCTCTGCATCCCATTCAGTATATTCATGTGTTCAATTGCCTGGGAGGAATAATCCAGGAGACTGTGATAACTTTTTGGTCCAATGTCGACCACAACAAGTGATTTTACCCGTTCAGGAAATTCGGCAGAGAAAGCCATCGCGACCTTCCCTCCCATCGAATGCCCGATAATGACTGACTTTTGAATATGGTACCTGTCAAGGAACTCAAGCAGGTCAAGCTTCATGAGTGCATAGGTGTGGCGATCGTCATGAGGACTGTTGCCATGATTCCTCAGATCAACAAGGTATACCTCATGATCCACAGACAGCTCTTTTCCGATGCTCAGCCAGTTATCCGATGAGCCGTACAGGCCATGGAGAATTACTACTGGTGAGACTGTTCCGGTTGAGGTTGAGCTTCTGCTGAGTTTTCTGTAGGACATTTCCATTGTAACAGGTTTTGGTCGATGGTCGATGATTTACTGATTTCGGTTTTCAGATTAGGGATCCGGCCCACAAATGAATTTTTTTCCCAGTGTAGGGGCTGTGTTAAAAGGAAATTTGAATGCGGAAATTCCTGAGAATGTTGAAACGGAGCAAATAGCAAATCCTCAACATCAAAACTCCATTTATAAAAATAATTAGCGCTTTCATTTAAATTTCCTTATAATACAGCCCCGGAACATACAGGGGGAAAATGTTCAGGGTTTGAGCTGGCGAAGGTACATCTGGATCGTGTTCTCAAGGCCAAAATAAAGTGCATCCGAGATCAGGGCATGGCCAATTGAAACCTCGAGTAATCCTGGAATATGATCATTGAAATATTTAAGGTTCTGAAGGTTCAGGTCATGACCGGCATTCAATCCAAGCCCTGCACGCAATGCTGCCTCTGCCGCAAGAATGAATGGCTTTACAGCTTCTTGAGGATTCGCCGGAAACATTATGGCATATGGTTCAGTATAAAGTTCCACCCTGTCTGTGCCGATAACCGCCGCCTGGTCAATCATGCTGATATCGGTTCCTACAAAAATTGACGTCCTGATGCCGAGTGATCTCAATTCAGCAATGACCTCTTTGAGAAAATCACCTTGGGTAACCGTATCCCAACCCTGGTTAGAGGTTACAGCATCATGAGCATCCGGGACCAGGGTGACCTGATTGGGAAGGACTTCACCTGCAAGATCAAGGAATTCACGGGAGGGATAACCCTCAATATTAAATTCGGTGGTGATCAGTGGTCTGATATCCCTGACATCATGGAAGCGGATATGCCTTTCATCAGGACGGGGATGAACGGTTATTCCTTCTGCACCAAACCTCTGGCAATCCACAGCAGCTCTCTGAACATTTGGAATATTGCCTCCCCTCGCATTCCTTAATGTTGCAATTTTGTTTATATTTACGCTCAGTCTGGCCATTTCTGGATTATTATTATTTAGGTTTTTCTGACTAGCAGTAATTTCCAAAATTAAAAGTAATTTACCAGACTCAGATGCTGGCAAAGGAATTAATTTCAGATGTGGTACCTGCACTCCGTACTTCAGACACTGGGTTGCAGGCACTTTCGTGGATGGATATTTTCAGGATATCTCATCTGCCAATCGTGAATACCCAGGAATTCCTGGGACTTATTTCCGACCAGGATATCTATGACCTGAATATGGCTGATGAACCGATCGGGAACCATAAATTATCCCTTTTCAGTCCTTTTGTGTATCAGCACCAGCATATTTTCGATGCTATCGAAATCATATCCAGGTTAAAATTGAGCATTATACCTGTGCTTGACGATGACAAGAAATATCTGGGACTGATAACACAGACTGATCTGCTTCATCAGATCTCAGAACTATCAGCACTGAAAAATCCTGGCAGTATAATTGAACTTGAACTGAACATAAATGATTATTCCCTTTCTGAGATTGCCCGGATTGTCGAAGGTAATGATGCGAAGATACTGGGATTGTATATTTCCTCCCCTGAGGATTCGATGAAGATGAATATCACGATAAAACTGAACACCACTGAAATAACCTCCATCCTCCAGACTTTCAACCGCTTTAATTATGATGTTAAAGGCTCATATCAGCAGAATGACGACATGGAAAGCCTGCTTCATAACCGTTATGAATTATTCATGAAATATCTAAGCATTTAAAAGAACACAGATGAAAATAGCCCTGTACGGACGGCCTTTCTCTGATGATTGCAAGATAAACATCACTGGTCTTTTTCAGACTCTTGAAGACAACAAGGTTGAGTTATTCATTTACAACCCTTTCCTGGATTTCCTCAAGTCCAATACCGGCATTTCACCGGCTATTGCGGGCACATTCGAGACACATGAAGATATCCCCAGGGATGTCGAGTTTATGTTCAGTATAGGTGGTGATGGCACATTCCTTAAAACTGTTTCTATCATTCGGGATTATGGTATTCCTATAGCAGGCATTAATATAGGCAGACTGGGATTTCTCGCCAATATTACCCTTGAAAACATGATTTCATCTATTAAATCGATTTTTAAGGGACATTATTCAATTGAAAACCGCTCTCTTATAAAGCTGGATCTTTCAGATGGCGTCCTGAGCGGCTTCTCGTATGCTCTTAACGAGGTGAGCATTCAGAAACGGTATTCATCAATGATCACAATACATACATACCTGAATGATGTCCTGCTTAACTCATACTGGGCAGACGGATTGATAATCTCAACACCCACAGGATCCACTGCATATTCCCTGAGTGTAGGCGGTCCGATCGTTACGCCGGATTCAGATAATTTTATCATTTCTCCCCTTGCGCCTCATAACCTGACTGTGAGGCCGGTCATTGTTCCTGACAATAAGATCATAAGGCTGAAAACCGACAGCCGTGATTCGAGCTTTATCCTTTCAATTGATTCACGGGCTGAAATTTTTGATTCAAATCTTGAGATTATTATCCGGCGTGCAGACTTTACTGTTAAAACAGTCCGGATTGAAGGGAACACATTTTATGACAACCTGAGACATAAATTAATGTGGGGACTTGACAGGAGAAACTGAAAAAATTAATATTAACATTCTGTTAACTTGTCGTGATTATTCTGATTCTAATTTCTACTTTTGAACATCCAAACTGTATAACAATTTTTCTGATCTGACAAATGAAACAGAATACTGCAATTCAATCTCCGATAAAGTTTTTTGCCGGTACACAATCGAAATATCTGGGTGAAATGATTGCCAAAAGCTTTGGTACCGTGCTGGGCAAGACAACCGTCACCAGATTCAGTGATGGAGAATTTCAGCCCCGATATGAAGAATCTGTAAGGGGATGCACAGTATTCATTATTCAGTCTACTTTTCCGCCGGCCGATAATCTTTTGGAGTTATTACTTTTGATAGATGCTGCAAAAAGGGCTTCAGCATACAAAGTTGTTGCGGTAATACCATATTTCGGGTTCGCCCGGCAGGACAGGAAAGACAGGCCTCGTGCTGCGATCGGTGCAAAACTTGTTGCCAATCTTTTAATTGCTGCAGGTGTTGACAGGATAGTAACTATGGATCTTCATGCCGACCAGATCCAGGGATTTTTCGATGTACCCGTTGATCATTTATACGCTTCTTATCTTTTTGTACCCTATATCAAATCACTTAATCTTGATAACGCTGCAATTGCTGCACCTGATATGGGCGGAACAAAACGGGCGAATGCCTATTCAAGGTTTCTTAACACTGATATGATCATCTGTTATAAGACACGGAAGCAGGCTAATGTTGTGGAAGATATAAAAGTGATCGGTACTGTGGAAGGCAAAAATGTGGTGATCGTAGATGACATGATTGATACTGCCGGGACAATATGTCTTGCCGCCGACATGATAACATCAGAAGGAGCAAAATCCGTCAGGGTATGTGCCACACATCCTGTTTTATCGGGTGACGCAATTGAAAAAATTGAAAAGTCCAGCATAGTTGAGATCGCTGTTACTGATACTATCCCGGTTACCCAACATTGCAAAAAGCTCAAAATCCTTTCTGTTGCCGATGTTTTTGCCGATGTGATAAATAAAGTCTACAATTATCAATCGATAAGTACCAGTTTTATTCATTAAATATTATATTTGCATCTCTTTTTAAGCGGGGTTATCTCAAAACAATCGTGTGATGGGGAATTAAAACCGCGTTAATTCTGAGTAACACATTATTAATTGTTTGTGAAAAAATGAAAACTTATCAGCTCAAAGGTTCTTTAAGGGAAGAAACAGGCAAAAAAAACAGTAAGATACTGCGCAAATCTGATTTCGTTCCATGTGTAATGTCAAGCAGTGGCGAAAATAATGTCCATTTCTCTGTTCATAAAAATCAATTTCTCAAGCTCATTTTTACCTCCGAAGTTTTCAAGATAAAACTGGATCTCGAAGGACAGGCATATGATGCGGTTCTGAAAGAGGTTCAGTATCATCCTGTTACTGATGCCGTTATTCATGCAGATTTTGTAAAGTTAATGGAGGACAAAAAAGTAACTCTCAGGCTTCCTGTTCGTCTTACAGGCAGTTCCATCGGACTTCTGAATGGCGGAAAGTTAAGGCAGCGCAGAAGATACCTGAAAGTCAGAGGATTCCTGAAGGACTTACCGGATTTTTGCGATATCGATATGACCACCGTGGATATAGGGCATTATGTTAAGATCGGTGATCTGCACTACGATAATATTGAAATTCTCGATCCTCCAAGGGCAATGGTGGCAGGTGTTATTTCAGCCAGGGTTATAGCCAAAGCCTTCAGGGAGCCTATCGTTGAAGAAGCTGCAGCAGTGAAAGAAGAAGGTGTTGAAGAAAAAGAAGGTGTTGAAGGCGCTCCTGAAAAGGGTGAAAAAGGTGAGAAGGGTGAAAAAGGCGAGAAAGGTGAAAAAGGCGAAAAGGGTGAGAAGGCAGAAAAGGGAGAGAAGGCAGAAAAGGGTGAGAAAGGTGAAAAGTGGGAAAAGTCTGGCGATAAACATTCTTCAGCAAAATAGATCCAACTTGAAATTTCTTATTGCTGGTCTCGGCAATATTGGTCCTGAATATCAGAATACACGCCATAATGTCGGATGGATGGTTCTTGATGCACTGGCATCTTCAGCTGATATAGAATTCGATGATAAGCGTTTTGCATCTGTCGGAAAATATCAGCTGAAAGGCAGGTCTCTTATCCTGATAAAACCAACTACATTCGTAAACCTCAGCGGTATTGCTGTCCTCCACTGGCTTAAAAAAGAAAAAATTCCCGACGAAAATCTCCTTGTGGTCGTTGATGACATAGCACTTCCATTTGGTACTCTCCGCCTGCGTCCCGGCGGAGGAGACGGCGGTCATAATGGACTGGCAAATATCAGCCAGGTACTGGGTTCTCAAAAATATGCGAGGTTAAGATTCGGCATTGGTGATGGCTATCCGCGTGGAAGACAGGTGAATTATGTCCTCGGGGACTGGACCGGTGAAGAGGAGAAATTGCTGACTGAAAGATTTACAATAGCCTGCGAAATCATTAAAAGCTTTGCGCTAATGGGTTTGGAAAGAACAATGAATTTTTATAATAAGAAGTAGAAGAAGGTTGTGCCGCAGCAGAATGATTCTCCCTTTATTCATTTCGTGGCTGTATTATAGCTCAATTTAAATGAAATCACTGATTATTGCTTCTTATCATCATTTGATCGTAAGCCTGTGTAATTCGTTATAATTCAAAAACTTCTGGAAGTTCAACATTTAAATTTCGCTATAACACGGCCACTCCATGGGGATAATCACTCTGCTATAACACAAGCCCTCCATGGGGATAATCATATTGCCGTGAGACAGACCTGAAAAGAAGGAACAATTAATTAAGTGCAGCAGACTTACGGAGCTTTCATTTCATACCTTAAATAAATGTTAAATCCGCCATTTTTCAAGATTATTGCCGCTTTCTCCCTACAACCTGAAAATTAATAGTTTAAATTTGTACACCCTTGGAGCTCTTTAAGAGCTCCAAGGGTTCGAAGAAAATGCAAAACTCCAATATTAAGCTGATAATAATTGTTTCAGCCCTGGCACTGACGGGACTGATACTGACACAGCTTTTCTGGGTGATGAAAGCTTTACAGCTTGCTGAAAGGCAATACAATCACAGGGTAGATATGGCATTGGAGGATGTCATTAATGAAATGCTCGGCAACAGCGACCCCCTTTTACTCTCAGGCCAGAAATCGCTTGCCGGTGGCACTGAATTACAGGACATCACCTTTTTTGATGTTGTTGACACATCGAAGATGAGGACGCTTCTTAACAAGTATTCCGACTATCATAAGCTTGATAAAAGTTACGAATATGCCATAGTTAAGACATCCAACGATTCCATAATTTATTCCACAACAGCTGATTTTCAACATCTTACACGCAAGATGATACATAAAGCCTGCCTCTCATGCCTCTGGCAAAATGAATATTTCCATCTGGCTGTTTACTTTCCATCCCAGCGCAACCAGACAATTGTTGAAATGTCCATCTGGCTCATAATGTCAACTATGTTCATTATTGTCGTTATCATTCTTATCACCTATATAATTACCACTATTATTAAACAGAAAAAAGTATCGGAAATAAAGAACGATTTTATCAATAATATGACTCATGAATTCAAGACACCTATATCAACTATATCCCTTGCTGCTGAAGTCCTGATGCAGGCCGACCATGAATCTTCCAACGAAAGGCTTCAGAGATACTCAAAAATCATTTATGATGAGAACCAGCGTATGAGACTTCAGGTTGACAGAGTTTTACAGGTTGCCTCACTTGAGAAAGGAGATTACGAACTGAAAAAAACTGCGTTTGATGTGCATCAGGTGATAAAAGATTCTGTCCGGAATCTCTGTTTCGAAACCTGTGAAGAAAGAACGACTGTCAATTATCATCTTGATGCAAAAGATCATATTATCAATGCAGATCAGATGCATATTACAAATGTTATGATAAATCTTGTGGATAATGCAATAAAGTACTCAAAAGAGGATGTGGTCCTTAACTTTTCTTCCATTAACTCCGATTCCGGCATTACAATTTCAATTGAAGATTACGGTATCGGCATGAGCCAGGAAAATGTCAAACATATTTTCGATAAATTCTACCGCGTACCCACAGGCAATATTCATACGGTTAAGGGATTCGGACTGGGATTGTATTATGTGAAGAATATTATTGAATCACATGGCGGGAATATCAGTGCTCACAGCGAACTGAATAAAGGCACACGGTTTGATCTATTCATACCGCTTGATACTCCGATTTAAAATTGTTAATTTTAGGATATGATCAGGAAACAAAAAGGAACGATACTTCTTGTCGAGGACGACAAGAATCTCGGATTTATCATTACAGATTTTCTGGGAATATCCGGGTATAAGGTACAGCATGCTGAAGATGGCGTTTCCGGGCTGGAAACTTTCAAAAACGGCAAATATGACCTTTGCCTGCTGGATATCATGATGCCCTTTAAGGACGGATTTACCCTTGCTGAAGAGATCAGGCAGATCGATAAGAATGTCCCTATAATCTTTCTGACAGCAAAAACCATGAAGGAAGATAAGATCAGGGGATTTAAGATCGGTGCCGATGATTATATCACGAAACCTTTCAGTACCGAAGAACTTAACCTGAGGATCGAAGCCATACTCAGGCGCACAAGGCAATCACTTATAAATGCAGATCAGGGTGTTGTATTCCAGGTCGGGAAATATACCTTTAATTACAGTAACCAGGTCCTTATAGGGTTCGGTGAGGAAAGAAGGCTTACAAAAAAGGAAGCAGAGGTTTTGAGACTTCTGTGTATAAACAAGAATAAAATCCTGCGCAGGGAAATCGCATTAAAAATGATCTGGGGTGAAGATGATTATTTCATGGGCAGAAGCATGGATGTATATATCACTAAACTGCGCAAATTCCTTGAGAAAGATCCTTCTGTCAATATCACAAATATCCACAGGACAGGATTCATGCTTGAAACAAAAGATGAACCTTCCGCCGGATAAATAACGATGCCTGCCGCACAAGATATCAGGATTGATAAATGGCTCTGGTCGGTTCGTTTATTTAAAACCAGGAGTCAGGCTACTGATGCCTGCCGCAAGGGTAAGATACTTATTCGAGATATAGCGGTTAAGGCATCCCATACAGTCAGGCTAAATGAAATTATCCTTGTAAAACGCCCTCCTGCCGTTTTCTCCTATCTCGTTAAAGGCCTTCCGGTGAGGCGTTTACCCGCTAAAGAGGTTCCCTTATACAGTGAAAATATTACAGCTCAGGAAGAGCTTGATAAACTTGTCCAGGCAGATACTTTTTTCATCAGAAGGAATAAGGGATCGGGCAGACCGACCAAAAAGGATAGAAGGACTCTGGATCGTCTCGGGGGGTGGTAGTGGCCAGGTATAATTCTTTTATGAAACGGAAGCGCTGTTTACTACTGGGAATTATTGATTATAGTAGAGGAGATGTAAATCCTGCGCTTGAATCGTAACCAACTATTTCTCGTTTCCTAAAAGAATTATACCTGGCCTCTACCTGCAGGTTAAAGTTAATTTGTACAAAAATAAATAATAAAACACAACCGGATTTATGATAATAGCACGGGAAAAAAGGACGACAAATATTGCGGAGTTTATTCTATATATGTGGCAGGTGGAGGATCTGATCCGTGCTTCAGGATTTGATAATGATGAGATAGAAAAGAATATTATCAGCAGATACAGGCAATCCAGGGAAATTCTGTTTGAGATCAGGGACTGGTATTCAGGATTGATCCAGTCGATGAAGGAGGAAGGAATTGAGAAAAAGGGGCATCTGTCCTTCGTCAAAAATCTCATAAATGAACTTACCGATCTTCATGTCAGGCTCTTAAACCATCCCGATGAGCAGGAATACAGGCTTCTTTACAATCAGACCAGGCCAAATATTGAAACTCTTATGAGCAAAGCAGGAAGTCAGGTCCGGAGTGAAATTGAAGTATGCCTGACCGGACTGTATGGATTCCTTTTAATGCGGCTTCAGAAAAAAGAGATCTATGCAGAGACTGCTGCCGCAATATCAACCTTCAGCAGTCTTCTGGCTTTCCTTTCCAAACGATACCTGGAAATCGAATCGGGAGAAAGTGAGCTCCCCTGATATCAGAATGTTGCGGATAATCCTATCCCTAATACTTCCTTAAACTGCACTTTTGATTTTCTCTCCCCGGTAGGGATTCCTGCATCGTCAAACATATCAAATTTAATATCGTCATCCCAGATAAGGAGTGTATTAAGACTTGCTGAAAGATATTTATTGATTTTCATATTCAGCAAAACTTCCCAGTTGATATCAATTTTTTCCGGATTCTTAAGATAATTTGAGAAGAGATCGAGTCTGGTCAGGAAGGTTACATTTTTCATTATCTCATGTGTATACATTGATTTGATAATGCCCCCAAATTCATACCTTACGTTTTTGTCCGGTTCTACCCCGAATGCACCATAGTGTGAAAGAGTATCGTCAAGGACATAAGTCACTTTACCTGAAAGTGGACCGAAGTAAACATTGAAGTTTTCAGATGGTTTGTAATCCATACCTATTGACAGATTGATATATCCAGGTGCCATAAACTTTGAAATTGCTATTGAATCATTTGGATAAGCAAATCCATTAGTGAACTGGGTATAAAATCTTAACATTCCTGTATAGTACCAGTGTTCTGCCGCCTGCCTGCCGTATTTGCTGGACAAATCAATCCTGTCATCGGTCTTTCTCATACCGGTCTCACCCTGTTTCATCAATCCGTATCCAAGTATAAGCATGCTTTCCCAGGATGATTTGCCTTTGTTATAATTTGCCAGGCCGTTGGCAAGAAAATTCCCGGAAAACGAGTTTTCACCTCCCGCGGCCCAGTTGGTAAGTGAAACCTGGCTTAAAGAAATGCTTCCAAGTCCCCCTAATTTCCAGTAAGAGGTATCCGGGTTTTCCTGTGAAAGTACTGGAAGAATAAGAAAGAAGATCAATACCAGACCTGATGCGAGTGTTTTCAATATTTTCATGGTTTCCAGGTTGCTTTTTGATTTGATGCGCAAAAATAGTGAAAATTTTATAAGAGGCAGGATCCCAAAATTATTTAAATGAAAGCACTGATTGTTTTTAATCGGACTCATCCCCTTGTTTGTCAGGT
>Ga0105095_10001228_pt1 | contig 13293 bp, 10 predicted proteins | sample PPLLak2March2015_2_FD_79180 | JGI IMG/M metagenome (GOLD analysis project Ga0105095, IMG submission 79180) | Freshwater sediment microbial communities from Prairie Pothole Lake near Jamestown, North Dakota, USA - PPLs Lake P8 Core (3) Depth... | ecosystem: Environmental > Aquatic > Freshwater >... | reverse complement strand
TTTCTCTGACTATGACACTCTTTAAATGAACTCAAACAAAACACATAAGGAGGACGACATGACTAACACAGACAGTAAGAAAACGGAACGAGCTCCGATGAACTCACTGCGGAAGACCTCGCTGGTCGCGGGGGTATTTTACTTGCTGACCTTTGTTTCGATCCCAACCCTCGGGCTCTACGGTTCGGTGAGAGGACCGAACTAAATTCTCGGCACCGGCCCGGACACTCCCGTTCTGCTGGGCGCCATCCTGGAAATGATCGTTGCCCTCGCAGGCATGGGAACCGCCATCACGCTTTACCCGGTACTAAAGAGGCAGAACGAGGGGCGCGCGCTGGGCTTTGTAGGCAGCCGTGCCCTCGCACATCACGGCCGGCATGTGACGCAATTTGTTTTGAAGAACTGTTTTTTTATGCTGATGATTTTAAAATTTTAGTTCATCCTTTTTTACTAACTTGCCTTACAGCTGGCTAATTGATAATAAATCTCTTTAATCCTTTCAGCAGATTTTATCCAATTTAAATTATTTACTTCCTTAATACCGTACTTTATCATGTGCTCTCCCAGGGAAGGATAATTCAGTATTCCGTAAATGGCATCCGCAATGGCGTCAATATCCCAGAAATTTACTTTTATGGCATTTGTAATTACTTCTGATACACCTGATTGCTTCGATATAATTACCGGGACATTGTTCTGCATTGCTTCCAAAGCTGAAATTCCAAATGGTTCGGAAACCGATGGCATAACGTACAAATTGCTCATGCTGTACATCCTTTTAACATTATCTTCTTTTAAAAAACCAATAAAGTGAAACCTGTCTGCAATCCGTAACCTTGCTACAATTTTTATCATATTTTCCATCAGATCTCCGCTGCCCGCCATAACAAACCTGACATTATCCATCTTTTGCAAAACTTTATAAGCAGCTTTGATAAAATACTCAGGACCTTTTTGTTGTGTAATTCTTCCTAAAAAAGTTACGATTTTATCGTTTTGCCCTTTCTTTGGTAATTTTCCGAAGGGAACATACATAGCAGAATCGACTGCATTATGCACAGTTATGATCTTTGATGGGTTTATGTTATATCTCCTGTTTACAATATTTCGTGTAAAATCGCTCACTGTTATTACCTTATCTGCAATTTCCATCCCATTTCGTTCAACTTCAAATACGTTCATATTAGGATTTTCGCCACTCCGGTCATATTCTGTAGAATGTACATGAACAATCAGAGGATTTCCCGACACTTTCTTCGCTGCAATACCTGCCGGATATGTAAGCCAGTCATGTGCATGTATAACATCGTGGGGTTCAATTTCTGCTATCTCAGAAGCTACAACCGCATAACGGGATATTTCATTAAATAAGCTCGATCCGTATTTTCCTGCAAATTCCAATTTGCCGGAAGAGGTGTTTTTTTTAATCTTATCATTAACCAGCCTCATTTGTTTTTCTAAAAGCTCTTTATATTGTTTTTGGGTAATGTAAGCAGAAATCTGCTGGTCAGGACCAGGAGATTTTCTCATTTCCAGCTTTCTCAGTTTTAATAAAGCCGTTCCTGAAAGTTCAACATCTCCTGCCCCTATCAGTTTTATTCCGGGATTGTCTTCATTTCCGTAAACTTTTGGGACAACAAAAGTCAGGTCAATACCATCTAATGAGGTTAATCCCTTTGTTAAGCCGTAGCAGGCTGTCCCCAAACCACCTGATATATTGGGAGGATACTCCCAACCAAACATGAGTACTTTCATGAGGCAAGAAGTGGACTTATAATTTTTATGAAAAGATAAAAATCTAAAACTGAATTTACGTTACATAATTATGCAGAAAAATTACATAATTCACACATTTTTATAGGTTGAGATTGATAACCTGAGCATAACATTATTCAGGATATTTATTGAGCTAATCCTTTTGTATATGATACTTATCTTATAATTCTGCTTTAATTATAAGTCTGTTTGAATCTTTGAACCACAATGAGTGCAGTTTTGTCAGCTCACGAGTAATTTTATCCTGTATCAGATGACTTGCCTCGAAATTTCGAAGGATGTTGATCTCCTCGATGACAATCTTGCGTCTGCACTGATGCGCATTTGATTTTATTCTATTAAGTGTTTTCACTTAGCAAAGATATGTCAATTTATAAGGTAACACCTTACAAAATTCTGATTATAAATTACATCATTCATATTATTTTAAAGCGAATGTGTGATTTGTGACAGCCTGAAGGAAAAGTCCTGCATCCGCCTGAGGCGTTAAGAAAGGATTGAAGTATGAACATTTGAACAATCGAATGCAGAATGCAGAACTTCTAACTTCGCTATTCGTTTGTTCTTCATTCTTAATTCTTAAGCCCACTTTAGGGGGTTTGGGGGTAAAAAACATAGAGGATTAAGCCCTGTCCTCCTGATGTCGGACAGGGCTTTTTCGTTGTAGACAAGAGGTTTGAAATATCTAACCAGCTAACAGTATTATAGAAATAAATAAAATGTTTGATATTCTGGATGATGACCTCTGACATTAGGATTATTTTTCTTTCATATGGTTTCAATATAGTGTAACTTTGATTGTGAAGCATATAATATTTCCTTACATTTTAAGCAGACATGGCCCATGATGTCTTTATAAGTTATTCACATTTAGACAAAAATACGGCAGATGCTGTATGTTCCATTCTTGAACAAAAGGGCATCCGGTGCTGGATAGCTCCGCGTGATATTACTCCGGGGACTCCTTTTGCTGAGGGGATCATTAATGGAATAACTTCATCAAAAGTATTCATTCTTGTCTATTCCTCAAACTCAAATCATTCTTCCCAGGTCATTAAGGAAGTCGACAGAGCAGTCCACCACGGCCTCGCAATTATTCCTCTCCGTCTGGAAGATGTTCCTCTTTCAAAGCAACTGGAATATTATATAAGTGATGTTCACTGGCTCGATGCTCTGACGCCTCCGCTTGAGAAATATATTAAAAAGCTGTGTGACGTTATCCGGTTGCTCCTTAAAATGGATGAAATTAACAGCGATAACGTCCGGGAAGCTTTTGAAACAGAAACAGTAAAGGGTCAGAAACCGGTAAGAACTGACAGAACGCGAAGATTGACACGATTTCGTATCCCGGTAATTACATTGATATTTTTAGCACTTGGTATCAGCGCTGTATGGATTTTCAGACATCAGGCAAATGTACGCTGGGCAAGGAAGAGTGCGATCCCTGAAATTGAGCGGCTTATTGATGAGAATGATGTCTGGAGGAATCTTGTAGAACCATACAGGCTCGCAGAAAAAGCTGAAAAGATTTTAGGCGATGATGCTGAACTGGCTGAGCTATTTTCAAAGATATCACTGAAAATCGTTATCAAGACAGATCCTCCGGGAGCAAAGGTCTTTATGAAGGAATATGTGAAACCCGATGAAGATTGGTCATTCCTCGGAATTACCCCGCTTGAAAAAATCAGGGTTCCTGTCGGAATATTCCGGTGGAAACTTGAGCAAGACGGATATGATACTGTATTTGCAGCGGCATCTTCCTGGAAGTCAGGTAGTACAGAAGGCAAGCCGGGGACTGTACTGCCCAATGATTTATTCCGTAAACTGGATAAAACCGGGAGTATTCCTGAAAACCTGGTACGAGTTGCATCGACTGAAACGCCTTTAGGAACACTGGGCGACTTCTTCATTGGCCGTTACGAGGTGTCAAACAGGGAGTACAAGGAATTTGTTGATGCAGGAGGATACCGCAACATTGAATACTGGGAACATCCTTTTTTGAATGGGGATCAACTACTTGCCTGGGAAGAGGCTATGAAAATGTTTGTTGATAAATCGGGGCTACCCGGGCCCTCCACCTGGATGGGAGGAGATTTTCCTCCTGATCAGGGGGATTTCCCTGTTTCGGGATTATGCTGGTATGAAGCATCTGCTTATGCCAAATACAAGGGGATGGCCCTGCCCACATCAACACACTGGAATGTAGCAAGGGGGGGAATGACACCCATGATCAGGGTCCCTCAGCTGGGTGGTTTTGGGATTTTTGCTCCCTTCAGCAATATTGGCGGAAAAAGCGCGCCAGTAAAGGTCGGAAGTCTGGATAATATAACATCCTACGGAGCTTTCGATATGGCTGGAAACGTAAGGGAGTGGTGCTGGAATGAAATTAAAAACGGGAGAGCTATAAGGGGTGGTTCGTGGGAAGATAATAATTATGAATTCGGAAACGTTCGGCAGGCACCTGCAATGGACAGGTCACAGAGGAACGGAATACGCCTGGCTTTTTATCCTGATTCCGGAAGCATACCCGATACGGTATTAGCTATCCAGATGATACCTGAATTAGCTGATGTCCGTTTACAAAAGCCGGTTCCGGATGACATTTTCAAAATATACAGGGAACAGTTTTCTTACGATCCCGGAGAGCTGAATGCAAATATTGATTACCGGACAGAGAGCCCCGGAGGTTGGATCAGGGAAAAAATCTCATTCGATGCTGCTTACGGAGGTGAGAAAGTATCAATTTACCTGTTCCTTCCGTTAAATGTAAAACCTCCCTGCCAGGCGGTTATATATTTCCCGGGAAGTGCATCACTCGGTACACCCTCCAGTGATGATATTGAGAATTATTACGAATTCCCTATGTTCCTTTCCTTTCTGGTACGAAACGGCAGGGCAGTAATCTATCCTGTATATAAAGGAACCTTTGAACGCCGGAAACCTGAATTAACACAGATTCATATCGGTACAAACAATTTTGCTTTTACGGAGTACCTCATTCAACTTGTAAAGGATTTCCGCCGGTGTATCGATTACCTCGAGACAAGGCCGGATATCGACACAAGTAAAGTGGCGTTTTATGGCATGAGTTGGGGTGGTTTGATAGGACCGATCGTTACAGCGGTGGAAAACAGGCTCAAGGCCTCTGTTTTAATATCGGGTGGATTAATGTATAGAATTACCCGTCCTGAAGCCAATTCAATAAACTACGTTACCCATATCCAAATACCTACAATAATGCTTAATGGGGAATATGATATAGGCATTGATTCCTACATCAGACCTTTATTTGAATTGCTGGGCACTCCGAAAGAAAACAAACAGCTGGTCCTTTACGAAACTGATCATATCCCGCCAAGGGCTGATTTTATAAGGGAAACGCTAACCTGGTTGGATAAATATATGGGACCTGTAAAATAAATGGGAGCTTTTCCCGGTTCGGTAGGAATCCAAACTTATCAAATCCACCTTTCAATCCAGTGACTAATTGGTTTAATAGCTGGGAGAAAATGTCCTGCATCCGCCTTCAGCATCTGTCGGATCTTTTCCATCGCATGTGCAGTAATCATCTATTGATAAATAAATTGCCGTTGGCTTTAGCCAACGGTAAAAAGGTTATTAAGAACCTTAAGTCCCTCTCCCGGGAGAGGGATTTAGGGTGAGGTAAAAAGTGAGGATTAAACCTCACTCCGTTCGGTTTGATCCTCAGGAGAGTGCTTAACAACGAAAAGCCCTGTCAACCTCCTTCGTCGGCTGCCGGGTTTTTTATTGTATAGCCTTACAAAAGCTGGCGCTTTTGACGGATCTTCATTAAAAAACCCGTCGTTTTCGCGACAGGGCTTTTTCCTTGTAGACAAGAGGTTTGAAATATCAAACCAAAACCTTTCCAGGGATATAACTTAAATAGTTGAACCTGGAGAAATAGTACCTTCATTTGACTATTAAGGCTATTTAATAACTTCTATAAAAAACCACTGAAAAGGAAAAACAGCTGTTCACAGCTACATTCAGCCTTTCGAAAAAGTCATTTGACTGGTTGTCACAATATTGCAAACTTTGATACGATCATCTTTGTCATTCATTTTTCACAGGATTTAATGTGAGTGACGGGGCGAAGCTGTAATTAAGTATATTTGTTATGGTGGAAAGACGGGATGGCTCCTGGTACGATCATCGGGCAGGGAGGAAAAGTACTAAAAGAGAACCGTAAGATACGCCTGATAATCAGGATAGACCAGATAAAATGTTCGGTTGTGGCAGACACTGACCCTTATAGCAGGAATCTATAGATTAAAAAATCTGCAATCATGGTTTTTAAGTTTCGTAAAAATGTTTCAGAACTTACTTTCTGGCACTACCAGTGCCTGGGTTTTAGTCTTTTTCTTTTCAATGATATACTGAGAAGCGGAGATTCCTTTTTTACCTCTCCGGGTACAGTGGTTTATATGGCATACCTATACAGCATTTTTTTCGTACTGACAATGCTTTTACGATATATTTACCGACCCCTTTACAAGTTAAAAAAATCACAGTTATTTTATTTCATTGTAATCTCAGCAGTATCATTTCTTATTTCGGCTCTGTCGGTTGAATTACGTTATATTCTTCGGTACTCATTAACAGGAACCGGGGAAAGCTGGCTGCATTTAAATCGCAATTTTCAATACCTGACAATTATACTTACAAGTTCATGGGTTTTCTTTGTCTGGGGTATCCTTTATTTCAGCATCAAGTACTGGCAGGACCTGAGCAGGGAATATGAACGCTCCAGGGCCTCCCTCCTTCTTGCAAGTAAAGCACAATTGCAAATGCTTCGCTACCAGATAAATCCCCATTTCCTCTTCAATTCACTCAATTCCATACAGGGACTGATGTACCAGGACCTGAAAAAGGCAGATCTGATGCTCACTGAGCTATCCGAGTTTTTACGCTACACATTAAAGTTCAATACTGATATTTATGTTTCCCTTGAAGATGAGTTTGAGATCATTGAAAAGTACCTGTTTGTTGAAAAAATACGTTTTGACGACAGGCTTGATTATTCAATTCAACTTCCCTCTGGCTTAAAAAAAGAAAAGATACTCTGCTTCCTGACACAGCCATTTGTGGAAAACGCAATAAAGCATGGCATGAAGAGTAGTCCTTATAATAAGATTGAAATATTTATTGAGGCATCAGTTGATGGACCAAATCTGGTAATAATTGTTACCAATACCGGCAAATGGAAAGAAAATGAGGGAGATGACACAACCGGCATTAAAAATGTGAAAGAGCGCCTGGAAAATGCTTATCCCGGGAATTATTCCCTGAATATCTCCGATGGTAGGGGTCATGTAAAAGTAGAAATTAAAGTACCGCGAAATGAATAATCTGACCGCACTTATAATTGATGATGAAAGTCTGGCTAGATTCACGCTCAGAAACAAGATTGCCGAATTCCCTGAAATTGAGATTATTGGTGAGGCTGCTTCACTGAAAGAAGCTAAAGAAAAAATAAAGGTTCTGAATCCCGGGCTTCTTTTTCTTGATATTCAACTTCCCGACGGGTCTGGTTTTGATCTTTTTAACCTGATTGGATATACCGGGAAGGTAATATTTGTTACTGCTTACGACGAGTATGCATTAAGGGCTTTTGAAATAAATGCAATTGATTACCTGCTGAAGCCTGTATCGGCAAAACGACTTAAAACGGCTATTGAAAAACTTGGTGAAAGTCTGGATGCTTCCCGGACAAGGATAATAAAACTCAACTACAATGACCGCCTGATGGTGGAGCATAAAAAATCGGTCAATTTCATAAAGATCAGTCAGATAACACATATCATGGCATCAGGAGAATATAGTTATATTCACACAAATGATGGAAGGGAGTTTATTACTTCCAAACCACTGAATGAATGGGAAATAAAGCTCCCGGATGAGAACTTCTGCAGAATCCATCGGTCAACGATATTAAATTTCGATTACATTGTTAAGATTGATCATAACATTACCGGTACTGCTGAGGTGATATTGCAGGGCTCACCTGAATCATTTAAGATCTCCAGAAATTATTATAAGAAGCTGAAGAATAGATACAGCCTGTAATTGTTTTCAATCTAATATCCTTGATAAAAGATTGAGCCTGCAAAATTCTTTGTGCAACCTTATTTCATGGTTGTCCCGATTGTTAATATAATCCAAACCCAAAATGACACAATATGAAAACTGACGAAAAAACATATCAGGAATCCTTTAAAGTCTCTGGCAATGAGTTATTATCAAAGATCAAGGAAATTTTAAAAGAAGGGAAGGCAAGAAAGGTAATCATCAAAAACGAAAAGGGCGAGACTATTAGGGAATTTTCTTTAAAAATGGGGGCGATTGGTCTTTTTGTGGCTCCTGAGTTGGCGGCGATAGGTTCAATAGCTGCAATGGCTAAAGATTGGACAATTATCATTGAAAAAAAGGTAAAACAAGAGGAATAAAAAAGGTACTGTTTCAACCTGTATCTTCAAAAAGCGATGAAATTCATAATTAAATAAAAGAATTTCAACCCTGGTCGCTTTTATCACGACACTCTTAATGGTCAGAAGAATTTTACCGCTATTCAGGCATACTATTCTCTGTCCTTCATTTCCCGAGCAACGCTTATGTGCTTTATTACCAGTACGTTGTGTCATTAAGATAAAATCAAACTGATGTCACCAATGATTGAAAGAAGTATTAATAATTACAGGAGATTAATAAAATGAAAAAACTTCTGCTTTTTACTTTATTTGTGCTAATTGCAGTATCAGAAACCTGTGCACAGCAAAATTACTCAGATGAACCTTCTGATAAAAAGACTTTTCCCTCAGGATGTTCGATAATTACCATATCAAAGGGAGATAGTGTTTTTTTCGGGGGTAATGACGACTACATCAATCCGGATTCCTACTATTGGGTGGAACCAGGCGACTCCTCAAGATATGGAGTAATCTGGATTGGTAAACCTGATGACCCCCAGCAGGGAGTAAATGAAAAAGGTTTGGCATATGACTCAAACGGATTGCCAAGATTTGAATTAATAACGCATTCTGAGAGAATCCCGGTTAAAGGAGAATACTACCATCATTATATCATGCAGATATTGCATGAATGCTCTACGGTCGAAGAAGTCATCAGGTGGGCCAATCTCCATCAGCACTATCCTTATATGCATGACCAGCTGCATTTTGCCGATGCAACAGGCGATGCAGTCATTATCAGTGCAGGTAAAGACGGTGAGATGGTGTTCACACGAAAACCACAGGGTGATGGATTCCTGGTTTCCACTAATTTCAATGTGGTTAATCCTTCCAATGGTTTTGGTTATCCCTGCTGGCGATATGACAAGGCCAGTGAATTACTGAAACAACTCATTGCCAGGGAGGGACCTGTCACTTCCAAAGATGCCAGAGACGTTATGGATGCAGTCCATGTTTCAAAGGGTTCCGGTTGGACGATTGAAACAATGTTAGCCGATCTGGTTCATGGAAACGTATATATATATTATTTCTTCCAGTACGATCGTCCTGTTGTGTTAAATGTTAAATATGAATTGTCTCATCCGCGTGAACCAGGAGCACTCAGCAAACTCTTCCCGGAGGACGTCCGGCAGGAGGCTGCCAGGCGATATCATGCAGCCCGGGCTAACCTACGGACAAACTGGATTGTCGGTATATCCTGGCCTTTAATCCTTTTGGCAAGTTTGATTTTATTCTTCCTCAACAGGAGCCTATTTAAAAAGGGATTCTGCTTCTGGTTAACAGCTGTGGTGTTTCTTGGCCCAGTTGCATTGATGGCAGGATTTTTCGCATTAAGAAGATGTAAAACGACTTTCTGCCGGAATACAATCATTGAAACGCTGGGAAACCTTATGCCTGTAGTGGTCTCATACACTGTGGGACTTACAATTCTTGTTTTAAGCAAGTTATCCGGGAGTGTTTCATGGCAGATTCAGGTGTCCATGATGTTTGGTCTGCCAATAATTCTGGGATTGGTGTTCCACATAACGTTTCTGGCTCCAGTCAGCCATAAAAATGCCGGACGGTTTTTATTTCAATGCTTCCCCCTGGTATTGGTTACAACCTTCTTAGGTCTGGGAGGGATAATTCCTGTGGCTTTGCCACTGGTGAATAAGAGTCTGAATATGTCTCTTTTATTGCCACTCTCTCCCTTGTCCGTGATGACCTGGTGGGCAATTGTCGTTCTGGGCGCTCTGCCGGGCGGATTTTTAATTTTCCTCTTTCAACGCCGGGCCGTAAAAAAAGAGTTTCGGTCATGGACTATTCTTACAGTTGGTGATGGGGAAATTATGATTCCCAAATGGGGGAACTTCTGGTGGTGGATACTGATCAGCATAGGAATTCTCATTACCGGACTATTGATTGGTGTAGTATTGCTTAAATAATTGATTGTGGTAAGCTCCGACCTTTTATCAAATCTTACATGTAACCCTTGTGGTGCAACAAGATAGATTAAGCAGGATGATATTTGTTTTGATAATCAAATTTGTGTACCATGAAAACTAAATTGCTTCTTCTCTCATTTGTCTTATTAAACTCTATTGGTCACTCCCAGAATTCATCAGAAGTGATAAGGCATGATTCAGTCGGTGCTATTGTGACCGATCTTAAAAAATTTATTCCTGAATATATACAAAAACAAAATATTCCGGGTGTCTCAATTGCCCTGGTTAACGATAATAACATTGTATGGGCTGATGGATTTGGATTTGTTAAGTCAATTACAAAAAAACGGGTAAATACGAACACTCTTTTTGAGGTAGCATCAATCAGTAAAGTGGTTACTGCCTATATCGCATTACGACTGGTTGATGAAGGTAAGCTTTCTCTTGACAAACCGCTTCTCAGCTACTTATCAAAGGAGTGGATGCCTTATTCAGTATATCAGGACTCATTAAAGCTTAACAACGTATTATCACACAGCTCAGGCCTCAGAAAGACAACAAGAGAAATTATGTTTAAACCTGGTTCTGCCTATTATTACTCTGCAAATGGATTTAATTTAGTTAAAGATGTTATGGAAGAAGTAACAGGAGAAAAACTGGAAGAACTTGCACAAAGACACCTATTTCAACCTCTGGAAATGAAGAACAGCAGCTTTGCCAGGAATGACAAACTCTTGCCTGTTACAGCCAATGGACATTTACATGCAACTGTACCAATCGTATTATTCGGAATTCTGTTTTTAGTTCAATATCTCTTTATCACCCTTATTGGAGCATTGATTATTAGGTTATCAACAAAGTCATGGAAGTTGAAGCCTATTCATAAAATCATTTTTATCATTTTATCAGTTATGATAACAACAGGTATTCTGTTTTTAATACTGGGACAAGACTCTCTAAATGAATTTGCCTGTATAATCTTGTTTACAGGTTTATTAACGCTGGCGTTATTCCTTATCCTTTTCAATACAGGAAGAATGATAATACTGAAAATCGGCCTTAAAAAAGTCTATCAAAGAATCATAAATATTTTTTGGGGATTACTGCTTAGTGGTATTATTATACTCATTTCAACGAGAATAAGCAATCTGCCTGTACCAAAATGGCCAAATTATGAACCGGGATCAGCTGGTACTTTAAGAACCTCACCTTCTGAATTAGCATTGTTTATGATTGAAATAGCTAATCCCAGGCACTTAAAGACTGAAACCGCTGAATTATTGAGAACGCCACAGATAAAACTTGATGAAAATCTTTCGTGGGGAATGGGACCGGGTATTTTCTATTCCGAAAAGGGATATGCATTATGGCAATGGGGGCAACATATAGACTTTCAGAGTATTATGGTGATTTATCCTGAAAGTAAATCTGGCGTTGTAGTCTGTACTAATAATGATCTGTTAAATCCGGATGTTGCTCTTGAGATAGCTCAACGTGCACTGGGAGAAGATTTAAATACAATTCGGTCAGCGATACATCTCAATTATGATTATTCAAAACAATAATCAACGGACACGAAACGCCAACAAGGACAAAGGTAATCCTGCCATATCAGCAAGCTGGCTCCTCTTAGCCAGATAACGGATCGGAACTCTTTATTGCCTGTCAGTTAGTCGTCATGTGGAGAGCATCATGACTTATGAACATAAAAAGAGATATTCAACTACACAGCATTAAATCAAAGAATCTATGAGCAACTATAAATCCTTTCTCACAAAACATCCCATTTTGTCAATAATTAGCCTGGCAATTAGCTGGCTTGTCCTGATAATGATATTTGCAGGTATTGCTGCAAGTCTGCTAAATAAAAAATTTGGAGATACAACCACTTCAATTATTGGTCATCTCGTGGGTATTATTTGCGTCTTTATTCTTTTATGGCGCCTTGTATGGTTAAAAGGTGCAGGCATCACTCGATCAGGCACATATCAGACCTGGCTTATTGCAATTATCGGAACTGTATATTTTGCTCTTGCCTCTCTTTATTCATTTTATGGAAAGCTCGCATTTGATTGCTCAAACCTGTTTAATTTATCATCATCCGGCGGTTTAATATCAATGCAAACATTAGTTTGCATTGATGAAGAAATGCTTTTTAGAGGGGCAATTTTGTATATTCTTGTCCGAAGTTGGGGAAATACACAAAAAGGAATATTTGGAAGTGTAATACTTATGTCAGCAATCTTTGCTTTGTTTCATATTATATGGTTTATTTCTTCAGGAATTTCCCTGGCTACAGCTTTTCTTTTAGCTGAAGCGATAATCATTTCAATTTGGTGGGCTGCAATGGTCTTAAAGGGAGGAAGTATCTGGCCAGCATTTTTAGCTCATTTTGTTGTAAATACAGTTATTACACTCCAGGGTATTACAGGAACAATAATTCAGCCTGATTTACAGGTCTATATAAAATTATTACTATTCAGTCTACCCCTTGGAATTATTGGTTTCTGGTTAATATCAAGATCTTCTGATCATCAATCAGAATAATTATCAAATGACAAATCAGTTGCAACCCAAAGAAAAGCCTTGCTATCCGATTATCTGTAATTTAAAGTACATTAGTGTGTTATCGGGGCTGTTGAAAAAGCCCTGCATCCGCCTTCGGCGTCTGCTCGGGTCTTTTTATTTGTAGACAAGAGGTTTAAAATATCTAACCTGAGTTTAATCAGAGACTTAGTGGAATTAGTTGAAATGGCGGAGGTTTTATAATGATTTTCAACTATAAGAAGAAAATTTTGCATTAAGATATATGCAAGCTATGCATGTGCTTTAAGCTTTGAGGCTCCAGAAGCAAGTGTTAAATATCTCCGGCAACTTTAATCTGCATATTATTCCCATATTTCAACAATTTAAATAATTGGGTTGTTACTTAGATTTAAGATAAATTATGAATGTCCCAATTTTATTACGTTTTGCTTCAGTCCTTTTATGGATCTCGACAATAGGTTTGGGAGTGCCATGCATTATGGCAATCCATAATCTCTCTCAAGGTCGTGGAATACCTTTTGTATTTGGCTTTCCAGCTTACGGTGGCGGAGGATTCG
>Ga0105095_10001227_pt1 | contig 13294 bp, 8 predicted proteins | sample PPLLak2March2015_2_FD_79180 | JGI IMG/M metagenome (GOLD analysis project Ga0105095, IMG submission 79180) | Freshwater sediment microbial communities from Prairie Pothole Lake near Jamestown, North Dakota, USA - PPLs Lake P8 Core (3) Depth... | ecosystem: Environmental > Aquatic > Freshwater >... | reverse complement strand
TATACTGCAGATTGGATTTAACAACAGGTTTGTTCTTTTTGCGCCTTGACAGTCCGCCAAAAACAAGGAACAGAAGACTTATAATAATTACAATTATTGAATCAATATCCACTTTCATCTTCTTCTTTTTTTTCTTTTAAACAGATCCTTAAAAACCGGTTTATTTTTTTGTTTATGATACTGGTCAACTTTTCCCCGTGAGGCTTTCATCCTTTCCTTGACCTCTGGAGTCTGGATTTTATACCTGTGTTTAATTGCTGCTTTTCTGCTTTTTTCATAATTGTTTTTCAGCGACTTCTCAACCCTTGCCTGCTTCTTTATCGCATGCCTTGCTTTACCGGTTTGAGAACTCAGTGGTACTGCAATAAATAATGAAACCAGAATTAAAATTAATAGTCTTCTCAAATGCAATTTGCTTACTTTTGTAAGATGAATACTATTAGTATGAATTCAAGTTTTTCAAAGTTATTTCTTTTTTCTCTGATTATCACGATTATTTTAACTGAATCTTGTGATGATAATCTGAATGACATTGTACCATATATTCCGATAAACATCGTTCTCGATCTTCAGGCAGATCTTTCCTATGTCGGAGTCGGTACAACCGCTATCCTTACGCCTGACCCTATTGGATCAGGAATTCTCACTTTTTCTTCATCCAAGTACCAACCGATATCTCTCGGCCAGGTGATTGAGGGTAATGGATTAATCTTATATCGTCTTGGTACAGATGAATTTGCTGTATATGATATTACATGCACTTTTAAAGCATCCACTGATTATTGTGCACTCGAAATGGATGAGACCTGGCTTATCCCGGAATGCCCCTGTTGTGGTTCAGAATTTAATATACTTCTTGAAGGTTCACCGGTTTCGGGGCCTGCAGCTGCATCTCTAAAGCAATATTCCTGCTTTATCAGGAATAACCAGCTATATATAAGGAATTAATACCTGTAGTGATCCGGTTTATAAGGTCCATTCACCGGAACTCCAAGATAATCTGATTGCTTTCCGCTCAGTTTTGTAAGTTTCACCCCAAGGTGTTCAAGATGAAGCCTTGCTACTTCCTCATCCAGTTTTTTCGGCAAACGATAGACTCCAATTTTATATTTATTCTGATACAGATCAATTTGTGCAAGCGATTGATTAGTAAAAGAATTGCTCATCACAAAAGAAGGATGCCCTGTTGCACAGCCAAGGTTTACAAGCCGGCCTTCAGCAAGAAGGAAAATAGCATGTCCATCAGGGAAAATATATTTGTCTACCTGGGGTTTAATATTAACTTTTTTTATGCCTTGAAAATCATTAAGCCGATCGACCTGTATTTCGTTGTCAAAATGACCGATATTGCAAACGATTGCCTGGTCCTTCATCCTTGCCAGATGATCAATTGTAATTACATCCCTGTTACCTGTTGCAGTGACAAAGATATTACCTTCAGCAAGAGCATCTTCAACGGTTTTAACCTCAAATCCTTCCATAGCGGCCTGTAAAGCACAAATTGGATCTATTTCTGTTATAATAACCCTTGCCCCATACGCCCTCATTGACCGGGAAGATCCTTTTCCCACATCTCCGTAGCCGAGTACAACCACAACTTTCCCGGCAATCATGACATCTGTGGCACGCTTTATTCCATCTGCAAGTGATTCTCTGCATCCATACAGATTATCAAACTTTGATTTGGTAACAGAATCATTCACATTAATTGCCGGAAACAGCAGTTTATCATTTTCGAACATCTGGTAAAGTCTGTGCACTCCGGTAGTAGTTTCCTCAGTAACGCCTTTTAGCTCCCTGACCATCCTGTGCCACTTGCCGTTATCGGATAGAAGTGTTTGCTTAAGCTTTTTAAGAATGACAGCTTCCTCTTTGTTGGATGGTTTGGCATCAACCACAGATGCATCATCCTCTGCCATAAAGCCCTTATGAACCAGTAAAGTCGCATCTCCGCCGTCATCAACAATAGTGTTTGGGCCTTTTCCTCCCGGGAATGTTAATGCCTGTTCTGTACACCACCAGTATTCCTCCAGCGTTTCTCCCTTCCAGGCAAAGACCGGGATTCCGGTTTCTGCTATAGCTGCAGCTGCATGATCCTGTGTAGAAAATATATTACAGCTTGCCCACCTTACATCTGCCCCGAGTGCGGTAAGGGTTTCTATCAGGACAGCTGTCTCAACTGTCATATGCAGAGAACCGGTTATACGGGCACCTTTAAGAGGTTGTAACGGTATATATTTTTGACGGATCGACATTAATCCGGGCATCTCTTTCTCAGCAATCTCAATTGCTTTCCTTCCTGATTCTGCCAGTTTAATATCTTTTACCTTGTAAGGTAAAGTTTCGGTAATAAATTCCGTTGATTTCATCTTTCAATTTTATTTGTGCAAAGTTATATATAATTGGGTACCACCGGATAATTGACATGTATTATTTGATCTAAATGATCAACGCCTGAGGCCCGAATACCCTTTAAAAATATCCAGAACTGTAGCTTTATCTTTTATGAGTTGTTCCTTAAGGTCCTGTACAGACTGGAACTTCATTTCATCCCTGATCCTGTCAACAAAATGTAAGTGTATCTGTTGTCCGTAAATGTCTTTATCAAAATCAATAATATGTACTTCAATTGTCTTATGATCAGGATTATCGTTGACTGTAGGACGAATACCTATATTTAACATCCCGCGGAACCAGCCGTCCACAGTTTCAACCTCAACAGCATAAACTCCGTCCCGCGGCAGTAATTTAAGCCAGTGGCCCGGGCTGATATTTGCAGTCGGAAAACCTATTGTCCTGCCTATCCTGCTGCCGCCAATTACTGCTCCTGAAATAAAGAAATTATGTCCCAGCAATATTTCCGCAGATCTGACATCTCCTTTTGCTAATTCTTTACGGACCTCGGAGGAGCTGATTTTCTTTTCTCCTTCACTGTATCTTTCAAGTTGTTCCGCTGTAAAGCCAAATTTTACAGTGCATTCCTTGATTTTCCTTATATCTCCTTCATGGTCTGAACCAAAACGGTGATTATAACCAACAACCAGATGCATGACGCCAATTTCTCCCACAAGAACTTTTTCTATAAACTCACAGGCGGTCATCCGGCTGAATTCAATTGTAAAATCCTTAACAATAAGATATTTTACTCCAAGACCTGAGAGGATTTTTATTTTTTCTTCAAATGTGGTTATTAGCCTGGGATCATCAGAATTATTAGCAAGGATATGCCTTGGATGCGGCCATAGGGTTACTAACACTGCGTTGCCATTCATTTTTTCAGAAATCTCGATAAGCTTTCTGATTATGAATTTATGACCTTTATGCACACCATCAAAAATCCCGACAGTGACAACAGGTCTTTCAATACTAAGATTCTCCGGGTTATAGAAAATATTCAATAGTCCTGTAAATTTGAAACTGCAAAAATAATAAAAAGGTGACCAACACATATTTTATTCTGAATATCTGACTAAATTTGATTATGCAAAAACTGAATATAATCCGGAATGATCCATGGCTTGAACCTTATTCACAAAGGATTAATGACCGTCATTTCAGGGCAATTCAAAAAGAAAAGGAACTTACCAGGGATATTCCCTCTTTAAAGGAATTTGCATCCGGACATCTTTATTTTGGTCTTCACCGCCAGCCTGATTCCTGGATTTTCAGGGAATGGTCGCCAAATGCCGAAAAGATATACCTGGTTGGTAACTTTTCGAACTGGGAAGAACGTGCAGAAAATCTCTTTGAAAAAAAGGGAAACGGAATATGGGAGATCATTTTGCCGCTTGGTAGGCTTAAGCATGAGGATCTATATAAACTTTCCCTATACTGGCACGGAGGAAGGGGTGACAGGATACCTGCCTGGACAAACAGGGTGGTTCAGGATAATAAAACACTGATTTTTAGTGCACAGGTCTGGGCCCCTGAAGTGCCCTATACCCCGGTCAATAATTGGATTAACGCCATCAAGCAGCCGCCTGTCATATATGAAGCTCATATAGGGATGGCATCCGAAGAAGGTAAAGTTGCCACGTTCGACGAATTCAGACAGAACGTGCTTCCAAGGATTGTTAAGGGAGGTTATAACACAATCCAGCTGATGGCTGTGCAGGAACATCCCTATTATGGCTCTTTTGGATATCATGTTTCCAGCTTTTTTGCTTCATCTTCCAGGTTCGGCACCCCTGAAGAACTCAAAAAACTTATCGATTCAGCTCATGAACACGGTATAGCTGTAATCATGGACCTTGTGCATTCACATGCAGTAAAAAATGAAGTTGAGGGACTTGCGAGATTTGATGGTACTCCCTTTCAGTATTTTCATGACGGATACCGGAGAGAACATGTTGCCTGGGATTCACTTTGTTTTAATTATGGGAAAAACGAGGTTCTTCACTTCCTCCTTTCCAACTGCAGATACTGGCTGGAAGAATTCAGGTTTGATGGATTCCGCTTTGATGGCGTAACCAGTATGCTGTACCTCGATCATGGACTGTCACGCGATTTCACAAATTATGATATGTATTTTGACGGCCAGCAGGATGAAGAAGCTATTACATACCTGATACTGGCTAATAAACTTATTAAACAGGTTCATCCCGGATCAATAACAATTGCTGAGGAAATGAGCGGTATGCCGGGACTTGCCGCACCTATTAAGGATGGAGGCACTGGATTCGATTTCCGGCTTGCGATGGGCACTCCGGATTACTGGATAAAGATCATCAAAGAAAGACCTGATGAGATGTGGAATATGGAGGAGATCTATCGCGAACTGACAAGCAGGCGCAGTGACGAAAAAACTATCAGTTACGCTGAATCTCATGATCAGGCTCTTGTTGGAGATAAGACAATAATTTTCCGGCTTATCGACAAGGAGATGTATGATTTTATGAACCTTGACAGTAAAAACCTGTTGATAAACAGGGGTTTGTCATTGCATAAAATGATCAGACTTATAACAATCGCCACTGCAGGAGGAGGTTATCTCAATTTTATGGGAAATGAATTCGGACATCCTGAGTGGATTGATTTTCCGAGACAGGGCAATAACTGGTCTTATCACTATGCAAGAAGACAATGGAGTCTTGTTGATAATCCTGCCCTGAAATACAAATTTCTTGCTGCCTTTGATAATGAAATGATAAAACTTGTGCTCAGCCAAAAAATCCTGGAAGAGCAATGGCCCAGACTTATTAATGCCAATAATGGTGACAAGGTTCTCTTTTTTGAGCGCGGTCTGCTGGTTTTCGCATTTAATTTTAATCCTACAACTTCATTTACCGATTATGGATTCGCAGTGGAACCGGGGAAATACAGGATAATGCTGAACACTGACATAATGGAATTTGGAGGTCAGGGACTGGTTGATACTTCAATTATGTATTTTTCTTTCCCCGATCATTCAACTGCACCAAGACATATGCTGAAGATTTACCTGCCGGCCAGAACAGCGCTGGTATTTAAAAGATTTATTAGCAAAAAGATTTTTGAATAGATTTCTTATATCCATCTTACAAGCGGGAAATCCTGCCTGTGAGGTAAGTCATTATGCTTTGCAAAAATCCTGATCCCATATTCGAATACCCCTGGTTTAACTGGCACTATCTTCCCCCTGTAAATTGCGGTTCCGTTACTCATCTCATCAAATTTCAATTCCTGCGAAAAGGTATGTTCCTCTTTGTCATTTTTATTACGAAAATTCTTTATCACTACTTCTACACCGATATCTCCGGGGGACAATCCATTAAGATCGAGCAATACTTCCGTTTCATATCCTTCTCCGAGTGAAACTGCTTCTTTTGATATGTCAGGATGACGGTAAGAAACAATTCTTATTCCGCTCCATGATCGGGTTACTTGTTTTTTCCATAATGAAAGATCTCTTGCCAGCTGAAAATCATTCTTTTTCAACTTCAAATTCCGTTTATATAATTTCTTATAGTATTTCTCTTCGTAATCAATAAACATCCGGTTCATGGTGAAATCAGGAACAATTTCAGCTATTGATTTCTTTATATATCCAATCCATTCTGAAGGCACCCCATCCTTATTTCTTTTATAGAACAAAGGTGCTATTTCATATTCAAGGAGGTCATAAATAGCTTCAGCATCCAGTTCATCCTGAAATTCCGGATCATCAAAAGTCCTTTCTTTTGGTAATTCCCATCCTGCACCCTCAAGATAACCCTCAGCCCACCAACCATCAAGTACGCTGAAATGTAAAGCTCCGTTCATTATTGCTTTCATTCCGCTAGTGCCCGAAGCTTCAAGCGGTCTTGTAGGAGTATTCAACCAGATATCCACTCCCTGAACCAGTTTTTGAGCCAGACCCATATCATAATTCTGGAGGAAAATAACACGGCCGATAAATTCCGGCCTTCTTGACATTTCAACAATCATCTTGATCAGTTCCTGTCCTGCTTTGTCCCTGGGGTGGGCTTTCCCGGCAAATACAAATTGGATTGGTCTTTCCGGATTGTTAACTATCTCTGCAAGCCTGTCAATATCCCTGAAAAGCAAACCAGCTCTTTTATAAGTTGCAAAACGCCTTGCAAATCCTATTGTAAGAGCATCACTGTTGAACTTCTCCTCGGATTCCATCATGATCTTGGGAGGTTCAAGCCGTTTTGCCATTGCAATTTTTATTCTTTCTTTGATAAACAGGATCAGTTTTTCCCGCTGATTGTTCTGTAATTTCCAGATAATACTGTCAGGCACTTTGTATATTTTCTTCCACATCTCCCTGTTATCTTCTTTTTCAAGAAAATCAGGGTCAAGTTCATTTTTATATAAGTCGAGCCATTCAGCCGATGTCCATGTTGGTAAATGCACACCATTGGTTATATATCCCACATAATTTTCATCAGAGGTGTATCCTTTCCAGAGACCGGCGAACATTTTTTTGGAGACTATTCCATGCAAACGGCTGACACCATTCAATTCCTGAGAAAGATTAATAGCCAGATAACTCATAGAGAAGCGTTCATTCTTATCTTCCGGATTTGATTTACCAAGCCCTATAAACTGATCCCATGTTATCTTAAGGCGATCGGGATAATGCGACATGTACATCCGCACAAGGGATTCCTCAAAAGAATCATGTCCGGCGGGCACAGGAGTATGCGTAGTATAAAGTGCGGATGATCGCACAACTTCGAGGGATTCCTGGAATGTAAGATTATTTTCCTGTATTATCTCTCTCAGCCTTTCAAGTCCTATAAAGGCCGCATGCCCTTCATTGCAGTGAAACAGGTCTGGCTTAATCTTCATCACATTCAGGAGTCTTATACCTCCAATCCCAAGAAGGAATTCCTGCTTAAACCTGTTTTCTTCATCCCCGCCATAAAGAAAATGCGTAATGGACCTATCCTGAACAATATTATCTTCAAAATCTGTATCCAGTAAATAAAGATCAATCCTTCCTACATTTACCTTCCATATCCTCGCTGTAAGTATTCTTCCAGGCAGTTTTATTGATACTGACATCCAACGGCCATCTGCATCCCTTACCGGAAGAGCCGGAGTAATAGAGAAATCCTGAGGATCATCCGATACTATCTGTTCTCCCCCTGCCGATATTATCTGGGTAAAGTACCCATACCGGTAAAGTAATCCGATGCCTACAATATCCCTTTTAAAATCACTTGCTTCTTTCAGGTAATCTCCGGCAAGGACACCGAGACCGCCCCCATATATCCGCAATGAATCATGAAGTCCAAATTCCATACTGAAATAAGCAACCTTTGGTCCTTTTTTATCTGTAACCGCATTCATATACTGATAATAATCTTTGGTTACCTTTTCAAGTTGTTTAATAAAATCCTGATCATTTTCCAGTTTTATAAGCTGATCCAAAGGAATTTTTTGAAGAAAAATGATCGGATTCTGGTTTGACTCTTCCCAGAGTTCATTATCAATTGAGCTAAACAGTTCAACAGCATCATCATTCCATGACCACCAAAGATTTTTGGATAAGTCTTCGAGAGCTTTTAACTTTTTCGGAATGTTTTCTTCCACGACGAATTTTTTCCAGTCAGGCCTGGTGGAAATGATCTGGTCTGCTATGAATTCCGGCCTGACAGTATCAAAGAACAGGTTCGTTCTGTGAACTGCCAGGTAAAGGGCGGTATCATAAGCAATCTTATAATATTCAATAAAATTCTTCCATAATGCAATCCTTGAAACATCGAAGGCAGATATTCTTGCATTTTCATATTCATCAGCTGAAAAATTGCTGAAATTCAGAATGGTATCGGTGATCCGGGTTACAGTTTCCTTAAAGTTGTTATCATCCCTGTCAACTATTGTAATCGCTGACGTCGGGGTCGGGTAATTTTTCCTTACCCAGAGACCAAATCCAGTCAGTGATGTAGTGACAGTCGGTACACTGAAGGCAAGGCTTTCAAGGGGCGTATATCCCCATGGTTCATAGTAGGAAGCAAAAACTGTAAGATCGGTACCTATCAGGATATCATAATAAGTCTTGTTGAATATTCCGTCATTGCCATTAAGGTATGATGGGACGAATATCACTTTAATCTTATCCGATTTTTCATTATTCAGTCCCTGTACATTCAACCTTTTTAAAATTGGATCATATTCCGGATTATGAAGATTGTGAGTCATACATGAGACATTGCTTTCCAGCAATTTCCCGGAATTTAATGCTTCCGACAGATCTTTTCTTGGACCATAATGGTGGGCGGGAATAAGTACGAAGGCCAATACTTCTTTTGAAAGCTCCTTTTTATTAAGTTCTCCCAGCGAGTCAATAAAAACATCAATTCCTTTGTTTCTGAATTCATATCGTCCGCTTGTTGCAATGATTACAGGATCTGCTGAAAGCTTATATCCTATTATTGTTTCAGAAATTTTAATCATCAGGGATTTCGCTTCTTCCCTTTTCTTTCTAAACTCTTTTCCCTGCGGGACAAAAGAATCTTCAAAACCATTTGGTGTTACCAGGTCAACATCTTTCTTCAGAAACTGCGAACATTCCCGTGCTGTAATTTCGCTGACTGTTGTGAAACAATCAGCCTGCTGAGCAGAAAGTTTTTCCAGAGATTGCTTGGAAACTACATTAAAATCATTCGATTTGGTATCTCCGTCATAATGGCTGAGTTGCCCGTAAAGCGGTAACTGGTTCCCGGCAATTGACCTCCCGATGACAGTTGCATGGGTTGTGAAAACCGTTGCCACCTGAGGTACATTTTCTTTCAGATACAATAATCCCGATCCTGTCATCCACTCATGGAAATGGGCTACAACCTTTGTCCTGGGATTGAGATTAAAGCTGATAAAACTTTCAATTACACACCCTGTAGCATACCCAAATAAGCATGGTTCTATATAATCCCACTGGCCTGAAATAGAATCAAGTTTAGAACCTTCCCAGAGTTTGCTGAAAATCTCATCTTTTCTTGACATGAAAGTTGTAAAATCTACAAGAATGGCTATAGGATTTCCGCTTATTTTCCACCGGCCTACCTTAACACGAAGTCCTTCAGCAAACACCTTTAACTGCCAATCGGTATATAGATTTATATCATCTTCGAATTCAGGATTTTCTTCTGAATCTCTCCAGACATCCGGTCCTATCAAAATGTGCCTGTCATCTATTTCATCCCGTAATGATTTTGCTTTTGTCGAAAGAACGGTATGAATACCTCCAACTTTATTGCAAACCTCCCAGCTGACTTCAAACAGGTAGTCAGGAACGAGTAACCTCTTTTCCATGTTTTTTGAGAAATGTAAGCTGCAAAGATAGAATTTCAGGAGTTATTATTTCCTGGTCTTTGGTTTTTTATTCAGTTTTTCTTTGACCCCGGGTTTGGCTTTTGATTTAGGGGTTGTTTTTACCAGATCTTCTGATTTCTTTATTTTTGATGGTCTGCCTCTTCGTGATACTTTAGCTTTTGCAACCGGCTTATTAGCAGCCTGAGTTTCCTGGACAATTATATCAGAATTTAACCTTTCAAGTTCGGCAGTATATTTGGCGATCAATTCATCCTTTTCATTTATAATACTTGTAAGATGTGCTATTTCCTGTTCTTTGCCTGTTTCAGGAACGGCAGTATCAACCCTTATAATAAAATCATTTAATATGTTCATGTAGTTGATAAAAGCATCATAGGGAGAGTGATATGGATTGAAATATGAATGTACTGCTCCATCAGAAAAGAATTTTGTGCACATATAATAGAAATGATCACTTACCTGAAGATAGTTCCAGTCCTTTTCAAGTCTTGGATCATTGGCCTTGTTTATTTTGGATGAAAGTTCGTATAGCTTGTTAAATGCTTCCTGCTGCATCTCATTTCCCAGCCAGGCAGTCAGGTCACGTTCCTCATCTGCCCAGGAAATCGGATAAGTAACATTAATTGCTGAAACAGGCTGAAGGTTTCTGGCTACTTCTGTTGGGGTGGAAAAGTTGAATTTTGAGGATCTTAATACTGTATCGGGGAGATTTTTAAGGAACTCAAAAATACCTGTCTCTGCCCACTGATGTTCCCCGAATGTTTCGTAATCCATGAAAAGATTAACCGTTTCTTCTTTTTTATCCAGCTTGTTAAGCCAGCCTACAAATTTTTCTGTCGTGAGCGGATATTCATGCCATCCTTTGTTTGAGAACCGGAATGCAATGTCATCGCTTAATGTAAAATTCTTCAGAAGTATCTTAAGCTTGGGATTTATAGCATTACAATACAGGTAATTAGGGCTTTTCCAGCCTAGAATATGCTTTGCGCCTTCGGTAAGCATAGCTTCAAAACCCATGTCAGCCACCATAGATCCTATTTCATCAGAATAAATAAGCTCTGTATTCCTGAAAACAGTTGGTTTTCGTCCGAAAATTGAGGTGATTTTTCTTACATGCTCATTAACCTGTTTTTCGAATTCAGATTTGTCTTTCAGTGCAGCCAGGGAATGGGCATTAGTTTCTGCCAGGAATTCCACCGAACCTGTCCGGGCTAATTTTTTGAAACTCTCGAGGACGTCTGGCGCATACAGTTCAAACTGGTCAAGGGCTACACCTGAAATGGAAAATGCCACCTTAAATCTTCCATCATGTTTCTTGATCATTTCCAGCATGAGTTTATTAGCAGGCAGATAACACTTGTCAGCCACCTTTCTCAGAATGCTTTCATTTGTGTAATCATCATAGTAATAGTGTTCATTTCCAATATCGAAGAATCTGTATCTTCTGAAACGGAATGGCTGATGAACCTGAAAATATAAACAGATCGTTCTCATTATAACTTTATTTTTTCACAATTTGATCATAAATTTCCTTTACCTTATGAGCAGAATTCTCCCACTTAAGATTTTCTACTTCAACTTTTCCATATTTCTTAAAGAAATTCGAAAGGCCATTATAGTTAAGTATTCCATAAATGGCATCGGCCATTGCATGAATATCCCAGAAATCAACTTTTATGGCATGATGCAGGATCTCAGAGACGCCCGACTGCCGGGATATTATAACAGGCACATTTGACTGCATTGCTTCCAGAGGTGAAATACCAAATGGCTCTGAGACTGAAGGCATAACATATACATCGGTCATAGAGAACATCCGGTATACGTCTTCTCCTTTAAGGAATCCGGTGAAATGAAATTTATCCATTATTTTTAGTGCAGCTGCGCGGTTGATCATACGTGTCATCATATCTCCACTTCCTGCCATGACAAACCTGACATTATCCATTTTCTGAATTACTTTATGGGCAACTTCTATAAAATATTCGGGGCCTTTCTGAAGTGTGATCCTTCCGAGGAAGGTTACAATTTTTTCCTTTACACTCCTGGGAAAATGAAACATTTGTGATTCAACAACAGGATCCACAGCATTATATACAGTATATACTTTATCCGGATAGATACCATAATTATTTATCACGGTATCGCGTGTCAGATTGCTTACGGTTATTACCCTGTCTGCAGCATCCAAACCTTTCTTTTCAATTTCATAAACTGCCGGATTTACATTTCCTCCACTCCTGTCAAAATCAGTAGCATGTACGTGCACAACCAGTGGTTTTCCGGAAACCTGTTTGGCTGCAATCCCGGCAGGATAAGTAAGCCAGTCGTGGGCATGTATGATATCAAATTGGTTTTCACCTGCGATAAGCGACGCAATCAGAGCATAATTAGCTATTTCCTGAAAAAGGTTATGGCCGTATCCCCCGGTGAATTCAATCCTGCCTGAAAAATGAGTATTAATGAATTGCCTGGTCCTGGTCTGGTCGGCATTTACAAGTGTAAAATACTCTTCCGGATCAGAATAAGGTATGATATTGGAGTTTACCTCGATATATTTTATGTTCTCAAGTATTTCCTGGAAATCAACATTCGTTTTCCCAGTTTCAACTTCATTTGCACCAATCAGTCTGATCGTACGCTGATCTTCATCTCCGAATGCTTTTGGAACCAGGAAAAGTATTTCAAGTCCGGGGATATGGGACATGCCTTTAGTAAGTCCATAGCAGGCTGTACCGAGGCCGCCGGAAATATGCGGCGGGAATTCCCATCCAAACATTAATACTTTCATATCAGCTTAAATTCTTTATCATTCTTCTTATTCTGAGAAGTGCCGCAACGCTCCATGCCTGGGATATTGCCCCCCTTCCACGGTGGGGAGGATCGCCATTGTATATTTCTGAAACAGAACCTATGCCATGAACGCTCATTTCCTCTTCAAATTCCTGGTAGATCCTCTTAACAAGTGCAAGCCCGGTTTGCTTATGAATATCAAGGTAGGCTTTACAGAAAGGTTCCAGCAGCCATGGCCATGCTGTACCCTGGTGATAAGCCATATCACGTTGTTCCTGGGTTCCTTCATATACGCCCTTATAATTGGGATTTTTAGGCGAAAGTGTCCTTAATCCTCTGGTAGTTAACAATTCAGATTCAACTACATCCAGGATGGATTTTTTCATTTCCGTTGTCAGAGGGCTGTGCGTCATTGCAGCTGCTATTACCTGGTTGGGCCTTACCGACATATCCCTGATATCGCTATTAATATAATCAGCAAGATAACCTTTGTGCTCATCCCAGAATAAATTTACAAAGGAAAATTGAATTTTTTCAGGCAGATCTCTCCATGCACTGACAAAATGATTATCACCTGCATTTTTTGCCAGGTCAAGACTGAACATTATTGCATTGTACCAGAGAGCATTGACTTCAACAGGAAATCCTATCCTTGGAGTGACAGCAACACCATTAACGACTGCATCCATCCAGGTAAGCGCTTTCCCTTCAACACCTGCATATATAAGCCCATTATCAT
>Ga0105095_10001225_pt1 | contig 13299 bp, 14 predicted proteins | sample PPLLak2March2015_2_FD_79180 | JGI IMG/M metagenome (GOLD analysis project Ga0105095, IMG submission 79180) | Freshwater sediment microbial communities from Prairie Pothole Lake near Jamestown, North Dakota, USA - PPLs Lake P8 Core (3) Depth... | ecosystem: Environmental > Aquatic > Freshwater >... | reverse complement strand
TTCTTTTCCATGTTTCTTAATCTTTAATCACATCAGGTTTGGAAGATTTAAGTGTTCTTTTCAAAACAATGAAACCAATAATTCCTGAAATAAGTGAAGCAGACAGAATTCCAACTTTAGAAATATCTAAAAGCGATTGTTCAGTAAATGCAAGATTTGCAATGAACAAAGACATTGTAAATCCGATTCCTGCAAGAATGCCCGCAGCATAAATCTTACTCCAGCTTACTCCTTCAGGTTTTGCAGCAATTTTTAATTTTATTGCTAACCAGGAGCATATGAAAATTCCAGACTGTTTGCCTAAAAATAATCCCAGGATAATTCCGGTACTTATTTGATTAGTAATTGCCTCAATCAAATCTCCCTGAAGTGATACACCAGCATTTGCTAAAGCAAACAATGGCATAATAAAAAATGAAACCCATGGATGAAGACCGGATTCAAACCTGGAAAGAGGAGTCATCACTTTCTTAACATTCGTTTCCAAAGCCTGAGCAGCAATGAGTCTTTCTTCATTTGTAAATGTGCTCTCAACTTCCTCTCCTGCCAAATCAAAATCCCTAATAAGCTTTTCACCTTCTTCCATAAATTCTTTTGAATTAATTCTTGATGTAGCAGGGATTGTAAAAGCAAGTAAAACACCTGCAACGGTTGCATGAACTCCTGAATAAAGGAAAGCAAGCCATAGCCCAAAACCTAAGATTGTATAAATAAGAAGATTTTTTATACCTAATAAATTAGCAGCTATCAAAAGAACAATAAATCCCGCACCAATTAGGAGGCTAAGAAACGAAATATCAGATGTATAAAAAATGGCAATTACTAATACTGCGCCAATATCATCTGCAATTGCAAGGGCAATTAAAAAGATCTTCAATCCGATTGGGACTTTAGGACCAAGCAAAGCAAGTATACCAATTACAAAAGCAATATCTGTTGCCATTGGAATTCCCCAGCCGGAAGAACCTTCAGTTCCAAAATTAAATAAGGTATAAATCAGAGCAGGGAAAATCATTCCTCCTAATGCACCTGCTACTGGTAAAGCTGCTTTTTGTGCAGATGAAAGTTCACCGACAAGGAATTCTCTTTTTATTTCAAGTCCTACCACAAAAAAGAAAATTGCCATCAAACCGTCATTAATCCAGTGATGTAGTGAGTGGCTTAAAACAAAATCACCAATTTGAATTGAGATGTTTGTATGCCATAGATGAAAATAGCTTTCTGCAAAAGGAGTATTTGCCCAAACTAAAGCAATTACAGTACAAATAAGAAGCAGAATTCCACCGGATGCTTCAGCATGTAAAAATACCTGGAAAGGCCGGAGAATTTTTTCGATTGGAGGATTTTTTTCTGTGCTTGTCATTCTTTGATGAATTTAATTTTTCAAAGTTTGAAATCATTATAAAAATTTTATTCTTTAATCAAAAATTATAAACAGAATTAAATAAATGATGTAAAGCAGAAATATGAATGAAAATAAAGGGTAAAACTTTGCAAGCATTTTTGCTTTTGGATTTCTTATTTCATTGTTCGAAAGAAGTTTTTTGATTTCCAGGTAAGCTCTCAAACCATACTTGTTCGGTGTTCTGTCATCTAACCTGAAAATAAGGTAAGGGAGTGTGCCGGAAATAAGGGAAAGAAGAAGCAGTATTATAATTTTTAATATCATATAATTTAATGTAAACTTCTCGCAGACTAAATAAAATCTCTTAAATCACCTTAGTGCCGGAGGTTATTTCCAGTCGCCGATTAGCTTCCTCGTAATGATTATTTGTGCAGTGTGATAAGAATTATGATCTATTACAATCAATATTTCTCTAAGGTAAGTATGTTTTTTAGTATGAGGTATTATAGATGTGAGGTCTATACTTTCATCTTTCACAATATTAACAAGCTTTTGTATGTCTTCTTTAAATTTTAAAATAGAATTATCCCACTCTTTATCTGAAACTTTATCATTTTTCTTTGACCAATAACCTTCAGGCCATTCAGGAGATTTCCAGTTTGGATCAAGAATATATTGTACAATATCTTCCTGGCAGATTCTGATATGTTCAAGTTGTTCCCACACTGAATGAAGACCAGTTGATGGTTGTACATTCCGGCTGTTAGGTTTTAAATTTTTCAACGCTGATTCAAGTGAAAGATGAGCATTTTCACCGGTAAGTGTGTTAACTAATTCTTGTCTGAATTTTTTTTCATTCATTTTACAATCTCCATTTTTTATTCATTTTAAAGAACAAATCTTCGCTTAATCAAGCTTTGAAATATTAATCGGTTCGGTGTTCCCTTTAATTTTAACGGAACCAAGAAATTCGTGAGCCATATTATTATACAGAATTATTTTTTTCAAAAACTTCTTTCATAAACGAAATACTTGAATTAGAAGAATTTCTATTAGAAATTATATTTTTGAAGCAATATCATTTAAAAATTATTTAATAAGGTTTTATCAATTATTTTTTACACTCCCTTTTTTGGGAGACAGAGGGAACTTTCATCCTAATTTCTTCTTAAATCTTAATGAACTTAAAGATAAAATAATGACTCCAATAATTAATAAAGCCGCTGTTTCGGGGAGTAAATCTAAAAACCCATCTCCTTTCAGAACTACTCCACGCAGGATAGTTATATAATATCTTAATGGAATTAAATAAGTAATTGGCTGAATCCATTGAGGCATATTCTCTATTGGAAATGCAAAGCCGGATAAGAAATTTGTAGGTAAAAGAATAGCAAACATAGCAACCATCATTGCCTGCTGTTGAGTTTTTGAAACTGTAGAGACAAACAATCCTATTCCTAAAGCAGAAAGTACAAAAATAAATGATGCAAAAATCAAAAAGAAAAAATCACCCCTGATTCCAATTCCAAACCAAAAGACCATTACACCGATAACAATAAGTACATCTGCAAACCCTAATATAATGAACGGAATAATTTTACCAATAATAAGCTGGTAAGGTTTTATTGGTGTAACAATTATTTGTTCTAATGTTCCAATCTCACGCTCCTTTACAATTGCCATTGCCATTAGAACCGTTGTAATTACAGTTAACAGCAAACCCATTATTCCCGGCACCATAAAGTTTCTTGTTTTCAAATCAGGATTGTACCATACTCTAAGTTCTGAAGTCAATGTGCCTGTTAACGAGGTTTTTAATCCCATTTTATCTTTTTGTTCCATCAGGATATTTTGGGAATAACTCGAAACAATTCCATTAACATAACCAAATGCGATTGCAGCTTTATTGCCATCAGAGCCATCAAATATCACCTGAACTTTTGCCTGTTCACCTCTTGCCAATGTTTTTTCAAAATCATTTGGAATTACTAATGTCCATAGTACATCTCCATTATCTATCAATTCAGTTAGTTGATCATAGTTATCAATATAATAATCAATTGAGAAATAACCTGAGCGATGAAACTTTTCTATAAAATGACGGCTGATAACAGTTCTATCCTGGTCATAAACTGCTGTATGAATATTTTCTACATCAAGATTTGCTGCATATCCCAGTAATATTAATTGAAGTATCGGTGCAATAAAAATTATTCCGAATAAACGCGGATCTCTTCTTAACTGAAGAAATTCTTTTATGATTATGTTTTTAATTATTTTCATAGTTATAAACCTTCGAGGTTACTCTTTAAGGTATACCCTGTTAATCCCGAAGGTTACTATTTTTTTTATTTATTACTGTAGCCACTGTTAAAAAGAAGAATGAAAAAATTAACAGATATACCAACTGTGGCCATAAAGCTTCAAGCCCAACTCCTTTAAGTAATATTCCTCTTAAAATAATTATAAAAAATTTTGCCGGGGTTATATTTGTTAAAAACTGGATTACAACAGGCATACTTTCAATCGGGAAAACAAATCCTGATAATATGAATGATGGAAGGAATGAAACAAAAGTTGCTATCTGGAAAGCTACTTGTTGTGTTTCTGAAATTGATGAAACCAATATTCCCAGATTTAGTGATGCAAAAAGAAATATTAATGTTGATATAAATAAAAGAATAAAATTTCCCTTAACCGGCATTCCAAATAAAATATAACCAGCTACTAAAATTATTGAAGATATAAACAGAGCAATTATTGTGTAAGGAAGAGTCTTGCCTATCAATAATTCAAATGATGAAAGAGGTGAGACATTTATTTGTTCTATAGTACCCCGCTCTTTTTCTCTGACTATTGATAATGAAATTGAGATGACAGCTGTGATTATCAGAATCAATGCAATTAAACCGGGAATCAAAAAAAGGTTAGAGTCTAATTCAGGGTTAAACCAAAAGCGGGGCTCTAAAATTATTGGGAAGTATGCCTCTCTTCCTTTTACTGCTAATGCTTCTTTTGTAATTTTCTGAGAAAAAGTTGCAATGGCAATGTTCATATAATTGATAATTGTGGAAGCAGTATTCCCGTTTACTCCATCAACCAGGATTTGGATTTTTGCTTCCTTGTTAGAATAAAAATTATTGGTAAGATCCCCTGGAATAACAATAACTGCCTGTGTTTTGCCACGATCCAGTACTTCTCTTATATACTTATCCGAATTAATATAGCCAACAATATCAAAATAATCAGAACTGGTAAGACGATTAATAAAATCTCTGCTGTATTCCGACTTATCACGATCATACACAATTATTTTTATATGGTGAACATCAAAAGTGATTGCATAACCGAAAATAACAAGCAATACAAGTGGAAACACAAAAAGAACATAAAGCATCCTTATGTCCCGCTTTAACTCTCTAGCCTCTTTTTTTGCAACCGCTAAAATTCTTTTTAACATCCTAATTCTTATTTTTTTCTGACAAATGAATAAATACATCCTCAAGGGTTGGAACTATTTTATCAATTCTTTTTATAGAAATTAAATTTTGGGTTAATAAATCCCTTATCTGTCTTTCATTTTCATATTTATCATTTACAATTATGTGGATCTGATTTCCAAAGATTGAAGTTTCATCTACGAAATCTTCCTTCTCAAGTATCTCCATTGCTTCAACAACTTTTTCGCATTCAATTTCAAGAATTCTATTTTTCAGATGCTGAGTTTTTAATTCTTTTGAAGTCCCCTCGGCAATAAGTTTACCGGCATCAATCAGGATGATGTTATTACAATATTCTGCTTCTTCTAAATAATGAGTTGTTACCAGTACAGTAATGCCCTCAGATGACAGTTCATTAATTAAATCCCAAAATCCTCTTCTTGAAATCGGATCAACACCACTGGTTGGTTCATCAAGAAAAACAATTTCCGGTCTGTGAATTACTGCTGTACCAAGAGCAAGTCTTTGTTTAATTCCCCCAGGCAGAGAACCTGTTAGTATTTTTTCCTTTCCTTCTAGATTAGCAATATTTAGAACCCATTTTTTTCTTTCCTGAAATTCATTCCCTTCTAATCCGTAAATACCTCCGAAGAAATTTATATTCTCCTCAACAGTTAAATCATTATAAAGTGAAAATTTCTGAGACATATAACCAATGTTTTTCTTTACCATATCAGGTTTGTTTTTTATGCTATAGCCACCAACCATAGCATCGCCCGATGTAGGTTCAAGTATAGCGCAGAGCATTCTTATTGTTGTTGATTTACCAGCGCCATTAGCCCCGAGAAATCCAAATATCTCTCCCTTTTTTACATTGAAAGAGATATTATCTACAGCAGTAAAACTGTTGAATTTTTTTGTAAGATTATTTACTTCGATACTGTGCATAAACCTTCAAGGTTATGGAAACATTGAAGGAATGGAGAACCTTATAGGTTCTGCACCCGCTTCTGTTGTTTAGAATAATAATGAATAATCAAATTTCTTTTCATACGTTTTTATAAATGCATTACACCTTTAGAACCTTTGAGGTTCTCTATGCTTTTATACATTGCTAACCCCGAAGGTTTTCCTTTAATAAATCTTCCTTCCAATCGCTTTCTCAAGCTGTATTCTTGTTAACTCATAATCCACCAGAGCATTAGTTAAGTTTGTTTTTGCCTGAAGTGATGAAACCTCAGCATCAATTAAATCACTGCTTGTTGCTAACTGTGAATTATATTTTTCTTTGGTTATCCTGTAATTTTCTTCCGCCTGTTCTAGGCTTTTTTGTATTACATTTATCCTGTCTAAAGATTTTTTATAATTCAGGAAAGCTTGATAAACTTCAATCTCAACAGCATCTTTTAATTTAGAAAGATAAACCTCAGCTTGTAATTTATTTTCTTCAGCCTGGGTCGTTTGAGAAGATGTATAACCCCAGTTCCATAAATCCCAGTTTAAGCTAACTCCAAAATCCCAGGTATCATTAAACTTATCTTCAGGTGGAAGTATTCGCTGGTTTGGCCTGCTGTAGTAAAAATTTCCAAATAAAAATATAGATGGAAACCACCCTGCTCTTGCAGCATCAATATTTTCTTCTCCAGCTTGAATTTTATATCCGAGAGATTTTAGATCGTTCCTGTTTCCTTTTGCCTCTGTAATTATCTCATCAAGATTATAATCATATTGAGAAGGATTAATTTTTTTTGCTGCAATAATTGATGGCGAATTTAATTCGATACCGATTGCTCTATTAAAAGCTATTCTTGATAGTTCAACATTGTTTTCAGCATCAATTCTCATCAATTCTGTATTTGAATATTGCACTTCAAGTTTTAGAAGATCATTACGCGTAACCAGATCATTCATAAGAAAGTTTTTTGTGTCTTCAAGATGCAGAGCAATCTGATTAATGTTTTCTTCAATCAGATTTTTTATCTGCTCAGCCTTATGATAATTCCAGAATGCGTTTTGTATTTCAAAAGCAACTTTGTTTTTCTCTTCATTATTCTCTGCTTCAGCGGATCTGTAATTGAACTTCGCAGCATTTTTTAGAGAGCTTAATCTGAACCCTGTGAACAGCGGCTGCTGAAGTGAGAGTTTTAAACTGTAGTTATTCAATATTACATCGTACAGTCTTATCGGGTTTGCAGAAAGTGGAGTTACTATTTCAAAAGGAGGAATTTCGCTTAGCCTGGTATAACTTGCAGAAAAACTTAATCTAGGCAGCATCTGAGAACCAACTTCAGTTATTTTTGCATCAGAGCTTATAAGTCTGGAATAGGAAATCTTTAAATCTTTGCTGTTCTTTAAACCAAGCTCCAGACTTTCCTCAAGAGTAAATCCTTGTCCTTTAATTAAAGAGCTTATTAGTATAATGAAAAGAATAAATGAATATTTTTTCATAGCTAACCTGCTTTTCTTATCAGATGAATAAAAATATTTTCCAGGGAAGGAGTAATTTGCCGGTAATTAAGAATTTCAATTGAATTCTTTTTTAATATATTCTCAATGACAGGATAATCTTTTTCTATGCTATTAATTATTACATTAATTCTATCTCCAAACATTTGAACTTCGAATCCGGTTTCATCTCTTATAAATCTGTAAGCTTTTCTAATTTGTGTACAGACTATTTCAACTACTTCCTTGTTAAGAGTTTCTTTTATTTTGTTAGGGCTATCTATGCTTATGATTTTTCCGTTATGCATAAATGCCACACGGTTACATCTTTCAGCTTCATCAATGTAAGGGGTTGTCATAAAGATTGTGATTCCTTCCTTGGAAAGACCTGAAAGTATTTTCCAAAAGTCTCTTCTCGAAACCGGATCTACTCCTGTAGTTGGCTCATCAAGATAAATTATTTTTGGGCGGTGTATTAAACTGCATGCAAGAGCAAGTTTTTGTTTCATACCTCCTGATAAATTATCAGCTAACCTTTTTCTGAAAGGTGTTAATCTTGTAAACTCTAATAACTCATTTCTTCTTGACTCATAATTTTTAACTCCATGTATATCAGCAAAGAATTCAATATTCTCATCAACAGTAAGATCGCCATAAAGACTAAACTTCTGAGACAAATAACCAATCTGGTTCTGAATCTCTTTTCTATTCTTAATTATGTCCTTTTCAAATACCACTGCAGAACCTGAATCGGGATTTAAAAGACCACATAAAAGTCTGATAGTTGTAGTCTTACCAGCGCCATCCGGACCAACTAACCCAAACATTTCACCTTTAAAAACTTCAAACGAAATACCTCTTACTGCTTCATTACCTTGGTATGATTTTTTTAAGTTTTCTATTTTAATTGCTAATTCTTTGTTCATTATTATGCTTCAATTTGGATTTTGCATAGATGTATATTTTGCCTAACAAAGCAAGAATACAATCATATTTTTTATAATTTGATTACCGCATCCGCCGGCATTCCTGGTTTTAATTCCATATTTTGATTCGGGATTCTTAACTTAACAGCATAAACAAGCTTTGTTCGTTCATCTTCTGTTTGAATATTCTTAGGAGTAAATTCTGCTTCCGGTGAAATGTATGATACATGCCCTTCATATTTTTTATCCTTAAAAGTATCTATATGTATCTCAGCTTTCTGATTGAGTTTGACTTTACCAAGCTCTTTTTCAGAAACATAAATTACAAGTTCAGCAACACTCAGATCTGAAACTTTGAAGAGGGAAGCAAACATTGAAACTGTTTCTCCTTCCTCAACAAATTCTTTAACTATATAACCATTCCTCGGTGAAGTTACATAAGAATCCTTTATATTCTTTTGTAGAAGTTCCAATGTAGCTTTTTGCTTTTTAAAATTGGCTTCTGCCTGTGCAATTTCTTCAGGTCTGGCAAGGTTAGTTATTTTTTTATAATTCTCTTTTGCGGAATTCAGTTGTGCAAGTGAAACTTCATATCTTGCTGTTGCATCTTCCAATTGTTTTTTGGTTATTGATTTGGATTCAAAAAGATTTGCCATCCTCTCTTTATCTTTTTTTGCCTGTTCAAAATTTATTTCAGCCTGCTTAAGCATCTCCTCTGTCTGTTTTATATCCTCTTGCCTGGCACCTGATTTCAAAAGTTTAAGTTGTGCCTCAGCAATATCCACACCTGCTTCAGCTTGTTGAAGCTGGTAATCAAGGTTTTCGTGATCAATTATTAAAACTGTGTCTCCTTTTTTAATCAACTCCCCTTCTTTCTTAAAGATTTCCTTAATCTCCCCGGTTACTTTGGAGGAAACAGTAATTTCAATCACTTCAATATTACCCGAAGCCTTAAGTGTTTTTTCATTTTCGTTGCTATTACAGCCGATAATAAATAAAGAGATTATCACTAACGATTTTAATGAAGCGTTCATATTTAATTACTCATAGATTTTTTTAAAAGTTTTTTCCCTTTATCAGTTAAAATCCCGTTAAAAAGAATTTCAAGAGCAATTTGCATTGCATCCTTATAAGAGAATTTATTGTGATACAAAAATTCAGGATTTACAATAGCTCTTAATGAAGCTACAAATATTGTTATTACAATTTCATTCGGTTTATCCAGAAAAATATTCTCTTCTTTTCCTTGCTCAATAATTTTTGAAAATACCGCATAAATTTTTTTGGCTCTGAAATTATCTATCTTCTCCCAGACAACGGGCATATGAATTTTTATATCTGAAAGCCATTTTTCGCTCACTTGTGTTATGAATGCACCCAAAAATTCTGTTAAGGTTGTAATTTTTTTAATGGCATCAGTTTCCGATAAAAGAATTGCATCTGCCTTTTCACTCAAAGTGTTTACTGTAAAATGTGCAACTTCTTCAACGAGGCTTTCTTTAGCAGGAAAATATTTGTAGATAGTTTTTTTACTCATCCTTAAATCAACAGCAAGTTCATCCATAGGAATCTTATAGAAGCCCTCTTTAAGGTAACGGGATTGTGCATGAATCAGAATTTTGGTTCTTTCATCAGCATTTTGAATATCTAAATTAAATATTGGATTTAACATAGAAAACTATTATCGTTTTTATAGTTTCCAAAATACAAAAGAGAAACTATTTTGTCAATATTAGTTTCCAAAATTTTTTTACTAGTGTATTGATAATCAAAAATATTGTAGCTAACTTTTTTCTTAAAAAAACCGGGGGCACCCATGAAAAACGTTTTTATTCTTACTTGTTTCTTCAGCTTAAGTTTTTGCTGCTTCGCTAATGCTCAAAATAAAATTGAGGAGGATATTGAAATTGCCTATCAGAATGCCAAGAAAGGAATTTACTGGGCACTCGATAATATTCCCGAAAAAAAGGTAAAAATAGAAAATGATCTTATTGCCGATGATAAACTGTATGCGAAGGTAAAACTTGAAAAAGAAATTTTTGGTATTAAAATAGAATCAACAGGGTATAATCATTCCAATGAAGTTACTATAATAATTTATAAATCAGATGACGCATTGGTGAAAGAAGGGTATCTTAAGAAATAGGAAGGATTGTAGGATCATATTTAATTACCTAACGGATAATTAAGTATTTGTAGAGTCTAAAGGATTTTCACAAAATTAGTTTTTAACTGTCTGCGAATCTGATTCTTCAACAAAGCTATTAACAAGAACTTTAACTTCTTCTTCATTCCCCAGAAGATCTTTCAGAGATATTTTTAAAACTACATTATCAACAACAGTCTGAATCGTTTTCCACAATGACCTTATGGAGCAATCTATGGAATTAGTACAAATATTTTCGATACCAGTATGACTGCTGCAGAAATCATCTTCAAATAATTTTCCTCCAAGAACAGTAAGAACATCTCCAATGATAATTTCTTCAGCGGGTTTGGCAAGTTTATAACCACCACTTTGACCCCTGCTGGCTTCAATAAAACTACCAAGCCTAAGTGTTCTTAAAAGCTTTGCAGCGTTTGCCGTAGATAAACCTTCCAAATCACTAATCTCCGGAATGGTAAGTCCGTTGGGAGATTTGGACTTACCAATCCTGAGCAAACATCTTAAGCCATATTCTTCCTGAGAACTGAATTTCATCTTTATCTTTCGTTGTTATTGATACTATTGCTTAAAGTGATAGTATCAATATTAATTAGCCTTTAAATAACGGAATTTTTGATCCGCACATTTTTGCATATTCAATTTTTGCAAAATCTTCAGGGCTTATTGATGGTCCTTTATTTGAACAAACCTCATCAAAAACTTCCTTCAGAGTTTCTGCAATTTCAACCTTATTTCTTCCTTCTATATCATATCTTTGCATAAAGTAGATTAGTTCTCCATTTTTAAATAAAGCAATACTTGGAGAAGAAGGTGGAAAGCCTGCAATATAATATCTGATCCTATCAACTGCATTTCTTTCCATTCCTGCGAAACCTGTGTAAAGTTTATCGGGAATAGTTTTATGTTGAAGTGCGAGTGATAATCCGGGGCGTGCACTTCCTGCAGCACATCCGCATACAGAGTTAACCATTACTAAAACTGTTTTATCATCCTTAACATTAATTGCTTTATCAACATCCTCTGCTGTTAAAAGCTCTGTAAAGCCAACGGCAACAAGTTCATCTCTCATCGGCTGCACAGCTTCCGGATCATACATCGGGGGTCTTGAAATTATATTGAACATTTTCTCTCCTATCTTTGATTTATATTTTTATTAAAGCTCTCTTTGAATTTAAAGTAATCCTAATTCCAGTTTTGCAGCATCAGACATCATCTCTTTATCCCAGGGCGGATTCCATACCAGTTTAACTCTTACATCATTTACTTCAGGTATGCTCCTTACTCTCGATTCAACTTCACCAGGTAATGAACCTGCAACCGGGCACGCAGGTGAAGTTAATGTCATTTTAACTTCTACATTAGCATCATCATCAATACCGATTTCATAAATTAATCCAAGCTCAAAAATGTTAACCGGAATTTCCGGATCATAACAATTTTTTAATGCCTCGATTACTTTTTCTTCTATAACTTGTTTGTTTACCTCAACCATTAATCAACCTAAATTCTGTTCTGTAGTAACAGTTTTTTCTTCATTCTTTAATGCAGATAACATTGTGTGCCAGGCAAGGCTTGCACATTTCACTCTTATAGGAAATTCCTTTACCCCTGCAAGTACAGCAAGCTTACCAAGCTCTTCAATACTTTCCTCTTCATCAAGTTTACCGGTAATTAAATCATGAAATTTCTCAAATAATTTTTTTGCTTCTTCAACAGATTTTCCTTTTACAACTTCGCTCATTAAAGATGCTGATGCTTTTGAGATAGCACAACCGGATCCCTGGAATGAAATATCCTTTACAATATTATCTTCAACATCTAAAAAAATATTAATCTTATCTCCGCATAAAGGATTATAACCTTCTGCAGTTCTGTTTGCTGTCTCAAGTTTTTTAAAATTTCTCGGGCTCCTATTATGATCCAGTATTACCTGCTGATAAAGTTCTCTTAATTCCGGATCAAGCATTAAAAAACCTCTGTTACTTTTTTCAGAGCATCAATAAGGGTATCAATTTCTTCCAATGTATTATAAAGCCCAAAAGAAGCTCTTGAAGTTGCCGGGATATTAAATCGCTTCATTACCGGCTGTGTGCAATGATGGCCGGTTCTTACAGCAATTCCTTCGTAATCAAGAAGAGTTCCTACATCGTGCGGATGAATGTTATCAAATACAAATGAAACAACTGCAGATTTATGCTTTGCAGTTCCGATAATTTTTAAACCGGGAACTTCTTTTAATCTTTGTGTTGCATACTCAAGTAATGTTGCTTCGTGGGCAGCAATTTTTTCTATCCCGATTGATGTTATATAATCAATTGCAGCACCAAGCCCAATAACTCCTGCAATGTTTGATGTTCCTGCTTCAAACTTAAAAGGGAGTTCGTTAAAAGTTGTTTCTTCAAATGTAACTTTGGCAATCATATCTCCGCCGCCCATAAAAGGAGGCATAGACTCAAGAATTTTTTCTTTTCCGTAAAGAACACCGATACCGGTGGGTCCGTAAAGTTTATGTCCTGAAAAAGCCAAAAAGTCGCAGTCAATTTTCTGAACATCAACAGGCAAATGATTTACAGTTTGTGCGGCATCAAGCAAAACGGGAATATTATATTTATGTGCGATTTCAATTATTTCTCTTACAGAATTTATTGTTCCGAGTGAATTCGATACATAAACAACAGAAATCAATTTTGTTTTAGGAGAAATGAGTTTTAGAAATTCATCAAAGATAATTTCTCCGTTATCATCAATAGGAATGATTTTTAGTTTTGCTTTCTTCTCATTGCAAAGAAGTTGCCATGGAACAATATTCGAATGATGTTCCATATTTGAGATGATTATTTCATCACCTTCTTTAATATTACTTCTTCCAAAAGAATAAGCGACAAGGTTTATACTTTCGGTTGTACCTTTTGTAAAAATTATTTCTTTCTCACTCTTTGCATTAATAAAATTCTTTACTTTAATTCTTGCTTCTTC